>Ga0307966_1000220_pt1 | contig 47042 bp, 42 predicted proteins | sample OrgLakmetagen646_FD_203141 | JGI IMG/M metagenome (GOLD analysis project Ga0307966, IMG submission 203141) | Saline water microbial communities from Organic Lake, Antarctica - #646 | ecosystem: Environmental > Aquatic > Non-marine Saline and Alkaline > Saline | place: Antarctica: Organic Lake... | reverse complement strand
AGTAGACCACAATCCGCAGATGAATGAAATAGAGGACTTGAAGAAACAGGGTATCGACGCTTCATTTGTATCACTGAATGGAACACACACCTTTTCACAGGCCTTTATAGAGAAAATATTGGATTGGCTTAATGATAAAGGCTATACTTGCAACTGATTATAGCTTTTTATTAAAATTTCTTTAACTTAGACGGTTGAATCAGACCACTATTTGAAACACTCTTATGACTGCATCAACAGACGAAAAAAAAGCAATGAGCATTCTCGTAGTAGAGGATGATCCTACAGTTCGAACACTGGTCAAAGCTATACTTGAACACAAAGGCAACTCTGTATCCATTGCTGAAACAGCGGAAGAGGGTGAGAAACTCGCTTTTTCTGATGGATTTGATATGATTGTCCTTGATCTGAGGCTTCCCGACGGCAATGGATATGATGTATGTGCCAATATTCGGGAGCAAGGTATTGTTACGCCTGTTCTTGTCTTATCTGCCGAACATGAGACCGATGTGAAAATCAAAGTTCTGAATGTAGGGGCTGATGATTATCTCACCAAACCTTTCAACAGCGAAGAGCTGATGGCAAGAATAGATGCAATTGCCCGGCGCAGCAGTAAAGAGCTTGAAAAGGAACTCTCTTGCGGCGACATGAAAGTGGACCTGATCAACCGTCAGATGACGATTAAAGGCACGGATGTTCCGCTTACCAATAATGAGTTCAACCTGTTGGTTTACTTCATGAAAAACAGGGATAAGGTTATCTCTCAGGAAGAGCTCGCTGAAAATGTGTGGGATATCCACTTCGATACGCAGACAAACTACATCAACGTCTACATCAGTTACCTGCGCAAAAAAATTCGCGAATATTCTGAGTATGAATATATTGAGACCATTCGAAAGAAAGGGTTTCTGTTCAACTCGCACTCTAAAAGTGAAAAACAGAAGTCGTAAGATTGACCGACGGGTATCTGATACGGTCTGAAAATTTAACACTCCTGTACTCTTACATCTTATGTTGCCCGATGGACTATCACGTCTTATGGGCCCATCAATTTAATCCTTCTCTCTTTTCTGAAGGCCTTTCGTTTATAGCTCAAGGCTAAGGGCTTGCTTTTTCTTTTCTATAGAGTTTATTTCCAGTAACACACAAGCGAAAGAGGTCTGCAACGATATCCTCACTCCCCGATTTACGTTTGAAACTATGGAAACAGGGGGGGCAGCAATCTCCTTATATCACGTTATACTCTCAATCATCATGACCTCTTTTCACCAACAATCATCAGAACCGGCTCATGATGAATCCAGCTTCGGAGATCTGATGCCTCAGTCAATAGAGTGGACGCCACTAAAGGGAGGAGGGACTAATTTTAAAACTCATACACTGAGACAAGTTGGTGATCTCAAAATGGAGTTTCGTACATCACTCTGGACAAAATTGTTTTGCGGTATGTTTGTGGGGCTCGGCTTGTATGTTCCGATTTATCATCATGCCGTACAGGATATCATCGAATCATCGGTTGGCCCGTTAGGCGAATCGCTGATTGCACTTGGGCTTGGCGCCATACTCATTTTTGGCGGATATAAACTCTGGCGCATCATATCGGGGAAACGCACATTTGACAAATCCACGGGCCGTTTTATCAACAATGGGCGGGAGTATCAGATTGCCAGTTTAGATGAGGTGGTTGCCATCCAGCTGCTTACAGAACGTATAAAAAGCTCGGAACGTAGTGTTGGAAGCAGCTCGAAAACCTCGTTTACCAGTTTTGAACTTAATCTGGTACTGCACAACGGCAAGCGCATTCCCGTGATTGACCACTCAGCCCTGAAAAAACTCCGTGAAGATGCGGAAACATTGAGTGATTTTCTCGGGGTACCGGTATGGAACCATCCATGATCTGTATGAGTCTTTCCGGTAGGCTGATGGAACTGGGAAAGCTCTTTTCTCTGATCTTGTTTAACGACCTGATCTGCACTGGCGATGCTCATCTTAAAAACTATGCGGTTATTGGTTTGCTGATCATAGTTTACCATCATTTTCAGGCAGACAGATCGAAGCTTACTGAATAATTGTATTTATTCATCTATGAAGCTACATTTTAGACGTTGAATGTAAAAACCTGAGTTCGATTCATAATGTGTTGATTGATGAGCTTGAACATGTCTAAAAGGGTGTCATCCCGCACTCCCCTTCGGGAGATGCGAGATCTCTCATCGTTACAAAGGCAGGAGATGCCACGCCCTGGCGTGGCATGACGTTCATAGAAGAGAAATGCCTTAACGAACGCCCTTTTAGACAGCCTCAGTATCTTTTTTGATATCTTAGAATCGAACTCAGGTTAAAAGTAATCAACAACCTTAAAATACAGATCCATTGGCTATATCCATCTACCTGTTAGTCGCTGCATTGCTCTTACTGATCAGTATATTCTCAAGTAAGTTATCCTTAAAGTATGGTGTTCCGGCACTTCTGATATTTTTGGGTATCGGGATGATCGTTGGTTCGGATGGACTGAGTGTGGTGGATTTTTCAGATTATCAACTCGCCCAGTCACTTGGGATTGTTGCCCTTACCTACATTCTGTTTTCAGGCGGGCTTGATACCCGTTGGACGAAAGTAAGGCCTATTGTTTTTCAGGGCATTCTCCTCTCAACGGTCGGTGTGCTGATCAGCGCTCTCATTGTGGGCTATTTTGTGATGCTCATCCTGGGAGTGTCTCTGATTGAGGGTGTATTATTAGGGGCAATTGTGTCATCAACGGATGCGGCCGCTGTGTTCTCGGTGCTGCGTTCACGTGCCATTGGATTTAAATACCGCCTGCGGGAACTGATCGAATTTGAATCGGGGACGAACGACCCGATGGCTATTTTCCTCACCATAGGCCTGATTCAATACATAATCACTCCGGAGATGTCGTGGGTCGATTTCCTTATTCTTTTTCTGATGCAAATGGGTATCGGGCTGGCGGCAGGGCTTCTTTTTGGTAAAGCGATGACGTGGCTCATCAATCACGCCAACCTGGGATACGATGGACTATACCCGGTGCTGGCCTTATCATTTGTGCCGCTCATCTATTCCATCACAGACCTTCTGGGAGGGAGTGGGTTCTTGGCCGTCTATCTTGCCGGACTTGTGATGGGAAATTCAACGTTTGTGCATCAAAAGAGTTTGATGAACTTTTTTGATGGAATTGGATGGTTAATGCAGATTTGTATGTTCCTGGTGCTGGGCCTAATTCCCATCAGAAATACCGGCCATCGCTTTATATGGTCTTTTAATTGCCCTTGTATTGATTGTGATCGCCCGGCCGGTGAGCGTGTTTACAGGCACCCTGTTTATGGGGATGAAAACAAGGGCAAAACTGATGGTTTCCTGGGTGGGATTGAGGGGAGCTGTGCCCATTATTATGGCAACATTTCCGCTGGTATATGGGCTCGAGGTAGCTGAACTTTTCTTCAGCATTGTCTTCTTTGTTGTGGTTACATCTGTTCTTATACAGGGCACAACCATTCCCATTGTGGCAAAATGGCTTCATGTAGGCGTGCCCGTCAAAGAGAAAACCCGGTACCCTATTGAACTGGAACCGTCTATTGACACAAAAGCGGCTCTGAAAGAAGTGGAGGTAGAAGAGGGTGATTACGCCGTTGGTAAGCAAATACTCGAACTGGGTTTACCTGAAAACGTTCTTATCACATTGGTTAACCGTGAAGGAAAGTTCCTGGTACCGAGGGGCACCACACGGGTTGAGGTTCATGATAAACTTCTGATTTTGTCAGATAAAAAAGATGTCTCCGATATAAGAAAACTTGTCAAAGGAGACGTGAGGTGGAAATAATCTATTCACGTTAAGGTGGAGAACTCCTATAATTCCGGGATATATCGTGCAATTCCTGAGATGTTTTAAGTACACATACAGCCCCATACTACTGATTGATTTGGTTCTTTATATTCGGATTTGGGTTTTCAAATTAAATTTATGTAGCTGCATAATTTAAGCGAGTTGTTATAACCTGAATAAGGCTCTTAGGTTTTATAACCCTCACCTTCTCCCCAAAAGAAAGTATCAAAGACTCAAGCTCCTAATTCGGAATTCCCTCAATAGTATACTCGCAGTTTGTCGTCTGCCCATTCTGATTTTTGACTGGGGTGTAGCGGTTTACTCATGGGTAGTAAGTCGCTGCAACATCCCGGACCGAAAAGTATCCAGAAATCATGATGGAGTGGCGGCGCTTAAGAGGCGAAAATCAAGTTAATGCCTCGATTGCGTCGCCCATACTCAGCTCCGGCGCCTGTCACCCCGAGTGAGTGAGCCTTCCGCCAGACGGAGAACGAGTCGAGGGGTCTGTGGGGTGATGCCGTAGTGTGCGGGGATGGGCGATCCCGCATCAGGTGTGGACTGACTAATAGGTTGCTCGATGCGGTATGCGTTGATCAACTTAATCCATCGACGCCGGGGTGTTTTTGGCAATCTCCTGGTACATCAGGTATTCTTCCGGTGTAACGTCCGCAAAGAGGTAGTTAAGGGGATCTATAGCCTCGCCATCACGGTACACCTCATAATGTAAGTGCGGGCCGTTTGTAAGGCCGGTGTTTCCAGAATAGGCTACAATATCACCTCGTTTAACTTCACTGCCAACACGAACGCCATCTGCATAACCGGAGAGGTGAGCATAACGGGTTTCAAATCCAAAGCCGTGATCAATGATCAGCAGGTTTCCATAGTTACCATTACGTGATGCATATTTTACGACACCATCCCCGGTTGCAAACAGGTGTGTTCCTATATCTGCCCTGAAGTCGATACCGTCATGCATCCTTTTATATTTAAAGACCGGGTGCGTTCGCATTCCAAACCCGCTGAGAAGTATTCCTTCAAGCGGACGGATGGCGGGAACATGTTTGAGACGTTCCTGATTATTATTGTAAAAATTCCGAATCTCATCAAATGACATCTTCTGGACATTAATCCGTCGCTCAAGATTATCAATTCGGGAAGCGGTCCATTTCAATATTTCTGCTGCATCTTCGCTGTACAAATCATACTCTGAGTAGATATCAGCACCACCAATACCTGGCTCACGCTTCTCTTCAGGGATAGGCTCCATTCCAAGAACCGACCGGTACATCTCGCTATCCATATCCGCGATTCCATCGAGTTGTTCCTCCAGCGTCAGGATGGATGTTTTGGTGAACTCCAGCTGAGACGTTAAAACTTTGTTCTCTTCCTCAAGGGCCAGTTCGGCCGGTGTGCCAACGCTTTGGGACAGTGCTGCAAGGCCGATGCATGCAAAAACCACGCTGCTAATCAGCCAGATAGAAAATGTATGTATGTACCGCTCTCCCTTTCCATACGATACAGGTACAAATTTACACTGGTCGTCGTCGTATATGTAGTGCTCTTTAGGTGCCATAGTGCGGTCCTTCTCCTTTTAAACCATCTTCGCAGTAAATATTAGTATTCTCTAATATACAAGAGTATCTCGGAGACAATTTGTTACTCGAAATCTCCTTCAAAATACTCAACCGCCCTCTCTGGCATCTCAGGACCGAATTTTTTCTTAGAAATGTGAGAGTGTACCTTATTTTGAAACTCCTCTGCTGCATCATATCCGTAGTGCTTAAGCAGGTAGTTCATGGCAATGACTTCCGCAATTACGGTAATATTCTTACCGGGTGTGATGGGGAGCTTAATTAAAGGAATGGATGTATCCAGAATATCTATTGTCTCATTATCGAGGCCGGTGCGTTCAACATCTGCGGTCTCTTCCCAGAGAGAAAGTTCGAGAATGACTTCCAGTCGTTTTTGATAGCGTATAGACCTGATCCCAAACATAGACATTACGTTTATAATGCCAAGCCCGCGGATCTCCATGAAATGCTTGTTCATCTCGGTAGCAGACGCTATAAGGATATTACTTTTTTTCGTAAGCATCACAACATCATCTGAAACCAGCCGGTGTCCGCGTTCAATGAGGTCCAGCGCCACTTCACTTTTGCCGATTCCGGATTTGCCGGAAATGAGAATGCCAATTCCGTAAACATCCACCATTGTACCGTGAACCATGGTTTGAACAGCAAAGTAATCCTGCAGAAAATCCCGCAGCAACATCATAAACTTTGTTGAATCAGCTGATGTGTAGGCTACGGGAATTTTATGACTACGGGCAATGTCAAGGAGCTCTTTGTCCAGTTGGTTTCCTGCCGTACAGATAATGACCGGAATATCGAAGTTTGCCAGTTTTTTAAAAGACTCAGAGCGTTCTTCCAAAGAAAGATGCTCGAGATACTGGGACTCAGTATTTCCAATGATTTGTACTTTTTTATGAGTAAAGAGCTCAAGATATCCCGCCAGGGCCAGTCCCGGTCTGTGAAGATCTGCACCTGTCACAAATCGTTGATCCGCGATTTCTTCTCCTTCAACGAGCTGAATATCAATTCTAAGTTTGGTATTCAGCCGTTTTACAAGCGTGTCAACGGAGATCTTCTCTTTACCGGGGATTGGCTTTTGATTTTTTAAGGGCATGGCTGTCCTGATTACTGACGGTCGTAATGTTTGGTTTTATATTTTCGAATTTGCCGGACAGCGGTATCTACGGCACCGTTAATAGCCTGTTCGTAGGAGGGAGCCTCCTCAGAAATATTCAGCAATTTTTTGGGTACTTTCACATTCAGCTCAGCTCTAAAAGGTTTATCGTTATCTTGACCCGGCTGGAGGATAACATCACAAACAATAATTTTATCCAGAAATTGCTCTAATTTTTGAACAGCATCTAAACTGTACTGCTTCAAATCCGGACTTGCATCAAAATGTCGTGCTGTGAAAGTGGTTTTCATAAATGTATCCTTTAGATTATTGTTCTGCCCTTGGATGGGCTTGATTATACACGTTTTTCAGATGTTCAACGCTGGTGTGCGTGTAGATCTGAGTTGACGATAAATTGGTGTGACCCAATAGCTCTTTGATAACCCGTATGTCAGCACCTGCATCAAGCAGATGCGTAGCAAAACTGTGCCTGAGAACATGCGGGCTTTTTTGCGAGACTTCGCTCGTTTTTTCAATAAACGATTTTACAAGACGCTGTACAAATCTCGGGTAGACACGCTGGCCGCCCGGTGCAATAAACAGAGCACGTTTTGCATCTGAATCTGTTTTTTCGCCAAATAGTAAAGGCCTTGTATTTAAATGTGTTTGTAATGCATTAAATGCTTGCGTTCCTATTGGAACAATCCTCTGTTTATTGCCCTTCCCCTGTATTAACACCTGGCGCTGTTTGAAATTCAGATTAGGTAAACTCAGCTGAATAAGTTCACTGAGCCGTATGCCTGTGCCGAAAAATAGCTCAAGAATGGCACGGTTTTGATGATCATCAGGCTGATCTCCGTCAGCAATTTCCATCATTTTTTCAATGCCCACCGGGGTAATTGTTTTAGGCAGCCGCTGCTCTTTTTTGGGTACAAGTAACAGGTGGGCAGGGTTTTTTTCAATATGACCTCGTTTGTAGCAGTATTTAAAAAACGATCGAAGTGAGGCGACCTTTCTTGCAATGGTGTTTCTGGCTAATCCTTTCTCTGAGAGTTCACCCAGCCATAGTCGAATATCCAGACGGCTGATGGAATTGATATCGTCTCCATCGTTTCCGGTATCAACAGATGTGTTCAGAAACTCAATAAACTGGAAAATATCTGTTTTATATGAGGTACGGGTATGCGCAGAACTGTTCCGTTCAATTGTGAGATATCGCAAAAATTTTTCAACAATCTGTTTCATCGATAAATATTAAGCTCTTTTAATAAAGATACCAACTTATTAAGAATCAACCGTGAATTTTTGCTTTATTCAGACCCTTCGGTCTTTCCAGATTACCTTTCGGCCCGTTATATAATCGATGATTGAATAGAGCCCGAGCCTTTGGAACCATAAGACACCCAACGGATGTAAAAAACCGTAGAGCGGATTCCACCGGAACCACACTGCTAAAATAAATCGATGGAGAAGAATAAGTGTAACTGACCCAACAGAAACAAACAGCAGGGCAGGGCTGCCGATATAAATTGAATAGGGAAGGATGAAGAATGGAAAAACAAATACCACAAGATGGATCATGCCCATCAAAATAAAAACTGGCAATGACCGGTTGAAGCCGGCAAAGAAATTTTTTCTCAGACCGTTGAATATCTCTTGCTCCGAGCGGTACATTCTGCAGCTTATCGATTGAACTCCGGTAAACATTCGCAGCGTAAGCCCCAGCATTTTTGCCCGTTTTGAAAGAGCTACATCTTCCACGACCTCATCTTTTACCGATCGGTGACCACCAATGGCTTTATAAGCCGATTGAGTGAATCCGATGCACTGGCCGCACGCTGCCGCAAATTTTGGAGCGATCTGTTTTCTTAGAAATCGTGGTACCCATCTGGGAGACCGATAGACGTAAATTGCAGGCAGTAAGGTAACGAGAGCGTAGTAAATGAGTGGAACAACTGCTTTTTCCCAAAAACTTTCAAGTTCCTGTTCTGGCCAAACTGTTATCATGTGGAGCTGGTGAGTAGAAAATGCATTTACTGTCTGCTGAACCATACCGGGGTAGAGTACTGTATCAGCGTCGAGAAACAGCAGGTATTTTCCGGTAGCATGATTAGCCAGCTGCTGACACGCCCATGGTTTTCCGAGCCACCCCTCAGGTGTTTCAGCGGGTGTTACAGATGTGATCTTACCCGGATTCTCTTTCTTAAGTCGGGCAATGATCTCCGGCGTTGCATCGCTGGAAAAGTCATCCAGAACTAAAAGTTCAAAATTCGGATACGACTGCGAGCATATTGACGATAATACGCGTTCTATATTTTTCTCTTCGTTTCTTGCAGGGACACAAATGGAGATGAGCGGCTCTTCAGCAGGTCGTTTTGTTTCAGATACGATGGGAGTGAACCCGATTCTGTTTCTCAACAGAATAACCGACGTAAAAAGAAGAAATAAAAGAGAAAATGATGTCAGCCAAAAAAGAGTTAAAGGATCAATCAAATGACGCTCTGATTATGTGATTATGCGTTTTAATGTTGTAATTTGTTCCCGCGCAACGATTTTGTAATAGATAGCATTCAGACATCCAATATGCAGATATTTTCGAATCCGGACAGAGATATTTCAAATCCCAAACCAGCACCCGGAAGTTATGAGTGGTGGTATTTTGACGCAATATCATTAGATAATAAATACAGTCTGGTTATCATTTTTTATGAAGGTAATCCATTTTCACGGCGTTATATTGATGCCATCGAAGAGAACGAAAATGCTCGTGCTGCCGGCTATCCGGCTATAAGCATTTCAATCTACAGGCACGGTGATCCTATTTTCTACTCCTTTGAGGAGGTGAATCCGGAAGATGCTGAATTTTCAGACACTACACCCTTTGGCCGCGTAAAGAGGAACACATTCAAAAGGGAATCAACAGAACACGACCTCAATATCTATCGGCTGGCGCTTGATCAAACAATGCCAAATGGAGACAGAGTGAAAGGAGATCTTACGTTTGAGAGCCGGAATGATGGTCCATTTTCACGTGTGCCCGACAGTAGCAGTGAGAACACCCCTGTTCCTCATCAATGGAACCTTATTCAGTCGTCGGCTTCAGTTAGTGGGAATTTTACCATTGACGGACTATATCATGAATCGATCACATTTCATGGAACGGGATACCACGATCACAACACGGGTTTGGAGCCGATGAAAGAGAGTTTCCGTGACTGGTACTGGGGACGATTTCATTTTTCCGGATATTCCCTGATATACTACCTGATGAATGAAGAAAGCGGACGCAGTGATTGTGCATGGCTTATCGATTCTGAAAACAGAGTGACTGAATTCAACGGGAAATTTGAGCTATCAGATACCGGGCTCAACTTATTTGGTCTGAAGTCAGCAAGAAAGATTGAAATGGAGGCGGGGAACAACGGATTTCTTATTCAGCAGGAGTCACTACTGGATGACGGCCCGTTTTATCAGCGGTTTGCCAGCCGGTTGATGATCAATCTGGACGGTGAGCTTCACCAGGCAAAAGGTATCAGTGAATACATCTGCCCTGAACGGATCTATGTGAAGCTGTTTCGCCCCCTCGTGAACATGCGGATTCAGTATCCCGGTAAAACGCACTGGGTACAAAAAAGTCCGCGACTGTATCGATGGACGTGGTAGGCCAGCTGGTTAGATGACCGGTATTCTGCAGAGTGATAAGGAAAGTCGTCTGTCAGTAATCAAGCCCCGGCTGTGTAACCTCGTAGTTCTGCTCCACTCTTGCCTGCTCTACCATCTGTTTCACATCCTCAAGCAGTTGCTGAGCATCATATACAATACCGTCCTTAATGGTGTACTTAATGCCGCCAGCCCGTTCAACTTCATTATTTTCATTCACACGGATAGCACCTGTTCCGTATAGGACCTTTAGATTCATTTGAGGATTCTCATCTATAATAACTAAATCAGCCAGCTTTCCGACTTCAATAGTTCCCAGTTCGTCGTCCACTCCCAACACCTCAGCTGCCTTGATGGATGCTGACTGAAATATTTCTAGCGGATGAAATCCGGCTTCACGCATCAGTTCCATCTCCTGAATGTAAGAGAATCCGTACAGCTTGTAGATGTAGCCGGCATCCGATCCCAACGTGACGCGTCCGCCGCGGTTTTTGTACTCGTTGATAAACTGCATCCAGAGACGGTAGTTATTTTTCCAGGCCACTTCCTGCTCTGTCCCCCAGTTGAACCAGTAGGATCCGTGGGCGCGCCGATCGGGTTTATAGAACTCCCACAATGAAGGAAGTGTATACTTCTCGTGCCATTCGGCCCGCCGCTGAGCCATCAGGTCGCGGCTTGCCTCATAAATAGTAAAAGTGGGATTGATCTCGAAATCGTAAGACAGAAGATCGTTCATAAGCGAGTTCCACTGGTCGCTGCCGGGACCGGCAGCTTGCTTCCATAGTTTCCCGGCTTCTTCAAATCTGTGCTGCTCGTCACTGTAGTTGTAGTCCAGGGGATAGTTCTGAATAATGCGGTCTGTGAACAGCGCTTCGGGTAGCCCATACCAGTGGGTCATGCCTTTAAGGCCCATTTCTGCTGTTTTGGCGACATTTGCATATACCACACCTGTCTGTGCGTGATGCGCCATGGATCCTAATCCAAGCCTATCGGCTTCATCGAGAGCAGCCTCATAGATAGCCGGCTGAGCACCGAAAAACTTAATGCCGTCGGCGCCGCGCTCATGAATCATCTGAACCCATTCCCGGGCCTGTTCCGGCGTTTGGATAGGTGAATCTGCTCCAGATCCGAATCCTATATATGAGAATATTCGTGGCGCTGTAATACTGTTTTCACTGCTTCGTTCAGCGTGCCGAAGGGTCCAGTCCATGCCGTTGAACGATCCGGGTTCGCGAATAGATGTGATTCCGTGCGCCAGCCACAGCTTGTACACATACTCGGGCGTTGTTCCCTGCGCGTTGCCGCCGGTGTGGGCATGCATATCAAAAAAACCGGGAAGCACGTACATTCCGTCTGCCTCGATCACCTGCGTCTCACTATTAACTTCCGGCCTGCGATTCTCATTAATCGGTACGCCGGGGTACCCGACATTTTGAATTTGTGTAATTCTGTTATTTACGATGACTATATCTACCGGGCCAAGTGCCGGCGATCCTGTACCGTCGATCATGGTGACGCCACGAATGATCAGTCTGTCAAAAGGGCCATTGCCTTCAGTACGATCCGGCGCGTCCGGCATTTGCGCGAACAGGGGAGAGGCTGTGAAAGATAAAACCGAGGAGAGGAATAAAAGTAGTATGATCAGATTTTTCATCGAAGGTGTACGGAATTGAGGGTGAATTTGATCTATAATATCACTTCAAATGGGCCGAAAAAAAGAAATCACAAAAAAAGGTGAATTATTTTGTAACAAATCCCAGTCGAGAATCTCTTTATAGTACAGCATCAGCTAATCTATCTCTAACAATTAGTTTAGTCACTCCTATGCTGAACCTAAAGCAGAAAACCCGGGACTGATACTCCCGGGTTTTATTTTTTTCTTACCTCTTCAGCGCAAAAAAGGCAACCAGAATAAACAATACGCCAACACCGGCAGTAAAAAAGAGTGTTCCGTTTATACCAAACCAGAGGTACATCAGGCCAAGAACAACAGGTGCAACCGTCTGTGATGCACGAATAACGACCCAGTTAACTGCCAGAAAAGCGGCCCGAAACTCAGATGGGACTTCACTGGTTAGTAAATTCAGAAGGCTTGGAATGTTTATACCCTGGGCAACGCCAAAAATCGATATAGGAATTGCCATGTACCAGATATTCTCAATTATCGGAAAGGTCAGAAAAATAATGGTGTATAAAACAGCCGCAGTTAATATCAGAAACTGCTCGGAAAAACGTTTTGTGAGGGCGCCAAGCTTTGAAGAGGTGTAGGCTGTAATCAGTGATGAGCCGGAGAGCATTAAACCGATGACGGTAGACGTTACGGCAAAATCTTCATCAAGGAGAATGGGCAGGTAGGTGATGTAGCCACCATACAGGATCAAAAATGTTAGAAACACACAGCTAAAAAGACCAATTACCTTAGTTGTGAAAATTCTGTCTTTAATTTTTTGAAAATACTCCCTTAAATCAAGGTTGATAGAGATGGGCACCGGGTCAAGAAAAAACATTGCGTAGATGGCAACCGGTATCGCAATGATGCTCAGAAAAAACGGGTAGTTCCATGCAATAGATGCCAGAACACCACCGATCGCCGGATAAATGGCAGTTCCTACACTGAGTACACTGCCGTTATATCCCATGGCCGTAGCGCGGCGGTTTCCTTCAAACAGATCCCCGATGAGTGTTACATTAAGCACGCCGAGTGCAGCACTTCCCGCTCCCTGGAAAAATCTGAGCCAGAGCAGCTCAGAATAAGTTGACGTAAAAGCACACATGAATCCGGCAATTCCGTATAAAAAGAGAGATGGAATTAATATTCGCTTGCGTCCAAACCTGTCGGCCAGGACCCCCAGGAACGGCGTGAGTAAAATTCCGGGCAGGGCAAACACCGTAATCAGATAACCGATCTGATCAGTGGATACATCGAGAGCCCTGGATATGACGGGCAGGGCGGGTGCAATACTTGATACCCCCATGACGGCACTGAGGGTGATGCCGAATATAATGTGTAAATTCTTATTCTTAAGTACCGGTAATTCCTGGTTACTTGATTCCAAAAAGTTCTTTTCTGTTACAATTCATGCGATTCGAAGCAATGATAGAGAGTGTATGATAAAGAACCAAGTTGGAATATCGTTCCGTGAATACGCCCAATTCCGGAATCAGAAATAGATTCTGTACAGAATGCTGACGCTGCGTCCGGGCTCAGGAAATACCTCTTTAATTCTTGAGAGGTGATTACGATAGTTTTTATTCAGGAGGTTCTTTCCGGAAATAGTAATGGTATGAAGTAGATGTGGCTGGTTTATTCTGTATTGAATTGAGGCATTTATCAAGCTATAGCCGTCTGTTTCGGTTTCAAACTCAGCTAATCGTGTTTGTTTGCCAGCCATAACCATCCGGGTGGTGGCTGTGAAATTCCCCCGACTGTATTTTGCAAAAACAGCTCCCTGCAACGGAGGGATCATCGGCAGCGGACGCTCATCATCGGTATACTCCGTAATAGATTGTTCTTGGTCGCTCACTATGCGATCAGCCTGAGTGTAAAACAAGTTGCCACCAATCGATATCTGCGGATGTAGCTGCAGGTCGGCTGAGAGTTCAAATCCATAAAATTCAGCCTCAGCGCCCACAAACTGATAGTTGTTTAGGGCGGGATCTGATACACTCTGTTCACCCGTGTCTTGGGGGTAAAGATAGTTTTGAAATTTATTACGATACCCCGCAAGTTCAGCGTTTATCCGATCGGTACGGTATCTGAGAAAGAGTTCTGTGCCGAGTCCGCGTTCGGGATCAAGCTGTGGATTGCCAATTTCAAAACTGTAAGCTGCCAGGTGTGGCCCTTCAGAAAAGAGTTCATCAAGCGTGGGAGCCCTGAACGAGTGCATCACGGTTGTGCCTGCAAATAGTTGGTCCGTCAGGCTATAAATTAACGATGCAGAGGAAGCCAGACCAATAAATGAGCGGTTTTCAATGTCGCCTATTCTGGATGACGTTCTCTCTTCTATCGGGCGGGACTGTACGGCTTCAAGACGAGCGCCAACTTCGAAGTGTAGATTTCCAACATCGCCTTCCTGGATAATATAGGCGGCAGCACTGTACTGATCCGAGTCGGGTGTTTGGGCGCCGCGTACGGCATAATCCAGCATTTCTCCCCAGATACCCATTGATCCATCATCAAAAATACCCCAGCCGTTAGTATTTGAGCTGATGGACATATTGGTAGTCAGTTTTCCAAATTCAGTACCAAGGCTGCCATCTGATTCTATCTCTTGATGATCGTAATTCACGAAAGAATAACGGGCTTCAATATTTTTGAAAAATGTGTGGTTTAATATTCGCTCCCCGCGGATGTCGGCCTGATACTTTCGCATCTCAATATCTACGCCGCTCGGGTGGCCGCCATTTGGATCCGGAGGTATTCCATAGTTAGAAAGATATGTAGAGACTGATCCGCCGATATACCCATTGTTTCCCACGTAACTGAGTCCGGCAGTGTTGTGTGTGTTTCTCAGGTATGAATTTTTAATAGTGGCATCAGGCGTTGAAAAATCACGGCCGGTTCGTCCATTTAAATCAAGCGTAGCTGCCCAGTTATTCAGAGGAATAACCAGATCTGCTGCGGCCGATGCCTCAGTATTTACAGACTTTCCATTTAACGAAGCTGACCCGGTGAATTGATTAGGAACTGTATTGGGGATTTGATTTTTTACAACATTGATAACGCCGCCAATTGCGTTGGATCCGTAAGCAAGCGCAGCCGGACCCCGGGCTATCTCAATCTCTTCTGCACCCATTGGATCGATACTGACCCCATGATCAGCTGATTGAGCTGACACATCCCCGGTACGCTCGCCATCTCTGAGAATCAATACCCGCTCGTCACCCAGACCACGAATAACGGGCCTGCCGGGCGCGGGACCTGACGATCGTTCGCTAAATCCGGCTTGCCCTGAAAGAGTTTCGGAGAGGGTGGTTCCCAGGTTGCGGCGCAGCTCTTCACCTATGATTTTTTTTGATGCGTGTTCGAGACGTGCGCCGCCTGTTCGACCTTGCGACCCTGTGACTGTAATTTCTTCCCCGCTGATATTTTGTGGACGCATGTAAATAATCAGATCCTCAACATCAGTTCCATCATACTCTATTTGACGGGTAACCGTGTTGTAGCCAATTCTATGTACAGAGATGACATAATTTCCGGTGGGAACATTCTGAAAGCGAAATGCACCGTCCCGATCAGCCGTGGTTGTTCGGTTAATCTCCTCCAGATGAACATACGCAAATGAAACCGGTTCATCTGTAGATACATCGCGAATTTCTCCCCGAAGCTGTCCGAAAACAACACTTGGTATCAACAGTATTAAAGAGAATAACGTCAGTTTAGATTTGAGGTTGTGCATAAACAAAATGAACGGACCGCCGGTTTTAGACGGTCCTTATTTTAAGAGTTGGAATACTGGAATTGTCTTGTCAAAATACTCTAAGCCAATAATTTAGCAGTACCCTGTAGTACAATTTTCAATTGGCAACGGGTTCTACGCGTACCTTGAACGGTGAGGATGTAAAGTCTTCGTGATCATTATGAAACAGTTCGAATTGAAGATCACTATCACCTGCTCCAAGGCCAGTTAAATGAAAACTCCAGGCACCATCTTCGTCATGTTGTTCAACCTCAACTACATTTTCATTTCCGATGAGCCAGCTTAGAGAGTATCCTTCTGCAGTGTCGGGTATAAACCGGTCTCCATCCTCTGAAATCCATCGAACTGTGATTAAGTTGGTTTCTTCACCAACGCCAAGCTCAAAACGGTCACCGTCACTATATGTAATGACACCGTTTTCCTGAGCAGCAATTTCTACACCGTTCATGATAAGGGCGACGCCGAATGGTTCATTGTGCTCTTCTTCTTCTTCGGAAGAAGCCGGGTTGTTGCAGGATGTTAATGAGATAAATGAAAAGAAGATAATAAATGGAATAAAAATATTGTTATTCAGTGTTTTCATAATAAATGTAACCTATAATTATTTGTTGTGTAATAGTGCAGTTCAGCAGCTCAATCCTGTTGAATCGACTATCATTTAAAATTGGGGAAAGGATGATGCCGGATAAGGTTATTATCCGTACACAACAAATGGAGGGGCGCGGTTATTATGATTACCTGTCAGTGGTGGAGCTAATGCAGGACGTGTGCTAAATTCAACTATTTCCCACTGATGGACAACCGGACTCGGTTCAGTATCAGGTGAAACAGAAATTTTAAAATGCGATGCACATATAATACATTCGTTGGTATTCTTGGTAATATGGACTTCAATTCCATTATCGACCGTTCTTTCAACAAAATGGCTATGAGCCAAAGAAAGAAACATCCCCAATGAGACCAGGAGAAGTAATACCTGCGATATGTTGCGATTTGAGTGTATAAACGTGTGTTTTAGTGAATTTATTTGACTAAATATAATTGCATCATTTCAAATTTAACAAAAAAATAATGTAAAATACGTTCAATTATTTGGCATTTAGTACTGTTCCGCTATCTATATGTAACGAAATTGTGACATAAAAAATTGTAAGATATGCGACCTTAGTGAGCGATAAATAGTAAAGCAAATAGCAATCCATGGAATTTTTTGAAAGTGCGTACGTCTGGTTTATGAGTCTTGGTGAAGAGTATGGAGTAAACCCCATTATATTCGGAGTGATTTATGTGGGAGCGATTCCGTTTTTTACCCTTTCAATTGCCTGGCTTGTCAGGAATTACCGTAGAGGAATTTCAATTGTTATGCCTGTGCTGAGCGCGTCATTTTTCTTCATCTCGGCCTATCTCTATCTGATGGTAGCAGGTGAAAATGTTCCGTGGTGGATCTATGCCGTGGTAGCAGCAATGCTGGTATATGGGGCTTGGTCGACATACAAAAAAGTTAGAGTTCAAATTAAAGAGGATGTGGAGCTGGACAATGGCAAAATATGAGTACGATGCGCTGGTAATCGGGGGCGGAGCCGCAGGATTGACGACTGCCGGCATTGCCGCGAATTTTGGTGCTAAAACAATGATGATTGAAAAATACAGGCTGGGAGGCGATTGCACCTGGACCGGCTGTGTGCCAAGTAAGACATTGCTAAAGGCGGCTTCCGTGGTGCATCAAACAGAACAGGCCGGCAAATATGGTCTAACGGTCGGGAAGGTAGAACTTGACCCGGCAGCCGTAATGAAGCATGTTGATGACGTTCGCCGCGAGGTTTATAAAGATGCGGATGATCCTGAAATTTTTAAAGAGATGGGAATTGATGTTGTAGAGGGATCGGCAGGTTTTGTTGATGATCATACCGTTAAAATCACAGACAGCAAGGGACTTCAGCGTGAGGTGACGGGCAAATATATTTTTATCTGTACCGGTGCCAGCGCATTTGTTCCACCCATTGAAGGCATTGATACAGTCGATTATCTGACGAATGAATCACTCTTTGAAATTGAAAGCATGCCCGGTAAGCTGGTTATTATCGGGGGCGGTCCCATAGGCTCCGAGATGGCGCAGGCATTCGTACGGCTTGGAACAGACGTGGATGTGGTTGATATGGCGCCGGGAATTTTGAGTAATGATGATCCTGAACTAACCACAATTCTTAAGAGTACGCTTGCAGAGGAGGGAGTAACGTATTATCTGGAATCATCATTAAAGAGTGTTGCAAAATCAGGCGGCGGATTAACAGTTACAATTGAGCAGGATGGAGACGAAAAAAAGCTAAACGCTGATAAAATACTGATGGCTACAGGACGTCGTGCGAATATAGCCTCACTACAGCTTGACGCCGCCGGGATTAAAACATACAAGGGAGGCGTTTCGGTGAATGAAAAATGCCAAACGAATATTAAACATATTTATGCGGTGGGTGATGTTACCGGCAGGTACCAGTTCACTCACATGTGTGAGCATATGGCTAAAGTAGCAACATCGAATGCGCTCATAAAAATGCCCATGAAAATTGATAAAAAACATGTGCCGTGGGTAACTTTTACGGATCCTGAGCTGGGTCACGTGGGTGCTACAGAAAAACAGCTTACAGATGCCGGGGTAACGTTTGAAGTGTATCGTTTTCCGTTTTCAAAAATTGACCGTGCAATTACAGACGGAAATACAACCGGTATGATAAAAGTGTATGCCAAAAAATGGAGCGGAAAAATTCTGGGAGCGTCTATTTTGGGAGCTCATGCGGGAGAGATGATTTCTGAGTACGCTCTTGCCATGCGAAACGGTGTTTCACTACGCGACTTTGCCGATACTATACATCCATATCCCAGTTACGGGCTGGGAGCCAGGCGTGCAGCCGATCAGTGGTATATTCGCAATCAATCAGCAACATTGGTGAAATGGGTTAAAAGAATTTTCGGGTACCGGGGTGAGATTCCGGACTACAGCGATCCGAATCGAATTGTATAGCAACGTTTTTATTGTGTAATGGTGCAGAAGGTATTTCTGGAACAATTGTGTTAAAATCGGGTGGCGAACTTGTAAGGATTCAATATTTACGTGATATTGAAATCTATCCACTAACCACCGGATTTAATCCGGTAAATTAATGAGGCCTATGTACACCGGACTACAACATCTCCATTCTTATTTTGCATACCTGCTTTTAGCCGTTCTTGTATATTCTCTTATTTACTCGATTGTAATGTTCGTGAGAAAACGCCCGTTTACAGAAAAGGTAAGAAAAGTGGCATTGGTTGGTTTTATCGCAACGCACCTCCAGCTTGTGATCGGTCTCATTCTGTATGTGGTGTCTCCAAGAGGGTTGTCGAATTTTAGCGGTGAAGCAATGGGAGAGAGTCTGTCGCGTCTCTATATCCTTGAACACCCGCTTACGATGATTATTGCAATTGTACTCATTTCAATTGGCTATATCAAAGCCAAAAAGCCCGGGGATGATGTTCGCAGATACAGAACAATTATCTTGTTTTATCTCCTGGGTCTCGCGCTTATTTTACTTAGAATTCCGTGGCAGGTGTGGCCGTCTTAACGAGTGAGGCCTATTCGGTGTTTAGATGAGATTTACCAGTGAAGGACGGGACACTAATTGTTTTTTGTATCAAAAATCCGACGCAGAATCCGGATAGCAATCTCCTGCTTTGGCCCTGTGAATTCTTGCTTATCTTCTTTACTCATCAGGGTGATGGTGTTGGTGTCTGATTCAAAACCTGTTTCAGCACCCGATACAGAGTTTGCACAAATCCAGTCGAGATTCTTCTTTTCCAGTTTATGCCCTGCGTTTTTCTCCAGATCTTCCGTTTCCATTGCAAATCCAATCAGGCACTGGCTCTCTTTTTTATGATCCCCCAGCCACTGCAGAATATCAGGCGTGCGGGTAAGTTTAAGTACATCTGAGGCACTCTCCTTTTTTACTTTGTTTTTATAAGTCTCTTCAGGCTTGAGATCTGCAACCGCCGCTGCCATAATGATGACATCTGAATCGGCATGAGTTTTCGCCCGTTCGAACAGATCCTCAGCAGATACAAACGGTTCTGTGTTCATCCGCTCAGTCTCCTGAACTGAAACAGGGCCTTTAAGCAGTGTTACATCAGCCCCAAGACGCACTGCCGCATCTGCCATTGCGATGCCCATTTTACCAGAGCTGGGGTTTGAAATAAACCGGACAGGGTCAATAAATTCACGGGTGGGTCCGGCAGTTACCAGTACCTTATTACCTGAGAGGGGGCCGTGCTGGCGAGAGTTTTGAATAATTATGTCGCCTGTCTCAAGAATAATTTTTGACTCTGGTAGCCGCCCTTTTGCTTCAAGTCCGCTTGCAAGATAACCGGTATCGGGTTCCAGAATATGAAATCCCATGGATCTGGCAGTTTCCAGATTCTCAAACACAGCGGGGCTTTCGTACATTTCGCCATCCATCGTGGGACAGATCAGCACAGGACACCGTGCAGCCAGAACGGTAGAGGTGAGCATATTATCAGACGCGCCATGAACGATTTTTGAGAGTGTATTGGCCGTGCATGGAGCAATTACAAACAGGTCGGCCCACTCTCCCCAGTGGATGTGTCGAGTCCAGCTGTCGTCCTCTTTATCACTGAAGACATCCACGGCTACAGGCGTGCGGCTTAGGGCTGAGAATGTCTCAGAACCAACAAAGCGGGTGGCCGACGGGGTCATAGTGACCCTGACATCAGCTCCCGCTTTTTGAAAGTCGCGTAGTAAATAAACCGCCTTATAGGCCGCAATGCCACCGGTAACGCCAAGTAAGATGCGCTTACCGGCTAACATTAAATTTCTTTATCTGGGTAACGGTATGTTGTTTTCCCGTCCATCATTTCATCTACAGCCCGTTGAGTGGCATGAGGAAGTTTCTCGAACGATTTTGAGATCTGCTCTTGCTCTTCGTTGAACGTAAATTCGTCTTCATCCTCAAATCCTTCGAAATACTTGAGTTTTTCATCCAGTTCAAGTTTTTCCTGGGCTGCAATCTGACGGGCTCTCTTTGAGATCACAACAATTTTCTCATATTTGTTGCCACCTTTCTCACCCATCTTGTCTAAATCTAACGTCTGTATAGGCATAATTGTGTACTAATGGTTTAAAATAAAATTCCGGACGGCCCCTTTAATTTCTGAGTAAGCCACCTCAATTTTGTCATTAACTACGACGAAGTCGAATTTGTCTGCGTATGAAATCTCTTTCTCCGCTCTTTCAAGCCGTACTAAAAGCGATTTTTCGGATTCAGTGCCGCGATTACGCAATCGCTGCTCAAGAATGTCCATAGACGGCGGTTTGATGAAAATCGCAAATGCTTCATCACCATAAATTTTCTTGACGTTCAGTGCACCAAGCACATCAACGTCAAGCATGATAAAATAGCCTTTCTCAAGCTCAGATTCAACGTGAGCTTTGAGGGTTCCGTACATCGTACCGCTATAAAATTCTTCCCATTCCAGAAACTGCTGATTCTGAACCCGCTCTTCAAAGATCTTTTTTGTTAAAAAGTGATAGTCTCTGCCGTCCACTTCTCCCGTTCTCGGCTTGCGGGTAGTGGCACTGACTGAGAATTTAAGAGTATCAAAATCTGCCAGGAGCTTTTTGGCCATCGTTGATTTTCCACCACCGCTTGGTGCTGCCAGTATAATGAGTTTCCCGCGTCTGCTACTCAATATTCTGAACCTGCTCTCTGATCTGTTCGAGTTTTTCTTTGCCCATCACAACATCGTGGGCAATAGAAGAGTCATTCGCTTTTGAGCCTATCGTATTCAGTTCACGGTTGATCTCCTGGCAAAGAAAATTTAGTCGGCGACCCACGGGCTGTTCTCCGTCAAGCGCCTCCAGGAAAAACTTCAGGTGGCTTTGCAGGCGGACAGCCTCTTCATTGATATCCATTTTATCAACTAAAATCGCAATTTCCATCTCCATCCGGTCGGGATCGAAATGCTCGTCGGATACCATCTTCTTGATACGTTCAGTAAGCTTTTCGCGGGTCTCGGGGGCCCTTTTACTTGATTTTTCAGTTATATTCTCAAGCAGGCCGGAAATATCATTAATCTGCTTTTTTAAGTCGTCCTCAAGCTCTGCCCCCTCTTTTTCTCGCATTGAGTTCAGCAGGCCCAGTCCGGATTCGAGCGCCTCCTTTGTACACTCCCAGATAATCTCAAGGTTTTTCTCATCCTCCTTTCGCGACTCAAACAGATCATTAAATTCAAGCAGATCTTCAAGTTTAAGCGGCTCATCAATATGTGCGAGGGAACGCATCTCCTCAAGCATTTTGCTGTAGCTTTTAAGCTTTTCAGCGTTGTATGTGGTGTCGGTAAGACCCATTTTTGATTTATCCACATATACGTTCAGAAGTACTTTTCCGCGTGAGAGACGTGCCTGAACAATCTCTTTCAGATCCAGCTCTTTATCCTGGATAGATCCGGGCATGCGGGGTGAAATATCAAGGTACCTGCTGTTCAGCGTTTTAACTTCTACTGTAACCCGGATGTTATTTTGTGTGGCTTCTCCGCGGCCAAAGCCGGTCATGGATCGTATCATAAATAAGTACCGAGATCTATATGTAAGTTGAATAAATTCAATTGAAAGGTAGAGAGTAGAGCCAAGAAAATCTATCGAAGATTTGGTCGGTGCCCTACTTATCAGGTAATCAGTCTGTCTTCTGGATCTCCTTTAGTTTGCTGATGGCGCGCTCATTTAAGTTCTCAAACTTATCCTCAGTGATATCACCCGTTGTATATTTCATGCGAAGCCAAACAACGTACGTGGCCATCACATCCTCGTAGCAGTAGTGCTCAATTTCGTCAAGCTTGCCTTCCCGATACATTTTCAGAACTTCATTACCTTCACCGGTCTGTTTAAAAGGAACGCCGATGAGATGGCCCAGGTGCTTCAATTTCGGGTAGGAGCTGGCACCATAATTGCTAAATTCGTCCATCAGGTCGATGTTTGCATTGCTGAAACGATACCGGATGTCGTAGTGGTTAAGCCTGACCGGCATCTGGAGGTTGTGATTCATTGCGCGGTAGGTAATTAGCGGGAGATCAAAACCTCGGCCATTGTGATGAATTAATCCAAAATCTTTGTAGGTACGCAGGGCATCAAACAGCTGAATGAGCCCCTCTTTCTCGTCAGTACCGTTCCAGCTGACTTTTTTAACAGGCTTACCGAAATTTTCAACCCAAAGCCCTACCCATGAAACCATACGGTGATACATAGGGGGAAGAAATCCGCTGTTGTTTCGGGTCAGTTTCTCACTGGCCTCTATTAGAAGATCGTCTTCTGATGACTCCTCGTTATTCAGGACGCGCCTTAAAAAAGAAAAGTCGGGTATTGTCTCAACATCAAATACGAAAAACATAATTAATGACTCCTTTCTCCTGCTAAATTTAATTCAAACTGGGATCTGAACATTTCATCACTCAACCCGCATCCCAAAAGATACATTGTTTTTGTGACGGTTGCTTCCATCGTCATCTCTCCGGCGCTCAAAGCTCCGATTTTCTTGGCTGCGCGCCCGCTTTTATACTGGCTCAGGTTTACTGAGTCGTACGCTGCCTGGGATGTGATAATCAAATGACATCCCGATTCTTTGCATGCTTCCATAAATGGCAACAGGCTGTTTTCCCCCTCCATTGGGAAGTTGCCACTGCCGAATGCTTCAAGAATTATGGCGCGTGTAATGGAAAGATCTAAACACTCAAGCATATTGGGATTAAGTCCGGGATAGAGCTTTATGACATGGAGTTTATCATCAAATACAGGGTTGCAGCGAAGGTCACTGGATGGTCTTACATAGGATTGTTTCTGATTGATATCGATGCCCACTTCAGCCAGAACAGGATAGTTGGGAGAGGCAAACGCGTCAAACTCGCCGATGCTCATTTTTGATGCCCGGTTACCTCTGTAAAGCGTATCATTAAAGCAGATCGCAACATCAAAAATGGGATAGGTGGCCAGTTCTACCGCATTGATAACATTGCGGTGGGCATCGCTGCGGATGTTGCTCATCGGGACCTGACTTCCTGTTAATATGACCGGTTTACCCAGGTTGATCAGCGAAAAGGAGAGGGCAGATGCTGTATAGGCCATCGTGTCAGTGCCGTGTAAAATAACGAAGCCGTCGTATGATTCGTACTCCTCATAGATGTGGCGTGCCAGCTGCTGCCAATGGGCGGGCGTTATGTCGGAGCTATCTTTAAAAAAGATTTGATGGATAGAGACTTCTGCAATTCTGGAAAGTTCCGGCATCTCTTTGTGCAGGAGAGTTGTAAATCTGTCAATATCGAGCTCCGGTTTTCCATTGCCGGAATGCATAGCGATGGTGCCACCAGTCTGTATAAGCTGTATTTTTTTCATCTGTCTGTTTTCATTCGTTGCGCGGAATATAACAGGAAGGCGAGACAAATCTATATCACATAAGCGATTAGCGGCCGGATTATCTCTCCTGTATAAGAGAGATAACTCTGCTAATAATGGTTAGTTTTTTTAGCTGTTATTTTCTCTTTTGCCGAGCCAGTACAATACGGTTCCCCCCGCAATAAATGCTGCTGTTAGCCAGACAGAAGTAAAAGTAACCTGAAACATCAGCCAGATGCAGGCAAGAATTCCAAGAACAGGTACGATGTACCCTCCTCTAACGACAAACCCTTTGACACCGCTGAATTTTGGTCTAAGTACAGGTACGGCGGCACATGTAATGATAAACAGAAACAGCCGGGAGAGTACCGTCATAGCTGCGAGAAAGGTAAAAGATCCTGCCGCAGCCCCTATAAAAGCAAAGACGCCGAAAAAAATAACTGAGTTGGCTGGCGTCAACAGTTTTGGATGAACCTTACCAAACCATTTGGGCAGTGACCCATCAAGCGACAGGGCATAGGTAAGTCTCGGTGTTGAAAAAATTGTGCTCACAAGATTACCGGTGACAGACGTGACGACGCCAATCATAAGAATGATGGCACCTGTACTTCCAAATAGAGCACCCGATGCATCGAGCAGCGGTGAAGATGATGACGCCAGGTCTGGAACGGCTGCCTGCGATACGAGTTGTATCAGCATATAAAGCAGAACAACACTGCCAAGGCCCATTAAAAGAGCAAGCGGCATATCCCGGTTGGGGTTCTTGGCTTCTCCTGCGGGCACGACGGCGCCTTCAAACCCCACAAATGCGTAAATCAGAAGCAGGGCGGCAGCACCCAGGTTACCCGATGACGGAACCGAGGTACTAAACGACGGTAAGATATCAGAACCTAAGAAAAGCAGCCCTCCAAATACCAAAAATATCAGGACAGAAAACTTGATGACCGTAAAGAGGGCAAGAGACCGGATAGACTCCACAGAACCAAGAACGTTTATCAGGGTTAAAAGGCCAATGATAAGAGCAAGTGAAATAAGCCGGCCCATACCAAAGGAAACCGGTTCAAAAAAGTAGCCTATGCTATCGGTCAGAAGCACTGAATTCGCTGAGAATGAGATGATTCGGGCAACATAAAAGAGCCAGCCACCCTGAAATCCTATAAATGAACCGAAAGCTTCCGTGCCGTATCGAATTGGTCCCCCTGTACCGCGAAAGTAGCTTCCGAGTTCTGCAAAACAGAGAATCACCGGAAGCATCAACAGAGCGCAAACCAGATAAATCCAGACGCTGTACTCTCCTGCAAGTCCGGCAACGCCACCCGGGAGTCCAAAAATGCCGGCTCCTATGAATCCATTAACAACCAGCAGCCAAAGACCCCAAACCGTTATTTTTCGGGGTAACTTTTCGTCTGAATCTGATGCGTTAATAGACTGCTGCAAGAATTTGTGATTGGTTATAGTAAGCTCAGAGCTTAAGAACGGTCATATCATCATGTTTTGCAACAAAATTAAGACCTCCGAGCGGTGACATCGGTATCGAGATCCAGCATTAACTTTATGACGATTCAATTCATTCATTTATGGCGCAGTCAGTAACTCTGTGACCTGTTTTAACCGATAAATTAGGTCTTGATTTTGGGCGGTATTCTATTTAGAATTAATCTAAATTAAAATAGTAATCAACGGTTAAACAACAGTAAATCAATGGTACAATTTAAACATTTGGCGCTTTGGCTGCTTTTGGCAGGAGTTGCTCTTTCATGTTCGTCTCAGGAAGAGGTGAATGTATATTCAGCTCGCCACTACGATACAGATCTTGAACTCTATGATAACTTTACGCAGCAAACAGGGATTGAGGTTAACCTGATAGAAGGTGGAAGTGATGAACTGATTGAAAGAATTAACAGTGAGGGTATCAATAGTCCTGCTGACGTATTGATAACGGTGGATGCGGGACGTCTCTGGCGGGCAAAAGAGGCGGGTGTTCTTCAGCCGTTTAATTCAGAGCAGCTCAGTGAGGCAGTACCGCAGGAACTACGAGATGTTGATGATGAGTGGGTCGGGCTTTCGCGTCGGATTCGTGGAATCATATATAGTAAAGAGAGAGTGTCACCCGAGGAAATTGGTGGCTACTGGGATCTTTCCGATGATAAATGGGAAGGGCGTGTGTGCATCAGGTCATCAAACAATATTTACAATCAGTCACTGGTAGCATCACTGATTGAGACGCACGGTGTAGAAGATACTGAAGCCTGGGCAACAGGTTTTGTAGAAAATTTTGCAAGAGCTCCTCAGGGCGGCGACACGGATCAGATCAAAGCGGTTGCTGCCGGCGTATGTGATGTGGCCATTGCCAATCACTACTATCTGGCCCGGCTCATCGCATCCGATCAGCAAGAGGATCAGGATGTTGCGGAGCAGGTATCAATTTATTTTCCAACAGAGGAAAACGGCGGGACACACGTGAATATTAGCGGTGCGGGTATCGCTGTGAATTCCCCTAACCAGGATAATGCCACACGATTCCTGGAATATCTGGCCACAGAAGAGGCACAAGATCTTTATGCTATTGGAAATAATGAATTTCCTATTCTGGATGGCATGGAGCTGCCGCCAGTACTTGAGCAATTTGGTGCATTTGAAAGTGATGCAGTGAATGTGACTTCATACGGTGAAAACAATCCCGAAGCAATTAGACTCATGGACCGTGCAGGCTGGCGATAGCAGGTAAAGAATTGATTTGATTCAGAGACCCCTTATGTTGAAAGAAATAAGGGGTTTTTTATTGGATATGATACACGGTTAAATGAATTGTCAGTCAAATATTAAGACAGTCGGGAATTCAAATCTTATTTTATTACATTCCAAATGATATCATGAGTGAGGCGGAGAGATATCGATTTGAGACAACCACAATTAAACAGGAGATAACACATGGCAAAACGAGTACTGATCATGAGTGGCGGGGGGGCGAAAGGGGCATTTCAGGCAGGTGTAATAGAACAGCTGAACAGAAAAGGGTGGGAACCGGATGCAGTTGCCGGAATAAGTGTAGGTGCCCTGAACGCTGTGATGGTAGCCACGGGCCAGGCGGACAAACTGGTAAATATATGGCAGGGTTTGCGTGAGGAGCAGGTGCTTAAAAAGCGTCGCATCGACAGGAAAGCAAAAAACTATCTTCTTCATAAAATCGGGGTTGAAAAGGCTACACTCGGATTTTTTGATAATTCTCCACTTAAGAAAAAGCTGAGAGAGTCGGTCGGTAACAAATTCACCAAACATTTTTACTGCGGCACGGTGAATATTGAAACCGGTGCTTATAAGGAGCATATAGCGCGGCCTATGATGGTGCCCTGGAATTATCTGGATGCTGTTGTTGCAAGTACAGCAATTCCGGTCGTTTTTGATCCCGTTGAGCTGGACGGTGAACTGCATGTGGATGGCGGCGTGCGGCATATGAACCCCATCGGTAAGATTTTGCAGGATAATAATCCCGATGAAATCATTTTTATAACTACGCGAAAGTTTGATGAGCCAAATAAAAGAAAGGAGATTGATGATGTGGTAGATGTGGCAGTTCAGACCCTCAATATACTCCTTGAAGAAATTTTCATAAAAGATCTACGCGAATTTATACGGATAAATGGATTGGTGAGGCAGGCTCAGGAGCAGGGGGCTGTTCTGAAAAAATCCAACGGGGAACCGTTTAAAGTGTATAAATCAACGCTTTATCAGCCACAGGAACCTTTGGGCGACAGCCTCAATTTCTCAAACGAGCAGGCGAACAAAAATATTAATATCGGGCTGGAGGCTGAACCGATAGAATTGTAGAGTTTTCTGTTTTAAAAACCCACCGAGATTTCAATAGCCTTGGTGGGTTGAAAAAAGCAATTACTGGTTCAAAATTCGATATATCACATACAGCTGTCCCGTGTGATAGGCGGTATGTTCAATAATCAGCTCAGCCTGGCGGAGCATTGTATGTTCCTTGTTGGATGAAAAGGGTTTTAGAAGATCCGTTTCCGGATTGAGCAGCAGATCACAAAATTTCTGTCGTTCATTGATGTAGGCTTCAATGAGGCTGTTCCACTCTTTCTCATCTGTGGGGAATGAAAATTCCGGCCAGTAATCCCCGGGCCAGTCAGGTGCCTTATAGTCATCATCTCTGCAATACGCAAGTATATCGGACTGTGCCACACGGATATGATAAAACTGCTGATAGAATGAGTAAGGCAGACCATTGGAGAGAACCCCTATGTTGTCAAATGGCATCTCATTAAGAACTTTTTCAATAGGTGAGAATGCCTGACCGCCTTTCAGATGTCGCACTAACTGTTGTCGAATTATTTGATTTTCTTTTGAATCCATTCTAATCTCATAGGTTTAAAGTACTTCTAATGTTCAATGCCGTCAACTGGCCGGAATTGACATTTCTTATATTTTACGAAAACCGAATCAAAAAAGTCTGATCAGCTTGCGTCAGTCTTCCGAGATTTAGCTATAGATCGGCTCAAAATAATCACGGGTATCAAACCAACAATCACAATGGCCAGGGCAGCACCCGACGATTCGGCCAGTCGCTCATCGGACGCCAGGCGATATACCTGAACGGCAAGAGTATCAAAGTTAAACGGCCGTACAATCAGGGTAGCCGGCAGCTCCTTGATAACATCTACGACCACCAGCATAATCGCTGCAAACAAGCTGCCGGACATCATCGGTATATGAACCTTACGAAGCGTTTTCAGAAAGCTAAAACCCATTCCCTGAGCAGCCTCGTCCATATTTGAGGTGATTTTGCCTAAACTTGCTTCAACGGTGTTAAAGGCGACGGCAAGAAATCGTACGACGTAAGCAAAAATCAGCGCAAAGATCGTCCCGCTGAGCAGAAGGCCGGTTGAAAAGCCAAGGGTTTCTCTCGCCCAGCTGTCGACGCTGTTGTCAACCCAACCAAATGGAATCAATATTCCTACGGCTATAACTGAGCCAGGGATTGCATAGCCCATTGAGCCAATTTTGGTAGCGGACTTTGTAAGCAGATTGGGTCTCAGCCGCGTGCCGTATGCCAGGATCAGCGCTACCAAGAGAGCGACCATTCCTGCAATTACCGCCACCAGCATGGTATTCAGGCTAAACTGCAAAAATCGCGAGTCTACAGCTGCTTCGAAATTCGTAGCAAACATCTCTGCAAGAATCAGAACCGGCACTAAAAAACCGAAGAGAACAGGGACGGAGCAAAATAGGGTGCTACCCCAGGCTTTCCATCCGCTAAGCTTATAGAGTGAGATCTGTTTATAACGACCGGTGCCTGACTGGCGGGTGTCCATCTTTTTTCGCGACCAGAGTTCTAAGAGTATGAGAATCAGGATAAACATCATCAAAAATGCAGAAAGCTGCGCTGCTGCAACGCGCTCCCCCAGCCCAAACCATGTTCTGTAGATCCCGGTTGTAAATGTTTGAACGCCAAAATAATCTACGGTACCGAAATCATTGAGTGTCTCCATCAGAGATAGAGCCATACCGGCAGCAATAGAGGGACGTGCGAGCGGTAATGCAATCTTAAAGAAGCTTTTTGTTGGTGAAGCTCCCAGGCTTCGTCCGGCTTCAAGAAGTGAAACGGACTGCTCGAGAAAGGCGGCTCTGGTTAGGAGATAGACATATGGAAAGAGTACAAGCGACATCAACAGAATGGCCCCCCAAAGCGAGCGGATATCAGGGAACCAGTACTCACCGTATTCCCAGCCGGTGAGGGTTCGCAACGTATTCTGAACGGGACCTGTAAAAGCCAGGAAATCAGTATAGGTGTATGCCAGGAGATAGGCGGGAACAGCCATTGGGAGGATTAAAAGCCACTGAAACTGTTTGCTGCCCGGAAACGAACACATTGTTACGAGCCAGGCGGTACCGACTCCAATCAGAAATACGCCGGTTCCCACACCGATCATCAGCCAGAAAGAGTTCTTGACGTAGTCTGGCAGAACCGTGGATGCAAGATGGCTCCAGATATCACCACTGGGGACGAAAATATTTGAGATAACAGTGAAGATGGGAATGGCTACCAGAAGTGCAATCGCGACAGTTACAATATTCCAGACAGACGAACCTGACAGGGAGTGGGTGTGGGATGTCCAGATTTTCGAATTCTTTGTGATTTCGAGGAGATTCTTAATCATTCCCGGTCTTCAGATTATTTTTTTTCAGCCCAAATTCTTTTCGAAGAGCCAGCGTTGCTGCGTGATATCCACACATGCCATGGACGCCGCCACCGGGAGGGGTTGAGGAAGAACAGAGATAAATGCCCTCAGCCGGTGTGGAATACGGATTGATCAGGTGAACAGGGCGTGTAAAAAGCTGCCAGATATCCTGCCGTCCGCCGTTGATATCGCCCCCGAAATAGTTGGCGTTATATTCGTGAAACTGATCCGTATTCATCGTGTGTCGCTGCTCAATAGTGTCTTTAAATCCCGGAGCAAACCGTTCTATCTGATTTTCAATTTCAGTGGTCATGTCACGCGTAGATCCATTAGGTACATGGCAGTAAGCCCAAAGCGTGTGCCGGTTATCAGGGGTTCGTGTGTTATCAAAATTAGACTGCTGAGCAATCAACACATAAGGTTTGTCGTAATGACCACCCGAATCCATCACCTGTTCGCCTTCTGCAATTTCGTCAAACGTACCGCCCAGATGGACAGTACCTGCTTTTTTGACCCGGGGATCGCTCCATGGCACGGATTCACTCAGTATGTAATCAATTTTAAATACACCCGATCCGTAACGAAACTTTTTGAGGCGGTTGATATAGGATTCAGGAAGACGGTCGCCTGCTATCTGAATTAACTGCCGAGGGGTAATATCCATCATCAAAGCCCGTGAGGAGGGGAGCTGGTCGACTGAGGTTATTTCTGACCCTGTTTCAATCTCACCACCCAGAGATTTAAAATAGCCGGCCATCGCTTCTGCAATCGACTGAGATCCGCCTTTGGGAAGAGGCCACCCCACAGCGTGTCCCGCGGCACCAAGTACCAGTCCGATAGCTGACGTTGAAATAGCATTCAGAGGCAGAATACTGTGAGCTGCCAGACCTGCAAAGAGTGCTTTTGCACGCTCATCCTTGAAACGTCTTTGAAACAGATTGGCGGGTTGAAGTGCTTTCAAGCCAAATAGAGCAAGATCGATGGGGTGTTTGGGAAATCTCAGTGGTCCAAGAAAATCAGCGGTGAGCGTCTCCCATTTTTCAGAAATTGATTCAAATGCAGATCTATAAGTTTCTCCATCGGTTCCGAGCTCATCCATGGTCTCTTTCATGCTGTGATGCATCACAACGGCTGTTCCATTATCCAATGGATGAGCTACAGGATAATCAGGTGTGATCCATTCAAGCCCATATTTGTCTAACGGTAAGTTCTTCAAATAGGGAGAGGATGCTGCAAGTGGATGGATCGCTGAACAGACATCGTGGTGAAATCCCGGCTGCATCAGCTCTTTGGTTCGCATACCGCCTCCAATTGTGTCCGAAGCTTCAAAAACTTTTACGCCAAGCCCTTGTTCAGCCAGACGAATTGCAGCTGCCAGACCATTGGGGCCTGAACCAATGATGATAGCGTCGTAATCGTAAGAGGAATTTCTGCTGGACAAATCGCTTGTTTTAATTTGGATCAATAATAATTAAAGGTACGGAAACAGTCACCAAACGTGAAATGTAACAGCACCGTTTGAGGTTTAGATGAAGAGGGGAGGTAGGTGTTAGTCGTGAGTCTTGAGTCCTGAGTCGTGAGTCTTGAGTCCTGAGTCCTGAGTCGTGAGTCGTGAGTCGTTGTCTTGAGTCCGGAAAAGATGGGTGGAATATAGACCTTCAGGCGTCCGCCGGTTGGAGGATCTTGAAGCGTAGGGGTTGGGGGAAACGTGAAAAGATGAGAATTGAAACGTTATGTCGTGGGTAAACAGACCTTGGATAAACGTTCAATATTAACTTTCGATAGAAATCCCTATGTTTTGGCCTATGGATAAAATGACGTGTCTGTTTTGTGGAAATAGTGAAGCAGAGTGGTTTTTGAGGGATGATACGCGGATGGATTATATCCGTGACTATTACCACTGTCCGGAGTGCCGGCTTATATTTGTTGATCCCGATCAGCGACTTGATGAAGACGAAGAGCGTTCACGATACGATATGCATGAAAATGATCCCGAAGATCCAGGCTATCGAAAATTTCTGAACCGTATGTTCAAGCCGATGAATGATCGGATTGAGCCAAATAGTTACGGGCTTGATTTTGGGTCGGGCCCCGGGCCAACCCTGAACCTGATGTTTGAAAAAGCCGGTCACACCGTTCGTATTTATGATCCGTTTTATGCAGATGATACGTCTGTGTTTGACGAGCAGTACGATTTCATCACCACGACCGAAACGGCTGAGCATCTGTATAATCCGCTGATGGAGCTCGACAGACTTTGGAACTGCCTGAAACCCGATGGATTTTTGGGAATTATGACCAAACGACACAAGGGAGTTGAACATTTTGAAGATTGGCACTACAAGAATGATGACACCCATGTAGTGTTTTTCCACGAGCAGACGTTCCGATGGCTGGGAGAACGATGGAGCTCAGATCCCGAGTTTTTAAGGAGTGATGTGGTGATATTCAGGGCCTGATCCTTACCCACTCGTTCTTCCCTACCTGCGTCGAAAAACACTCCGCGTGGATGGGAAAAGCAACAGATCGCAAATCGAATATCGAAAATCTCATCAATCGTTAAATCAAAAAGAACTACTTGAAAGCAACAGGGTTACGGATATTTAATTTCTGATTCTTGATACGTAGCGATATAACGATTTAGCGATCTGGAATAAAGACCTCTCCTCCGCGGAGGAGACAGCGTTCGAGCGTTTAGCGAGAGCGCAGAGGTGGGTTTGTAGGGCGTTGAGGTGGTTGGTAATCTTGTTTGATGCTACGCGTCATAACAGACCCACACCTGACCTCCGGTGGAGTGGAGGAATAAGATTGCACATCGAAAACCGAAAATCTTAAGAATCGCTCAATCATTAGAATTAGGATTTTGGATGTTTGATTCGATTACTTGAACCCACCCCTCTCGTTTCCCATCCCTGCATCGAAAAGAGCTCCGTATGAAGGGGAGAGGAAGCAGATCGAAAATCGAATATCGAAAATCTCATACATCGCTAAATCAAATATAGTGGCTGATATTTTTGAGCAATCTTATATCCAATACCCAATACCCGATTAACCAATACACTAATCTACCACTCCCGGACGCTGCCAGGAACTCACTTTGATCGCACGCTTGCAGGTCCTGGACCATCAAAATTAAGAAATCCATCAAACCGGCCGACAACAATAGCGGACAGGGACTCCCAAAAATAGAAAAGGAGCCCCCGGTCAGAGGAACTCCTTTTTGATTTAGCAATCTATAGCTTGGGTTTAGCGAACCCATCTATATCCTTATTAAAGATTTAGCAATTCTACAGACGTGGCATAAGGTCAATCCATGATTTTTCGCAGGAATGCGGGTTGATCACTGTCACGTTTATCAATCTTCTCCTCACGGTTATTCAGCAGGGTATTGCCGCTCGCTTCACGGCGTTTCCTGTTATAGTCTGACTCTTCACTATCTGCATCGGTGGTTTCATTCGACCGGATGTATTTGAGTTCTCGTCGGTGAATAGCAGGCTGATCGAGATCTTTAAGGTTTCCTTCACCTTTGTAAAAAGGTCCGTCTCCTCTGTTATAGCTGCGTCCGACCTGGCTCGCTTTTGGCAGACTGCCTGTCCCGGCAGATTTCGATTTGGAATCTGAATCAGATTTTGGAGCAATTTTAGCTTTCGTCTGGTCATCGCTGAGGTCAAATCCTGTTGCGATAACGGTAACGCGCATCTCTTCGTCAAACGATTCATCCAAAACGGTACCAAGTATAATCTCGGCATCATCGCCGGCTTCCTGCTGTATAATACTGGTTGCCGTGGTGGTTTCGCGCATTCCGAGTTCACGACCGGCTGAAATATTCACAAGCACGTTTCGCGCACCGCGGATGCTAACACCGTCGAGCAGGGGAGAGTTGATCGCTTCCCGTGCTGCAATTTCTGCACGATCGGGTCCGCTGGCTGTAGCCGATCCCATAATAGCCGCGCCACCGTCGATCATCGTGGTACGAACATCGGCAAAGTCGAGGTTGATAAGTCCCGGCATCAGGATGAGATCCGAAATACCACGAGTTGCGTTATACAGCACTTCGTTGGCCATCTCAAACGCATCGACAAGTGTTGTGTTTTCATCCGAGATATCAAGCAGACGCTCGTTTGGAATCACAATCACAGTATCGCAATTTTTCTTAAGCTCTGTGATGCCTTCCAGGGCATATTTCATACGCACTTTTCCTTCCACCTGGAAAGGGGTTGTGACAATACCCACTGTTAAAATTCCTTTTCGCTTGGCAATACCGGCAACAACAGGTGCTCCCCCGGTTCCAGTACCGCCGCCCATTCCCGCGGTGATAAAAATCATGTCGGCCGAATCCACAGCCTCGTCCAGATCATGGCGGTTTTCCTCTACGGCTTCCCGTCCGATTTCCGGACGCGCACCGGCTCCGAGTCCGCTCGTAAGATTTGCCCCAACCTGGATAGCCAGGTCGGCACGGTTACTCTTAAGTGCCTGCGCATCGGTATTTAACGCGATATACTCAACGCTGTCTAATCCTTTGTTGATCATATTGTTAACGGCATTTCCGCCGCCGCCGCCAACGCCGATCACTTTTATCTTTGCATTATCCTGACCTTGTTCGTCAAAGCTAAAGCTTGGTGTTAAATTTTTCATTTGTTTACTCCTTTATGATTGCTATATATTATTCTGTAGATTGCTGGTTTTTATTGGTTTGGGCTGATACATCCGGCCCGGTTTCGCTATGCCTGAAAACGAATTCTTTAATCTCGTTTCGGGCTTGTTTGCTCTGATTGCTAAAGTTCTTTGAACCATGTTTTCATCCTCTCAGTAATCTTGCTCATCACGTGCTCGACGCTTTTTTCTTTTGAATGTCCTGCGAGAGGTTCGTTTGCCTCGCCGGTTCGCAAGGCGTGTAGCACAAGCCCTACACCGGTCGCATAGATCGGGCTGTCCACTTCGTCTGTGAGTCCACCGGCCAGTCCAAGCGGCCGTCCGATTTTAGCATCCATCCCTAATACCTCATTGGCAAGAGGGCAGATGTTTTTGATGAGTGATCCGCCGCCTGTAATGACGATACCGGCGCTAAGTGATTCGGAATATCCGCTTCGTTTAATTTCTATGGCTACGATTTCAAGAATCTCTTCCATTCGGGCCTGGATAATTTTTGCAAGGATACTTTTCGTAATCTCTTTAGGCGGCCGACCGGCAATACCTTGTATAGTGATAGACTCATCCTGTTCAATCATATCCACGAAACTTTCGCCATGCTCGTGCTTTAGCTTTTCAGCCTGGTCATCAAGCACGCTCAGTCCGACCTTAATGTCGTCCGTGACTTTCTTTCCGGCAATGGCAATCACTGCTGTATGTCGAATCGTGTTATCCTGGAAAACGGCCAGATCTGTCGTTCCGCCACCGATATCTACCAGTGCCACACCCGCTTCTTTCTCCTCATCATCGAGAACCGCGTATGAACTTGCCAGAGGTTCAAGAATTATGTCTGCAACCTGATAGCCGGCGCGTTCTACACAGCGATACAGATTTTTTGCGGCTGATACGAGCCCGGTTATGATGTGAACTTCCGCTTCCATTCGCATGCCGCTCATACCAACCGGGTCGCTGATTCCGTCCTGTCCGTCAACCACAAACTCCTGCGGAATGACGTGTATAATCTGTTGATCGGGGGGAAGCATGATACGCTGGCAATCTTCCAGTAAACGCTCCACATCCTTTACTGTGATCTCTTTATCCTTGTTATTGATAGTGATGACACCTTTGCTGCGGATGCTCCGAATATGATCACCTGCAATGCCAACATTAACGGAGTTGACCTCAATGCCGGAAGCGAGTTGCGCCTGCTCAACGGCTTTTTTGATAGCATTTACCGTTTTATCGATATTAACTACCACACCCCGGTTCAGTCCATCGCTGGGGGCTTTACCTACACCGAGAATATGGATTTTATCCTGCTCGTTAATCGAAGCAACCACAGCACATACTTTGGTTGTTCCGATATCAAGCCCGACTACTATTCGTTCATTTTCCTGTTCCATGATTCACCTCAAGCGGTTCGTTAGTTGCTAAATTTTCTTTTTTATAGTTCATCTGTTACGATCTGATTGCGAAATCTTAAATCTACAGTTCTGAAAGAGTTAATTCCTTTATGGCTCACCACATCCTGATAGAAGTTTTTCCAGTGGCTGACTTTCTCGTCAAATCTGTTACGCCCAAACAGGAGTTTTACCCCGTTTTCACTGCTGAGGGCTACCACGCCTTCGTTTTCATTCCAGGCTACCTCACTTAGCGTGGCCCAGCCGAAGCTGTCATTTTTAGCTGCTATCAAAAAATCTTTAACCTGTGTAAAATCACTGCCCGACAGTGTGTCACCGGGAGCCGACGCTTTGAATCCATATACAATGGGAACATCAACCCATTTACCCGGCTGTCCCGGCAGCTGGATACCGGTTGCATCAAAATAAGTTGTTGGCGTTCCGGTAAGCAGACCAATCGGCTGCCGTTCAGCTATTTCGATGGTAAGTGTACCGCGATACGACATCCTGACCGCAATATCTTTCACGTATGGTAGCTCGCGCAGGGATCTGAAAATCGACTCGAAATCCACGCTGTCAGCAAGTATTCCCACTGGTGAGATTATCGCTTCTTCGAGCTGTTCCACCGGTGTAAATTCCTGTCCGCTGAACTCAACGGCAGAAATCCGCGTGTTCTGCTCAAAGTACAACCCGGCCACAACCGCAAGTCCAAGCATCAACAGAGCCAGGGCAGCCCATGTGCCGCGTCCCATTGTAGTGATAGTATGTGGTGTCTGTTTAGTCAATTCGTTAGTTACTTTTTTGGATCATCTCTACAAACTGCTCGCCATATTTATAAATATCGCCGGCTCCCATTGTGATGACAATGTCTCCATCTTTCACAATTTCCATCAATTTTCCGGGAAGCTCTGTTTTGTCTTTCAGATAGTGCACGTGCCGGTGTCCGTACTCCTTGGCTGTATCTGATATCAATTGTCCGGTAACGCCTTCAATCGGTTCTTCACGAGAGGGATAGACATCTGTGACCACAAGAACTTCAGCGTCGGAAAATGACAGCCCAAATTCGCGGTACATCTGCTGCGTACGAGAATAGAGGTGCGGCTGAAATACAGCCACAAGCCGCCGATCTTTCCAGCCATTTCTTGCCCCTTCAATTGTCGCTTTTACTTCAGTGGGGTGGTGGGCGTAATCGTCAATTACGATCAGCTTTTCAGTGTCGAGTTTAGGCTGAAAGCGTCGGAATACTCCCTGAAAGCGGTCAAGTCCGCTGCTTATATTTTTAAACTCCATCCCGAGTTCGAGACCTACAGCCACAGCTCCAAGCGCATTCTTAATGTTGTGTTCCCCGGGTGATTTGATGGTGATGTCACCCAGAACCTTATCGTCATGAAGTACAGAAAACGTGCTTTCGAAAGCGGATTGTTTAATATTGATCGCCCGGATTTCTGCCTGGGGCGTTAACCCATAGCTGACTATACGCCGGTCAATTTGAGGTAATACGCTTCGAACGTTGGCGTCATCAAGGCAAACAATGACAGCGCCATAAAATGGAACTTTGTTCGCAAACTGAATGAAGGCATCCTTAACATCATCAAGGTCTTCGTAAATATCGAGATGCTCCGCTTCAATGTTTGTAATAACGGCCATAGAAGGGGAGAGACGCAAGAAGGTGCGATCGTACTCATCAGCTTCAACAATAATGATGTCGCCTTTTCCGACTACGGCATTTGTCTTATCAAAACTATGGACGCGGCCCCCTACTATGATGGTTGGGTCAAAACTGCCGTCCTGTACTACATGTCCGGTCATGGTGGTTGTAGTAGTTTTTCCATGTGTTCCAGCAATTCCGATACCGAACTTCATGCGCATCAGTTCTGCCAGCATTTCCGATCGCTTGATGACGGGAATTTGTCTCGACATCGCTTCACGGGTTTCTACATTATCTTTCGCCTTCACGGCACTCGTGTAAACCACTACATCGGCGCCTTCTACATTTGATGCATCATGCCCGGGATAGATCGTTGCACCAAGCTCTTTCAGGCGTTCGGTTGTTTCCGAAACACTGCTATCTGATCCTGATACGATATACCCGCGGATCAGCAAAATTTCTGCAATCCCGCTCATACCAATGCCTCCAATACCTACCATGTGGATATGGCGGGTTCGTCCAAAAACAGGTTGTGTCTGAATTCCTTTACTCATGAGTTTTGTTGTCTTTCGCAAGTTCAAATAGTTGTTCAGCGATTTGTGTCGCGGCGTCCGGTTTCGCAAGTTTTAGAGCCGCATCAGACATCTTCTGTAGTTTCTCATCGTCCTGAAGAAGTGATGGCACCCGGTCAGATAACGCTTGTTCCAAATCGATTTCTGATATCAGGACCGACGCGCCTTCCTTAACCATCGCAGAGGCGTTTTTGGTTTGATGATCACCGGCCACGTTTGGTGAGGGAACCAGCACCGAGGGTTTGCCAATCATCATCAGCTCACTGCACGTGCTTGCACCAGCGCGGGTGAGAACAAGGGTAGCTGCACCATAGGCCGCAGGCATATCGTTGATATAGCCGAGAAGTCTCAGGTTTGGATACTTCTCTTCATCTATACTTTCGGATAAATCTTCGTAATATTTTTCACCACACTGCCAGATAATTTGAATTCCGTTTTCATTGTGCATCTCGTCAAGCCGGGCAGCCATCGATTCATTAAGTGCCAGAGCACCACCGCTTCCGCCAAGTATCAGAAGCACAGGACGCTCGTCAGATAATCCAAAGTGTTTCAGTGCATCTTGTTTGTTCTGGACACTCAGGCTGCTTCGCACCGGATTACCTGTCAGCTCAATTTTTTGCTTTGGTAAAAATTCCCCGGCGGCTTCAAAAGCTGTGAAAATTTTAGCAGCATGTTTTGCAAGTAATCTGTTGGTAACACCCGGGTAGCTGTTTTGCTCCTGAATGGCAATCGGTATGCCCAGTTTAGCGGCAACCCATCCCACCGGCCCAGCGGCAAATCCGCCACAAGCAACAACCACATCAGGTTTAAATCGTTTTAAAATTGAAAAACTTTGAATCAGACTTACGGCCAGTTTAACGGGAAACAGAAGATTTTGAGGCGTGAGCCGTCGATGAAATCCACTGATCCAAACGCTCTTAATATCATACCCGGCGCCTGGCACAGCCTGCCATTCCATGCGGTCGCGGGTGCCTACAAAAAGAACGTCAGTGTCGGCACTCAGCTCTTTGGCAGCGTCAGCAATCGCTATCGCCGGATAGACATGTCCGCCGGTCCCGCCCGCTGCCAGAAGCACGCGGAGAGGGTGCAAGGTTGCAGTGCCTAAAGGGGCGCCGATATGTGGTTTAATGTTGTTCACTATCCGATATAAAATCGTTTTTCGTTTTCAAGGTTGTGCTTGGAAATATTCAGCAGCAGACCAACCATCACGCCGGTAAAGAGCATGCTCGAGCCTCCATAGCTAACAAACGGCATCGGGAGGCCGGTAACCGGAAAGAGACCCGTGGCTACTGCAGCATTTACAAATCCGTACAGGGTAATCATCAGCGTAGCTCCCAAAGCAATGAGTGTACCGAGCAGATCACGGGCATTTCTTGCAATCTTTGCAATCCCGCGAATCAGTATAACGCAGAACACCAAGATGACTGCAAATGAACCGAGCATACCATATTCTTCAGCGATGATGGCAAAAATAAAGTCGTTGTATGGTGCTGGAAGGAAGTCACGCTGCGTGCTTTTGCCGACTCCGACCCCGAAGATTTCTCCCTGGGCGATGGCAATATGAGCCTGTTGTGCCTGGTATCCGGCAGATGATTCAAAAGATTCATTCTTTATATCCGTAATCTGTTCAATATACTGCTCTACACGGCTTTGACGTTCTGGTGAGCTCATTATGAGGCCGCTGCCCAAAATCAAACAGAACAACACAAACGTAGAGAGCTGAATTGTGCTCATTCGGCCTACAAACATCATGCAGAGGCAGATAGCCATCAGTAGTGCGGCAGAACTGAAATCCTCGAGTCCAATAAGTGAACAGGTAAGAAATACCCAGAACATAATGGGCAGGAATGATGATTTAAATTCTTTGATGTACTCCTGCTTTCTGCAGATGAGCACGGCAAGATGAACGATAAGCGTAACTGCGGCAAGCGATGAGGGCTGAAATGAAAAACCGGCAACGGACAGTGAACGGCGGGCTCCAAACACCATTTCTCCCATCACCATAACGGCAACGAGAAGAATGCAGCTGAGAATAAGGCCAAACGTGCTGTATTTGGCAAGATTCGAATACTCAATTTTTGATACAACCAGCATCACAAAAAAGGCGATACCCAGTTTAATAATATGCCCGGTAACCATGCTCCCGGCCGTTGAATTATGCCCCTGTGCGAAGTACGCGATCGAGGAGTAGACGGCAAGAGCGCCGAACATCATCAATACGATAACAGACACAAGAAGAACGCGGTCGCTCTGGCGTCCTTTTGTTTCCATCTCTTCGGGCGCTGTGCCCATGATGCTGCTTAAATCGCTATTTGGTGATGTGTATAAAATGGCTGCTATCCGTTTATTTCAGTGAGTTATATTTGATTGACGATGTCCTTGAAGCAATTGCCCCGTTCTTCGTAATTCTTAAACATATCAAATGATGAGCAGGCCGGACTCAGCAGGACAATCTCTCCGCGTTTAGCCTTTTTCCGGGAAAGTTCAACAGCCTGTTCAAGTGAATCAGCGTCCAGTATATCCGGCACTACATTATTCAGCTGTGACTTAATCGCTTCCTTTGCTTCACCAATTGCAATAATCGTATGCACCTTTTCTACGAGCTGCGACTGTAATTCAGAGTAATTATTGCCTTTGTCGCGACCGCCCAGAATCAATACAATTGGCATATTAAAGCTGTCTAGCGCATACCAAACTGCGTTGATATTAGTGGCTTTACTATCGTTTATGTAGCTGACACCGTTTAGGACCCGCACAAGTTCAAGCCTGTGTTCAACACCCTCGAATCGTTTAAGCGATTCGCGAATCGTGTCGTTACTGATTTCGCATGCGCGCGCTGCAAGAGCTGCGGCCATTCCGTTTTTCAGATTATGATTGCCGGGTAAGCTTACGTCATTCATTTCCATGAGCGTTTGTCTTTTTTGATTAAGCTTGAGGATCAATGCTCCATCCTTTAAAAAGAGTCCTTCCTCCACTTCCTTGTGCAATGAAAATGCAAGCTGACGCGGAGAATCGTCTTTTTGTGACAGAGTCTTGGAAAACCTGGTCAAAACAGAATCGTCTGCATCATAAATGAACCAGTCGTCAGACGTTTGATTTTCAGTAATTCTAAATTTCGCTTTTGCATACTTCTCAAAACTGTTCTCATAGCGGTTCAGGTGATCAGGCGTAATATTCAATATCAAGCTTACAGCAGGGCGGAAGGTGTCAATATGGTCAAGCTGAAAACTGCTTACCTCCAGCAGGATATCAGAGCCTGACTCTGCTGTTGTTACTACATCGCTGAACGCTGTGCCGATGTTGCCCGCAAGATGGGGGTTCAATCCTGCACACTCCCAGATATCATTTAGCCATGTTGCAACGGTCGTTTTCCCGTTGCTTCCGGTGACGGCAATCATGCGGTTTTCATTAAACCAGCTGGCGGCTTCCAGTTCAGAGTAGATCTTCCGGCCGCTTCTACTATAGGAGATCGCGATATCTGAATCGGAGGGAATGCCAGGACTGATAACTAAAAAGTCTCCTTCCTCAGCTTTTCCGGTATGGCCTTTCTCTTCAAATGAAATGTTGAATTCGTTCAACCTTTCTTTGATGTGTTCCGCAACAGGCCCGGCATCTGTAACAAAGACAGTGGCGCCATGCCCTGACAGCAAAATAGCTGCTGACACACCGCTTCTGGCGGCTCCGGCGACAACAATATTTTTTCCGGTCACGTCTTTCATCGCAGTTTCAGGGTTAAAAGGCTGATAATTCCAAGCAGGATCGCAATGATCCAAAAACGAACAACAATCTTAGATTCGGGCCACCCAATTTTTTCAAAATGGTGGTGAATGGGGGTCATTAAAAATACGCGGCGTCCTTCTCCGTACTTCCATTTTGTGTACTTGAACCAGGACGTTTGAATTATGACGGATAGAGTTTCAACAAAAAAGATTCCGCAAATTATTGGCAGCAGAAGCTCTTTATGGATCATCAACGCCAGAGAGCCGAGCGCACCACCAATAGCCAGAGACCCTGTATCTCCCATAAAAACAGATGCGGGATGAGTGTTGTACCACAGAAATCCAAGGCAGGCACCAACAAGTGACGCCGCAAAAATGGTGAGCTCTCCGGTACCGGGCAGATACATGATATTCAGAAAATTGGAAAAGTCTACCCGACCCGATACATAAGCAAATATGCCAAGAATAACTCCGGCGATAGCGGATGTGCCCGCCGCAAGTCCGTCAAGCCCATCAGTTAAATTTGCCGCATTACTGACAGCGGTAATCACAAGAATGACAACCGGGATATAAATCAGCCAGCCCAACGTATTGCCTATAAATGCGTAGTCGATATTAACGTTCTTCAGAAACGGGACGGTTGACAGAGTATTGAACTCACTGAAATCCGGCCACCAGTAAAGCAGGGCACCGACAAAGAGTCCAACTGAAATTTGCCCGGCAATTTTAAACCAGCCGTGCAGCCCGCTCTTATCTTTTTTGACAACTTTGATGTAATCGTCTATAAAACCAACAAGTCCTAAAAAGACCATAACAGACACAATCATCCACGTGTAAATGCTATCCATTCGCATCCATAGCAGGGCAGGGATCACGGTCGCCAATATGATGATGACTCCCCCCATAGTGGGAGTTTTTCCTTTTGATAGATGAGTATCCAGGCCGATATCATCTCGGATCGTTTCCTGCAACTGCATACGTTCGAGCCACTCAATGATCTTTCGTCCGATCAACAGACTAATAATCAAAGCGGTAGCAGCTGCAAACGCTGTACGTGTCGTGATAAAATCAAAAGCACCAAATCCGGCGGGACTAAACTGCTTATCCAGATAGTCAATTAAAGCGTATAGCATCAGGCACCTCCCGCAGATTCAAAGGATGATCGTTTCTGCAAAGCTGAACGAGCTTCTTCCCGATCATCAAAGTGTGTGCGTGTCCCGTTAATTTCCTGGTAGGTTTCGTGTCCCTTCCCGGCAATAAGAACTATATCATTGTCTGAAGCCTCATGTATCGCCTTCTCAATTGCTGCTTTTCGTGAAGGCTCCCGTGTGATGTTTGTCAAATCTTTGAATCCGGAAAGTATATCTTTAATGATCGCGTCCGGCTTCTCGGATCGGGGATTATCAGATGTTACCATCACACGATCCCCGTATTTTTCAGCTACTGCCGCCATTTTCGGCCGCTTGGTTTTATCGCGATCGCCTCCGCATCCAAAAAGAACGGTGAGTTGCTCCCCTTCTTTTTTCAGGCTTGCAAGGGTCTTACATACGTTGTCCAGGGCGTCCGGGGTGTGAGCATAGTCTACAACAACAACGGGACCGGCATCATGGGCCGATTTTATATTTACCCTCTCCATTCGTCCGGGCGCGCCGTTACAGTTCTCTATAGAGTCCGCAATATGTGAGCCGTCAAACCCAAGTGCTGTCAGGGCTATAAGAGCTTCTACCGCGTTATAGGCATTAAATGTCCCGATTAAAGACGTCTTCAATTGTAAATCTTCAATATCGATCAGGGTGCCGGAAGCGTCTGCTTTCACAATATCTGCCTGAACAGTGTTGTGGGTTTCAAAGGAGATACCAATTACTTTTGCTTCGGTATCTTCTGTCATCCACTTACCGTAGGAGTCATCAACATTTGTTATTGCCCAGCTGGATTCATCGAGTGAATCAAAGAGCTTCTTCTTGGCTTCCGCGTACTGTTTTTCAGTTTTATGATAGTCTAAATGGTCATGGCTAAGATTGGTAAATACGGCTACGTAAAAAGGTATGCCGGCGGTTCTCTGCTGCTCCAGGGCGTGTGATGACACTTCCATCACTAAAAATTTGCTACCCATCTGAACCATTTTCTTCATGTCATTTGCAATCTCAATCGGATCGGCTGTGGTAAGTGCACTCTCAGCACTTTGGGTTCGGTTGAATCGTTTTTCAACTGTACCCAGCAGTGATGCGGGCTGGCCTAAATCTGTTAGGACTTGCCAGATAAGGGTTGCAACCGTTGTTTTACCGTTTGTTCCTGTAATACCAATTATGGTAAGTTGTTCAGCTGGATTCCCGGCCATTTTCTGCGCAAGCGGTCCAATAAGTGACCGCGTATCTTTTACAATAATCTCAGCTACATTTTCAAGGCCACCGGTTTTGCTTTCGCTGATGATAACTGTTGCACCTTGTTCTACAGCCGTATTTATATAATCAAGTCCGTCAGAAGAGAGTCCTTTAATGGCAATGAAAATGTCGCCGGGAGACACTTTTCTGGAATCCTGGCACAGCACTCCGATTTCATCTGGCCCTTGGCCTATCACAGATACCGGATTGCAAAATGATATGAGTTCGGAAAATGTCATTTTTCAGAGGCTATTTGAGTTACATTTTCCATGGATTGCGCCTTTCCGCGAACGACAACGGTCCGGCCGGGACGCATTTTTTCTCCACCAAGGGGAAACTGGTTGTAAATAGTACCCGAACCAATTCGTTCAACTCTAAGACCAAGGTCGTTAAGGAGTGCCGTGGCTCTCCTCATATTCATCTCCCGAAGATCCGGAATGGTAATAATGTCGTCTGAGGAGTCGATATCTGATAGTTCTCCCAACTGCAGTTCTATAAAAGAGTTTCTCGCAATTTTTTCAGATGCAGATGGTACCTGATCCGTAATGGCTGATCCTTCTCCGGTCGTTTTATAAGAGAAACCGTTCGCTTCCAGTAGGTTAATGGCCGATGATGCAGGCTGCCCTTTGAGCAGGGGAGTAATTAATGAATCGGAGCTGGCAAAGGTGTCACCCGGCGAAATACTTTTTCTAATGGATTCGTCAAGCCCTGCAATTCGGGTTGTGATCTCTTTAAAGACACCTCCGGCCGTATACCCGCCATAATAGCTTGTTTTTGGTTCATCAAGCATCACTAACACAACATAAGTTGGATCTTCAACCGGAAAGTATCCGACAAATGAGGCTCTGTAATTACTTGTATAGCTGCCGTTGATATATTTTTGTGCCGTACCGGTTTTTCCTGCAATACGCAGTCCTTCAACAGCAGCCCACTCGGCCGTACCTGAATCTGTAACAACCTCTTCAAATACAGGCTGTAACTTTTCAATAGTTGATCTACTCGCAATTCGCCGCACCGCCGATGGAGTTGTTTTCTCCTGAACATCTCCAAATTCATCGGTTATATGACTGACGATATATGGCTTCATAAGCTCGCCGCCATTCGCAAAAGCGGCATAGGCCTGTGCGATCTGGAGTGATGTAGCCTGTACCTCATAACCAATTGACATCCAGGGGAGGGTTACGCCGCTCCATTCGTACGGCTTTTGTAATCGCCCGCCTATCTCATTGTTCAAGTCAATATTCGTTGGTGTTCCGAAACCAAGATTGCGTGCGTACTGGTAATATGTTTGAGGATCGAGGCGCATGGCAATCTCAGACGTCGCGATATTTGAAGACTTAGCAATAGTCTCTTTAAATGTGAGATTACCAAGTGGATTATGGTCGCGCATCCACTGTCCGTGTATCTGCACGCGCCCGTTTTCGGGTGTTTCGAATACCTCATCGAAGTCAACAACGCCTTGTTCAAGAGCGGCGATGGCTGTAACAAGTTTAAATGTGGAGCCCGGTTCAAACATATCCGAGACGGCAAAATTACGCCTGTTCTCTGATTCGGGAGCTGCCGGTGCGTTTGGATCAAATGTCGGATAGTTGGCCATTGCTTTTATAGCCCCGGTTTTTGGGTCCATCACGATGGCGCTTCCATGATTTGCCAGATTACGCTCAATACCGGCTTCCAGTTCCTCTTCAACAATAGCCTGGATGTAAGAATCGATAGTTGTATGGAGCGAGTAGCCCTGCCTGGGTTGCTGGCGGGGAGCGCCTACAAAAGCAAAGATACGGTTGGAACGGTCACGCCGCACCTGCTGTAGGCCGGACTCACCTTTCAACCTCTTGTTATATTTGGCCTCAAGGCCCGTCATGCCGTCCATATTGTGATTCACATACCCAAGCATATGGGCGGACAATGTCCCGAAGTTATAGGTGCGCTTATACTCTTCCTCGAGTATGACGCCTCTTATATCGAGTGCCCGGATATCTTCATAGGCCTGAACTGAAATGCTTCGCTCCAGAACAATGTATCGTGAATTTGATGGAGCGGTTGAAATTTTATTTCTGTAGTAGCTCGCTGAGCGATTTGTATGCCGGCTTAGTACGGTACCCACATTTACAAGGTCATCGCGGGTAGTGGTCGGGGCATACGGATCGACGGCTATTTTATAAACTGCAGAATTTGTGGCAAGGAGAGATCCGTTGGCGTCAAATATGTTTCCGCGCTGTGCGGGAATTTCGATATAATCAATCGCCTGGGAATTCCACAACTCTCTAAGTCCATCTCCCTCAATGATATTCACGCGGAGTATCTGAACGGCTATGGCAAACGGAAGCAGAAACAGCAATCCCATAAGAATAAACATCCGGCTCATTATGGACGTACGCTGCTTCATTTGGCGTCAGGGTTCTACTGTTATAATTTGGTCTGCGGGGCCGGCATTCACAAAGCCTTGTTCACGTGCCTGCTGGTAAATCTAT
>Ga0307966_1000219_pt1 | contig 47267 bp, 46 predicted proteins | sample OrgLakmetagen646_FD_203141 | JGI IMG/M metagenome (GOLD analysis project Ga0307966, IMG submission 203141) | Saline water microbial communities from Organic Lake, Antarctica - #646 | ecosystem: Environmental > Aquatic > Non-marine Saline and Alkaline > Saline | place: Antarctica: Organic Lake... | reverse complement strand
ATTCAATTCGGCTACACTCTGCTGACGTCTTTCGAAAAGCATTTTCATGGATTTTCTCAACATCACATCCAATTCAGATACTGATCTGGCGTTTCGCCTGGTGGCTGCGCTGTTGCTCGGTGCACTGATCGGTTTGCAACGGGGGTGGGTCGCCCGGAACCTGGAGGCTGGTGAGCGCATTGCTGGCATCCGGACCTATGCGCTGGTGGGGTTGCTGGGAGGTTTCTCGGCGCTGCTGTCCGATGAACTCATGCCCTGGGTTTTTCCGGTCGCGTTTCTCGGGGTGTCAGCCATAGCACTTGTGGCTTATCGGGCCCGGTTGCAACATGAGCGAAATTTCAGCATTACCGGCCTGGTGGGCTTGCTGTTGACCTTTATGCTGGGTGGGATTGCCATGTCTGTCAGTGTGTTTCTGGCTGCCGCCGGTGCTGTGGTCACTGCTTTGATTCTCGACTATAAAGCCGAAATACACGGGCTACTGACCAAACTCGAAGAGCATGAACTGGATGCCGGGCTCAAGCTGCTGCTGATTTCAGTGGTGATATTACCCCTGCTCCCAAACCAGGGGTATGGACCGGGCAGCGCAATCAACCCTTATGAGATCTGGTGGCTGGTTGTACTGATCGCTGCTATTTCTTTTGTGGGTTATTTTGCCGTTCGAATGGCCGGTGCGCGTCGCGGCATATTATTTACCAGCCTCTTTGCGGGCCTGAGTTCCACCACGGCCCTGACCCTGAACTTTGCCAGACTGTCGCGTCAGGCACCCCAGGCCAGTCGATTGCTGGCGGCAGGAATTCTGGTGGCCTGCGGTACTATGTTTCCGCGACTGTTGATTTATGCCTACCTTATCAACCCGGAAATGATCAGCCTGCTGTTGCTTCCGGTGGCTATGATGGCGCTCTCTCTGTTTATCCCTGCGGTTTTTATCTGGAGAAAGATAGGACGGACGGTCAGTCTGGAGCAGCCGGTACTCGACCGCAATCCGCTTGATTTAAGCACTGCTTTATATTTTGCAGTGCTGATTACAGTCATATTGCTGTTGGGCGAATGGCTGCGCGATTCGGTAGGCGAGGCGGGTATTTATGTCCTGGCGGCAGCGTCAGGTATAGCAGATGTCGACGCCATTACGCTGTCTTTGACGCGGTTGTCACAGAGCAGTATCAGTATCGAAACGGCTGTATTGGGCATTGTTATTGCCTCGGCAGTCAATAACCTGGTCAAAGCTGGTCTGACCATATGGCTGGGCGACCGGACGCTATGGACGCTGGTGGTTGTGCCTATGGTGTTGTCACTGGTTGTCGGCTTGCTGGTTACCTTGCTCTGATTGAGTCGTAGCAGATTGTTAAAAAAGGCTTTTGCCTTTTCCAGCGCACGAAAAGCAAAAAATGTGATTTTTACTTTTTCACAAAATCAACGACGTACCAGTCGCCAATTTTGATCATAACCGGTGCTGTTCCTGATCAGGTCACACCTTCTGACCCTGCATAGGCTCGGCATTAGCTTGTCAGGATGGCCGCGTTAGCCTGTGCCTGCCAGAGCATTCATCGTTTGGAGGCGATCCGTAAAGTTGCCAGCAGGCACCTGTGTTTGCCACCGGTCTCATACCCCTGATCAAACAGGTCAAATTGGAGTACTATGGTGCAATTAAGTTGATTGTAAGCCGCTATGACTATTCCTGTAAAAACCATTAACGTCGAGCCTATAAAAACCGCTGCCTCCGAAGAAATTTTGTGTTCAAACTGTGAGGCGTGTTGCTGTCGGCTGGAAGTCATGATTATTTCTGATACGGGCGTTCCCAGGCAGCATATTGCTTTCGATAAATGGGGTGGCGAGACGATGTTGCGATTATCGGACGGCTGGTGCTCAGCATTAGATCGAGAAACTTTTCTGTGTACGATCTACGAGAATCGTCCCTGGATTTGTCGGGAATTTGAAATGGGTTCTTATGAATGTAGGGAGCAAAGACAGGACATTCTGGGCACTCCACATTCTTGATCTAATCATCCAAATCCATGGGTGTTGGTTGGCGTTACGCTGTTCAGATCATTACACTGGCGAGCTGAAATCACTGACACCCCATTGAGGCCCCCTGATGAGCCGAAACAAGCGTGATATACCGGTGTTCGACCACCCCATCATCGAAACTCACTGTCATCTTGATTATCTGAAAGATGAAGCCCTGAGCGAGGTGCTGGCGCAGGCGCGAGCTGTGGGTATTGAGCGCCTGGTGACCATTGCCGTGTCACCTGATAATCTGGCCAGAGTCCGGGAGATGCGCGATCTGGACCCGATGATACATGGAACCCAGGGCGTGCATCCGCACGATGCCGAGTCTTATACGGCCGAGACCGCTGCCGAGTTGCGCGCTCACGGCCGTGATGAACGTATTGTGGCCATCGGTGAGATCGGGCTCGACTACTACTACGATCATGCTGACCGTGACGTTCAACGACGCGTTTTTGCCGAGCAGTTGGCCATTGCGGTCGAACTGGATCAGCCCGTGGTGATCCATACCCGGGAAGCGGATGCTGATACTCAGGCGATATTAAAAGAATTCGCTCCGAGTCTGGCTAAAAAAGGAGTGATTCACAGTTTTACCTCGGGATTGGCACTTGGCCAATTCTGTCTCGAACAGGGGTTCATGCTGGGCTTTAATGGCATTATTACCTTCAATAAGGCCGACAATGTTCGTGAGGTTCTGGCCGCGACGCCGCTGGAACAGTTGGTGGTTGAAACAGACTCACCCTTTCTTACACCAGCGCCGTACCGGGGTCGGGAAAATGCGCCCAAATACTTGCCGTTTATCGTTGAGAAAATAGCAGACGTTAAAGGCGTGTCGGTTGATCAGGTGTTGCGTCAGACTTATGCCAACGCGCGTCGACTATTTGCCTTTGATTGACCTGAGCGGGAGTCGATCGAATGATCTGTGAATTAGCCGCATCAGCCCTGTCGCAGAGCGTCGATATCATTTCTCAGTTGGGACTTTTTGTCGGTAAGTATGCGTTCTAGCGTTGCAACACGATCTTCGAGTTTGTCGATGCGTGTTTGCTGCTCAGCTTAGCCGGCCATTGCCTGTTCGGCCAAGCGCCAAATGTCACGATAGATCACCCCAGCGATGCTGCAGAATAGCGAGCATGGCCAGAGGTGCTGTTTCCGTTCTGAGTATGCGTTGCCCTAACTGCCAGCTTTGAAAGTCATACTGTTGTGCGTAACTTACTTCCTGATCGGTCAGGCCGCCTTCGGGGCCGACCAGAAATGCAACCGATTCAGGTGTGTCTACAGGCCAGGCAGGGTGTTGGGCGGTTGTATGCAGGACTAACTTAACCGGTTGTTGCTGGTTGTTGATCCAGTCTTGCAATGACGCAATTGGGTTCAGCACCGGTAAGGTGTCCTGGCCGCATTGTTCGCAGGCGCTGATGATTACACCCTGCCAATGGTGTTGTTTTTTGTCCCGGCGATCGGCTTTCAGGCGCAGATCACACCGCTCACTGCTCAGCGGTGTGATCTCGCTGACACCCAGTTCAGTGGCTTTTTGCAGGGCAATATCCATGCGGTCGCCCTTGGACATGGCCAAACCCAGGTGTGTTGTCAGTGGCGAGGGTGGCATGACGTCGAGTTGTTGCAAAAGTGTCAGGCTGGCGCTGCGTTTGGACACATTGGCCAACTGAGCCGAAAACCGTTCGCCGCGGCCGTTAAAAACTTCAACCGGAGCACCATCGCCCAGCCGCAGCACTCGCACCAGGTGTGCATGGGCGCCCTCGGGCAGAGCCAGCTGACTTCCCGGCTTATTGGCATTCGGTAAATAGATTCTCGATATTCTCATCGTCTGTGTCGGCGTTTACAGCAGGCCAGTGGACTCATCGAGCCCCAGGCGCAGATTCATGTTCTGCACGGCGGCACCGGATGCGCCTTTGCCCAGATTGTCGAGCCGGGCCATCAGCATGATCAGGCCGTTGTCGGCGGCATAGACAAACAATTCTATGCGATTGGTGCCGTTACAGGCCGTTGGCCGTAAGAAGCCCTCTTCGAGCTGGGACTGATCGTTCAACGGGAACAGGTGCACAAATGGTTCGCCACCGTAGGTTGCCGCCAGAGTCTCATGCAGGACCGTGGCCGGGCCACCCAATAATCGGGTATGCAGCGGTACCTGAACGATCATGCCTTGCTCGAAATTGCCAACCGTGGGTACAAACACCGGAGGAAACTGAAAGCCCGGTATGCGTTGCATTTCAGGTAGATGCTTGTGCATCAGATCAAGGTTTTTGGGTCGGGCGGCAATGTCTTCCAGTTCCGCACCGCTGCGGCTCTTGTAGTCTGCAATCATGGCTTTGCCACCACCGCTGTAGCCGGTAATCGCATGCACGGCGAGCGGGTAATCTCTGGGGATCAGGTCGGCATCGACCAGGGGTTTGGTCAGCAAGGTCATACCCGTGGGGTAGCAGCCCGGATTGGCAATGCGGTTGCTGTTGCGCAGTCGTTCTCGCTGGCCGGGCAATTCAGGAATGCCGTATACCCAGTCCGGTGACACCCGGTGAGCACTGGAGGCATCGATGATAACGGTGTTCGGATTGGTGACCAGGCCTGTGGCTTCGCGTGCGGCGTCGTCCGGCAGGCACAGGAAAACCACATCGGCTTCATTCAGGCATTCATCTCGCAGTAAGGCATTGCGGCGCTGATCCAGCGCAATGGTCAGCAGATCGACGTTAGGATGTGCCTCCAGCCGTTGTTGAATTTGCAGGCCTGTAGTGCCGTATTGACCGTCGATGAATACCTTGTGTGCCATGCGAGACTCTCGTGCAATGTATCAGGACAGTAAGGGTACTATTTATTGGCGTACCGGGGTAGGTCGTCAGGCTCAGTCAGTTCAGTGACCGGACCTCACGCAGAGTTACTGCTTTACGAATGGATTGCCGGTCGAGTTATTGAGACCGGCGTTAAGAGAATAAAGGAGAACAGGCGGGGCTGCTTAAAGCCGATCGATAATCGCCAGTGATGGATCTGAGCGATTCATGGTGTAAAAATGCAAGGCCGGGGCGCCAGCGTCGATCAGTTGACGGCACAGGGTGCTTACCACCTCCAGACCAACCGACTGAATGCGTTCGCTGTCGTCAGCGCAGGCTTCCAGTTGCTTGCGCAACCAGCGAGGAATATCGGCACCGCAGGCATCGGAAAAACGAATCAGATTTGATACCTGAGTGATCGGCATGATGCCGGGAATTATATCAATGTTACAGCCGCGTTTGCGTACTTCACTGACAAAGTGGGTATAGGCGTCAACATTGTAGAAATATTGGGTAATAGCGGTATTGGCTCCTGCTTTGGCTTTGTTGACGAAGTTGTCAACATCCCGGTCGTAGTTGGGTGCCTGCGGGTGCATTTCCGGATAAGCCGCAACTTCCAGACTGAAGGTATTATCGTAATGCTTGCGAATAAAACGTACCAGATCCGAGGCATAGCGGAAGTCACCGCCCGTGCCGCCCATACCGGATGGCAAGTCGCCGCGCAGCGCCACAATACGGCTTATACCTGCGCCCTGATATCTGTCCAGCAAGGCCGTCAGCGTAGCTTCAGTAGCACCGATGCAGGACAGATGCGGTGCAGTCTGCACGCCTCGCTGATTCAGTTCGATCACCGTACTGATAGTGCGTTCCTGGGTAGACCCCCCAGCGCCGTAGGTGACCGAGAAAAATTCGGGGTTGGCTGCTTTCAGTTCATGATGAACCGTGAGCAGTTTTTCATAGCCAGCATCCGTCTTGGGAGGGAAAAATTCAAAGCTGACAGGAACGGTTTGTGACATGGATTTTGATCTCTGTTTAATGTCGGCATAACCGGCAGGCAAGCCGGCCGGTTATGCCGTTTTTACCGCTTAGTATTTGTAGTCTTGTGGCTTGAACGGGCCTTCAACCGGTACCCGAATGTACTTCGCCTGCTTCTCGGTCAGGGTGGTCATGACACCGCCAAAACCGCGCACCATTTCTGCAGCAACTTCTTCGTCGAGTTTTTTCGGAAGAATTTTCACGTACAGATTGTCGGCTTTTTGATCGGCTGGCAAGTCGGCAAACTTCTGCTCGAACAAGTACATCTGCGCCAGTACCTGGTTGGCGAACGAGCCATCCATGATACGACTTGGGTGCCCGGTGGCGTTACCGAGGTTAACCAGGCGACCTTCGGACAGCAGAATCAGATAGTCATCAGCGTTGTCGGAACGAAAGATCTGGTGAACCTGGGGCTTCACTTCATCCCAGTGCCACTCCTTGCGCATGAAGGCGGTGTCGATTTCGTTGTCGAAGTGGCCGATGTTACTGACCACAGCACCGTTTTTAAGAGCCTTCAGCATATTGGCATCACAGACATTGGTGTTGCCGGTGGTGGTCACGATCAGGTCGGTAGTGCCGAGCAGTACCGTGTTGATACTGGCTTCGGTTCCGTCGTTGATGCCGTTTTTGTAAGGCGAAACAACTTCAAAACCGTCCATGCAGGCCTGCATCGCGCAGATCGGATCGATCTCGGTTATGCGCACGATCATGCCTTCCTGGCGCAGTGATGCAGCTGAGCCCTTGCCCACATCGCCATAGCCTACGACCAGCGCTTTTTTACCCGCGAGCAGGTGGTCGGTGGCGCGTTTGATGGCATCGTTCAGCGAGTGACGGCATCCGTATTTGTTGTCGTTTTTTGCCTTGGTTACAGCGTCATTGACGTTGATGGCCGGCACTTTCAGTGAGCCTTCTTCAAGCATTTCCAGCAATCGGTGAACACCGGTGGTGGTCTCTTCTGAGATGCCGTGTATGTCGTTCAGCAACTGCGGGAATTTGCTGTGGACCATTTCGGTCAGGTCGCCGCCGTCGTCCAGGATCATGTTGGCATTCCAGATGTCACTGCCGTCTTTTTCCGCCCGAATGGTTTGCTCGATGCACCACAGGAATTCCTCTTCGGTTTCACCCTTCCAGGCAAAGACCGGAATGCCGGCTGCGGCGACGGCCGCTGCCGCATGATCCTGAGTGGAGAAAATGTTACAGGATGACCAGCGTACCTCAGCACCGAGCTCGATCAGAGTCTCGATCAGTACCGCGGTCTGGATGGTCATGTGAATGCAGCCCATGATGCGTGCATCCCGGAGCGGCTGGTCGGCCTTGTACTTGTTGCGCAAAGCCATCAGCGCTGGCATTTCACGCTCGGCAATGTTGATTTCTTTGCGGCCGTAAGCGGCAAGCGAGATGTCAGCGACTTTGTAGTCGGTGAAACTATCCAATTTTATCGCAGTAGTCATAGTGTCCTCCTGGAAGACGGTTTGGGAGGGGTCGGCAGTAGCGCCAATGCTTCCCGATAATGATTTTTTAGATAAGAGCTGCGAGCTACGAGCTCAAAACTCAAACCTTCGCAGCTGCTTTCAATACCTCTGCCTTGTCTGTTGCTTCCCAGCTGAACCCTTCGCGACCAAAGTGGCCATAGGCCGCGGTGGATCGATAGATCGGGCGCAACAGGTCGAGCATTTCGACGATGCCGCGTGGGCGCAGGTCAAAATGTTCGCGCACCAGATCGCTGATCAGCGCTTCATCGACTTTATTGGTGCCGAAGGTGTTGATCGAGATCGAGGTTGGCTCCGACACGCCGATGGCGTAGGAGATTTGAATCTCGCACTTGTCGGCCAGGCCAGCAGCGACGATGTTTTTAGCCACGTAGCGACCGGCATAGGCCGCTGAACGGTCAACCTTGGAAGGGTCTTTGCCGGAAAAAGCGCCACCACCGTGGCGCGCCATGCCACCGTAAGTATCGACAATGATTTTGCGGCCGGTCAGGCCACAGTCGCCGACCGGACCACCGATCACGAAGTTACCCGTGGGATTAATGTGGTAGCGGGTGTCGCTGTGCAGCCATTGGGCTGGCAATACCGGCTTGATAATGTGTTCCATTACCGCTTCACGCAGATCGCCCAGGCTGATATCCGGGTTGTGCTGAGTCGACAGAACGACCGCATCAACGGCCACTGGACGGCCATTTTCATAACGCAATGTGACCTGTGACTTGGCGTCTGGGCGCAACCACGGCAGCACGCCGTTTTTGCGCAGCTTAGCCTGGTGTTCGACCAGTCGGTGGCTGTAATAAATGGGCGCGGGCATAAATGAATCGGTTTCGTTGGTGGCGTAGCCAAACATCAGGCCCTGGTCACCGGCGCCCTGGTCTTTATTGTCGGCTTCGTCTACGCCCTGGGCGATGTCGGACGACTGTTTGCCGATCGCGTTCAGGACGGCACAGGAGGCACCGTCGAAGCCAACGTCGGAACTGTCGTAACCGATATCCAGGATGACGCCACGGACGATGTCTTCGAGATCGACATAGGTGTCGGTACGAACTTCACCGGCGATGATCGCCATGCCGGTCTTGACCATAGTTTCGACGGCAACCCGGGCGTTTTTGTCTTCGGTCAGAATGGCGTCCAGCACCGCATCTGAAATCTGGTCGGCCATTTTATCCGGATGGCCTTCAGAGACCGATTCGGAGGTAAATAGGCTGTACTCGCTCATGGGTTGTGTTCCTCAGTTCAGCGACGTAAGTGGGTGTCCAGCGGCAGTGGTTGCCTCGCTGGTATCAGTAAAAAGCTGTGCTTGCGGCGGCTTGCGGTAGACTTGAGTCTGCACTTGAAAGCCGTTGCGCAGGGCCAGAAATCGCCCTTGTTCATGATCCAGCCCGGCAGAATCCGCCCACTGGTGCAACTCTTCCGGTTCAAAACCAAGCCATTGGTCACCACACTGATGGTGCGCCCATTCCTGGTTGTGCCGGCACAAATCGGTGATAACCAGCAAGGCACCCGATGCCATCAGATGTGCGCAATTGATGACTTCCTGCCCGGGGGCGGGCACATGGTGTAAAACCATGTTGTAGACCACGACATCAAACTGCTCGCCGTCACCGATCAGGCTTTCCGTATCACCTTCGCGTAACTCGACATGGCTCAGTTGATGCGCCGGAACACGTGCCTGTTCCAGCATGGCAGCCGATATGTCAATGCCAACCACCTGACTGAATCGTTCATTCAGAGCCGTTAGGAATTCGCCTTTACCCGGGCCGACCTCAAGCACTCGCCGGTGTGCCTGCTGGCGACAACTGTCGAGCAGTTGCAAAGTTTCTGGCCCGTACTGGTGGAACAGGGCAATGCGCTCCTGGTGCAGTTCAAATTCATCGGCGTGGTTGGCAAAGAAGGCCTGTGCGGCATTCAGCCGCGCAGCGCGTATGTTGGCGAGTTTACGTTGCAGATCGTCAGGCAGTTCATATTGATCGAGTTCCCGGAACAGTGGTTGTTGAATCGATAATTGATCGCCCAATGAGCGACGGTAATAAATACTGTTGCCTTCGCGTCGACTTTCTACCCAGCCCGCCTTGCTTAGAATCTTGAGGTGGTGACTCATACCCGACTGGCGAACATCGAGCAGATCACTCAGTTCAAGCACACCAAAGGCTCCGTGTCCCAGTGCTTGCAGCACGGTCAGACGGATAGGGTCACCAATGGCTTTGAAGAAAGACGGTACGAGATCAAGTTTCATGGCGGCAAGACTAGCAGTGGCTTTCGGCTTTCTCAATAACTATATCAATATATTTTGATATAGATTGCGTCCAGTCGGAATTGATGGCTGATCAGGGCGTGTTGCGCACTGAAAACGGCCCTGTAACGACGCCTTTTTTGATAATTTATGACCTGAGCGATCGATGATCTGTCAGAGGCTTTGCCCCCATCGGCTATTTTTGGGACAATTCCGTTCCCCCTCTACAATTAGCCGGGTGCCAGCCGCTCGCGAAAACCAACAGCCGAGGACTTTTCGATGCCGTCACGTAGTGAACTTGCCAACGCCATCCGTGCCCTGAGTATGGATGCGGTGCAAAAAGCCAAATCCGGACACCCGGGCATGCCCATGGGCATGGCCGATATCGCACAGGTGCTCTGGTGCGACCACCTTAAACACAATCCTACCAATCCCAAGTGGGTTGATCGCGACCGCTTTATTCTGTCCAACGGTCATGGGTCCATGCTGCAATATTCATTACTGCACTTGTCCGGTTATGACCTGGGTATCGAGGATCTGAAGCAGTTTCGTCAACTGCACTCACGCACACCCGGTCATCCGGAATACGGCTATACCCCTGGCGTTGAAACCACTACCGGCCCACTGGGACAGGGACTGGCCAACGCCGTCGGCTTTGCCATGGCAGAAAAAACCCTGGCCGCCCAGTTCAATCGCAAGGGCCATACTATTGTTGATCACAATACCTATGTCGTTCTGGGTGACGGCTGTCTTATGGAGGGCGTCTCGCACGAGGTGTCGTCACTGGCTGGTACTCTGGGCCTGGGCAAGCTGATTGCGTTCTATGATGACAATGGTATCTCCATTGACGGTGAAGTAGCCGGCTGGTTCACCGACGACACCGTCAAGCGTTTTGAAGCTTATGGCTGGCAGGTGATTCCGCGGGTTAACGGTCATGACCCGGAAGAAGTACAGCAAGCGATTGAAACCGCACGGGAAAACACCGATCAGCCGACGCTGATTTGCTGCAAGACGATCATCGGGTTCGGCTCACCCAACAAAGAAGGCAAGGAATCCAGCCATGGAGCCGCGCTGGGTGACGACGAAATTACCCTTACACGCAAAAAGTTAGGCTGGAAACATGGTCCTTTTGAGGTTCCCCAGGATATTTACGATGCCTGGGATGCCCGTGGTAAAGGCCGCAAAGCCGAGTCAGAATGGAACGATCGCTTTGCCGAATATAAGGCTGCGTACCCCGACCTGGCGGCTGAGTTCGAGCGCCGCTCGACCGGCACGTTACCTGCTGATTTCGAGAAAACCGCCAATGATTTTATTGCCAGTGTAAACGAAGCCGGTGAGTCCATCGCCAGTCGTAAGGCCTCACAGAACACGATTGAAGCACTGGCACCGGGCCTGCCAGAACTGCTCGGAGGTTCTGCAGATTTGGCTGCTTCCAACCTGACGTTGTGGAGTGGTGCACAGGGCATTAGCCAGGCGGATCCGACAGGTAACTACTGCTTTTACGGCGTGCGTGAGTTTGGCATGACCGCCATCATGAACGGTTTGATACTGCATGGCGGTTTCCGTCCATACGGCGCGACCTTCCTGATCTTTATGGAATATGCCCGCAATGCTGTGCGCATGTCGGCGCTGCTGAAGCAGCCGCTGATTCATGTTTATACTCATGACTCTATCGGTCTTGGCGAAGATGGTCCGACCCACCAGCCGGTTGAGCAAATGTCGTCATTGCGCTTGACGCCCAATCTGGATACCTGGCGCCCGTCTGATGCGGTTGAAAGTGCCGTAGCCTGGAAGTCGGCCCTTCAAAGCACGGATCGTCCTTCTGCGCTGGTATTTTCCCGTCAGGCCCTAACGCACCAGAGTCGAACAGCACAGCAGATAGCTGACATCGAACGGGGCGGTTATGTGCTCAAAGACAGCGCCAATCCGGCGGCGGTATTGATAGCGACCGGCTCGGAAGTAGGTCTGGCGGTTGAGGCCGCCGAAGCCCTGGAAGCCAACGGCGTGGCAACCCGGGTGGTGTCGATGCCGTGCACCGAGCGTTTTGATGCACAGGACGCTGCCTATCGAAATGCCGTGCTGCCGCAGGGCATCAAGCGGTTTGCGGTCGAAGCAGGCATTGCCGATTACTGGTACAAGTACGTGGGTCTCGACGGTGCTGTTTTGGGTATGACCAGCTTTGGTGAATCGGCTCCGGCCGGTGACCTCTATGCCCATTTCGGAATAACGTCTGACGCATTAGTCAACTTGGTACAATCCTCGCTTTAACTTCCCCGCCCAATCAGGGAGGTCAGCTAAAGGCTGGCCTCTTTCTGTTCTATTCTTAACGCTCTGGTATCGCCAGGTAGGCGGCCTTGTAGTGAACTGTCTAAACAGTGACTCATCTGAATAGTGACCCTTTTGATTTGGCTTATTTGGCTGATTTGTCTTGCGCGACTGCAGAGAGGCTGTCCGCAGCAGACTGCTTTGATGGAGTGAAGTCTGTTGACTCTCTCGATTAGGTCGCAGTTTTTGACCACAAAGACCCAGGGTGGGTATTTTCGATCGTCATTGAGTGGCGTCGGTCTTCGATTAAGTCGTGGAAGAGTTGCCCTAGCGCATTGTTTTAAGTCGTATCCAGGTGCAGGATTGGGTCAATGCGCGATGTCGTTTTTGGCAGACCAGGCTATCTGCTGGCGCGGGTGCACTATTAGATAGATGAATCCAGGATGAATCAGCTGTGATTCAAACGATGTAACACTGAAGTGGCTGTGTATAATGCAACAGTTTGTTGCAAACGGGCTTTACGGGGGTTGACCGAGTGGTCAGCTTTGCCTAGAGTGATTCTGATGGTCCTTTGAATGGTCCGTCGGGCGTATGCAAAACAACCATAACATTAACGCTGAAAGGGGATTCTCCATGAAACCAATGTTGAAAGCGGCTGCTGCAGCTGTGCTGACCTTCTCTGCTGCCATCGCCGCAGCGGAAGATTTCCAACCTGCGGTCGTATACGACACAGCAGGGAAGTTTGACAAGTCCTTTAACGAAGCCGTGTATCGCAATGGTGCCGAGAAATTCACCATGGATAAAGGCGTCGCGGTTCGTGAATTCGAACCTCAAAACGAAGAGCAGCGTGAGCAGGGTCTGCGTCGCTTGGCTGATCGCGGTTTTAGCCCGATTGTTGCGGTTGGCTTCAACTACTCATCGTCCGTTGAGAAAGTCGCTACCGAGTTTCCGGACATCCAGTTTGCCATTATCGACTCCGTGGTAGACCTGCCCAATGTTCAGTCCATCGTGTTTGCCGAACATCAGGGATCGTTCATGGTTGGTGCCCTTGCTGCCATGGCCTCTAAAAACGATGCCGTTGGTTTTGTGGGCGGTATGGATATCCCATTGATTCGTAAGTTTGCCTGCGGTTACCAACAGGGTGCCCTGTATGTGAACAGCGATCTCGAGTACTTTGAGAACATGACAGGTTCGACTCCGGCGGCGTTTAACGACCCGGCGCGTGGTTCGGAACTGGCCAAGTCACAAATTTCTCAGGGCGCTGATGTGATTTTCGCAGCAGCCGGTGGTACCGGTATTGGTGTTTACCAGGCCGCGGCTGATGAAGGTGTCTACGCTATTGGTGTTGACTCCAATCAGAACTACCTGCAGCCCGGTACCATGCTGACTTCCATGGTCAAGCGCGTTGGCGTTGCCGCCTACACTTCCTGGGAAGAAGCCCAGGCCGGTGAATGGGAAGGTGGTACCAAGGTCCTGGATCTTGAGGCCGGTGGCGTTGACTGGGCGCTGGACGAATTCAACGAAGACTTGATTACTGAAGAAATGTCGTCTCGTATGGATCAGATTCGCGCTGATATCGTGAGTGGTGCTATTCAGGTTCACGACTACTATTCAACGAACAGCTGCGAGATTTAATCGTCAGTCGGTAACATCGAAGGCACCTGCCTGGCGGCATGTGCCTTTTTTAGGCCAGTAGTTCATTGTTAACATTGGTCTTTTGGCAGACAGCGGTGGTCTACCTTCGGTTTCTGCCAGATTTTTTATCGCTTGTCCTCAACCGGGCGGGCGCCAGGCGTAAAGGCCTGATGACCGATTCGGACACTTTCCGGATCGAATGGGACCTGTGGCTACAAACGGCTAACCTGACATCATACCCATTAACCTCTACTGACCGGGTGACCCATGACTGCCCAGACTACTTTTGCAGCAGAATACGCCCTTGAGCTGCGCGGTATCGACAAGCGCTTCGGTGCCGTCCACGCCAATAAAAACATCGATCTCAAGGTCGAAAAAGGCACCATTCACGGCATCGTTGGTGAAAACGGTGCTGGCAAGTCCACCCTGATGAACATCATCTATGGCTTCTACGAAGCCGATAAGGGGGATATTGCCATCGATGGTAAGGTTCTCAAAATCAAAGACTCCAAAACGGCCATTGCTTCGGGTATCGGCATGGTGCATCAGCATTTTATGTTGATTCAGAATTTTACCGCACTGGAAAACGTGATACTGGGTGCTGAAAGCGGTGAACTGATCGATGACAGTCTGGACAAGGCTCGCACTGAACTTGAGCGTTTGTCGGACGAATTTGGCTTGTCGGTCCCGCTCGACAAACCGGTAGAAGAATTGTCGGTCGGGTTTCAGCAACGAATAGAAATTCTCAAAGCGCTGTATCGCGGTGCCCGTATATTGATTCTGGATGAACCCACAGGCGTGCTGACGCCCCAGGAATCCGAGCATCTATTTAAAGTGCTTGAATCACTGAAGGCGCAAGGTACCACCGTTATTCTGATTACCCATAAGCTGCGCGAAATTCTGGCAGCGACGGACAATGTGTCGATTATGCGTCGTGGTGCGATGGTTGCTCACGTGAAGACAGCTGAAACCAGCCAGGAAGATCTGGCTGAGTTAATGGTCGGGCGTAAAGTATTGCTCGAAGTTGAAAAGGGTAATTCCGTGCCGGCTGACGTTAAGTTATCGGTGCGTAATCTGATGATGACAGACAGCGTCGGGGTGAAGCGTCTCGATAACGTATCGTTTGACGTGCGGGCCGGTGAGATTGTCGGCATCGCCGGTGTGTCCGGTAATGGCCAGTCGGAACTGTTGGATGTATTGTCTGGAATTACCCCTCTTGGCAGCGGCAGCATCAACCTGAACGGCCATACAGTAGATCCGAAGCACCCGATGAACCCGTCTCAGGTCCGGGAAGCCGGAGTAGGACATATACCGGAAGACCGGCATCGTATGGGACTGATCAATTCATTCTCTGCCTACGAGGCGTTCATCCTCGGTTACCACCGTAAACATGAATACAACGGTGTGTTGCAAATGAAGCACAATGCCATTGTTGCGGATTGCCGGGAAAAAATGGAACGCTGGGATGTCCGACCTCAGGATCCTTACCTGAAAACCGCCAATTTCTCGGGTGGCAATCAGCAAAAATTGGTCATTGCCCGGGAGATTGAGCAAGACCCGGACGTTTTGTTGATCGGTCAGCCAACCCGGGGTGTCGATATCGGTGCGATTGAATCCATTCACCGGCGCATTCTGGACATGCGTGCCGCTGGCAAGGCCATTCTTCTGGTGTCGGTCGAACTGGATGAAATCAGGTCACTGGCAGACCGTATACTGGTGATGTTCGATGGCACCATCGTGGGTGAGGTGCCTGGCGATAAGGCTGATGAGCGCACTCTGGGCCTGATGATGGCCAATATTGTTCCCGATGAAATCAAGGCTTTGCAGGCGGAGGAAACAGCATGAGCCAACATTATATACCCGCGTGGATTACCGTCGTTGTAATTCCGCTGGCCAATGTGGCGATGGCCGCCTTCGCAGCGGCACTGGTGTTCTGGTATCTGAATATCAACCCGCTCGACGCCTTGCAGGCGATGGTTTATGGCGCCTTTGGCAGCTCTTACGGCTGGGGCTATACCCTTTACTATATGACCAGCTATATTTTTACCGGCCTGGCCGTTGCTGTGGTTTTTCAGGCCGGGATGTTCAATATTGGCGGTGAAGGACAGGCGTATATTGGAGCGTTGGGCGTAGGTCTGGTGTGCCTGGGGCTGGGTGGTCACGTTCCTTTAATTGTGTTGCTGCCGATCAGCATTATTGCGGCTTTTGTGTTTGGCGGCTTGTGGGCGCTGATCCCTGCCTGGTTGCAAGCCACACGGGGTTCTCACATTGTAATCACCACGATTATGTTTAATTTCATTGCCGCCTCACTGATGAATTACATTCTGATTAACTACCTCAAACCCGCTGATACGATGTCGGTAGAGAGTGCCGTGTTTGATCCGTCGTCCTGGATCCCGAAGATGCATGAGGCCTTTGCGTTAGTCGGTATTTCAATTGACCGTTCGCCACTAAACCTTTCGATGTTCTGGGCACTGTTTGTGGCTTTTGCGGTCTGGGTGTTTCTGTGGCGTACCCGCTGGGGTTATGAAGTCCGGGCGATGGGAAGTAACCCTTCGGGCGCCAGATACGGTGGCATTAGCATTCCTAAAACGGTCATCATGATCATGGTGATCGGGGGTGGCCTGGCGGGCTTCATGGCCCTGAACGTGGTCCAGGGCGAGGCTCATCAGATCAAGCTGAACCTGGTTAATCAGATCGGTTTTACCGGGATTGCCGTTGCACTGATGGGCCGCAATCACCCGCTGGGCATTGTACTGGCCAGTTTGCTGTTTGGATTCCTAACCCAGGGAGGCAGTGAATTGCAGTTTGAATATTCGGTAGATGCTCGAATTGTCGTTGTGCTGCAGGGTCTTGTCATTCTGTTTTCCGGCGCGTTGCAGAACATGATGAAACATCCGATTGAACGGCTTTACTTGCGATTGGCCAGCCAACGTAAAGAGCCCTCTGAAGAACATGCGGCGGAGGCCTGACCATGGACGCATTTAACAGCATTATCCTGATTCTTGATGCGACCTTGCGTAATGCCACGCCGCTGATTTTCGCGGCGTTGGCCGGGATGTTTTCCGAGCGCTCCGGCATTGTGAACATTGCGTTGGAAGGTTTGATTCTGGTCAGTGCCTTTGCCGGTGCTTCGGCAGCCTACTACACAGGTTCACCCTGGATGGGTCTGCTGGCCGGTATGATGGTGTCGGTGATGTTTGCCCAGTTGCATGCCTTTGCCACGGTGACTCATAACGGAGACCAAGTCGTTTCCGGGCTCGCCATTAATATTTTGGCGGCCGGGCTGACGGCGTCAGTGGGCAATTACTGGTTTAAGCAGGGGGGTAATACTCCCAATTTGGTCAGTCGGGCCGACGATTTGAACGCTCGTTTCGAGCCCATCGTCTTGCCGTTCGCAGATGCTCTGGCCGATGTGCCGATCATCGGCGGTTTGTATTCTGAATTGCTCAGCGGCCACTATATACTCGTATATTTGGCCTTTGCGGCTGTGCCCCTTTGCTGGTTTGTCCTGTTTCGTACCAAGTTTGGCCTGCGCCTGCGTGCGACCGGTGAAAACCCGCAAGCTGTGGATACTACGGGTATTTCTGTGACCCAGGTTCGTTATCTGGCATTGCTGGTGTGCGGTATGCTCGCCGGGTTTGCCGGTGTTTATTTGGCGGTGGCACTGACTGCCCAGTTCTCCCCGAACATGAGTGCCGGTAAAGGCTATATGGCATTAGCCGCTCTTATATTTGGCAAGTGGCGACCCAAGACCACCATGCTTGCCTGTTTGTTGTTTGGTGCTTTGCAAGCCATTGCTGACCGCAGCCAGGGAGCCATAATTCTTGGTTTCGAAGTGCCGGTACAGCTGGTCGAAGCCCTGCCGTATATCCTGACCGTTGTTTTGCTGGGTGGCTTTATTGGCCGGGCCGTTGCACCCAAGGCCATCGGCAAACCGTACGTAAAAGAACGCGCCTGACTGGCCCGGGTAACTCCCGGTCCCCAGGGCATAAAGCCGAGACCTGAAGGCGGATCACCGCCTCACCCGATGTTGAATTCGGGGTCTCACTGAGATCACCCCCAGGCGAGGTTATGTTTGCTCAGGGGGATAACTGATTGAACAGGCATTGCCTGAACGAGAGACAGCCGATATGCATACTATCCCAACGCTGGATTTGCGCCGTTTTAAAACCGACCCCGAAGCCTTTGTTCAGGAGATGGGTGCTGCCTATCAAGCCTGGGGCTTTGCCGGCATTACTGGCCACGGTATCGACGCCTCAGTGCCTCTCAACGCTTTGCGAGCCGCGGAAAAGGTGTTCGCTTTAGCGGATGTTACCAAGAAAACCTACTTTAAAAACAACGGTGGTACGCGGGGTTATACTCCGCTTGGTACGGAGGTTGCTAAAAACGCCGACCACGTCGATCTGAAGGAATTCTGGCATGTTGGTCGTGAAATTGTTGGCGAACCCCCTCATAAAGACCTGACGCCGAATGTCTGGCCGCAGGAGGTGCCCGAGTTCAAGGACGCCATGCTGCGTCTGTACCGCGAACTGGATGCATTGTCTCAGGAACTGCTGCAGGCCTTTGCATTGTTTATCGGTGAAGATCGACATTACTTTGATCAGAAGGTTAACTTTGGCAACAGCATACTGCGGCCCTTGCATTACCCGCCGATCACCGACCCCAGCCTGCCTAACGTGCGTGCCGGCGCCCATGAGGACATCAACCTCATTACCCTGCTAGTCGGTTCCGAGCAAGAAGGACTTGAGGTAAAGAACGTTCGCGGCGAGTGGGTCGGGATCTCAATGATCGAAGGCACGATCATCTGCAACGTCGGCGACATGCTACAGCGTCTCACTAACCATGTGCTGCCCTCGACCACGCATCGGGTTGTCAATCCCAAAGGCGAGGCTGGTAAAGTAAGCCGGTACTCGATTCCGTTCTTTGTGCACCCGAATCCGGGAACCTCGCTGGATGCCCTGGCGCAGTGCGTGACGCAAGATAACCCGAAACGATACCCACCGATCACCAGCGACGAATACCTGATGGAACGGTTGCGTGAGATCGGACTGGTTAAGTAACCCCGGCGTTGGTAAGGGAGGCTGATTGTGCGCCTAGCAACAGCCTTGTGCAGCTCGGGGAAAACGCAATGATGCCTTGTTGGCAGTGACTTGCCTGACGCTCTATTGGCTTTTTCGCGCAGTGCCTCATACTGGTCAGGCAAATTCAGTCAAGCAGGTACCGCTATGCCCACCATACCCCCGATCAAACACGTTGCCATCACTGGTGGTACCCACGGTAACGAGCTCACCGGGGTTCATCTACTCAAGCACTGGCGCAACAATCCCGAAGAAATTTGCCGGGATGGGCTGGTGACTGAATTGCATCTGGCTAACCCCAAGGCCAATGGCTGCAACCAGCGCTATCTGGATCAGGACTTGAACCGGCAGTTCAGCTGGCAGGATTTGTCGGATCACAGCCTGTGTGGCTACGAGCAGACCCGCGCCAAGTCGCTGAACACTTTGCTGGGTCCGAAAGAGGCTCCCCGGGTCGACTTTATTATTGATCTGCACACGACGACAGCCAATATGGGCACTACTCTGGTGATCAAGTCGGATGATCCGCTGGTGGTTGGCATGGCGTTCTATGTCAAACAGCAGATACCTGGCGTAACCCTATTTTACGAGCCTGAAGAGCGCATGAGCGATAACTTTCTGATCTCGATGGGCAAACACCATGGCCTGCTGTTGGAGGTCGGACCGGTGCCCCAGGGTATGTTGCGCTGGGATGTATTTAACCAGACCCGGCAGGCGACGCTGCATTGCCTTGATTTTCTGGCTGCTGCGCGACATGGGACCATGCCGGAATTGCCACCGACGCAATCTGGATTCCAGTTCGTTGAAAAGCTGAAACTACCGGAGAATGAACGGGGCGAACTGGCTGCCATGATACACCCCGACCGTCAGGATACCGACTATCAGCCGATTGAGCCGGGCGACCCTCTGTTCATGTCTATGGATGGCAAGACCCTGTGTTACGAGGGTAACGAAACGCTCTTTGGTGCTTTCATCAATGAGGCAGCGTATTACGATCGGCACATCGGACTGAGCCTGATGCGAAAGATCGACATCAGGCTGCCTGTTTAAATCTGACCAAACTGAAAACTTATAAACAGGCTGGGGCCGGAAATATCCTTGGCATCCAGGTTATCAATCAGCGGTTCGCTGGTCAGCCGATAGGCACCACCGATCCCAACTTCCAGAAAGTCGGTCACGTTGACTTCGCCGGACAGGCTGAATTCGCTGACCAGGAAGTTCGCGTCTTCATCATTGCTGCCTCCGGTATCTGCAATCGACACATTGCCGGCGCCTAGCAGCATCCTGGCTTCCCAGTGCACAACACGGTCAGGCTGATGGGTATAGCCCAGTAACAATCCAGCGTAGCCCATTTCAAGCTTTCGCCCGGTATTGTCCCACTCCAGTTCATTGACCAGACCATACCCTGCAGCACCGATGATCAGTGAATGCGGCCCCGCTGTGAAGGTACCTCCACCCTCACCACCTAGCATGACTGCGTTGTCGCCATTAATTGAGCCCAGTTTGAGCACCGGCCCACCGAAGCCACCCGAGCGTGCATCTTCCATGTTAATCAATGCTTCTTTCGCCAGAGCCGGTGTGCTAGCCAGTAACAGGGCTGCGCCCATGACAGGACCAACAAATATGAGTGAGATGCGCATGATGTGTCTCCACTAAGGGCTCCCGATGGAGCAGTGTGAGGGGGAGTGTGTCGCCCAGACAGTGGAGGAAGTCACGGCTTGAGTCGGTTTTCCAAATCTTTCAGTTGTTGTTCCAACTCTGTCAGCTGTTCGCGGGTTCGTTGCAATACAGCCTGCTGCGCATCGAACTCTTCACGGCTTACAACATCCAGTTTACTCAGTTGCGACTGCACCAGACTGCGCAGGTTCTGGCGCATCTCACCGCGGGCTTGTTGCCCCTGGCTGAACAGTTCACTGGCCTGTCGGCTGATCTGGTCAAGCAGGTCTTCGGGCAATTTCATTGCTGTGCTCCATTGAAGTGCTTATGCATCGCACATTTATTGTGCATTGCACTATATTAGTGCGCGGTTGGTTGCGCGATATCTCAGTTAAATGGCTAACTTATTGATTTTAAACGATAAGTCGAGTTGGCACGAGCTTCGCTATGGTTCCTTCACGTTTGAAACCAATCGCAGCTAAATGTTGCGTTGGATATTATAACTCGGGTGAGTGGTTGTCGCACAGAGCGTGGTAACTGATCCCTTCGGGCCGATGCTGATTGTCAGCACAACGGTGGAACTAACAGGAGTGAACGACATGAAACTCGTATCAGCCATTATCAAGCCCTTTAAGTTGGACGATGTCCGCGAAGCGCTGTCAGAAATTGGCGTTCAGGGCATTACAGTGACCGAAGTGAAAGGCTTTGGTCGTCAGAAAGGTCATACCGAACTCTATCGCGGTGCTGAATACGTGGTGGATTTTCTACCCAAGGTGAAGGTTGAGGTCGGTATTTCCGACGAGCTGCTCGACCGTGCCATCGAATCAATAACCAAGGCCGCCAACACCGGCAAAATTGGTGACGGCAAAATCTTTGTGACCCCGCTGGAACAGGCGATTCGCATTCGTACCGGCGAAACTGGCAACGACGCTATATGAGCCGGGTTGATTAACGGGAGAGACTGAAAAATGAACGAATTAACGCAAGTACAATACGCACTCGATACATTCTACTTTTTGATCTGCGGTGCACTGGTAATGTGGATGGCAGCGGGCTTCTCGATGCTCGAGGCCGGTCTGGTCCGGGCCAAGAACACCACTGAAATTCTGACCAAGAACATTGCGCTGTATTCTATTGCCTGCATCATGTATCTGGTCATCGGCTATGACATCATGTACGACGGTGGTCTGTTCCTTAACGGCATTACCGGTATTGGTGACGGATATTATTCTCCGTCCTCTGACTTCTTCTTCCAGGTGGTGTTTGTGGCAACGGCTATGTCCATTGTTTCTGGTGCGGTCGCAGAGCGGATGAAATTGTGGGCATTCCTGGTATTTGCCGTAATCATGACCGGCTTTATTTATCCTATGGAAGGCGCCTGGACCTGGGGTGGCAAGTCCGTATTCGGCCTGTATACCCTGGGCGATCTGGGCTTTAGTGACTTCGCTGGCTCTGGCATTGTTCACTTGGCAGGTGCTTCTGCTGCACTGGCAGGTGTTCTGCTGCTGGGTGCCCGCAAAGGCAAATACGGTAAGAACGGAGAAATCAACGCGATTCCGGGTTCTAACCTGCCGCTGGCAACCCTGGGTACGTTCATCTTATGGATGGGCTGGTTCGGCTTTAACGGTGGTTCGGTTCTGAAAGTGGCCGACGCCGAGAGCGCCAATGCGGTTGCCCTGGTGTTCCTGAACACGAACTCTGCGGCAGCCGGTGGCTCGATTGCCGCCCTGATCCTGGCACGTCTCTGGTTCAAGAAAGCTGACCTGACCATGGCCCTAAACGGCGCGCTGGCTGGTCTGGTGGCGATCACTGCTGAACCCTCTACACCGACACCTCTGGTCGCCACGCTGTTTGGTGCTCTGGGTGGGGTGCTGGTGGTGTTTAGTATCGTAACGCTGGACAAACTGAAGATTGACGACCCCGTTGGTGCGATCTCTGTACACGGTGTTGTGGGTGTTCTGGGTCTGTTGCTGGTGCCTATCACCAACGAAGGTGCTTCTTTCTCCGGCCAGATCATCGGCGGGCTGACCATCTTCATCTGGGTATTCGGAGCGTCTTTGATAGTCTGGGGTATCCTCAAGGCAGTCATGGGCATTCGTGTGACCGAAGAAGAAGAGTACGAAGGTGTCGATGTCACCGAGTGTGGCATGGACGCGTACCCGGAATTCACAGGCGCCAATTGATACCGGACATAACAATGTGAACCTAAAAAAGGGCCTTCGGGCCCTTTTTTGTTGGCCGGAGTGAATGCACTCAGACCTGAGTAGATGTTTGAAGCCGGCTGAACTTGAATTGTTAACCGCCAGACCGGTAGGGTATGCTAAACAGGATTACAGTTTTTTCGTTACCCTTAGGAGTACAGCATGAAACTTGTGTCTGCTATTATTAAACCATTCAAACTAGATGATGTTCGTGAATCCCTATCAGAAGTGGGTGTTCAGGGCATCACGGTGACTGAGGTCAAGGGATTTGGGCGCCAGAAAGGCCATACCGAGCTGTACCGCGGGGCCGAGTATGTAGTGGATTTTTTGCCTAAAATCAAAGTTGAAGTCGCCATTGGTGATGACAAGGTCGAGTCAGTAATTGATGCTATTTCCAAGGCGGCGAATACTGGAAAAATAGGCGATGGTAAAATTTTTGTTTCTACTCTGGAGCAGGTGATTCGGATTCGAACCGGAGAGACGGGCGAAGACGCGGTCTAGGGTGATTAACGGCTGACCCCAGCTGCAGGGGTCTCGCAGTGAAGGCCATGTCTTGCGCGTTCAGCCCGCAGTAATGGAATTCACAGTCTGTGTTCTCAAGCTGAGTGTCTTTTGGTAGCTCTGTGCTCAATGAGTCCGTGTTTACGCAACTGGCTACGAAACTGATGGTAGCTGAGGCCTAGGGCCTCAGCGGCTAGGCCCTGATGTCGGCCGTTGGCATCCAGGGCGCCTTCCAGTAGTGCGCTTTCAAAGCGACTGACCTGGTCGCTGAAGCTGCCTGTCGGGTCTGCTTTAAAGCCCTTGGCCGGTTTGTCTTCATCCGGCTGCCAGGGAGAATGGAACGGATCCAGCACCAGGTCATCGATTGGGTCTGAATAGCGTCCCCAGCGATAGACGCTGCGCTCAATGGCGTTTTTCAACTCACGGACATTGCCGTAAAACGGATGTCTGGTAAGTTGTTCGAGTGCACGCCCGGTAAATCCCGGAAACACCTCCCACCCAAGCTCACTGCTCATCTGAATGCCGAACTGGTTGGCAAGCAGGGTGATGTCTTTGTGCCGGTGCCGCAACGGCGGCAGCGTTAATACGTCAAACGCCAGCCGATCAAGCAGATCGGCCCGAAAGCGCCCTTGTTTGGCCATCGCCGGGAGATTTTCATTAGTGGCGGCGATGATGCGTACATCGACTGTTAGCGTCTGCTGTCCTCCCAATCGTTCAAACTCACCGTATTCAATCAGTCGCAGCAACTTTTCCTGAAGTGCCTGGGACATATTGCCCACTTCATCAAGAAATAAGGTGCCATCGTGGGCCCGTTCAAAGCGGCCCTTATGTAAGCGGGTGGCGCCGGTAAAGGCGCCGGGTTCATATCCGAAGAGGTCAACATCAAGCAATGATTCGCTGAGGGCGCCGCAGTTTATTTTCAGAAAGGGTTGTTGCCAACGCTGTGACAAAAAATGCAGCCGCTCGGCGATCAGCTCCTTGCCGGTGCCGCGTTCACCGATCACCAGTACCGGCCGGTTTAGCGGTGCTACCTGCGATACCCGGTCGAGCAAATCGGATAAGACCGGGCTTTCACCGAGAATGGGTTGGGGGCTACGATCGCTCATTATTTGTGTCGACAATTAGCTTTTATGGCTAAATAACTTAGTCTAAATGGCTAATAAAGACCAGTCACATTACGGACGGAATCAAAAAAATCAATAAAAACAATACGTTGGATCTTGGCACGGTTTCTGTATCAGGAAGATAGTGAGGCCCAGTCGAACAGATCCGGATTTACGGCTGGGCTGACCAAACAGAGCACTGATGTAAAGCGGTCGCCAGGGAAGTCAGCAAGACTGATTTGAGCACCTCCCGAGGAGGAAAGGATATGTTCTATTTGAACCAGCGTGCCCCTTTATATATGGGCATGATCACACTCAGCAGTGCTCTGGTAGCGATTATGCACCCGGGTATCGGAATACTGACGTTTGTCTGGGCGATGATGGTGTTTGAACGAGAACTCCGCCGCATTCTACGACTCAATTCTATGAATGAGTCGTCGGAGGATTCAAGGCATCAGTCGTCTGACCGTACGTCGGCCGGACGAATCAATTTGATTCTGCTTACCGAAAGGTGGCAGTAACAGGAGCACGCATTATGGGTATTTTTTCGAGACTGACCGACATCGTCAATTCGAACCTCACGGCCTTGCTTGACCGCGCCGAGGATCCGCAAAAGATGATCAGACTGATCATTCAGGAAATGGAAGAGACGCTGGTCGAAGTACGCAGCAGTTCGGCGCGCATTATTGCTGATAAAAAGGATGCGCAACGCCGGCTCGACCGGTTGCATGGCGACGTTGGGGAATGGGAGGCCAAAGCGACTCTTGCACTGGAAAAAGGGCGTGAAGATCTGGCCCGGGCTGCCGTGGCTGAAAAACAGGTGTTGGAAGAGGAAGCGTCTATTATTGAACAGGAATTCAAGGCGTTGGACGAGCATTTGAAGCAGTTGTCAGGTGAAGTCGGTCAGCTGCAGCAAAAACTGACGGATGCCAAAGCGAAACAGAAGACCATGCTCATGCGTCATCAGACGGTTTCCACTCGCCGCCGCGCCAAAGAGCAATTGTCGCGCGAGTCGTTGCAGGATGCCTTTGATAAATTTGAACGTTACGAGCGTCGTATGGATTCGATGGAGAGCGAAGTTGAAGCCATGGATCTTGGCAAAGATGGTCGCAGCAGTTTGGCCGGTGAAATCGACAGCCTGGCCCAGGATGACAGCGTCAATCTGGAGCTGGAGCGTCTGAAAGCCAAACTGAAAACGCGTACGGAGAAAGACTGAACCACCCGGTCTAATGAGCAAGGAGTAAGCCATGCATTTTTTCGAATTCCTGACTGTCCCGACTGTTCTGTTTCTGGTGGTGGTCATGCCTATCTGGCTGGTGATGCATTACCGGCATAAAGGCCGGGTGCGTGAGGGGTTGTCTGAAGATGATCAGGTAAAGTTGGACGAATTGCTGCGTACCCTCGACAAGGTGGTCGACCGAGTCGATGCTCTGGAAGGGATTCTGGATGAACGCAGCCCACGCTGGAAACAGGATCGCTGAATGCGGTTGCTATTGCTGGAGATATACTCATGACTCGTAAAGAATTTTGGCAACGCCGTCGTGAAGGGTTTGGTATGAACCTTTACCGGAACAAGAAAGACGGCTGGTTGGGCGGGGTCTGCGCCGGTCTGGCAGACCACTTTAACATTGAGCCCTGGATCGCTCGTTTGATCGTGGTGATCGGGTTGATGTTTTTTGGCACGCTCACGTTCCTGGCTTATATTGCTGCCTGTGTCGTCATGGCACGGCGGCCCAGGGGGTCGGTGCAGCAGGAGTATCAGTACGATGAAACCAGCCACCAGGATCGGCCCCGCAATATGTTTCGCTACGGCCACAGCCCCGGTGAGCGGCTTGCGACTGCCCGTGAACGCTTACAGCGGGTCGTCAGTCGCGTTGAGCGAATGGAGAGCTATGTCACCTCCAAGCGATTCGAACTGGACAGGGAATTTTCTAAGATTCAGGACTGAGCGGTGTTTTGGCCGACTGGTTCGAGCGCGAGCATTGCGGTACAGTGCAGCCAGTTTTTTGATGAGTTCCCAGCTGTGAATCAACGCCCCGATGAACGTTCAACAGAGGAGTCAGTAACCGCTGGCTCACCCGCGTTACCCCGCCAGCAGGATGGTTGGCGTGACACCCTGCGCCGACCTACGTTCTGGGTGGTCCTGGTTATGCTGGCTGGTTTTGTCTATCTGCAATGGCCTACCCGACTTAAACCTCTGGACCAGCCGGACTATGTGACAACGAACATCGCCGGTGCTTTGACCGTTGAGTGGGAAGCCACGCCTTCTTTACAGCAGGGAGAGGCGGGTGAGGCCTGGTTTCTGCGCCGACGTGGCATGGACTTTCTGGTGCAATCGGGCGATTTGACCCGGCCATTGCCAGAACTGGCTGCGAGCATGGTGATGACTGATACAAAGCAGGTAGGCGGTGATGAATACGAGCCACTGCAGGCCAGCGCTTCCCTGGCCCGCTATGCGCTTTATGATGCTGAAAACCGGATTCAGCGGCATCGGATATACGCGGTGGACTCCGAATGGATTAAGGTGTCGGTGCTCTACAAAGATCAGAATGATGAGCGCGAAGCCCGGGCGCAGCGCTTTTTGAACCGGTTGACCCTCAGCCAATAGCCTGATTCGGGACGGTGTCGTCCGCCCACAAACACGACAGTGGTCGCAGAGGCCGCAGGAGATGTTTCTATGACCCGGGAAACAACAGCTTCGTATCGCTGGGCCGTGATCGGCACCGGTGGTATGGCCCACCTGTTTGTGGCCGACGCCCGCCATGGCTTCGGCGGTCGTTTTGTTGCTGTTTGTTCACGCCGTCAGGCCAGTGCACGGGCGTTTGCTGACCGGCACGGCATAGAACACGCTTATGCCGACCTTGATGCGATGCTGGAGCGTGACGACATTGATGTTGTGTATATTGCCAGCCCCCATACCTTACATCTGCCTCAGGCCCTGGCTGCGATGCAGGCGGGCAAGGCCGTTCTGGTTGAAAAGCCGGCTACCCTGAATGCTGCCCAGACACGTTTGTTATATGACACCGCTGAACGCTGTCAGGTCTTTTGTGCAGAAGCACTTTGGACTCGGTTTAGCCCGGTGTATCAATCCATACTGACTGATTTGAGGGCTGGCCGAATTGGTCCGTTGCGCCATTGCCACGCTAGTTTTGGTTTTGCCGGTCCTTTAGATGCCGCGCACCGGCTGAATGCAATGGAACTGGCCGGTGGGGCCTTGCTCGATATTGGCATCTATCCACTGCTGCTACCGCTGGACTTGTTCGGGTCGCCGGTCGATATCGATGGCAGTGTTACCCTCGCGGACTGCGGTGTGGACCGGTCAGCGGATCTTGCGTTTAACTATGCCGGTGGCGTTCGTGCGACCTTGTCATACAGCCTGGATTTTCCGCTGCCCACTCAGGCCTCAGTCAGCGGCGACGGTGGTTGGGTCGAACTAAAGGCACCCTGGTTCGCGACCAATGCCGCGCGCTGGCAAGTTGGCGCCGCGCCGGTTAGTCAGCAGCACTATCCGTTGACTGGCCGGGGCTGGCATTATCAGTTCAGTGCAGTGAATCGGGCACTTGCCGCCGGTTTGCAGCAATGTGAAGAACACAGCTGGGCGGATTCGCTGGCGCTGGCAGCGGTGATGGACCGTATTCGCAAGCGCTGGGGCCCAGATTACGGCGCTTCTTTGGAAGGGTCCTGACGCGGGTAGATAATAGACAGGTAGTCGTCGATGAAAGGGGTGAACTCGCCGTTTTGGTGCATTCTGACCAGCTCATGGTTTATCTGATCGATCAGTACCTGAGAGCCAGCCTGGCTGCGTGGCGCAATAAAATGCATCGACAGGGTTTCTACCGAAAACGGCAGGGCCCGAATGGCTGAATGTGGCACACCTGCATTGCGCAGCAGTTCACGGGCAACGTAACGGTTGATCTTGACGAAATCCGCTTCCCCTGTTTGCAGCATGGCAAAGCAACTGGGCATATCAGTCGGTGTAACCCGCTTAATAGCACCGCTTTGCACCAGACCTTCCAGGGCAGGCCCATGGGCAAAGCCTTCAGGCAAGCACAGAGTAAGGCCGGCCAGGTCTTCGGGGCTACTGGCTCGCACCGAACTACTTTGATCGACATAGGCAAAGGAGCTGACGCTGAACATAGGGTCGGAGTACAGAAAATCGGCCTGGCGTTCAGTTGACTGGATGTAGGGAAAGGTGCCTGCAAACTCACCGCTATGGGCTGCCTGGTAGCCCTCAGCCCATCCTGTCACATCAACCCGGACGGGCAGGTCCATTTGCTCGAACAGGTAGACCACCAGGTGGGTCGCCAGGCCACCATCTGGCAGATTCTGATCGGAAAAGGGAGCATAATCGTCACCGGTAACAAGTCTTACCGGCGAGGGAAGTTCTGCCAACAGAAGAGGTGCCGCTGCAAACAATAAAGCCAGTCCTAACCCGCTTGTCGAGCCTTTACGGACGGACAAGTGAGTCTTAACTGATGATCGAGTATTTGACATTGTGCTCCCTAAAGGTGCGTCTTCGGATCTAAAATCAGTATAGCGCCTATTGCTGCCGTCACAGCAAATTTTGTTACCTGATCAAAGGCGATCAACCTGAAACACCTGTGCTTCATAGGGCGCCAGCGTCAGGTTGGTGGTTGTCGGATGATCGGCTACCGGCTGGTTGCCAAGGACTCGCTGAGCACCGCTGATTCGGATTGGACCCAGATCGCAATCTGCTTGGGTATTGGTCAGGTTGCACAGTACCACATAGCTTTTTTCGCCGGTCCGGGTGTATCCGAACACCTGGGGGTGAGCTTTAAGTATCAGTTTGTACTGTCCGTATATCAGATCCTGATGCTCACGGCGCACGCGAATAAGTTGCCGGTAGTAGGCCAGCACTGAATCAGGGTCCTGCAACTGGTCGGCAACATTGATGGTGCGGGTGTTTGGGTTAATGGCCAGCCAGGGTTCACCGGTCGTAAATCCGCCCTGTTCGCTGCTGTCCCACTGCATGGGCGTGCGTGAGTTGTCGCGGGCATTGTCGCGAATGCTCGAGAGTATGTCTTCTTCACCCCAGCCCTGGTCGCGTCGCTGCCGGGCCAGGTTGTGAACGGCAACGTCATCGAATTGTTGCAGCCCGGTAAACGGGTAGTTGGTCATTCCCAGTTCCTGCCCCTGATAGATAAAGGGCGTGCCCTGCATCAGAAAATACACAGTAGCGATGGCGGTGGCACTTTCGCGCCAGTATCGGTCGTCGTCACCCCAGGTTGAAACAATGCGCGGAATGTCATGGTTTTCAACAAAAAGCGCGTTCCAGCCACGGCCCTCCAGGCCTTTTTGCCAGCGAGTCAGTACCTGTTTCAAATGTGCGAGATCCAGGCCGGCTGTGCCATCGGTCTGCCAGAGTTTGAGCTGTTCAAACTGAAACAACATGTTGAAGTTGCGCTGTTCGGGGGCGACCCAAGCAGGTGCCTGCTCGACCGACACCCCATTGGCTTCTCCTACGGTCATGATGTCGTAGTGGGCAAAGGTGTTGGCACACAGATCGCTGATGTAGTCCATAACGCCGTCGACGTTCATGTGGCCAGCCGCCGAGGGTACTGTGGCCAGACCCTTCGGGTTGGGCAAGTCCGGTAATCCGGGCAGTTTGCGAATGTGGGATATGGCATCGATGCGAAAACCGTCTACGCCTTTGTCGAGCCACCAACGCACCATATCGTAAAGCGCAGCGCGCATCCCGGTGTCTTCCCAGTTCAGGTCTGGTTGTTTGCGCGAAAAGACATGCATGAAATACTCGCCAGTGGTGGCATCGTATTCCCATACTGACTCATTAAAAATACTTTCCCAGTTGTTGGGTGGCTGACCCTCCCTGCCTTTGTGCCAGATGTACCAGTCGCGCTTCGGATTGGTTTTTGACGAACGTGATTCAATAAACCAGGGGTGCTCGTCACTGCTGTGATTCAGCACCAGGTCGAGCAGAATGCGCAGACCACGCCGGTGGGCTTCTTCAAGCAAGCGATCGAAATCGGCCAGGGTGCCAAAGTCGGCCATGATGCCCTGGTAGTCGCTGATGTCGTAACCGTTGTCATCATTGGGTGACGAAAAAATCGGGCATAGCCAGAGCACGGTGACGCCCAGATCTTGCAGGTAATCGAGCTTGCTGATGATGCCTTGGATATCACCAATACCATCGCCGTTGCTGTCCTTGAAGCTGCGCGGGTAAATTTGATACACGACCGCTTCTTTCCACCAGCAGCGTTCGGATAGTGGTGTTGGGTTTGCTGTGTCCGGAGTTACAGTAGTGTCCAAGAGTATACCTTGTCATGTTTGGCTGGCATTGCTGCGCTGTTAAGCTGCCAGCGTCTGCGGTTTTGAGCGACGTAGGTGACTGAAACAGGTGATGCAAGGTTCAGCCGAACCGGACGCAGGATAAAGAAGCCGAACCGGGAAATGAAGTCTCCATTATTCAGCCCTGTGCAGAATTAATCATCAGGGGCCCGTTTTAGCCTGGCCTGAGGCAGTCCAGGCGTGGGATTACAGTTAGTTTTTGCAGACCGGCCCTGAATAACCGGGGCCATGGCGCTATACTCAGGGTACATTTGTCCGTTAAGGAGAACTCATGAAACCGATTATCAGGCTAACCGCAGGACTGTTTATGGCATCGCTGGTGTCTCTTGCCCTGGCTGAACCCAACCCCGATCTGCTGGTGGGAAGCTGGAACTGTGCCTACACCGAGACCACAGAAGGTGTCGTCGTCGACATGCAACTGAAGGTTGACTACCAGGCTGACCGAAGCGCTCGGTATGATATGAGCATGAATATGGCAATGCCGTCGATGGAGCCGATGAACCTGGGTGTGACCGGTGTTGGTAACTGGTCACTGCAGGGCGATCAGTTAACGACCACTACCACCTCGGTTAATGCGGTCAATCGTGGCGCCCCCAACCCCATGGTCGACATGTTGATTCCGCAAATGGAGACCGGTTTGATGCAGGATTCCGTGTCGGTCAGTACTATTGTGGAACTGACCCGCAACCGTCTTGTGGAACGGACGAATGACGCCACTGCAACAACAATTACCTGTACTCGCTGATGACTATTGAGACTCTTTAATAAGATCCAGTCGGGATTTCAGTAACCGGTTGTCTGGGTCGGTTTGGAGGGCTTTTTCCAGCAGGGCCATTGCGTCCTTTCTCCGGCCGAAGTCTTCGAGCGCATCGACCTGCTCCAGCAGCCAGCGATCATTCTGGCGAGACCGGTCCTTACGGCTGGGGCCTTTATCAATCGATCGTAGGTAAACAAACAGCACCAGCATCAACATGATGGCGCCTATTCCGGCGAAGGCCATGCTGTACCTCAGGGTTGGGAATGGTTTTTTAAGTTAGCAGAGATTGGCGAATGAGCGAAGTGACAGTCTGTGATCGACTTGTCATGAATCTGCGCTTTTTGACCCTGCGGGGCGCGATTGCATTGGGTATACTCGGGTTATGACACAGACACCCCTCTCCGTTCTCAACCACGTATTTGGCTTCGATGCCTTTCGTGGGCCGCAACAAGCCGTGATCGATGCTCTGGTATCGGGCCAGGATGCTCTGGTGCTGATGCCAACCGGGGGAGGAAAATCCCTCTGTTATCAGATACCAGCGTTGGTGCGACCCGGTACCGGCGTGGTGATCTCGCCGCTGATTGCCCTGATGCAAGACCAGGTAAGCGCCTTGAGAGAGCTGGGCGTACGAGCCGGCTTTCTGAATTCAACGCTGTCTTTTGATGCTGTGCAGCAAACCGAAACCGCCTTGCTCGCCGGTGAGATGGATCTGCTGTACATCGCCCCCGAACGTCTGTTGCAGCCCCGAACGCTAGAACTGCTGAAGGTCGCTGACATCAGCCTGTTTGCCATCGATGAAGCTCATTGCGTGTCGCAATGGGGCCATGACTTCCGGGCCGATTACCTTAAGCTGGACGTGTTGCAGCGGGAATTTCCCTCGGTACCGCGCATTGCTTTGACGGCGACAGCTGATCAGCGTACGCGTCAGGACATTCAACAACGGCTAGGCTTGCTGGACTCTCCGGCGTTTATTAGTGGTTTTGACCGGCCCAATATCTTTTATCGGATTCAGGCCAAGCAGCAACCGCGCAAGCAATTGCTGGCGTTTCTCAGGCAAACCCCCGAAGAGCAGGCGGGCATTGTCTATTGCCTGTCGCGCAAGAAAGTCGAGCAGACCGCCGACTGGTTACGCACTCAGGGATATAATGCGCTGCCTTACCATGCTGGCTTGTCAGCCGATATTCGCCAGGACCATCAGTCCCGCTTCCTGCGCGAGGACGGCATTATCATGGTCGCCACCATCGCCTTTGGCATGGGCATCGACAAACCCGATGTGCGTTTTGTCGTACACCTTGATTTGCCCAAAAGCATTGAAGCCTACTACCAGGAAACCGGTCGCGCCGGTCGCGATGGTGAGCCCTCTACGGCGTTGTTACTGTATGGCTTTGAAGATGTGGTCAAACTGCGTCAGATGATGTCCCAGTCGACCGGTAGCGACGAACACCAGCGTTATGAACAGCAACGGCTCAATGCCATGCTGGGATTGTGTGAAGTGACCACCTGTCGCCGCCAGGTGTTGTTGCGCTATTTCGATGAACACATGGATCAGCCATGTGGGTATTGTGATACTTGCATTGAGCCCGTGCAGACCTGGGATGCCACTGAGGCGGCGCGCAAGGCACTGTCCTGTGTATTCCGAACTGGTCAGCGTTTTGGTGCCAATCACATTATCGATGTGTTGCGCGGCAGCGAGAGTGAAAAACTACGCCGCTTTGATCACGACCAGCTTTCGACTTACGGTATTGGCAAGGATCTAAGCGCTAACGACTGGCGCTCGGTGCTGCGCCAGCTGGTTGCTTTGGGCTATTTGGCGGTGGACCCGGAAGGTTTTGGCGGACTGCAACTGACCGATAGCTGCCGACCGATATTAAAAGGCGAACAAAACCTGGCGCTGCGCCGCGATGCAACGCCGGTAAAAACCAGCGGTGAACGCAAGACCAGAGTCAGTGACGATATCGACGATCAGGATCAGCCTCTATGGGAAGCCCTGCGCGAAGTACGCCGCCAGCTTGCCGTCGAGCACAACCTTGCGCCGTTCATGGTTTTTCACGACAAAACTCTCAAAGACATGCTGTCTCTGAAACCACAAAGTCTGGATGAACTGCATGCTGTTTCAGGTGTTGGTGACAGCAAGCTCGAACGCTATGGCAGTGCTTTTCTGGCTGTATTTACCGAACCTCAATCTGCTTGAAAAGGGGGATCCGTCAGACAGTACAGTTCGGTATTTTGAGTTTGACCAGCATCAGGCGATTAACCAATACAAGCCTTAGACCCGGAATGATTGCCGCGCCAGCACCAGGCTGACCAGCACATAAACGGCCATTGACCAGAGCAGGGCTGAGGCGCTGATACCGGCATCGATCACCAAACCCAGTAGAACCGGTGAAGCTGCTGTGCTCATTACGCCGAGTGCGGTGATCAGTGACCGAATGGCACCCAAATGAGTGGTGCCGTAAATCTCTGCCCAGAGTGCGTTCATAATGGTGCCGGTCATGCCGATACCGGTGCCGAGCATGGCCATCATCACGAACACCACCCAAAGGCCTTCGAACGTACCTGCCAGTGCCAGCCCCATAAACAGAGGGACGCCTAGGAAAATCAACAAGCGGGCGGCCGAGTAGCGATCGACCAGGGTTCCGGTCACCAGTGAGATGAGCCAGTGAATGCCACCATAGACAACGAAACTGGTGGCAAACAGCGCTGGACTCCAGCCTTTCTCAGCCAGAATAAACGGCTGTTGAACAAAAATACCAGTGACCACAAACCCGGGAGCCAGCAGCAAAGGCAGGGCCAGCCAAAACCGTTTATCTCTGAGTACCGTGCGTCGTGAGCCGTCAGGAACATTATCCGGACGCAGTCTTTTTTCCATGCCTAGCTGTTCAACTTCACTGGGCCCTGCTTTGGCCATTAACCAGTGAGCTGTTGGCAGATACAGGCAGGCAATCGCCAGGGCCACAACCAGCCAGCTGTTCTGCCAGCCAACCAGAGCGATGACCAGCACCAGCAGGGAGGGCAATATCATTTCACCCAGGGGTACGCCGTTACCGGCGATGCTGATGGCTTTGCCCCGGTTTATCGAAAAGTAGCGGCCCATGGTGGTCATTGCTGTATGCGGCATCAATCCCTGGCCGAAAAACCGTAGCATGAATAAGGCAATCACCAGACTGACCACCGAATTCATACGCCACATGACCAGGCTGGCAGTGAACAGACCCAATGCAATGAAGGTTACAAAAACTCTTAGAGACAACCGGTCAACCGCACCGCCTATAGCCATGATCGTCAGCCCGCTGATCAGTGTCGCCACTGAATAGGCCAAACCATAGGCCGATGCTGACAACCCCAGTTCAGCCTGTATTGGAGCGCCAAACCAACTGATAAAAAACGATTGTCCGAAGTTGCCAAAAAAAACCGTCAGCAGTCCAAACACCAGCATCGGCCAGTAGGACCGAAGCAAGTCAACATAACCACGTATCACGATACAGTTCCTGGAGTAGTGTGTGCCATTGATGGCGATTGATGCAGGTAGCCAAAGAACAGTGAAGAACACTGTTGGAAGAACAGAACGGTAGCACAGGTCCTATGGGCCTGACAAAATTCACCGCTTTCATAGTGTGTGAGTTGCCAGTCCGTGCACGATGGAAAAATTGATGCCCGTCAGTATAAAAGATTACTCTGTCCGCATAGTGAACAGACGCAGTAATTTTGAGAACCTGTGATCAGGGTGCTCCGGAGGTAAACATAATGAGCGATGCTATCCATGTGGTTTGTCCTGCCTGCGATGCGGTTAATCGTATTCCCGAAGCTCGACTGGCTGAAGCCCCGAAGTGCGGTAAATGCCATGCAGCGCTGTTTATCGGTGAGCCTCTGGTGCTGACATCTGCAAACTTTCAAAAACACATCGAACGCAGTGACATACCCGTGGTGATTGATTTTTGGGCACCCTGGTGCGGCCCCTGTAAGGCGATGGCTCTGCAGTACCAGCAGGCCGCCTTGCAGTTGGAACCGCTGGTGCGTCTGGCCAAGCTGGATACCGAGGCCCATCAGGCACTGGGTACCCGGTATAACATTCGTAGTATACCGACGCTGGCGGTGTTCAAAGGTGGCCGGGAAGTGGCCCGACAAGCCGGAGCGATGGGCATGAATGACATCGTACGTTGGGTACGCAACCAGATTTAAAGTTGCCAGGGTCGGTTTGCGCGATTATCAGGCTCTTGCTGCGCTGATCATGCGCCGGCGTACAAAGGGCAGCCAGACGTAACCTAGAATAAAACCGCTGATCAGCCCGCCCAGGTGTGCTGCATTGTCGATTGGTCCGAAAAAGCCGATGGCAATGTTCAGGGCGACAAAGCCCAGGGTATTTTTCAGGAAAGTGGTGCGAAATTCAGGTTTGAACAGCTTGGTGGTCAGCAATGCCAGAAAGAAGCCGTACATACCAAAGATGGCGCCGGAGGCACCCACTGAAACCACTCCGTAATTAAACATCAGGCTGGTCAGGCTCGCCAGTATGCCGGTCAGCAGATAGACAATGGCGAACGAGACCCGGCCGAGCAAGGGTTCGAGGAAGATGCCAATATTGGCAAGGACCAGCGCATTGAAGATCAGGTGCAGCAGGCCCCCGTGCAGGAAGACACTGGTCAGCAATCGCCACCACTGGCCATCGACCGTGAGCGGCCCGAAATTACCGCCCAGTACCACCAATTCCCGTGCGGGAAACCACATAATGCTCTGGGTGTAGAGTGCGACCAGTACAAATATAGCGGCGTTGGTGTAAATAATGGCAGGTGTCAGCCAGTAACCCTTTGTGGGGGTGAGTAAGTTCATTCAGTTATCCCTGTTTCTCGTCTTGTCTATGCAATTGGGGTGTCCGGTACAGGCTGCAAGGCCGCTTACTCACAGAATCTGTGGATAAGGCTGTGCGCAAGCTGGGAGGCAACGACGCACACGCGATGCTTGCGCTGCTGCTGAAAAAGCGTTAAAAAACAAACAGTTAAATAATGAGTACACCAACCAACTTGGTCACCACACCCATGCTCGATCGTTCCGCTGAAATTCTCGCTTTGCTGCAGCAGGGTCGACTGAGCCCGGCACTGGCCCGATTGAAACTCTGGCTGAAAAAAGCGCCTGGTAGCGCACCGGCCTGGCATTTACTGGGTGTGGTTCAGCTGCACCGCAATGACTATAACGCGGCAGCGGATGCGCTGCATCAGGTCGATATTCGTGATTTCGAATTCGTTGATCAACTGCCTGCCAATCAATGCTCCCCGGATTTAGTGCTGTTGATGGATGTGCTGATCTATCTGCCGATCCAACCCGCTTGTCTGACAATTCGGTAAAGGGGGTGCGGGGCTCCGGTCAGACGGCCATCGGTAATGTGCGGGGCGGGATAGTCGGTCCGTCCGGATCTTTAGGCGCATCCTGTTCGTGCAGATAGTCAACAATAGCGTCCTGCAGCGTATTGTCTTTGTTCAGTCCCTGGTTACCAAACAACCGGTTGAATTCCAGCAGATAGGGATGGTCACCTACCATGGCAATGTCAAAACCGGCATGGTTGACGCCCAGATCGCGCGCTACTGAAAGCGCCAGGGCCGTTGCTGATTCCGGGACATCGCCGTACTCGACCCAGCCACCACGGGCCACGTTGTTATAAAACCCCTGATCAGCCTGGTGCCGCCAGTAAGCTGTGATAACACTGTCGCCGATCACAACGATGCGCAGGTCCCGATCTATGGGCAGGTATTCCTGTACGTAGAGAACATCGGCCTGGTCGCAGTATGTTCGCCAGTCAGCCCGGTTTTTTATCAGCCAGACACCTTCGCCCATGCTGGATTTGGGTTTTTTGGCGACGAAGGGCAGAATCATAAGATCCCACAGCTGCTCTTGCTGTAATGGACCGTTGGGTTCTATCAGCGTCAGTGGCGTATTGGCCGCAGCAACGGTTTGGAAGGCACGTGTCATCTCCACCTTGTCATGACCGATTCGATAACTTGACTCACTCGGAAAAATTCGAGCATTCAGACCATAAAGCAGGGCATTGAGTTGCCAGTATTCAGGAAAGAGTACCCAGTCAGCGTTTTGAATGGCCTCTTTATGCTGGAAAAAATGCTCGGGTTTAATCACTTGAATATCCGGGAATCCGAGTGTGCGAAATACATTGAAGGAAATCAGGTTCATGGTGGGTTGCCGCTTGAGGTGGCGGAATCTTAACCATATTTAACGCGTTGGCAAGCTTTTTGGGTGTTGCTATCGGACCAGACTATTCTACAGTTCTGGGCTCTAGCAGGTTGTTGAAAAAGGCTTCCTGCCTTTTCCAAAACACGCAAAGCAAACAATGTGCTTGTTACTTTTCTCCCAGAACATCCATGTTCTGGTTGCAGGTGCTGAAATTCTGCGAATTTCAACAGCCTGCTAGGGAAATTATCGCTTATTCCTCAAGCAGATGGCTGCGAGCCGCATTGATTTTGGCCGCGAGCCAGTCGCTGCCGCCCCGGTCGGGGTGGGCTTTTTGCATCAGACGCCGATGGGCCTGGATGATTGCATCGCGATCGGCACCTGGTTTAAGGCCGAGGATGTCATAGGCGTCGGTATCGGTCATGGCACCACTGTCCTGGGCTGGAGCATGGTTCTGGCCGTCCTGTTGGTTGTGGCGCTCGTCTTGATGCCAACGCTCACCAAAGCGTTTGTCAAGATAGGTTTCCAGCAACCGAGCCGAGTCTGCGTCCTGCTGGCGGCAATAGTCCAGTAAGTCCAGGTACTCCTGTTCTTCAAGATCGGCGAGAGATTTACCCTCCAGCGGCCCGGCCACAATGGTGCCGTGCATAACCCCCGTTTCATGATCCAGTTCCATATCGAGAATGGCCGATTGGACTCGCGAGGTCTGACCCGATGCGCCCGATTTCTTGCGTGACGACCGGCGGGACAGCAAGTTGGGCAGAAAGCGAAGCAGTATAGGCAGGAGCCGACGCATCATCGGCAACAGCACGGCAAAAAGAGCGCCAAGCAGGTAGAGTCGATGGGTTGCTGCCAATAGCACAAAGCCCACTACCAGCAAGGTGATCAGACCGACAATCAGTGGCCGCTTGCGTTGTGCGGGTGACATGCGTTTCAGGGCGATGCCCAGAACCGCCACAATAACGAATAACAATAGAATAGAGATTGGGGTCACAGTCAGCGCTTCAATTGTTGGGTGAGACGTTTGATATCAGCAGAGCCGGTGCGAGCCAGGTCATCCAGGGCACTCTGGCCACCGCTTGCGTAGACCGCGACAGCACCAAGCAGCTCTTTTAATTGGGCCACGGCCCGGTGATCAAACGGCATCCAGGCGCCTCCGGACAGATGCGCCATTTGCTTGAATGCCTGGCTTGCTCTTGGCTCGTTGCCTTCCTGGAAAATGAATAACGGCGTGTTAAGCATGCCCAGCTCACCGGCTTGCTGGCACAGTGAGTCCACCGGTTCTTCACAGCAATCGACAATCAGAATGACCGCCTTTACCGCTTTGGCACGGGTTTCTTTCATGGCGTGTTGCAATACCCGGCCAATTTGGGTCTGACCGCCCAGACATTGCACCCGGTTCATGGCGCGCAGCAAATGCTCCGGTCGGGTTACCCAGTCGGTTGCCTTGAACTCTTTGAACCCCCGGTAGTAGCACAATTGAATGGCGATATGACCGACAGCGCCGGTGGCCAGGAAAAGTTCACTGTGCAGATGGCAAGCCGCATCCCAGGAGGGTTGGCGACTGGCCGTGGCGTCGAGCGCAAACAGTATGCGCCCGCTTTGCTGGCTGGCAACGGGCAAGGTGGCCGACTGATCAATGAACTGATCAATGGCCTGAGTATTGGAACGTGTTGTCAGTTTCCGATCGGACAAAAGTTAACCCCGCCAAAACAATGTTCCCTAAGGATACAAAGCCCGGACGGGATTGACCATCTACCTTTCAGTAAAGGCCCGTTTTCAGCTATCAGCGGACTGTCACGCAGGTACATTTCGAGTGATTGGTCACTTTGTGAGAAACGCTGCCCAGCAAAAGGCTCTTCCAATCGCCTAGCCCTCGCGTGCCCATGACAATCATTTCTACTTTGCGGTCTTCGGCCATCGCGACGATCTTGCGTGCCGGATCACCAATCTCGACCAATGTTTCCACGGTTTTGCAGCCCAGATCTTTAGCAATAGCCTCACCGGCCTTGACGATAGACTCGCCTGCTGTGCGCAACTCTTCCGGGGTTGCATGCATGTAGACGGACGCCCCCCCCATGACCATGACTTCATCACCGACCGGGGGCTCGGGAACGTGCAATAGCAATAGGGTAGCATCGTGATGCTTTGCCCAGTCGGCTGCGAATTCGATGGCTTTTTTCGCGGGGTCTGACCCGTCTACGGGAACCATTATCAGTTTACTCATGATGATCTCTCCTGTGGATTGGGCATCATCCGATTGTGTCTGAGGCCCGTAAAGTCGAGCAATGAAACTACTGTGGCACTGTCGATGTGTGAAGGTGTTGATCTGCATCAAGTCTCGCAACCATATTACCTTGGCTGACAGTCGAGGTCTTGTCAAAGTTAGGGCGGTTCTGACTAATTCTTGCAAAGCCCCAGGTGAATTGTTCAGAGCCTCCCTAACCAGCATACATGAGGTGTAATACGGCTTTTTGCCCCCATAGTAACTGCCACTCAAGGCGAAGACCGGGAAACCTAAGTCCTGAGTATAGTCGGGTGACGACCACAACAGGCCGGTTACCCCGGCCGGTCAAGCGAGGCGTGTGATGAGTAGTGCGATCAAACAAGTAGTGTCTCTGGGGTTTCCCTGGCAGACGTCTGACCCATTTTTTTTGTGTGCATCACAACGATGCGTTCCCAAGAGGAAACGCAGAAATGGGCCCCAGGCCTCGCTGTCGGGTCGTCAGATTGGCCCGGACTTCGACTCGAGCCAGGATTGGAGGATGTACCATGGTGATCATATACCTGGCTTTCCGGCCCACCCGCATCGCGGCTTTGAGACCATTACCGTAGTCACCAAAGGCGTGGTCGATCATGCCGACTCGCTTGGTGCAGCAGGGCGTTTTGCACTGCACGCGGATGGACGAGAAGAACAGAAGACAGAATAAGGTCGGTTTTTCACTACACTGATGCAATGAGTATGTTGACGGGGTAAAAAGGTGATTCTGAGCACACTAAAGACAGCAGCTATGCTTATGGTGCTGGTGGTGATGAGTGCAGTGGTTAGCGCTCGAGGCGAGTCGGAACTGGTAATCGGCACTGGCTCCGTGGCCGGTGTTTATTATCCGAGCGGCGGGGCTATATGCCGGTTCTTTGAGCGGGCTGGAGGCGAGCAATCGGATGGTTCGATCAACTCGTGCTCAGTAGAGGCAACGGCCGGCTCGATCGAGAATTTGGAAGGCTTGCGTAACGGCAGGTTCAGTCTCGTCGTGGTGCAGTCTGACTGGCAATATTACGCATACACCGGGCAGCCGGAATACAAGAATGACACCGCATTCGATACGTTGCGGTCATTGTTTTCACTGTACAGTGAACCCTTTACTGTTCTGGCCCGGCGTGACTCCGGTATTAATAGATTCAGTGACCTGACCGGACGCCGCATCAATATTGGAGCACCTGGTTCTGGCCAGCGCGGGACCTTTGAAGTGTTAATGGCAGGTTACGGTTGGACGAAAAATGATTTTCAACGTACGTTGGAGTTGACGCCGCTTCGACAGTCAGAGGCGCTGTGTGATTATCGGGTCGATGCTATTACCTACGTGGCGGGTCACCCTAATCCTATTCTGCTCGAAGCCAGTCAGCGTTGTGACACCAAACTGATCCCGGTTACAGGTGCGGTCATTGACCAGTTGCTGCACAACAAGCCGTATTATCAGATGACCCGTATTCCGGGTGGATTATACCCTGGAAACCCGGAGCCCGTTTCAACGCTGGGGATGGCGGCAACGGTGGTCACCACCGTTGATATGTCCGATGAGTTGGCGTACCAGCTGGTCAAGACCCTGTTTGAAAATATCGAATCACTGACCCGGTTTCATCCGGCGTTTGCCAACCTTGATCCACTGGATATGGTTCAGGTGGGTTTGTCCGCACCGCTTCACCCTGGTGCACGCCGATATTACGAAGAAGCCGGTCTGCTGTAATAGCATCGAGTGGCCGGTTACGACTGCACGGCACTTGATTCCGTCAGCCCTTATTAAATGTAAAGGAGCACACATGCCCCCAATTATTTCTGTGCAGGGTTTGAATAAAACCTTCGCATCAGGATTTGAAGCTTTGAAAAACCTCAATCTGGATATTAATTCTGGCGAGATTTTCGCATTACTGGGTCCCAACGGTGCCGGCAAAACCACCTTGATCAGCATTATTTGCGGCCTCACCAACCCCACTGGCGGCAAAGTTACCGCTGATGGTCATGACATCCTCACTGAATTCCGTCAGGCGCGTGCTAAAATTGGACTGGTTCCACAGGAGCTTGCTACCGATGCCTTTGAAACGGTCTGGGCTACGGTCAATTTTTCGCGTGGGTTGTTTGGCAAGGCGCCCGATCTTGCCTACCTGGAAAAAATACTGCGAAAGCTGTCGCTCTGGGAAAAGCGCGACTCGAAAATCAAGGAGTTGTCAGGTGGTATGAAGCGTCGGGTGATGATCGCCAAGGCCTTGTCGCATGAACCTAAAATCTTGTTTCTGGATGAACCCACCGCCGGCGTTGATGTCGAGCTGCGCAAGGATATGTGGGAAATGGTGCGTGGCTTGCGCGAACAAGGCGTGACCATTATTTTGACGACGCATTATATTGAAGAGGCCGAGGAAATGGCCGATCGTATTGGTGTTATCAATAATGGTGAAATCATTCTGGTCGAAGAAAAGAAAGCGCTGATGCGCAAGCTGGGTAAAAAAGAGCTGACGCTTTCGCTGCGTGAGCCGCTGACTCAACTTCCGGATTCAATGATCGATATGCCGTTGTCACTCAGCGAGGATGGCCGCGAGATTCAGTACAACTTTGACTCTCAACAAGAGCACAGCGGCATCTCCGAATTGCTGAAACAGCTGGATGGTCATGGCATTGAGTTTCGGGATCTACGCACCAGAGAAAGTTCGCTGGAAGACATTTTTGTGGGTTTGGTTCACGGTCAATAAAGGAAACGATTCAGATGAATTTTTATTCTGTTCGGGCTATCTATACATTTGAGATGGCACGCACCTGGCGCACGTTGCTACAAAGCGTTGCAACGCCAGTTATTTCAACGTCACTCTATTTTGTGGTATTCGGGTCTGCTATCGGCTCGCGTATGGTGGATATCGATGGGGTCAGCTACGCCGCTTTTATCATACCCGGGCTGATCATGCTCACGCTGCTGATGCAAAGTATCTCCAATGCGTCGTTCGGTATCTATATGCCTAAATTTTCAGGCACTATATATGAAGTATTGTCGGCTCCGATTTCCTATATTGAAATTGTGCTTGGTTATGTTGGTGCTGCTGCGTCTAAATCGGTGGTTCTTGGACTCATTATTCTGATCACCGCCACTTTCTTTGTAGATTACCGCATCGATCATCCTTTCTGGATGTTCAGTTTTCTGGTGCTGACGTCGGTGACATTCAGTTTTCTCGGATTTGTCATCGGTGTCTGGGCCGATGGTTTTGAGAAGCTGCAAATTGTACCCATGATGATAGTCACGCCACTGGTGTTCCTGGGAGGAACCTTTTATTCCATCGATATGCTGCCACCCTTCTGGCAGGGTGTAACGCTACTAAACCCGGTGGTTTACCTGGTCAGTGGTTTTCGCTGGAGTTTTTATGGCGTATCGGATGTGCACATTGTCGTCAGTACCGCGATGACCATTGGCTTTTTGTTGCTGTTTTTAACGCTGGTATGGTGGATCTTTAAGACCGGCTACAAATTAAAAAGTTAATCGTGAGAAAGTAAAGATCACATTGTTTGCTTTTCGTGTTTTAGACAAGGCGGCAAGCCTTTTTCAACAACCGGCTAGCTGGCATGACCCCGCTTCCGGAGGTCGGTCAGGTACACCTGACCGACCTCCGTGCTATTGGGTTGTGAGCGTCACTTCGTAACGGTAGTTGCGCTTTGTTAGCCAATATTGCGGATGAACACTCGGGCTCCATGAATCATCACCGCCGACGCCCATGTGCTCAGCGTCGATGTGTAGATAGACAGCCTCTTCTTCAACCAGCTCATACTGATGACGGGCGGCTGCCAGTGACTCCTGCGAATAGCGGCTGAGGTTGAAATGGAAGTCACCGCTGAGCGTCAGAGTGCCGAGTGTCAGTTCCCGGGTATTGCAACGCAAGCCATTGTCGCTCGGGAAAATGTAAGGTGTGTGGGCGGCGCCAAGGGGCAGCGTATAGCGACCCATATCGGCCGCCAGTTTTCGATCCGGATAGTTCTCATGCGGACCGCGCCCCCACCAACTGAATGAGTCGGTGACCTGCGCCAGAGACCATTCCAGGCCAACCCGGGCCAACGGCGGCAAACCAGCGGCCGCTTCAACGTCGACGCTTATTTTCAGCGTTCCATCCTGATAACAACTATAACGCCAGTTACTCCTCAGCCGGATTTTGCCATCGACACTGTGGATGTGGGTGACGGCTATGTCGACATGATCGCTTATAGTGTGCACGCTGTTCAGTGTGCTCGCGCATTCCAGACGATCGAGCCCTGCTGCAGCCCAGCGGGCAGCCCAGGCATTGGTGTCAACCCGGTCGGCTTCGCTGATGCCGATGTCGTTGTCCAGCGGGGCGCGCCAGAACCGATCTTGCGGTGGTGCGAGTAGCAGTGCCTGTTCCTGATGTTGCCAGTCAAGCAATTGGCCACCGGTGCGGTCGAATTGCCATAGCCCAGTGGCGTGCTGGACGGTGAATGTGTCGTCGCTTTCGATATAAACAGGGGCGCTGGCGCACTGTTGAGGTGATTCCTGTAGTTGCAGGGTGGCCGGTAAGCTCAGTTGCTGACGTGCGCTTTCATGGCCGGCTTCAGACCAGGCAGTGGCCTCCGGTTGGGTAACCCATACATCGAGATGGTATTGCTTACCGGCTTTGGCAACGGGAAGCGGCGTTTCCAGACTGAGGGTGCAACGGTTTCGGGGTGCCAGCGCAAAGCCAGACTGACCGCTGCCAATGACCTTTCCGTCTTCCAGTATGGCCCAGTTGAGCAGTTCGTTATCACAGTGGCGGAACAGGTATTCACTCTGTATCCGCAGGGTGAGCGGTTCAGTATGAAGCAGCTCGAAGTGAAGGAATTGCTGGGCGCGTTTTGCTTCATACAAAGTTGGATGCACACTGCGATCGGGAAAAACAAGACCGTTAATACAGAACTGCCGGTCGTTAGGCTGATCGCCAAAATCACCGCCATAGGCCCAGTAGCGCTGCCCCTCGGGGCTGGTGTGAGATAAGCCCTGATCGACCCAATCCCAGATGAAACCGCCTTGCAAACGCGGATATTGGCGAAAAGCGCGCCAATACTCGTCGAAACTGCCCAGACTATTACCCATGGCGTGAGCGTATTCACAGAGAATCAGCGGACGCATTTCACCGGGCATTCCGATCCACTTCTGAATAGCCCATTTAGGGACGGACTCTGGCAGGGGCATATCCGTGTTTACCCGTGCGTACATCGGGCAAATGATGTCGGTAGCCGGGGAGTCTGCGCCACCACCTTCATATTGTACCGGCCGGCCAGGATCGGATTGTTTCACCCACTGATAGGCGGCGTGATGATTGGCGCCCAGACCCGATTCATTGCCCAGCGACCAGATGATCACCGATGGGTGATTCCGGTCACGTTGAACCATGCGCGTAACCCGTTCCATATAGGCAGATAGCCATTGGCTGTCATCGGACAGTTGACTGGAAGGGTTCATGCCGTGAGTTTCGATATTGGCTTCGTCTACGACGTAAAGGCCGTACTGGTCGCACAGCTCATAAAACGCAGGATGGTTCGGGTAATGGGCTGTGCGTACCGCATTAAAATTAAACTGTTTCATTAGCCGGATGTCGACTTCCATGTCTTCCCGGGTTATAGCATGGCCGCGGTCGGGATGATGCTCATGCCGGTTGGCCCCGCGAATCAGCAATGGCTGACCGTTGAGTTTGAGCAAACCTTCCCGGATCTCAACACTGCGAAAACCGACATCGCAGGCTTCATGGTCGGATGCGTTGCCGGTGGTATCAACCAGACTCACAACCAGTCGGTAAAGGTTGGGCGTCTCGGCCGACCAGAGTCGGGGCTCAGGCACGGGTATCTGCAGATCAACGCGGCAGCGAAAGCCGCCCCGTTCATCGACTTCACGCCGACCGGGCATGGCCAGCTGAACATCAGCGATCGCTGCATCACCATCATACAAACAGGCATTGATGCGGGACTCGGGATCCGTGACCTCGGCGCACACATGCAAAACAGCGTCCCGGTAGCAGGCGTCAAGTTCGGTGCGGATGCGGACATCTGTAATAGCACGATGGGGTTTGCGCAGTAGCGTAACGTCGCGAAAGATACCGCTTAGCCACCACATGTCCTGATCTTCAAGGTAACTTCCATCGGACCAGCGCAGCACCATTACGGCAATGCGATTGTCGCCGGCACGGACGAAAGACGTCAGATCGAACTCGGCGGGCAACCGACTGTCCTGGCTATAACCTACCCACTGGCCATTGCACCAGAGGTGAAAGGCGGAATTCACGCCGTCAAAAATAACTCGAGTCTGTTGTTCCATATCCTCTGCTGAAAGCGAAAAGGTTCTGGCATAGCCGCCCGTCGGGTTATCGGAGGGCACGTAAGGGGGGTTAACCGGGAAAGGGTATTGCACATTGGTGTAGATCGGCCGGTCATAACCCTGACATTGCCAGTTGCCTGGAACACTGATGGTTTGACCGGTGTGGACGGGCTTGTCTGATTCGAAAAAGTCCGGCTCGGCCTGCTCCGGCCGGTCGTAGAGCACAAAATCCCAATCGCCGTTTAGTGACTGGCGCGCCGCCGATACGCCATTGCGGGCGTCTTCACGGCTTGGATAAGCATGCAGTGGGCTATGACCGGGTAGCCGATTGTGACCGGTTGCCAGGGGGTTCTCCCAGTCACGCCGGGTCAGTATCTCGGTAAATGCGCTCATGGGGCAAACTCCTGATGCTGTGACTTGTTGTTTTGATAACGTTTTCAGAGATTGTCAGCGATTGGCTGATCGAGGTCAATTGTCAGTTGATGCACTGATAACCTGCTGACGAAGTGTAAAGACAGGTCGTTAAAGTGATCAAGTTCACAGGGTACGATACTCACGTGCAGATTGGTACACTGTACGACTACTGATCGGTGGTAAAAACCGTCAATTTTTTGGAGTTGTTATCCAGGCTCTGTGACAGGGTCGAGGTACGAGTTGTGAACCCGTTTTTATTGATCGGAGTCACCTGTAAATACTGCGGTATCATTGACGATTTTTTAAAGTCAAACCGTCAATGATAGCTGGAAATGTAATGAAAAGTTCGATTGGAAATAGCTCACATTTATTAAAAACCCTCGTTGATATGATGCGTTCACGTTTACTCATGACTATCAAAAAAGGGTTCAGAAACGCATATGACGAGGTTCACTCTTTCATGTTCAGTCGTCGCCTCGATGGCGCTGGCAGGATGCCAAGTAGAAGAAGGAACTTCTAAATTCACCATCGATGCAGGCGACAATGTATCGCGCAGTTATGATGTTTTGTACTCCGTTCGCGCTGACCGTGTATCTGGAGCTAGCCTTCAAAATGCAGCACTCAATAGTGACGGTACGTATTACATGTATCTGGCGTCGAATGAAACTGCCATGGGCGTTGTACAATTTTACGTTAATGATGTGATTGTCAATGCGGATTCCAATTATCCCTATGATCTGAACGGAGGGAATAATATTGCCGCCAATGTCCAGAATATGACATGGTTTGAAAATGGCGAGAATACGTTGATGGTAAAAGTCGGCGGTGAAATTGTTGCAACCTCACGCTTTTCTGTTTTAGCTGACGATCAATGGGAACCCACACCTCAGCCAGAGCCGACCCCTGAACCAGAGCCGACCCCTGAACCAGAGCCGACTCCTCAGCCAGAGCCGACCCCTGAACCAGAGCCGACTCCTGAGCCAGAGCCGACTCCTGAGCCAGAGCCGACTCCTGAGCCAGAGCCGACTCCTGAGCCAGAGCCGACTCCTGAGCCAGAGCCGACTCCTGAGC
>Ga0307966_1000217_pt1 | contig 47395 bp, 40 predicted proteins | sample OrgLakmetagen646_FD_203141 | JGI IMG/M metagenome (GOLD analysis project Ga0307966, IMG submission 203141) | Saline water microbial communities from Organic Lake, Antarctica - #646 | ecosystem: Environmental > Aquatic > Non-marine Saline and Alkaline > Saline | place: Antarctica: Organic Lake... | reverse complement strand
ATTTTTACTTTCTCCGCTAGGGGCTGTGGCATAGAAAGAAGGTGCCCAACTGGGGGGCAAATGTCTGTGGTCACGGGGGCGGCCGCACGAAACGCACATCTTTGCGGATGTGGGAGACGTGTGATCGCCATATCGTCAAGCGATGTGATGAAAACGCGAAAAACAGGTTCTTCCTGTCTGGCAAAAGTGCGTCTGCACTCGCCATTCTCCCTCAACCCAAGTGTGGGTACGTGCCGGCCGTCAGCCTGGCCGCCACTAAGTCGGTGGCATGTAGTAACGACCGCAATCTGCGGTGCGCCGGTAACGGTCGTATTTTGAGGAGTTGAGTTTTGGGTATTGATAGGACAGACACCGGTGCAGGCGTCGTAGACGGAACTGCAGGCGACGACACCATCAATGGCGCATACGTCACTGATGCACAGGGCGATGTCGTCGATGGCGGCGACGCCAGCCTGGCGGGCGAGGTCGGCGATGACGACATCGTCAATGCAGGAGACGGCGACGATGTGGTCGCGGCCGGCGCAGGCGATGACGAGATTTTTGGCGGCGCGGGCGATGACGATTTGGACGGCGGCGACGGCGACGACCTACTGGTAGGCGACCGCGACACAGCTAACAATGACAATGTCGCTGCGCGCGAGGTGTTTAAATGGGATCAGGCTCCTGATCCGGACGGCGCCGACGGCACGCCAAGCATCGACAATCAGGATACGATAGGCAATTTCAGCGTGAACACAGGAAATGTCGTCGTGACCTTCACAGGGTCGGCCACTGGTAATCCCGGCAGCACCGTGTTTGCCTCCAACTACCACCTCGTCGACGACGTGGTGACGGATGGCGCGCCTGCCAACCCCAACAGCTCGCTCGACAACGTCCTGGAAAAGGATGGCGACAATGTGACCTATGCGCTCGACTTCTCGAACGCGGTTGAAAATGTGTCTTTCCGCATCAACGATATTGATGGTGACGGCATCGTCAAAGTCACGGCCTTCGACGCTGCGGGCATCGAGCTTACAGTCAACCTGACCGGCGGAGCAGATGTAACGCTGAGCGATACCGACGCTGTCGCAGGCGTCGACACCGCCGACAGCAATGGCGGCTACGGTGATGATACGGATGCGAACTACTCGGCTCTGGTCGACATTCCCGGCCCCGTGTCGCGCATCGTGGTCGACCATAACCAAGACGGTGACGAAACTTCCGGTATCAAGCTGACAGACGTCTATTATGATACTGTCCCTGTCGCCGCCGAAGGTGACGATACCCTCACCGGCGGTGAGGGCGACGACACTCTGTTGGGCGAAGGTGGCGCGGACGTCCTGACCGGCGGCGACGGCGCTGACATCCTGACCGGCGGCGATGGCGCCGACAGCATCATCGGCGGCACGGCCGGCGATGTGGCGGATGGCGGCTCGGGCGGTGACGATAACGACACGCTAGACCTGTCGAGCAGCGGCCCGCTGCGCGTGGTCGGCCAGACGGACGATCCCGACGGTAACTCGACCAGCGGCACGATCGAATATCTCGGCGCGGGTGGCGGGGTGACCGGCACCAGCACCTTCACCGAGATTGAGAATCTGATTCTGCCTGATCCCATTGATCCCATTGTTGCCGATGGCATCGTTTCTGGCACCGCCGGCGACGACATGATCGACCTGCCCTATACCGGCGATCCCGATGGTGACCGCGTCGACAATGACGATGCGATCCTCGGCAATGTCGGCTCGGACGACGACATCGTCGAGGCGGGCGATGGCGACGACACCGTGCGTGGCCGCGATGGCAACGATACGCTGAACGGCGGCGCTGGCGATGACAGCATCCGCGGCGATGCGGACGACGACAGCCTGAATGGCGGCACGGGCGACGATACTTTGCGCGGCGATGCGGGTGATAACACGCTGAACGGTGGCGACGGCGACGATTCGCTGATCGGCGGTCCGGGCGCGGATTCGATCCTGGGCGGTGACGGCCAGGATACGGCCCTCGGTGGCGATGGTGATGATTTCATCGACACCAGCGCGCCGCTGACCGGTGCGAACACACCTCTACCGGATGACGGGTTCAACGATCCGGCGGACGTGCCGGTTGACGGTGATGTCGACAACGATCGCGATCTGGTCGCGGGCGGTGCTGGCAACGACACCATCTTTACCGGTGACGACGCCGACACGATCACCGGTGGCGAGGGCGACGATGTGATCGACGGCGGTCTGGACGATGACGAAATCAATGCCGGCGACGGTGCCGACGTTGTCATCGGTGGCGAGGGCAGCGATACTATCTTTGGCGGTGACGGTGACGATACGATCTATGGCGGCGTCAACATCCCGGCGGTCAATATTCCAGATGCTATCGATCCTGAGCTGGACAATGGTGACGACGTCATCGATGGCGGCGCAGGCGACGACCTGATCTTCGGCGAGGATGACAACGACACCATCCTCGGCGATATTGGTGACGACACGATTGATGGCGGTATCGACGATGATTTCATCCGCGGCCAGGACGGCAACGATAGCCTCATGGGCGGCGACGGCGACGATACGGTGCGTGGCGGCAATGGCGACGATACCCTCGAGGGTGGCGACGGCGACGACCTACTAGAGGGCCGGGCCGATAACGACTTGTTCAATGGCGGTGCCGGCGCCGACACTATGCTGGGCGATACGGGCCGCGATACGTTCGTCATCGGCTCCGCCGATGAGGGCAACGGCGATGTCGCCGATGGCGGCTCAGGTGGTGACGATTTCGACACGCTGGACCTGACCGGTGTTGGTGATTTTGAGATTGTTGGCGAAACCGTTGATCCGGATGGCGACTCGACCAGCGGCACGGTCAATTTCCTCGACGGGGCAGGCGCCACCACAGGCTCGATGAACTTTGCGGAAATCGAGCAGATCATCCCCTGCTTTACGCCGGGCACAGTGATCGCCACACCCAAGGGCGAGCGTCTGGTCGAGGATCTGCAGATCGGCGATCGGGTCATCACCCGCGACAACGGTTTGCAGGAGATCCGCTGGATCGGTCGCCGCGATCTGGAAGGGGCCGAGTTGCTGCAAGCGCCGCACCTCAAGCCAGTGCTGATACGCGCGGGTGCCTTGGGCCGTGGCCTGCCCGAGCGTGACTTGCTGGTCAGCCCCAACCACAGGGTGCTGATGAACAACGAGAAAACTGCGCTCTATTTTGAGGATCGCGAAGTGCTGGCTTCGGCCAAGCATCTGACCGACCTCGAGGGCGTGGATACGGTGGATACCGGCGCTATCAGCTACATCCACTTCATGTTCGACCAGCACGAGGTGGTTCTGTCCAACGGGGCCTGGACCGAAAGCTTCCAGCCCGGCGAGCAGACACTCGACGGCATGGGTACGGCGCAGCGGGATGAGATCTACAGCCTCTTTCCAGAACTGCGCGACCTTGAGGGGATCGACGCCTACCAGTCCGCACGCCGCTCGCTCAAGAAGCATGAAGCGCGCTTGCTGACCAAGTAACCCTTTGCAGCTGGGCTGGCCATAGCGCAAGCGGTGGCTAGTCCATGGAACTCATTGCGGGGGCCATATAGGTTCCAAAATAGAAGCAGTCCCGGCCCAGCGCGGGGACTGTTTCGCTGTGAGCGTCAATTATTTGTGCAGCGCCCGCCACGTATCCCATGCCTCGGGCGTGTCCAGATCGGTGATGGCACGGGCGCCTTGCAGCGGGATGGGATGATACCCGGCCTCTCGGATCAGCAGTGACGCGCCCGCGTCGCCTGTCACCTGTGCCAGCTGCGGGAAAAAATGCGCTGGAAAGAGCGTGGGATGGCCCGGCGTGCCATCCTCGGCCACTGCACGCAGGATGCGCCCCGGCGCGTGGGCGCGCGCGTCCAGCATCGCCTGCATGTCGGGACTGTCGATATCAGGCAGGTCCGGTAGCAGGATCATCACTGCGCAAGTGCCATTGGGCAGTGCCGCAATCCCCGCGCGCAGGGAGGCCGCAATCCCTTCGGACGGATTGTCGACCATCACAAGATGCGCTCCGGTGCCTTCCAGCGCATTGATCCGTGCGGGGCGGTCTGCGCGCGTTGTCACCAGCACATTTGCGCCCGTGGCCAAGGCGCGCTTTGTTTGGCGCAGCAGTAGGGGGACGCCGCCGATATCCTCCATCAGCTTGTCGCGTCCCCCCCCCATGCGTATCGATGCTCCAGCGGCAGGCAGGAGGATCGCAAAGGTCATCGCCGCGTTAGCTCCCCGGCCTATCAAGCGTGCGGGACAGCGCGCAGAACTGCTCCAGCCCGACGGTCTCGGCGCGGTCGGTGGGTTTGATTCCGGATGCGATCAGCCGGTCTTCGATATCGGGGGCCAGCCCCTTAAGCGCGGAGCGCAGCATCTTGCGTCGCTGGTTAAACGCCATAGCGACCGTCCGTTCCAGCAGTCTAGCATCTGCGGGATAGCGCGGCTCGGCAAGTGCCGTCAGGTGGACGACGGCGCTGGAGACCTTTGGTGGAGGCGAAAACGCCTCGGGTGGCAGATGCATGACGACGCGCGGTTCTGCCCGCCACTGGGCTAGAAGGGCGAGGCGGCCATAAGCCTTTGAGCCGGGCAGGGCGACGATCCTCTCGGCCACTTCGCGCTGAAACATCAGGGTCAGAGATTGCCAGAAAGGCGGCCACACATCGGGCGTCAACCAGCGCACCAGCAGCTCTGTCCCGACATTATAGGGTAGGTTGGCCGCGATGCGAATCGGTGGTGTCAGGTGTTGGAACGGATTGATTTGCAGCGCATCGCCTATCATCACAGTGAGTCGGCCGGGATATGCCAAGGCGATTTCTTCCAGTGCTGGCAAGCAGCGGGGATCCTTCTCGATCGCGAGCACGTGGCGCGCGCCTTCGGCCAGCAAACCACGCGTGAGACCGCCGGGGCCGGGGCCAATCTCCAGCACGTCGCATGCCGTCATGTCGCCTGTCAGCCGCGCAATTTTAGCGGTCAGGTTCAGATCCAGCAGGAAGTTCTGGCCCAGCGACTTGCGTGCGCTCAGCTCATGCGCCTCAATGACGGCGCGCAGCGGCGGCAGGGCATCAATGCTCATGCCCGGGCCTCGCTCATGCGGGCTGCCATTTTCAGCGCCTCGATCAGCGATGTGGCGTTGGCCACGCCGCGCCCTGCAATATCCAGCGCGGTGCCATGATCGGGCGAGGTTCTCACGATTGGCAGGCCCAGTGTGACGTTGACGCCCCGGTCAAAATCCAGCGTCTTTATCGGGATCAGGGCCTGATCGTGATACATGCAAATGGCGGCATCATACCGCGCGCGTGCGGCGGCGTGAAACATCGTGTCGGCGGACATGGGCCCGGCCAGATCCATCCCGCCTGCCTGCAACTCGGCGATGACCGGTGCAATCAGGTCCAGTTCTTCGGTGCCCATCTTGCCGCCTTCGCCGGCATGTGGGTTCAGCCCTGCGATGGCAATGCGGGGGCTGGGAATGCCAAAATCGCGGATCAACCCTGCATGAGTGATTCGAATCGTATCCAGTAGCAATTCGCGCGTCAGAGCGGCGGGCACATCGCGCAGTGGTATGTGGATCGTTGTCGGTACGACGCGTAGCTGATCGCTGGCCAGCATCATCACGACGCGGGGCGTGCCGGTCAGCGCGGCCAGATACTCGGTATGGCCGGGATGGGCGAAGCCTGCACCATCCTGAAGCGCCTTTTTATGGATAGGCGCGGTGCAAAGGGCCGCTGCTTCGCTGGATCTGACCAGATCGACACCCCGTGCAATGGCGTCGATGACGCCCTGCGCGTGGGCTGGATTGGGCGTGCCGGGCGTCAGGACGCCGGGCATCGGATGAGGCAGGACGGGCAGGCCAACTGCACCTGCAACCTGTCCCGCGTGCTCGATCAGCGTGACGGGGCAGCCTGCGGGCAAATGTGCTGGATCGCCGATCCAGAAAAAAGGTAGGGATGCCCCCAGCGCCTCCCATGCTTTTTGTGCCAGCTCTGGGCCAATTCCCGATGGCTCGCCGCAGCTGAGGGCGATGGGGCGCGCGGCGGGACGGGCGGGCATCAGTATTCGATGATCCGCGCTTCGGCCTTCAGCCGCTCCAGATAACCGTCGGCAAAGGATTCTAGGCGGCGAGAGGCGATCTGCGCCGACAACTGTGCAGTCTCATCGGGCGCGGCAACCTCGCCATCCTCGTCCACGGCGGCGACGGGTGCGATATCCTCCGGCGTTTCGCTGCGCCCGCACATCATCAACAGGACCAGCGTCTGACCATTCGCGCGCGTCACGTCATAAGACACTTCGCCCGGATCCAGCCGTGAAAGCGAAATCGCGATATCGTCGGGGATTTCGCCCGGCACCTTGGTGCCTCGCTCCAGCACATTGGCGGTCTGATCCTGCGCGATACCATACAGATCGTCGCAGGTATCGGTCTGAGCGGCGACCTCTGCTGCGCGGCTCAGGGCGGCGTCGGTCCGGCCGCCAGGGATGTAATAGGCAGCGTATTCGATGGCGCTATAGGACGGCTCAGGCACGTCCGTCTCCTCGATGTCGCGCAGCTGAAATAGCGCCACGGCGCCGTCCAGTGGCAGCGGGTCGGTCACCTCGCCAGGCGCAAGGCCAAGGACGAGGGGGCGCAGCACCGGGGGCAGTTTAGTCACAGGCTGCCACGGCAGGCGCCCGCCTGCATCGCGCGTTGGCGTCGCCGATAGTTGCCTGGCCTGCGCGCTAAACTCGGAGGTCGAAGTCATGTCGGCGATCTGGCGCGCACGGGCCATGACCTCCGCCTCGTTGCCTTCGTTGAAGGGAATGATGATTTCGGATAGCAGAACGCGCACACCTGTGCCGTCGAAAATGGCGGCCCGGGCGCGGTCCAGATCTGCCTCGCTGACAGACACACGCGACCCAAACCACGCCTGCGTCACCTCGCGCCAGATCAGGCCAGACCGGATGAACGCCTCAAAAGTTTCCTCGGACACGCCACCGCGACCCAGCAGCGCGATCATCTGGTCGCCCTCTAGCCCGCCTTGTGCGGCGAAATTCTCGATACCGGCGCGAACCTGTGTGTCGTCGATTACGATGCCTTGCGCGGTGCCGGCGGCGGCCTTGAGCCGGTCCTCAATCAATTGCTCGCGGGCGAGGCGAGCCGGATCGGCGGGCGCGCGTAGTAGTTTCAGCAGCTTGGCGCGCTGGTCCAGTTCATACCGGGTGATGGCGGCGCCATCCACTTTAACCATCGGATCAAAAAGGCCCTGAGCTTGCGCCACGCCCGGCACGGCAAGCGGCACTGAGGCCAGCGAGAGAGCCAGCCCAAGGAAGGCGGCGCGCATTGCATGGGGGGCGGTCTTGGTCATTGAGGTCATTTCTTACATTCCCGAACGTAGCTTTTGTCCTCGCCGCGGGCGTTGAAGCCGCGCAGGCCGACCGTGAGAGAGATGTCCGTCGACGGCTCGAGGATAGTGGAAGAGGTGAAGCGGCGCGAGGCCGAAAGCGAAATATCGACGCATTCATTCGTATAGGTCAGCCCGATGCCGGCCTTGACGTTGCGGTCGCTGGCCACGTCATAGCGCCATTCGGCGCTGCCCGTCCAATGCCGCGACAGCCGGTAGGACCCGTCGAATGCCCATTCCGAGATGGTGTTTGGGCGCTCTTCGGTGGCGTCTGAGCGCAGCCAGATGTAGGTCGCGCCCAAGTCAAGCGATGCGTTGCGCCAGCTGGCGCGCGCCGCGGCCTTGGTGACGTCGAACGCGCCGTCAAACAGGCTGCGCGCCGTGAGGGTCAGCCCATTTTGCGTTGCGATCTGGCCTGCTAACAGAACGTCCGACGTGGTGCCGCGCAGGCCAGACGACAGCGAGAATGTCTGCCCGCCGGTCGCCTCGCGCTGGCTGTGCTCGCGCACGACCTGGCCCATGCTCAGCGTGCTGCGCAAACCACCGGGCGCAAATCGCGTCCAGTTCAGGCCGTAGACTGCGCTTGCCCCGCGCTCGCGCCGGTCGGTTGAGGCAAACCGCGACAGCGAAATCAGGTTGCCCTCGTCTAATTCGGTGCGCGTGCTTTCATCATTAGCAATGATCGGTGTATTGCCGCCAATCCATGCTAGCTGCACCATTGGCTCGACCATGTGTACCGTGCCTTGCGCCGTCGTCTTGGCCAGTGGATATCGCAGGGTGACGCCGAGACTGGGCGTCGCCTGGGTAACCGAGCTACGCGATGTCGTGCCTGCGCCGTTGATCGCAATATGATCGACCGCGACGCCTGTCTGAACGGCGGCGCGCACACCGCCGGCCAGCGTCCAGCTGCGCAGCCAATCGGCGCTGGTGGTCAGTCGCGTCACGTCGCGGCCATCGGCAAAAAGGTCCACATCCGGCCCGTCGGTGGGCAGCGAGGAGGAGCGGTAATGTTCATGTGCCTCGGCCGAGAAGCGCAGCTCGCCGCCCAAGCGGACGGGAAAATACCGCTTCTCGTAGTTCAGGTTGCTTACGCTCGTTGGCAGGGTCGCGTTGATCTCGCCTGGGCGCAGGGTATGAAAATACGTCAATGCGGCGCGGCGCCATTCATCGCGCCTGACGCGCTCGACTGAAATTTCGCTGTCTAGGCGGTCTTTGTCTGAATAGTCGTAATCGACGAGGTAGGCGTCATCCTTGACCGCCTCAATATCAAAGCGCAGCACATAATCCTGCGGCAGGGCAAATACGCCCCGGCCAAAGACATAGGCGCGCTGGTCGCGTCGAGCCAGATCGTCATCGCTGAACGCGCCCTCGAATTCGATCCCGCCAGTGACAAATTCTTGCCGATAGCGGAATTCCAGCGTGCGCGTCTTGTTCGTGTAATAGGGGGTCAGCGTCAGATCTTTGTCGTCACCGATGAGAATAAAATAAGGTACCTTGATGCCAAATCCCAGCAACGAAGAATTATAAAGCGATGGTGCCAGAAAGCCGGTTGCGCGCGTCACAGTTGGGTCAGGGAGGCGCAGGCGCGGGAAATAGGCGACAGGCACGTCCTTGATACGGAACTGCGCGCCATCCAGATACAGTTGGCGGGTTTGAGCATCGTGGATGACGCGCCGGGCGCGGATCTGCCACAGCGGCGCTTCGCCGTCGGCGCAGACCCGGCAGGAGGTGACGGCAGCCTTGTAGAGCTGGGAATACCGGCCATTGACGCGATTTACCTGATTGGCGGCCAGTTGCAGCTGGTCGTTCATCACGATGCGCGCGCCGGTCAGGATACCGTTGCGCAGGTCGCGGTCCAGCGCAGCGGCGTCGGCCAGAACCGTTGTATATTCGCCGTCAAAAAGGGTCAGTGGCCCGGCGATGTCTAGGCGCCCGGTTTTTTGGTCATAGGTGATGCGCCGCGCCTTGACGCGTTGGCCGTCATAGACAGCCTCGACATTGCCAGTGGCGACCAGCGTGCGATCTTCCTCGATAAAAACCTGATCGGCGATGAGCAGGGCTGGCGGCTTGAGTGCGGGCGCAGCCCCGCGATTCTGAGCCAGCGCAAGGGTCGGCAGCAGGGCAAGCAGCAAGATGAGAGGGCGCAGCAGGAACGTCATCCGTCCTCCATATGCAGAACGATGCCGAGGGCAAGCATCAACGAGGCCATGGGCGGCGCCCAAGCTGCCAGAATAACTGGTATTTGCCCATTCTCGCCCAGCACCTGCGCAAAATTACGGATGTAATGCAGCGAAAATCCCAGCATGATCGCAACCAGCACAGACGCGCCGGTATTGGTGGTGCGCACATGGCGCATAGTGAATGCGGCGGCGACTAGCACCAGCGCCATCAAGAAGATCGGACGCGCCAGCTCCATCTGATACCACACGGCATAGCGGCGTGCAGAGAATCCAGCCTCCTCCAGATTGTGGATGAAGCCGGGCAGATCCCAGATCGGTATATATTCCGGCTTGCCAAAGCTATCGACAATGCCTTCGCGCGTCAGCGCGGATGGCACGGTCAGGAAAGCCATGCGCATGGCTCCCGCCTCGGGATTTATGCCGCTGGAGAGTTGCCAGACCTTCACGTCTTCCAACTCCCACGCGCCGATACCCAGCGATGCGCGGCGGGCCGATACGCGGCGGACCGGCTCGCCGTCCGGCGAAAAGGAAATGAACGTTGCGTCATACAACTCGGACACGTCCGCACTGGCTGATTCTGCATGAATGACCGTCTGCCCCCTCTCGCTGCCCTGACGCAGCCACAGCCCCTCTGACGATAGGGCAAGGGTGCTGGTACCGCCGCCCTGATAGCTGGCGACTAGATCGTGATAGCGTTTGGAAGATGCGGCGACCAAGGGGTTGAACACAGTGATCGACACAATCCCAATCAGCGCCGCCATTAGAACCGGCGCGCCAATACCGCTCAGCCCGGATAGGCCAGATGCGCGTACGACCACCATTTCAGACGATCGGGCAAGACGCATGAACAGCGCGACCGCCGCCAAAAGAATCACCAGTGGCAAAATTTCGTAATTGGCATGTGGGATGTTCAGCAGCACGATTTCGGCGACGCTTCTGATGGGTAGCTCGGGGAAATCCTGCAATTCGTCGACCATGTCGATCAGGCCAAGGATCACGATAAAGACCGCAGTGATGCCCAGATAGGTCCACAGAAACTTGCGCGCGAAATAGTAGTGCAGAGTCATTGCTTAATACTCATCGGCGACGGTGCTGTGCGTGCGTGGAATAGGCGGCGCAAAAGGCCCGGATGCGCCGCTGAGTAAAGCAGCAGCCATGACACAACGCAGCCCACCAGCACCGGTAGGTAGAGCAGCGGCCAAATCGCGGGCGTGGCCAGAACCGGACCCGCAACAGCGCCCTCGACCAGCTTAACCCCGATCAGCAGCACAAATGCGGTAACAATCTGGCGCCAGACGCCAAAGCGGCTGAACCCACCCTGTAGCAGCGTGGCAAACCCGACCATCGCCGCTACCGCGCAGAGCATCGCGGCGACGAAACGGCCATGCAGCGCTGCCACAGCCGCGCCAAGGGGCACGTGCGTGCGCGTGGCTACGGCGGCGGCGTCGCGGATCAGGTCCGGCGTCGTGGCAAAGGCGATCCGGTCGAGGTTCAGTACGTTGGGCGACACCAGCCTGCTGATATCGTAGGAAAAATCATCGAAGTGTGTGGTGAACAGGCGCTGGCCGTCTGGCGCCACATTCTGCGCGAGGCCGTCCAGCATGACCAGCTTGGTCCCGCCGCCCTCCTGCACCAAATAGGCCTTGGACGAGGTGTAAGTCGTGGGCGCATCAGCACGGCGCCTGTCCGACAGGAACACGTTGCGCAACTCGCCCTCGGGCGTAATCTCGCGGATGTAGAACGTCACGCCCTCGGCGGGGTGTAGGAATTCGCCCTCGGTCAGCAGCTTGGCAGTAATGTTGCCGGATACCTCGGCGCGGCGCACCTCCAGCTGCTCTAGGCTAAGCGGGATCAGCAGATGCGCTAGCAGCGACATCATAGTTGCTGCGATCAGTCCATAATACAGGACAGGCCGCGCCATGCGCCACGGCGAATAGCCGGTGGCTTGCATCACCGTCAGCTCGCTTTCGGTGCTAAGCCGGTTCGTCACATAGACGGCACCGGCGAACGTGGCGATCGGCAAAACTACGCCGATCACACCGGGCAGCGTGAGCGCGGTGAACTCGGCGAACACCCATGTTGGCTGACCGTCGCTGATGATGCGGTCGAACATGCGGACCGCCTTGTTAATCCAGAAGATCGACACCAAAACCAACGCAAAAAAGCCAAATAGTACCATGAATTGCGACAGCATATATCTGTCGAATCTGGTCACTTCATTTCCCCCGAAAGACTATATTTTGCAGTATGCTATCTGAATTGGCCACGCGGGAAAACTGTTAAAGCGGGCAGGGCTGCGGGCTGCGCGCCATTGCACTCAGGCGTAAAATGGGCAGAGTCCGGGCAAGACGTGACATGACCGCACTGGGGCTCCTGGCCCCGCCGCCACATCCCCTTCAAGGAGCCGCCACATGACTACACCTGCATCCACCCGCATCGTCGAAACTGATCTGGACGCCATCGGCGAGATCACCGGCCGCATCGCCGTGTTGATTGGCAAAGATGGCAAGCTGAACGCAGGCGCGCGCCGCGTGAACAAGCTGGCGCGCGGCGCATTGGCCCGCATGGTCGAGGGGGGCGCGTTGGAGGGGATGAAGTCCGGCGAGGTCAAGACGCTGGCTTGGCCTGTGGGGTTGAAGGCCGAAGCCATCGATGTGCTGTGCCTTGAGCCGCGCGCCAGCGTGATCGAGGCACGCAAGGCGGGCGCGGCGCTGGGTAAACTACTGGGCGAGAAAGGTATGACAGTGCTGGCTGCGTCGCAGGTACGCCCAGTGACCCTGATGCAAGGCATCGTGCTGCGCGCCTACAGCTTTACCGCGCGCAAGACGGGCGATCAGAAGGCACTGGGCGAGGTGACGATGATGGTGTCCAACGCCGATGAAGTCGAGGCGGGGGCAGGGGCCGTGCGCGCCGTCGTCGATGGTGTATTTTTCACCCGCGACCTAGTCAGCGAACCTGCCAACCACCTGACCACCACAGAATTTGCGAACCGTATCAAAGATATGGAGAGTCTTGGCCTCAAGGTCACCGTACTAGAAGAAGACAAGCTCGAAGCCCTCGGCATGGGCTGCTTGCTGAGTGTCGGCCTTGGCAGTGCAACCCCCACCAAGGTGGCGATCATGGAATGGATGGGCGGCACGGACGGCGACGCGCCGCTGGCTCTGGTCGGCAAGGGCGTGGTGTTCGACACTGGTGGGATCAGCCTGAAACCGGCGGCCGGCATGGAGGACATGACGATGGACATGGGCGGTGCGGGCGTCGTCGCGGGCGTTATGCGCACGCTGGCGCTGCGCAAGGCGCGCGCGAATGTCGTCGGTCTGGTGGGCCTGGTTGAGAATATGCCATCTGACCGCGCCACGCGCCCCGGCGATGTGGTGACATCGATGAAGGGCGATACTGTCGAGGTCATCAACACCGACGCCGAGGGGCGCCTCGTTCTGGCTGACGTCATGTGGTATGCGCAACAGACGTACAAGCCACGCGCAATGATAGATCTGGCCACCCTGACGGGAGCCATCATAGTCGGTCTTGGCCATGAAAACGCGGGCGTTTTCAGTAATGACGACGTGCTGAGCCAAGCCTTTCTCAACGCTGCTGGCGCCGAGGGCGAGGGCGCATGGCGGATGCCAATGGGGCAGGCCTATGACGACCAGCTGAAAAGTCAGATCGCTGATATGAAAAATGTTGGCGGCCGCGCTGCCGGGAGCATCACCGCCGCGCAGTTCCTACTGCGGTTCGTGCAGGATGGGATGCCGTGGATCCATCTGGACATCGCCGGCGTCGCGTCGGTGAAATCTGACACCGATTATGCCCCCAAGGGCGCGACGGGCTGGGGCGTCATGGCGCTGGATCGCCTCGTTGCGGACATGCTTGAGGGGGGCAAGTAACGCCGATGGGCGCTGCCTATTTCTATCACCTGACCCGCGCTCCGCTGGAAGTGACGCTGTCGATGCTGCTGGGCAAGGCGCGCGGCGCGGGCTGGCGCGCCTGCGTTCGCGGGACGGACGCGGCGCATATGGACACGCTGGACGAGGCGCTGTGGCTGCAAGGCCGAAATGAGGCGTTTCTACCTCACGGTCGCGCAGGCCAACCGCATGAGGCGGACCAGCTTATCTTGCTGACCACAGGCGCAGATATGCCAAACGGCGCGACATGCCTGATGACAGTCGTGGGCGCCGATGTCTCTCCCGGCGAGGTGCAATTACTCGACCGGGTCTGCGTACTGTTCGATGGCAATGACGATGCTGCCGTCGCCCATGCACGCACTCAGTGGAAGGCGCTGACCGATGCGGGCTGCGCCGCGCAATATTGGTCCGAGGCGTCGGGCAGGTGGGAAAAGAAGGCCGAGAAGGAAGGCGCAGGCTAACTGCGTCCTCCTTCCAAGGTTCAGTCCTTGCGCGGCGGGATCTTGTCTTTGATCATGTCTAGCTCTGCCGCGGGCTGCTGTTTTTCCAGCCGTCAACGCTTTCTTGCGGGCTAGGTGGCAGCCGAAGGGGCCGCTGCGGCACAGACAGCTTTGGCAAGTATAAGACGCATGAAGGTAAAGGTTGATGGGACGGTGTCTCGCGGCGTTGAATCAGGTCAACCCAGCGCTGCGGTAAGATGACGCAGAGGCCGCTAGCGCTCCAGCACCAGCGTGCCGTCGGTGATCTGAATGCTGGTGAAACGCTCCAGATAGCCCATGCCCAACAGCGATTCGCGCAACTCCCCCGAGTTGACCACAGCCCGAACGTTGGTATCGATTAGATCTCCTACGGCGATCTTTTCCAGCCTCACAGGGGCGGTTCGGACGATTCCATTTGCCGTGCTGGCCTGCCCGGTGAAGTTTAGGTCATCCGGGTGCAGGCCCGCGGCGATGGCATCCTTGCGGCTTAGTACGATATCGCTGGCGCCGGTATCGACGACAAAGCGGATGGCCGCGCCGTTCACTTCCGCGGCCATATAGTAATGGCCATTGGGCGCGCGCGGCAGTTCAATCCGGGCAAGGTTCGCGCTGACCGACTGGCGTGGGGCGACGGTGGTGCGGATGTCGTCCCATAAACCGATAGCTGCGATGATGCCGATGAATATCAGGCCCCAGACCGCCGCATGTTGCATTGTTTTGCCCAAGGAATTGCGGTTTGCCGCAAAGAACCAGATCATGACCGCGCTGCCAAGCACGACCAGATAAACGAGGTTAGCAGTGTCAAAATTAGTTTTCATACCATCGAGATAGGGCGTTGGGCCGGGTTTCGCCAGCCCCAGACACGCTTATCCGGTGAGGCCGAATCCGCGCAGCCCGTCCAGCACGAACTGCACCGCCAATGCGGCAAGAAGCATCCCCAGAACGCGGGTGACCACGGCGATGCCGGTCTTACCCAAGGCCTTCTCGAGCAGGCCCGCACTGAGGAACGAGATAAACACCAAAAGCATGACGAACAGCATCGTACCCAGAACCCATGCAAGGCCGTACAGCCCCTCATTCTCGCCGGTCAAAAGGATAATCGTCGCGATCGCGCCGGGCCCCGCAATCAGCGGGATCGCCAGAGGAAAAATTGATGGATCGTCATGGTCTTCCTGTCCGGCGGTATCTTCGCGCCGCGCAGTTCGCCGCTGAAACAGCATGTCGAGCGCGGTAAGGAACAGCAAAATACCCCCCGCGATGCGAAAAGCGGGCATCGAGATACCGATAAAGCCCAACACCGCCTCGCCAAACGCGCCGAAAAGGCACAGTAGAATGGCACCCATTAAGCAAGATCTGATGGCGATCAAGCGGCGCATGTGTTTGTCCATTCCCCGCGTCAACGCGAGAAAGAGCGGCGCCAGCGCAAATGGATCCAGCACGATAAGTAGCGTGACAAACGTGGTTATCAGCGCGGCGCTTTCCATGTCTCTCCTAGCAGTTGGTTAGTCCAATCGACTTGGCTGTCACGCCTCGGCGCGTTCCAGTTTTTCCAGCGCGCGCATCCACATTTGCTCGGCGCGGGATTGGGCGACCATCACTTCGGAATACTTCTTTTGCCAGACGGTAGCCTCGTCTTTGTTATCCTCATCGTACATCGCAGGATCGGCCAGCTTCTTAGCCAATTTTTCAGCCATTATATTCAGCTTTTCAACGCGCTCTTCGCATTTCTTCGTGTCCTGCTTTAGTGCGGCGACGGCATCCTTGGACGGGCGCTTGGGCTTTTGTTCCTTGGGCTTGGGCGCAGGCTTGTCGCCGGCCAACAGCATGGTTCGGTAGCTCTCCAGATCGCCATCGTAGGGGGCGACTTCGCCATCCTTGACCAGCCACAACCGGTCCGCCACGAGGGATAGCAGGTGCATATCGTGACTGACGAGGATCACTGCGCCCGTGTAGGCGGTCAGCGCCTCGACCAGCGCCTCGCGCGATTCGATGTCGAGGTGGTTGGTCGGCTCGTCCAGAATCAGGATGTGGGGCGCGTCGATCGTTGCCAGCATCAGCGACAGTCGTGCCTTCTGGCCACCCGACAGCTTGCCTACAAGCGTCTCGGCCTGTTCGGATCCGATACCAAAACCGCCTAGGCGCCCGCGCAGGCGTGACGGTGTTTCACCTGGGCGCAGGCGGCGGATGTGCTCAATAGGCGTCTCATCGACGTGCAATTCCTCGACCTGATGCTGCGCAAAAAAACCGACACGTAGTTTGGACGACGTTGTCATCCTGCCGCCCATAGCCTGAAGTTTGCTTGCTAGAAGCTTAGAAAGAGTGGATTTTCCTTCACCGTTCTTGCCTAATAGAGCGATGCGGTCGTCCTGATCGATTCGCAGGTCCAGACGCCGCAGGATTGCCGTGCCATCATATCCGACAGACACGCCCTCCATATGGATGATAGGGGGCGACAGCTCTTCTGGGGATGGGAAGGTGAAACGCTTCAGCGCCGCCTCCCGCGGGGTCGTGATCGGCTTCATCTTGGCGATCATCTTGAGGCGTGACTGTGCCTGAACTGCCTTAGACGCCTTGGCGCGGAAGCGGTCTACAAAGCTCTGTAAATGGGCGCGGCGGGCATCCTGCTTTTTCGCCTCGCTCTCCAGCGCAGCCAGTCGTGCGGCGCGTGTTTCGGCGAACGTATCGTATGGACCCTGATAAAGCGTCAGTTTCTTGTCTTCGAGGTGCAGGATTGAGTTGACGGCGCGGTTCAGCAAGCCCCGGTCGTGGCTGACGATGAGCACAGTATGGGGATAGCGGGCCAGATACGTCTCCAGCCACAGCGCACCTTCGAGATCCAGATAGTTGGTCGGCTCGTCCAGCAGTAAGAGGTCAGGCTGCGAGAAGAGGACAGCGGCCAGCGCGACGCGCATCCGCCAACCACCTGAAAAGGCGGAGCAAGGTTGGCGCTGTGCATCGTCGTCAAAGCCGAGTCCCTTGAGGATCGAGGCTGCGCGCGCCTCGGCGCCCCATGCGTCAATATCGGTCAGGCGCGTCTGCACCTCAGATATGCGGCCAGGATCTGTCGCTGTCTCGGCCTCAGCCAGCAGATTGGCGCGCTCGGCATCGGCGGCCAGCACCGTGTCGATCAGCGAAACCTCGTTGCCGGGCACCTCTTGCGATACGCCGCCTATTCGGGCGCGCAGGGGCAGTGTGATCGCCCCGCCGTCAAGTGCCAGCTCGCCGCGGATAATACGGAACAGAGTGGTCTTGCCCGTACCATTGCGGCCCACGATGCCCACTTTGTGGCCATCCGGGATACTTGCCGAAGCGTTTTCAATCAGCGGGCGGCCCGCGACGGAATAGGATATGTCATCAATACGTAGCATCAACACGCCATGCCCCAGCCGGGCGGCGGCGTCAATCGCGCCTTTTCATGCGCAGGCCCGCGTGGTAATGGAGCCGCGATTACAAGCGAGGCTGAACATAGGGTCCGGCCCGCATTTCCAGACAAGAGGCTGACATGGCAACCGAACGCACGCTGAGCATCATCAAACCTGACGCGACCAAACGCAACCTGACCGGCAAGATCAACGCCAAGTTCGAGGATGCGGGCCTGCGCATCGTCGCGCAAAAGCGCATCCACCTGACTCCGGCGCAGGCTGGCGAGTTCTACAAGGTCCACGCCGAGCGTCCGTTCTTTGGCGAGTTGCGCGATTTCATGGCCTCCGGTCCCGTCGTCGTGCAAGTCCTCGAGGGTGAGGGCGCGATCGCGAAAAACCGCGAAGTCATGGGCGCGACCAATCCCAAGGATGCGGCCGCGGGCACTGTGCGCGCCGATTTTGCCGAAAGCGTCGGCGAGAATTCAGTCCACGGCTCGGACGCGCCCGAGACGGCAGCCGAGGAAATCGCCTACTTTTTCGCAGGACTCGAACTGGTCGGCTAAGCCCGATCAATCACACTGATTTCGGTAAGGGTCGCATCCATTAGGGTGTGGCCTTTTTTGTGATAACAGTGGTTTGAAAGACTATACTGATGTAATTTAAGAGGGCGCACAGTGCAATCTTTTCTACACCTCGGCAATCGTTCCAAGGTCGGTCCTGAAGGCCCATGACTATTGCGTAATAGCCGAAAAAATGCGGCTGTGCGCTGGATGCAATCAGCTGTACATAGGCTAAATCACGTTCAAGCGGGCGTAGCTCGTCTGCCAAATGAATACCTGCACGGGCGCAGGTGGCCTCGACTGCAGGGCCCAGATTTTGCATGGATGAGACGGGATCGCGCGGGTCTGTCATAGGATCAGGTTCGCCGCGCAATCCGGTCAGTGTCCAGTCTCAGATACTAGCAAAATCGTTGAAAACCTGGCGCGAGATGATCTGCGGTTTGGCCGCGATCTGACGCGTAGGTGTGCGCTGGGTCTGCGATTGGGCAGGCTCTGTGGCGCTAGCGTCTTGCGCCTTGGGCGCGGGGGTCGAACTTGGCATCGTATTGCTCCTGTTAGGGGTCACGCGCCGGAAAAACATTCAGCTGTCAGCTGGTGATCTCTCTAGCCTCGCCTCAAAATCGGACGTGAATGCGGAGCAATTTAGGTAATTTATGGGCAATGACAATATACTATATTTACCCGTAGGCGGAGCAGGGCCGAAGCCCCACAAGTTCATCATAAAGCATCTGTCACCACGCCGTTTTTAAGGGCTACAACCCAGTTCCTGCGATCAGCCCCGGCGCCTGCGTCGTCCGCCGCCGTCACCGCCTGAACCGGCATTGAAATTGGGGTTAGGCAAGGTGGTGATCTTGGACAGTTCCGGGAATTGGTCAGTCTTGTGCGGAATCGCGTTGGCGGCGACGAAATGCTCCTGAAACTTAGGCTCAATCGCCGTCTCGACCTTGTTGATCTGAAGCACCATCCGCTCGATCTCGGCGCGCGAGGCGATATTGCACAGCGCTATGCGCGCGCCGGTTCCGGCGGCGTTGCCTGCTGACGTGACCTTCTCCAACAGCGCGTCGGGGATCATGCCCAGAACCATCGCGTGTAGGTTCGATATATGCGCGCCGAACGCGCCCGCCAGCACGATGCGGTCGACCTTGTCGACGCCGCGCGCGTCCATCAAAAGGCGTGCGCCCGCATAAAGTGCTGATTTTGCCAGTTGGATCGCGCGAATGTCGCCTTGCGTCACGGTGATGCGTGGTCCGCCCTCATCAGTCGAATCGTGGACGAGGTAGCTATGCGTACGGCCCTCGGGGACCATGCGGTCGGTGCCCGTCGCCGTAGCGCTGCCCATCAGGCCGTTTTCGTCCAAGAGGCCCGCCATGCGCAGCTCGGCCACCGCCTCGATGATGCCGGAGCCGCAGATCCCGGTAATACCGGAGGCGTTGATCGCTTCGTCAAAGCCTGCCTCGTCCGACCAGATATCGCTGCCGATCACGCGAAAGCGCGGCTCTTTGGTGACGGGATCAATTCGGATCGCTTCGATCGCGCCTGGCGCGGCGCGCTGGCCCGAACTGATCTGTGCGCCCTCAAAGGCGGGGCCGGTGGGAGAGGAGCAGGCGAGGACACCCTGCTTGTCGCCCAGAAGGATTTCGGCGTTGGTGCCGACGTCGATGATGAGGACCAGATCGTCGGATTTTCCTGGCTGCTCGGCCAGTGCGACAGCGGCGGCGTCGGCGCCAACATGGCCCGCGATGCAGGGCAGGATGTAGATGCGGGCGCGCGGGTTGATCGCAGTCAGGTCCAGCTCGCGCGCGTTCAGCGTGATGGACTGCGATGTGGCCAGCGCAAAGGGCGCCTGACCCAGCTCGACCGGATCGATGCCCAAGAGGAGGTGGTGCATGACTGGATTGCATACGAACACCGTCTCAACGATCAGCTGGGGGGCTATATCCGCCTCCTTGGCGATCTCCTCGGCCAGCGTATTGATCGCCTCGCGGACGGCGCGGGTCATTTCCTTGTCGCCGCCGGGGTTCATCATGGCATAGCTGACGCGGCTCATCAGATCCTCGCCAAAGCGGATCTGTGGGTTCATAATGCCCGACGATGCAATAACGGCGCCGGTATCCAGATCAGTCAGGTGCGCTGCCACCGTGGTGGAGCCGAGGTCGATGGCGAGGCCGTATAGCCCGCCTTCATGTAGGCCCGGCCAGATGTCCAGTACGCGGGCCACAGTGTCGTCATGTGCTTTGTTCAGTGCGACTGTCACCTGCCATTTTCCCTTGCGTAGCACCGGTTGCAGCTTGGACAGGAGGGTCAGATCGGCGGTAATTCCGGGAATGTCCCATTGCTGTTTTAGCGCGCGGGCCAAACGCTCCAGGTCGCCCGTCGGCGTGTGCATGTCCGGCTCGTCCACAGCGACCATATAGAGGCGGGTGGCCGGGTCCATTGCGATGACGCGGTTCGATGCGGCCTTGCGCACGACTTGGCGGTGGACCTGAGATTCTGCGGGTACGTCGATCACCACGTCGTGTTGCACGGTTGCCTGACAGCCGAGGCGGCGGCCGACCTTCAGTCCGCGCTTGTCTTCATAGCGCTGCTCGACGGAGTTCCATTCCGACAGGGCATCCTGCGCGACAGTCACGCCGTGCTTCGCAAATTCGCCATAGCTGGGCGTAATCTGGCATTTCGAGCAGATGCCGCGCCCACCGCAAACAGAATCTAGATCGACCCCCAGTTGCCGGGCTGCCGTCAGAACCGGCGTGCCGATGGCAAAGTGCCCCCGCTTGCCGGAAGGGGTAAAGATGACGAGGGGATCGGTGCTCATGGTGGGGTCCATCTGTTGCGCGGGTGCGTTGTCCGGGACATTAGGGGTTTAATCGCAAAGGGAAAGGCCGGTAGCGCCGGAAACTGGTTCAGAGGCGGCATGATTGGCCAAGAACGTCGGCGACGCTGCATCCTTAGGGGCCTGCATCGCGTTCGACATATTCCAGGGGGATGGGGTCCGCACATTTTCATGTAAAAGGCCGTATAATCCGCGCCCTGTTTGGCATCTTACACTGCCAAATCGTTGACGATGGATTGCCGTGGCTCGTGGCCGGACCAAAAACGGGTGCACGCCTTTTGCACCTGACTTTCAGGCCCGCCGCAGCGGTTCCCCGTCGGGGAGGGTAATTCCCGCAACCTGCTCGGAGATCGGGTCTTTCGGCAGCGGATGGGCCTGCGCGCTGTAATCAGCCGGATCGCGCATCGCCTCCCACTGACCGCCGACATATATTTCCAGCCCGGAAAACCCGGCCTTGTAGCCCATCTTGGGGCTGCCGGGCACCCAATAGCCCAAGTAGACATGAGGCAGATCGGCCTCGCGGGCGATCTGGATGTGATCGAGGATGATGTAGGTGCCTAGCGAGGCGCGTGCGCGATCAGGCTCAAAAAACGAGTACACCATCGACACGCCATCATCGAGAACGTCTGTCAGGCACACGGCGGCAAGCGCACCGGTCTCCGCGTCGACATACTCCACCACGCGGGTGCGGATCGGTGTCTCCTCCACCATCGATGCAAACTCGAACGTGTCCATGTCGGCCATCCCGCCCGACGCATGGCGCCCCTCCAGATAACGACGAAAGAGGGCGTATTGTTCCTCGGTCGCCCAAGGCGAAGTTGCACGCCGCTCGATCCCGGCATTGCGGCGCAGGGTGCGGCGCTGGCTTTTTGAGGGTGTGAAATCCGCGACGCTGATCCGCGCAGACAGGCACGCCGCACAATCGGCGCAGGACGGGCGGTAAAGTACATTCTGCGAGCGGCGAAACCCCTGCTTGGACAGTCCGTCGTTCAGCCGCTGCGCGCCGTCGCCTTGCAGCGCGGTGAACAGCTTCCGCTCCATCCGGCCCTCCAGATAGGGGCAGGGCTGTGGCGCAGTCACATAGAACTGCGGTGCGATGGTATTTGTATGTCGCATCAAGGGCCATTTTGATCAGTGTGATGCGAAGCCTAGCAACGATGCCGTGCGCCGCCAAGTCGGGAATCGGGCTAGGCGACATGCGCTTGGCAAACGGCCCTCTGACACCGTCTGAATTAGGCGCGCCGGTTGATCACCACAGTGCCCAGCAACAGATCGCTCAGCCCCTGTGCGCGGGCGCTTGTCAGCATCATAATGACAGAAATCACCTGTGGCAGCATAAAGGCTATCGAGGCCGAATATCCCAGCGTATGTAGTACTGCGGTCATCGTATCCAGCCGTGCGCCGTTGTGGCGGCGCAGCTCAATCGCCATGCAGGCCATGCCCCACGTGGCGGATCCGCGCGCTAAGGTGGCGATGCGGTAGATCAGGCCGACCGCCAGCATCAGCGCGGGCAGGAAAAAGAAGCCGATGCCCAAAGTCAGGATCAGCGCAAGCACGCAGAAGAAAAGGATCAGGGCCGAATCGATCAGCCAAGCCAGAAACCGTTTGGTCGGGATCGACGCGTAGAATTCGGGCTGTGCGACTGGATTAGGCACATGGTCGTTTGAATACATGGGGTGCCTCTCGCTGGGCTTTGGGGAGGGGATTCGTTGAATATAATGCGGACATGATGTTATCAAATCCCTTGGCGTGCATAAATCAAGCATGCGCCGCCCGCACCGAAATATACGGAGCCGGCGGCGTGTGGCCCTTTTGCGGGCCTAGTTATCGTTTCGGGTCTGGTCTGCCTCATCGCCAGTGCGCGGCGCCTTGGCTCGGTCATTCATGAATTGGTCGAACTGGGCCTTGTCTTTGGCTTGGCGCAGCCGGTCAAGAAAGCCTTCAAAACTGGCCTGCTCATCCTGCAGGCGGCGCAGCGTTTCGTCGCGGTAGGCATCGAAGGCGGTGTTGCCGCTGCTGTGGCTGGTGACGGGGGGCGTGATGCGGTTTGATCTGCAGGATCCGAACATGCGTTTGCTCCATATCATATAGGCGAGGATGGCGAGGCCGATGGGCCAGACCGTAGCAAAGCTGATGACCAGTGCCGCGATCCATGCCAGCTTTCCGCGCTGGTCGAGCCAGTCTGCTGCATGTTCCAGCCAGCGTAGTGGGGCGGCGGCGGTGGGGGCTTGAGCATATGTATTCATTCTCGGGGTGTCCTTCCGTTGCGATGTTGTTGCCGAAATAGCTTGCGGATGTAAATGTTCGTTACATTGCTGATATCGGGGCTGCATGAGGGGGATGCAAGAGCGGATGTAAATAATATTTACATTTTTGGCGACGTGGCGCCTCACCATGCGCCATTGACCGGAAGCACCCCATGCGTATCACTGGCCGTATGAACTTTGCCCATCGCATCACCCGCATTCCACGCATCTATGACGCCGATCACGCAGGCGAGGCGCGTGCGTTGTTTCCCGGACTGTTCGGTGATCTGGCGCGTGTCATCGCCGGTGCGGCAGGGTGCAGCCCATACCTGCGCCAGTTGATGCAATTCGAGGCTGATTGGCTGCCCGGTGCGCTGGCCGCGCCTGAGGTGGCGCTGGGGGCGGTGCTGGACGACCTGCGTGCGCATACCGGCGATCCGTCTGGCCCCTTGCGCAGGGCAAAGAGGCGTATCGCACTGTTGTCAGGGCTGGCCGACCTCGCAGGCGTCTGGCCGCTGGAGACGGTGACGCGGGCGCTGACGGATCTGGCAGGGCTGGCTTGCGACGTGGCGCTGCGCCACACGGTCGGCCACGAGATCAAGCGCGGCAAGCTACCCGGCATGACCGAGGACGACATAGCGACCTGCGGCGGCATGACCGTTCTTGCGATGGGCAAGATGGGCGCGGCCGAGCTGAACTACAGCTCCGACATCGACCTGATTTGCCTTTATGACGAGGCGCGTTTCGACGCCGCAGACAATGCTGATGCGCGCGTCGCCTTCGTGCGCGCGACGCGCCGCATGGCAGCTATCCTCAGCGAAAACACTGCCGAGGGCTATGTCTTTCGCACCGATCTGCGGCTGCGGCCCGATCCCGGCGTCACACCCGTCTGCATGTCGATGGCCGCGGCCGAGGCGTATTACGAGAGCCTTGGCCGCACGTGGGAGCGCGCGGCCTATATAAAGGCGCGGCCTTGTGCCGGCGATCTGGCGGCGGGCAATCGGTTTTTGACCACGCTGTCGCCCTTCGTCTGGCGGCGTCATTTGGATTTTGCCGCCATCGAGGACGCCCACAACATGCGGCTGCGGATTCGCGCGCACAAGGGGCTGGGCGCTGATATGGGTGGCCCGCTGGATTTGATGGGCCACAACATGAAACTGGGGCGCGGCGGCATCCGCGAGATTGAGTTTTTCACCCAGACGCGGCAGTTGATCGCAGGTGGGCGCGATCCGTCGCTACGGATGCGCGGTACGCTGGACGGGCTGGCAGGGCTGGCGGGCAAGGGGTGGATCCCTGATGTCGTGGCGACAGATCTAACCGCGCATTACCGGTTCCATCGCGAGGTTGAACATCGCCTGCAAATGCTACGCGACCAGCAAACCCATGAGCTGCCAACCACTGAGGAGGAGTTCGCGCGGCTGGCCGCGTTCATGGACTGCGAGATGGGCGAGTTAAAGGAAGAGCTGCTGGCGCGGCTCACGAGTGTCGACGGCGTGATCGAGCTATTTTTCAAGCCCGATGCCGTGCCGGACGCTGCGCCGCAGGAAGAGGGGCAGGGCGCATGGCTGGACGCCAAGGTTATTGCGCGCTGGCCGGGCTATCCCGCGTTGCGCTCGGACCGGGCGGGGCAGATATTCCGCCGCCTGCGCCCCGATATCCTGTCGCGCCTGTCGCGCACCTCGCATCCCGAAGAGGCGTTATTAGCCTTCGACGGGTTTCTGGTGGGGCTGCCTGCCGGCGTGCAGGTGTTCTCGCTGTTCGAGAGTAACCCTCAGTTGATTGAGCTGCTTGTCGATATCGTTGGCACCGCGCCTGCGCTGGCAGGATACCTGTCGCGCAATGCGGCGGTTCTGGATGCGGTGATCGCTGGCGATTTCTTTGCCCATTGGCCGGGGCTGGCCGCGCTCAAGGTAGATGCGTGTGCCCGCTTGGCACGCGAGGGCGATTACGAGGCACGCCTGATCGCCCTGCGCAGTTGGCGGCGCGAATGGCATTTCCGCATCGGTGTGCATCACTTGCGTGGACTCGTGGATGCGGCCACCTCGGCGCGTCATTACGCCGATTTAGCCGAAGCTGTGCTGGCCGCGCTCTGGCCCGAAGTTGTGGCGCAGTTCTCGGCCAAGCATGGCCCGGCGCCAGGGCGCGGTGCGGCGGTGATTGGCATGGGCTCGCTAGGGGTGCGCGCGCTTAATGCCGCGTCGGACCTTGACCTGATCGTGATCTATAATGCGGACGGCCAAGAGGCATCCGAGGGGCGCAGGCCCCTTGCGACAGGCGCGTATTACGCGCGGCTGACGCAGGCGATGATCTCGGGGCTGACAGCGCCGATGACGGGCGGGCGCCTTTATGAGGTGGACATGCGCCTGCGCCCGTCTGGCAATCAGGGCCCTGTGGCCACGTCATTGGCCGCCTTTCAGGACTACCAGAAAAATCGCGCCTGGGGGTGGGAGCATCTGGCCCTAACGCGCGCGCGCACCGTCGCAGGAGAGGCGGAGTTGGGCGCCGAGGTCGAGGCGTTTAGGGCCGCCCTGATCGCCGAGATAGCGGCGCGCCCCGGCACCAATGCGCGCCTTGCGGGCGAGGTAGCGGACATGCGCGCGCGCATTGCGACCGCCAAACCGCCGAACGGCCCGCTCGACGCCAAGATGGGGCCGGGCAAGCTGCAGGATATTCAACTGATCGCACAGGCGGCGACGCTTGCTCTGGGGCGGGCGCGGCCAAGTGGGCAGATCGGGACGCAGGCTGGGCTTGCGGCCGGCTCGGCGCTGGGATGGTGGGACAAGGTCGGCGCGCAAACCCTGTCGCGCGCTGCCGCTCTGTGCCGCGACGTGCAGATGGCCGCACGCCTTTTAGGTGACGGCGTCATGGATGCAAGCGCTCTGGGATCGGGCGCGCGCTCCTTCGTCTTGCGCGAGACCGGCTGCGTGGATATTATAAAACTTGTCGCAGAGCTGGACACGCGCGCGCGCAGCGCTGCGAATGTCATAGACGCTGCGCTGGCACGGGCCGGCCGCGATACTAGCGCCGGGCAATTTACGGAAACACGAACAGTGCAGAGGGACGAGGGATGAAGACGCGCGATCCTCTGGACAAGAAGGGCCTTATTTATGAGGCCTATCGCATCGATGGCATCGTGGCCGAAGAATGCCGCTCCATTTTTCTCGATTGGGCGCTGTCGCTACCCGATGGGCAGGACACCCAAGAGGCAATCGTGCATTTTCTGGCGATCTACCAGCCGGATTTTCCCAATCACCCGATGACCGAAGTGCTGCAACTGGGCCAGCAGACCACCGCCCAGCCACGCCGCCGGGGTGGCTGGAAATCGCGCCCGCGCGACTAAGTAACCCGGCGTTCTACCCACGCCAGAGGTACAGGGCGGGATCCTGTCTAACAGGATCGGCCCGTCAATAACCCCGCAAAAAACATGGCTTTGCACTTATGTAGTCTCGAATTGGCCATAATTAGCGGTCAATTTTGTCATTATCGGGCGGAACACGCCCCAATGACATCAGGCCAAAGGCCGCAGGAGGACAGTAATGAAACAGCATAGCACATCGATCCGCGTGATCGCGGCTCTCGCCGTCGCCCTTGGGGTATCGGCCTGCGCGGCCATACCGAACGATACCGTGACGCGGGCCGCGATGATCGACGCTCCGCAGCGCATGGCGCCAATGCTGCTGGATATCCAGACGATTCGCATCGACGTGCCCCGCACGTTGGAAGTGTCGGAGAAAAACCGTTTCTATCCGGGCGGCGACATCGTCTGGCGCGGCGAGCCAATGGGCGACCGCTATATGCAGGTTGGTGCGATATTTGAGGACGCGGCAACACGTGACCCCGCCACCGGTGTGCCGCTGAGCGCACCGCGCCGGATCAAGGCGGATCTGAAAGGATACGGAGGCAAGCAAGCTATCGCCGCTGACCAACGCGGCCAGACCCAGAAGATCCGCATCACAGATCACCTGTCACAGGTGATCCGAACCGAGATGATGTCCCCCGGCAGCTACCATACAACGGGTCTGGGGTTGATGGGCGCGCTCAACACGTTTTAAGCTTTGCGCACCGGTGAAAACCCACTAAAGGGACAAAATGATAAATTCCTCTTTGCCCGTTATTCGCCTTATGCCTAAAACCTCGCCGACCGGGGTGCGCCGCGGCGTGCCGTGGCTCTATGACAATGAGTTGGTCATGGACCGCCGCACCAAAGCGCTGGCACCCGGCACCGTCGCCATGCTCGAGGATGCAAACCGCGCGCCTTTGGCGCTGGTCGCGTTCAACCCTGCTTCGCGCATCGCTGCGCGTGTGCTTGATCTAGATACTGATGCAACGATTGACCGTGTATGGCTGACTGCGCGTTTGCGCCGCGCGCTTGAGCTGCGCGAGACGCTGTTCGACACCCCTTATTACCGCCTGGTCCACGCTGAGGCTGACGGCATGCCCGGCACTATCATCGACCGCTTTGGCGATACATGCGTGATCCAGCCCAACGCCGCCTGGGCGGAGGTGCTGCTCGACGATCTAGCCGCCGCTGTGACCGAGGTGACGGGCGTTGCCAACGTGTTGAAGAACGCAAGTGGGCGCGCGCGCAGCCTAGAGGGGATGGACGACGCCAGTGCCGTGCTGATCGGCGCTGCGCCAGATGCCGCTGTTCCGGTACAGATGAATGGTGCCACCTATATGGCCGATCTGATCGGCGGTCAGAAAACTGGTATTTTCTATGACCAGCGGCCCAATCATGCCTTTGCCGCACGCTTGTCAAAAGGCGCGCGCGTTCTGGACGTGTTCAGCCATGTAGGCGGCTATTCACTGGCTGCGTTGGCGCATGGCGCGTCCTCTTCCCTTGCGATCGACGGTTCCGAACCTGCGTTGATCCTTGCTCAGGACGGCGCGGCTGCGATGGGCAAAGAGGCGCTGCTTGAGACGCGCCGCGGCGATGCCTTCGACGTGCTTGAGGCGCTAGGGGCCGAGGGCGCACAATTTGACATCGTGATTTGCGATCCGCCCGCATTCGCCCCCTCGAAAAAGGCGCTTGAGGCGGGCCTGCGGGCCTATGAGCGTACCGCGCGACTCGCTGCGCCGCTGGTCCAGACGGGCGGCTACTTAGCACTCTGTTCGTGTAGCCATGCGGCTGACATGGAGGCATTTCGCCGGGCCTGCATGCGCGGAATCGGGCGCGGTTTGCATGGCAGCGGGCGGTCCTCGCAGCTCATCCATACGGGCGGCGCGGGGCCGGATCATCCGCTGCATCCGCATCTGGCCGAGACGGGCTATCTCAAGGCCCTATTCTTCCGCCTGTGAAGGCGCTTCTGGATACATGTGTGATCTATCCGACGGTCATGCGCCAGATGCTCGTGGGCGCTGCGCGCGAAGGAGCATTCATCCCGCTCTGGTCTGCGCGCATCATTGAGGAATGGCAGCGCGCAGTGATTAAGTTGGGCCCAGACGGCGTGGCGCAAGCAGGCGCTGAGGCTGCGCTGCTGGGAGTAGATTGGCCAAACGCACAGGTCACGTGGCCGTCTTCGCTTGAGGCGCGTCTTTGGCTACCCGACCCGGCGGACACTCATGTGCTGGCGGCCGCCATCTCTGGATCGGCCGATGTGATCGTCACCCTCAATTCCAAGGACTTTCCTCGCCAGATACTGGCAGAGGAGGGGTTGTCGCGCAGCGATCCCGACGCGCTGTTGTACGGTATCTGGCAGGCGTCGCCCGATATGATGGCGCAGGTTGCCAGTGGTGTTCTAGCCGAGGCCCGGCGCTTGAGCGGCGACGACTGGACATTGCGCGCTCTATTGAAAAAGGCGCGTCTGCCGCGCCTTGCCAAGTCGCTGGATTAGCTTAGCTGGCCCGCCGGACAGTTTGTGATCCTATCCGCCCCAGCGCGCCTCCAACTTCTCAATAGCGGCGATTCGCTCGGCGGTCTTAGGGTGGCTCATCAGCCATGCAGGTGCGGCGCCAGAATTGGACTTCGTCAGCGCCTCCAGCTTGCGAAAGAGCGATTTTTGCGGCTCAGTCCCGATACCGGCTTTCACTAACAGCGCGGATGCATATTCATCCGCCTCGTACTCGTCGCGCCGGGAAAGGCGCGCGGCCAGCATAGAAGTCAGCGCGCCTGCAATCATGACACCGACGCCTGGCAAAAACCGCGACAGCACCATCGCCAATGCAGTGCGCAGTGCGTTCTGACCCGAAAAGTCGATCATGCGACGCCGCGAATGCCCCAAGGCGACATGCCCCAGCTCATGCGCGATGACCGAGGCCATCTCTTCGCCGCTGACGTCGCCTTGCTGGAATTTGGCGTAGAACCCACGCGTAATGAAAATGCGCCCGTCCGGCGCGGCGAGGCCGTTAACGGGGTCAATCTCGTAGATATGCACGCGGATCCGCGCCAGATCAAGCGCAGCTGCCAGCCTGTCGGTCAGCGCCTTCAGCTTGGGATCCGCCAACTCGGTCGATTTTTCGGTCAGATCACGCGACGTGCGCCAGACCGAAAACCGAAACATGACGAAGGCGTAGACCAGTGCGAGCAGTATGGGAGTGAATTTCAACATATCTTTTATATGGAGCGGCGCTGCGGTTTCGGCAAGCGTGCCGCGTGTGGCAGATGTGCCTCCGGCGGGGATATTTTGGGCCAGAAGATGCACAGAGGACATTGCATCTTTTGGCCCAAAATATCCCGGGGTTTGGGGCAGAGCCCCATGCTATCTCTTTGTTCGGCAAAGTCCCGCGATTATGCCGAACAGCTGGCCCCGCCTAAAACGCAGAATTTCGCACAATGCGGATGGTTGAGCGCCACGTCGCGCTCGGCCTCGGCCAATGTCTCGCCCAGTTCGAATTCGGGCGCGTAGGGCAGCAGGGTGCAGGCCAGCACGGCAGGCTTTGCCGCGCCTTTGCGTTTCACCACCATACGCGAAGACGCGCACATTACATCGCCGGGCGATTTGCCCAAGATGTCCCAGCAGGCGGTGGTGATTTCCGGCACCTCCGTTTCCTCGTCCATTTCAGGGAAGAGGACGGTTGCGCCAGAATTTTCTGCGTTGATGTCATAGCCGCGCTGCGCATAGAGCGCGGCATAACCGGCGCGGCCCTCTGTTTCGGTCTCGCCCCAGACGGTGCGGCCGGCGACCGCCATTGGCACGCCCCGATCGCGCAGCCAGTCCATGCCTGTAAGTGTGAGGGCGAAGGCGCCTTCGCCGCGCTCCTCGTCGTGGAGTGCCTCGGACCAATGGTCAACCGAGATGCGGAACGTCATTTTGCCGGGGTAGTCGGCGTTCAGCGCCTCTATTCCCGCGCGCATGAATTTGCGCATCATGGGCCGCATGGCGTTGGTCAGAATTAGCACGTCATACCCACGCGCCAGCGCCGCGCGCGCCATTTCGATCATCTGTGGGTTCATGAATGGCTCGCCGCCGGTGAACGCGATCTCTCGGACGGGCCAAGCCCGCGCCTCGATCTGATCCAAATAATCGGACACCTCGGCCTCAGTTATGTAGACTAGCGCGTCATTGGTGGGTGAACTTAGAATATAGCAATTCGCACACTCAATGTTGCACAGAGTGCCTGTGTTGAACCACAGCGTTTCCGCCTGCGACAGCGTTACATGGGCGCGTGGCGCGCCATCGGCAGTATAATAGGGGTCGCGGAATTTCCCCGCATTGGCGGCTACGGTATTGGCTACGTCTTTCATGGCGTCCTTTCGCGGGGCGTCCGTTTGGTGCTGTGTTTCACTGGCCTAACTCGAAGCCTGCCGCATGGAAACCCGGGCAACCACGTCTGACGCAGTTGTGAACGCAGCGAAGACTGTTAAAGTACGCTAGAGCTTAGGAGGCATGTCCATGGTATCACGCGTCATTCCCGCCCAGCCTTTTGATCTGGTGATCTTCGGCGGCACTGGAGATCTGGCCCGGCGCAAAATTTTGCCCGCGCTCTTTCGTCGATTCTGTGCAGGACAGATGGATCGAGAGGCGCGCGTCATTGGCGCAGCGCGGGCTGACTTGGACGATGTAGGCTACCGCGATTTCGCGCGGGGCGCGATTGCCGAATTCGATGTTGATGCCACATGCGCCGCAGATCATCTTGATGCGTTTCTCAGCCAGCTAAGCTATGTGACGCTGGACGCTCGCGGCGACGAAGGATGGGACGCCCTCAAGGCGCTGCTGGACGGGGCCGAGCGAATCCAGGCCTTTTACTTCTCGGTGGGGCCGGGTTTGTTTGGTGATCTGGCGACGCGGATCGAGGCGCATGGTCTGACCACTCCGGACACGCGCGTCGTGGTCGAAAAGCCATTCGGGCGCGACTTGGCCTCTGCACGCGCGCTAAACGCCGAACTGGCGCGCCATTTTGACGAGACGCAGATTTACCGGATCGATCATTATCTGGGTAAGGAGACAGTGCAGAACCTGATGGCGATCCGGTTCGGTAACACTCTGTTCGAGCCGCTGTGGAACAGCCAGTATGTCGATCATATCCAGATTACGGTGGCCGAATCGGGCGGCGTCGGTACGCGGGGCGGCTATTATGACAAATCCGGCGCGCTGCGGGATATGATGCAGAATCATATAATGCAACTCTTGTGCCTGACTGCGATGGAGCCGCCGGCGAAGTATGACCCACACGCCGTGCGCGACGAGAAGCTGAAGGTGATCCGCGCGCTAGCCCCGGCCCTGTCAAGTGATGTGGTGCGCGGACAGTATGAGGGCACAGATACACTGCCGGGCTACCGCGATGAGGTGGGCAACGAGGGCAGCACTACTGAGAGTTTTGTTGCGCTGAAGGCGCGGATAGGCAACTGGCGCTGGGCCGGTACACCATTCTACCTGCGGACGGGCAAGCGGCTTCGCGCCCGCGCCAGCGAGATCGCGGTCGTGTTCAAGGATGCGCCGCACAGCATTTTCGGTGCCGATGCTGGGCGGCACTGCAACATCCTGACCATCCGCCTGCAGCCCAACGAGGGAATCGAGATGGGCGTGACCATCAAGGAGCCGGGGCCGGGCGGGATGCGCCTGATCGACGTGCCGTTGGACATGACTTTCTCGGACGCGCTTGGCCCCGATGCCAATCAGGTGCCGGACGCCTATGAGCGGTTGATAATGGACGTAATTCGGGGCGATCAGACCCTGTTCATGCGCGGTGACGAAGTAGAGGCCGCGTGGGAATGGACCGACCCGATCATCGATATGTGGGAGGCCTCGAACGCGGATCCATGCCCTTACGCGACGGGCAGTTCGGGGCCAGATGATGCATTGGCGCTGATGCACCGCGATGGGCGCCGCTGGCGGGAGATAAAACCATGAAGCTACAAGAATACCCCGATGCCGAATTCATGGCGATGGGCCTTGCCGATGTGATCTCTGCCCAGCTGAGTGCAGCGCTGCGACAGCGCGATCGCGTGCTCTTGGTGTTGCCTGGCGGCAGCACGCCGGGGCCAGTTTTCGACACGCTGTGCGGTGCGGGCCTTGAATGGGATCGCGTCGATATCATGCCCAGCGACGAGCGGTGGCGCCCGCAGGCGCATATCCGCTCCAATGCAGGGATGATTGCGCAACGCCTGATGGTCGAGCGTGCGGCAGCTGCCACGCTGTTGCCGCTGTATGTTTCGGATACGTCTCCCGAAGAGGCTGCGTCAGGGCTGTCGGACAGCCTGGCAGGCCGCCTGCCGGTCGATGTGGCGCTGGTGGGTATGGGCGAGGATATGCACACGGCGTCGATGTTTCCGCGCGCGGCAATGCTGGAGGCGGCATTAGCCCATGACGCGCCGCTGTTGGTGCCCATGCGAATCGAGGGCGAGCCAGAGCCGCGCATCACGCTGGCCGCGCATGTCCTGCGCGGCGCGATGCACCTGCATGTTGTCATCACCGGAAGCGCTAAGCGCGCAGCGCTGGAGCGCGCGCAGGGGATGGATGCCGCCGACGCGCCCATTGCTGCGCTTCTGGACGATGCCACCGTGCATTGGGCGCCTTGATATGTGGCGTGATCTGAAAACGATGGCAGGCATGGCCCGGGCGCGCGGCATCGCGCCGCTGTTCGAGGCGGGCCCTAATGCAGCAGGCCGCGCAGCCGACTTCTCAGTGCGTTTTGACGGGATGCTGCTGGACTATTCCAAGACGTCTATGGATGCCGCCGCGCGGGGTGCATTACTTGCGCTTGCGCTGGATCGCGGCATTGCGCAGCGCCGGGAGGCGATGTTCACCGGAGCGCCCATCAACGAGACTGAAGGGCGCGCAGTGCTGCACACGGCGCTGCGCAACCATTCCGGTACGCCGGTAATGGCAGCTGGGGAGGACGTGATGTCGGGCGTCCGCGACACGCTGGCCCGGATGAAGAGTTTTGCTGGGTCCGTGCGCAGCGGGGCGTTCAGTGGGGCAGGAGGGGCCATCACGGATGTGGTCAATATAGGCATCGGTGGCTCGCATCTGGGGCCGGATATGGCTGTGCGCGCGCTGTCACCCTACGCGGACGGGCCGCGCTGCCATTTTGTGTCCAACGTGGACGGCGCTGATATCGCCGACACGCTGGCGCGGCTGGACCCGTCGCGCACTTTGGTTCTGGTTGCGTCCAAGACGTTCACCACGACTGAGACGATGACCAATGCTGCCACTGCGCGCGACTGGATGGCTGGCGCCGTGGACGATCCCGGTGCACAGTTCGTCGCGTTGTCATCAGCCGACGACAAGGCGGCCGACTGGGGCATCCCCTCCAGCAATGTCTTTGGCTTTGAGGATTGGGTTGGCGGGCGCTACTCCATCTGGGGGCCAATCGGCCTGTCGCTGATGATCGCTATTGGATCTGATGATTTCACCGAATTTCTACGTGGCGCGGAGGCGATGGATATCCATTTCCGCACCGCGCCCGATCAAGACAACATGCCGGTGATGCTGGCGCTGACGGGCATGTGGCATCATCAGGCCTGCGGGTATGCCACGCGCGCGGTGCTGCCTTATGACCAGCGGCTAGGCCGCCTGCCAGCCTATCTGCAGCAGCTTGAGATGGAATCAAATGGCAAGGGCGTGGCGATGGATGGCAGCATCCTCAACCACGGTGCGGGGCCTGTCGTTTGGGGCGAGTCGGGTACCAACGGGCAACACGCATTCTATCAGCTGATCCATCAGGGACCTGATGTGATCCCGTGCGAGTTTATGGTCGCCGCAAAGGGGCATGAGCCGAATCTGGCACATCATCACGCGCTGCTGGTCGCCAACTGTCTCGCGCAGTCCGAGGCGCTAATGCATGGGCGCGATCTGGGCACCGCGCGCGGACTGATGAAGGACAAGGGATTTACTGGCGCGGAACAGGAGCGACAGGCGCGCCATCGCGTATTTCCCGGCGCGCGCCCGTCGACGACGCTAATCTACGATCTGCTGACGCCGAACAGGTTGGGGCAGATCATCGCGCTCTATGAACACCGCGTGTTTATAGAGGGGGTGATTTTGGGCCTCAACTCGTTTGATCAGTGGGGGGTCGAGCTGGGCAAGGAACTGGCCAATGCGCTGGTTCCGGTTTTGGCTGGGGAGGAGCCGCTGGAGGGCAAGGACGGATCGACCCGGCAACTCGTTACCTATGTGCAATCTTCAATCGGATGATCCGCCCTCTGCGCGCTGCAAGCAGCTCCTTGGGGGGGAGCATGCGTGCCGGTAATCTGTCCAGCGCCGCATATGCGATAGACACGCAAGACACCGCCGATTTGTTTCAACCGGTGCGCTATTTTCCGCCTGAAGGCGGCCTTGCGGAGCCGGAAGATGGAACTGACGCGGCAAGGCTGCGTTAAATCGTATGCGCGCGCAAATGCCACCGATAACGTATTGTTATCAGAATGGCGCTGACGGGCGATAACGAGAGACATGTTAAGGAGATTTCGATGAAAACTTGGATGAGTGCAATTGCAATGACGGCTCTGCTTGGCCTTGGTGCTTGTAACAACCTGACCTCGGATCAGCGCACGGTTGCCGGAGTCGCGGGCGGCGCTGCTGCAGGCCTATTGACAGCAGAGGCACTGGGCGCAAGCAACGAGTGGAGGCTGATCGCGGCGCTTGGTGGCGCCGCTGCGGGCACGGTCGTTGCTCAGAACCAGCAGCAGAAAGTCTGCGCCTATGCGCGCGGTGATGGCTCCTATTACGAGGCGCCTTGCCCATAAGACCTAGCTGATTTCGACAAAAAGGCGCGGCAATTTTGCCGCGCTTTTTTATACATGCCTCGGAATGGCCTAGCCGCGTAGCACGCTGCGCCCTGCATATTCCGCAGCCTCGCCTAGCATTTCCTCGATCCGGATCAGTTGGTTATACTTAGCCAACCTGTCCGAACGCGCAAGCGATCCGGTCTTGATCTGCCCGCAATTTGTGGCGACGGCCAGATCCGCGATTGTCGTATCCTCCGTCTCGCCCGAGCGGTGTGACATCACGTTGGTATAGCGCGCGCGATGGGCCATATCGACGGCGCGCAGCGTTTCGGTCAGAGTGCCGATCTGGTTGACCTTGACCAGCATCGAATTGGCGCAGCCGCGCGCTATGCCGTCCGCCAGACGATCGGGGTTGGTCACAAACAGATCATCGCCGACAAGTTGCACCTTGCCGCCAAGCTGATCAGTCAGCGCCTTCCAGCCATCCCAGTCATCCTCGGCCATGCCGTCCTCGATAGAAATGATCGGGTAGTCGGCGACCAGACCGGCAAGATAAGCGACGTTTTCATCCGCGGTCAGCGACTTGCCCTCGCCCGTCATTTCGTATTTTCCACCCCGAAAATATTCGGTCGCGGCACAATCGAGGGCCAGATAAATATCTTCGCCCGGTGTGTAGCCGGCCTTTTCGATGCTCTTGAGGATAAAATCCAGCGCCTGCCGCGTGCTGGCGATATCGGGGGCAAAACCGCCCTCATCGCCAATGCCTGTGCTGAGGCCTGCCGCGATCAGCTCAGCCTTGAGAGTATGGAACACCTCGGCCCCCATGCGGATGGCCTCGCGGACGTTATCTGCCGCGACTGGCATGATCATGAACTCTTGGAAGTCTATGGGATTGTCCGCATGCTCTCCACCGTTGACAATATTCATCATTGGCACCGGCAACAGCCGCGCTGATGTGCCGCCGACATAGCGATAGAGCGGCTGGCCGGTGTAGTCTGCCGCCGCCTTGGCCACCGCGAGGGACACGCCCAGAATGGCGTTCGCGCCCAAACGCGACTTGTTATCCGTACCGTCCATTTCGATCATGGCCAGATCGACTGCTACCTGCTCGGTCGCGTCAAAGCCGTTCAGCGCATCGGCGATCTCGCCGTTGACCGCATCGACGGCATCCAGCACGCCCTTGCCGCCATAGCGCGTGGTATTGCCATCGCGCCGCTCGACGGCTTCGTGCGCGCCGGTGGATGCGCCCGACGGCACGGCGGCGCGGCCCATCGTGCCGTCCTCCAAGGTGACGTCGACTTCAATAGTGGGGTTTCCACGGCTGTCCAAAATTTCGCGGGCGTGAATGTCGATGATGCTGCTCATGTAGAACCCTTTGATGGTAACAGGTTTGACTTTGTCCTTTAGCAAAGCTGCGCGGCAAAGGGAATTGCCCCGGATGGCAAGGTCAGATCAAAGTGGTCCCTTGGGCTTGGCCCGCCGATAGCTGCGCCGTGCCAGCCGCTGCTCGCGTACCAGAGTGTAGAGGCCCGAACCAATGATGATAGCCGCGCCGACCAGCGTCCAGACATCTGGCCGCTCGCCCAGCAAGGTCATGCCGAGGATGAGCGCAAAGATCAGGCGGGCATAGCGAAAGGGCGTGACGGCGGCGATTTCGCCAATGCGCATCGCGCCAACGATAAAGTAGTAGCCCATGACGCCGAAAATCAGCGCGCCCAGTAGATAGGCCCACGCCACCGGGCTGGGTATGGCCGCGCCACCCTGAAAGATCAGCAGGATTGCCCCGGTCGGCACCATAGTGCCGAAGGCGTAGCACGAAAGCTGCATCGACGACACTTCACTGGGGATTGCGCGCGTTGCCAGATCGCGGATTGCGAGGCCGACGACAGCTATCACCGCAAAGACTGACGAGATGTCGAATGCGTCCATGCCGGGCCGCACGATCAGCAGCACCCCGGCCAGGCCCACCAGAATGGCTGACCAGCGGCGCCAGCCGACCTGAGCGCCCATAAAGAGCGCGGCGCCCAGCGTGACCGCCAGCGGCGTCGCCTGCAGGATCGCCGACACGGTCGACAGATCGGCCAGTGCCAGTGAGGTCACGTAAGTAACCGCAGCGATGATCTCGCCCAGATTGCGCAAGATGACAGGACGTGTCAGCAACACGGGGCTGATTAGGCGTGTACCTTGTGCGCGGGCCGCGATGGCAAACACCGTGCAGCCGCCACCGCCCAGCATCATCAGGATCTGGCCGACGGGGATGTCCTCAGACAGCATCTTGACGAAGAGGTCTTCGGCGGCGAATCCGGCCATTGCCAGAACCATCAGCAGGCTACCGCGTAGATTATCCATGACAAGGCCCTTTCCAGGAAACAGATCAGGCGCGCGCTTTCAGGAGCCGACGCGCGGGTGAAATCAGGCGCACAATCGCACCGGTTCAGTCAGGCGCGCAGGGGCGCGCGGGTTTAATTATGCGCACAGGCGCACCCAGACGGGCACGTGGTCCGACGGCTTCTCGCGGGCGCGCACTTCTCGGTCGATCTGGCATTCCTCCAGCAGGTCGGCGCATTCGGGGCTGAGAAGGAAGTGGTCAATGCGAATGCCGTCGTCACGGTTCCATGCACCCGCCTGATAATCCCAGAAGCTGTAGTGCCCCGGACCATGCGTTTGCGCGCGAAACGCCTCAGTGAAGCCTAGGTTCAGCAGGCGGCGATAGGCGGCACGCGTTTCGGGCCGGGCTAGCGCATCCTCACGCCATACCTCGGGCCGCTTGGCGTCCACGTCCTGAGGGATCACATTGTAGTCCCCGGTCATTAGGAACGGTTCTTCCAGAGCCAGAAGTTCGGTTGCTCGGGTTTGCATGCGCTCCATCCAGGCCAGCTTGTAGTCGTATTTTGGCCCCGGCACCGGGTTGCCATTGGGCAGGTAGAGGCCGCAGACGCGAATGGCCTTCTCGCCTATCACAGTCGCCTCGATCCAGCGAGCCTGCTCGTCCGTGTCGTCACCGGGCAGGCCCCGCGTCACGTCCTCAAGCGGTAACTTTGACAGGATTGCGACCCCGTTGAAGCCCTTCTGCCCGTGTGTTTCGACCGCATAACCGCGATCCTCGAAAATTTCGCGTGGAAACGCTTCATCCACTGATTTGATCTCTTGCAGCAGCACCACGTCGGCCTCTGCCTCGTCCAGCCAATCGGGCAACGCGTTGATACGGGCCTTGATGCCGTTGATGTTGAATGTCGCGATTTTCATCTGCCGGTCCTTGCTGTCGGGGCGTATCTCCGCCGATCAATGCCGATGTGGGGCGCCTCCTCTATCGCGCAGCGGCGCGGCAGGGGCAAGGCGGCGCATGACGGCGAATCGGTGCGTGCCATCGTGGGCTCACTACGCTGGTTTTGACGCTTGCGAATCGGCGCACACGCAAAGGTTGTTCTTTATCGGGCTGATGCGGCAGCAGAGGTCGACGCGAAAACACCTCTAAATACCCCTGTGGATAAGTTTTTTCAGTTAAGTGATTCATTAATAGTCCAAGTCTGTTAGCAGATGATGTTGATTTTAAACCAAGGCGGCAACTCTCCTTTAGGTTGAAAAATGTCTTGGAATATTTCGGCTGAGATGCCAGCTTTGAGTTTCTGAAACATCCATCTGGGGATAATGAAAAATGACTGCACAACTTAAAGTTGAAGGCTCCATTGCCGCTGGACCGAACACACTTACTGCCAGCCTGCATGACGGCGCAGCGACCGAAATGTTCACATCATCAATGGCGCCGATGGCCACAGCAGATGCCGGGTTGGGCGAAGGCCTTGAGATGTTCACCTCGTCCATGGCACCGAGCCTGACCGCAGATGCATCTGTCGGCGATGCGGTTCAGATGTTCACCTCGTCGATGGCGCCTTCATCTCGCGCTGATGCGACCGCAGGCGACAATGTCGAAATGTTCACCTCGTCTATGAGCCCGGCTGCCACCGCTGATGCCGTTTCAGGCGACGCTGTCCAGCTCTTCACCTCGTCGATGGCCCCTGCCGCTGAGGCGCGCGAAGGCGACGCTGTCGAAATGTTCACGTCGAGCATGTAAGACCAGCACCCGAACGGGGCCTCGGCCCGGACCACTCAAATGGAGATCACCGACATGACGACCATCGTCCAGCTCGACGTCCCGTTCCAGCAGCACAGCAAGGCCGCACGCCAAGCGGCCTTGCTCAAAACCTTCGCGCAGACTCGCCGCACGCAAGAGGATGTTTTTTGGCTCAAGGAAAACGCCGAGATGCTCAACATCCTTGAATGCACGGGCGCCGATCTGGCCCCAAATGCGCTGGGGGCGTATAAGGGATTCTACGACGATATTGAGCAGCGCATGGAATTTTTCCCGCAGTACTACCGGTTTCTGCTGTCCTTGTGCCTCGACCTTGAGGATCTGGGGGTGCCGGGCACAAAGGGCGCGGCGCTGACCGATTGGGTCGCGCAGCAGGGGCTGGCGGATGCCGAACTGTCGGATTTGCAGCGCGCCGAGGCGCGGCGCCTTTGCGCCCGTCGTGGGGTTGAGCCGCTGCCCGGCGATACCGGACTGGACGCGCGACTGCGCAGTTTTGCCGCCCGCTCGCAGACTTTCGCGATGCCGAACAAAAAGGCGGCGTATGAGCTGACGCATATCGTGTTCTACCTGTCCGAATATGGCCGCAAGGATCCGGCGCTGGACGCAGATGCGCTGCGCAGCCTTATGTTCGCCGGCACGCTTGCCTTTTTGGATTTCAACGCCGATCGGCTGGCCGAAATCTGCTTGGCCCTGCGCTTTGCCGGGGCGGATGCGCCCGAGGTTTGGGATGTATGGTTAACCCAGCAGATCCGTACCTTCACGCTGGATCAGGGTGATGGCCTGCAAGACGATTATCACGAATATCTGATGTTGAACTGGTTTATGAGCCGCACCAATCAGGGCGGATTTGGTGATTACGTGCCAGAAGGCCGCGTCACGTTTGCGCGCACGCGGCCCACGTCTGCGCCACTGCGTGAGTTGTCTCATTGCATCTACTCAATGGGCACTGCCCGCTCTGCCGATTGGGAGGTCATGCGCGACGAGGTTGCAGCGCATGTATCCGGTGAGACGAGAGCCGCGCTGATCGCGGCAGAGGCATCAACAGATCAGTTTGGCGCCTTCTTTGAAGGATTTGCGCGGGTCAGGCTGCGCGGCGGTGTGCCCAGTATGGGAGCGGCATTATGATCGCCGCGCGCGTCGCGAGTGGTACCATCGCAATGGGCGCAGGGCTGACTGTCGTCTACACTGCGCTCATTTCCAGCGCCGACGCGATCACCAAAATGTTTGCTGCCAGTTATGCCGCGCCGCAACTCTTTGCGCTATCGGGCGCGATCGTCGCGCTGTTGGCCCTTGTTTGCAACCGCGCCGGGCCAAACCCGCGCGGCGTGGCCACGCGCTGTCCGCGCGCGATGGCGCTGCGGAGTGCGGCGACCGTGCTGGGCGCAGGAGCATTTTTCTATGCGTTCCGCCTGCTGCCATTTGCCGAGGTTTTTCTCTTTATCGCGATGATCCCGCTGATTACCGCGCTGCTGTCTGGCCCGATTCTGGGCGAAGCGGTGCGCCCGCAGGCGTGGGGCGCGGTAATGCTGGGCATCGTTGGGCTGCTTTGCCTTGCGCCTGACGGACTGCAAGCGCTGAGTTTGGGCCATGCCGTGGCGCTGGCCGCCGTGCTGTTGGGGACCATATCGATGATGGCGTCGCGATATATCGGCACGCGAGACGGCAACTTATTGGCGCAAGTATTCTGGCCTAATCTGGCGCTGGCCGCTGTTTCAGCCTGCGCGCTGCCCTTCGTCTGGGCGCCGATGGAGTTGGTCGATCTGGGCTGGGCTTGCGCTTATGCCGCGCTGCTGTTTGGGGCCCGCTGGGTGTTGGTGGCTGCGTTCAGAGCGCTGCCAGCCTATGTGATTACACCGCTGATGAATCTACAATTTCTGTGGATGGTGGCCATTGGCGCCGCTGTTTTCGGCGAGGTACCGGGCGCTGCGATCTACCTCGGAGCGGCCCTTGTTATCTCAGCGGGGGCGTGGTTGATCTATGATCAGGCCTTTCCGGGCGGTGAAGCGCGCAAAGTCATTCCCGCTGAGTAATGTGATACATCAGGATCAGTTGGTAATTCACTGATCTACATTGAGAACGATGTTCCGCACCCACAACTGCTGCTGGCGTTCGGGTTCTCGATTACAAAGCGTGCGCCGATTAACTCTTCACTGAAATCGATGACGGCGCCGGTCAGGAATGGCAACGATATAGCATCGACCACTACCTTCTGGCCCTGTCCCTCCAGCACCAGATCGTCTGCAGAGGGCGTATCCAGCTTGATCTCGTACTGAAAGCCAGAACATCCGCCACCCTCTACGGCGACGCGCAAGGCTTGGCCTTTGCCCGAGGCGCCGATTTCGCTCAGGCGCTCAAAGGCTCGTGGAGTGACTTGGGGGGGAAGGTTCATCTGGGGCCTCCGGGGCGTGCGTTTGGGCTGTTTTGTGTCCTGCTTAATTGTAATATATGGGAAGTAGCACCGCCCGACAAGGAGGCCGCATCGAATGACCTCGCGTATCGCCGCGCATCCCGCCCGGTCGCGCGGACGTCTTGCGCCTGAAGAAGAGAGCGCGTATCGATCTTGCTTCCAACGCGACCGCGACCGGATCATCCATTCCAGCGCCTTTCGAAGGCTCAAGCATAAGACCCAAGTGTTCGTCGCGCATGAAGGCGATTACTTTCGTACCCGGCTGTCACATTCCATTGAGGTGGCACAGGTCGCGCGCACCATCGCGGGCGCGCTCAATCTTAACGATGAGCTGACTGAGGCTGTCGCGCTGGCGCATGATCTCGGCCACACCCCCTTTGGCCACACCGGTGAGGATGCGCTGCACGCGATGATGACGCCCTACGGCGGCTTCGATCACAACGCGCAGGCGATCCGCATCGTCACCGTGCTGGAACGGCACTACGCGGGCTTCGACGGGTTGAACCTGACATGGGAAACGCTTGAGGGATTGGCCAAGCATAACGGCCCATTGATGCCCCGTGGTGGAGATGAAGCGGCTACAGGTGATTTGCCCTACGCGCTGGCCGAATATGATGCGCGCCACGATCTTGAACTGCACACACATGCCAGCGCCGAGGCGCAGGTAGCCGCGCTGTCCGATGATATAGCCTACAACAATCACGATCTGCATGATGGCCTGCGGGCGGGCCTTTTTACCGAGGCCGAGGTGGCCGAACTGCCCATTCTGGACGTTTGCTATGGTGAGGTGGACCGCCTGCATCCCGGCCTGGACCCTTATCGTCGGCGGCACGAGGCGCTGCGCCGGGTGTTCGGGGTAATGGTGGGCGACGTGATCGAGACGTCGCGCCGCCTGATCGCCGAGTCGGGCTGCGAGAGTAGCTATGACGTGCGGCATCTGGGCCGCCCAGTGATCCGCTTTTCCAGCGATCTTTTTCGCGATTTGCGCGTCATTCGGCGCTTTCTCTTCACGCGGATGTATCGGGCTCCGATGGTGATGGTGCAGCGCGCCCGCGCGACCGAGGTGGTCGAGGGCCTGTTTCCATTCTACCTCGATACGCCCGAGCACTTGCCGCGCCGCTGGCAAGGCGAGGTGTCGGGCGCCCGCACGCCGACTGCGCTGGCCCGACTGGTCAGTGACTACATCGCCGGGATGACCGACCGCTATGCTCTTGCGCAGCACGCTGCGCATCTGGGCGGTGCCGGCGGGCCGGGATCGTGGCCTGAAGGGGCTGCTGCGACGGGTAATGATGCCCCTAAAGAGTCGAGCCGGAACGATAATGGTCGCGACAGCGTTGGGCCGGACCTTGTTGGAGAAAGACACGATGACGGTTGAGACAGCAGGAGCGATGGCGCCGGTCATGGCCTTCGCGCTGGTCGGCACGATCGGCGTTGGCGCGCAATGGCTGGCATGGCGCCTTCGCCTTCCGGCCATCGTATTAATGCTTCTGGCGGGCCTTGCCATCGGTCCCGGCCTTGGGCTGTTCAACCCCGAGCGCGACATAGGCCCGCTGATGGGGCCGATGATTAGCATCGCTGTTGCCATCATCCTCTTTGAGGGTGGGATGACGCTCAACCTTCATAGTTTGCGCGAGGCGGCCACGGGTGTGCGGCGCCTCGTGCTGATCGGCGCGCCGGTAGGTTGGCTGGGATCCACGCTGGCATTGCATTACGTTGCGGGGCTGAGCTGGGCCAGCTCAGCGGTCTTTGGCGGGATCATGATTGTCACCGGGCCGACAGTGATCGCGCCGCTTCTGCGCACCGCGAGGTTGTCAAAGCGGCCTGCGCAACTCCTGCAATGGGAGGCGATAGTGAACGATCCTATCGGCGCGCTTGCCGCTGTTCTGGCGTTCGAGGTGGTGCTGGTGATCTACGCGACCGAGACGTTAGGTTCGGCAATCTGGGACATGGGCCTTGGCATTGTGTCGGCCACCGTGATGGGCGTTGCTGCGGGATGGCTGCTGTCCGAAGGGTTCCGCCGGGGGCGTGTGCCCGAATATATGAAGGTGCCAGTCCTTTTTGCGTCACTACTGCTGGTCTTTGCACTGGCTGATGGAATCCTACACGAAAGCGGGCTGTTGGCTGTGACTATCATGGGTTTCTACATCGCCAATGCAGGGCTACCCAGCTATTCCGAACTGCGCAGGTTCAAGGAACACGCGACGGTCCTTCTGGTGTCGGGCGTTTTCATCCTGCTGGCGGCCTCCATGAACATCGATCGGCTCAGCCTGCTGGGCTGGCCCGCGCTTGCCTTTGTCGCCGTGACGGTCCTTGTGGTGCGCCCGGTGACGGTGATGGCGTCGCTGGCGCTCAGCAATATCCCTATGCAAGAACGTTTGCTGGTCGCCTTTACCGGGCCGCGCGGCGTCGTTCTGGTGGCTGTTGCGGGCCTCTTCTCGACCCGGCTTGTCGACGCGGGCATCGAGGATGCGGCGCTGTTGACGCCGCTCGCCTTCGCGCTGGTTGCGGCTACCGTCGTGTTGCACGGCTTTACGCTCCGGCCCATTGCCAGGTCGCTGGGGCTTGCGGGCGCGCATGTGCCCGGCGTGATCTTTGTCGGGGGGTCGCGTTTTTCTGCCGCCTTCGCTGCCGCCTTGCAGACCGAAGAAATCCCGGTGCTGATCGCCGATGCGAACCGTGCCCGCCTGCGGAGCGCGCGCGCGGCCGGGCTGCCCATCTTTATCGGTGATATCCTGTCCGATGGGGCCGAGCATGGGGTCGAATTCATCAGCTTTGACCGCGTTGTCGCGACCTCTGACAATGACGCCTACAACACGCTGGTCGCCACCGATCTTGCGCCTGAATTTGGCCGCGAGCATGTGTTCCAGCTGCGCCGGGCCAAGCAGGAACAGGCGCGCCGCGCCCTGCCTGTGACATTGGGCGGGCGCAATATCGCGAGCGGCCTGCGCTATCGCGAGTTGGGGCGCTATATGCAGCAAGGTTGGGAAATCCGCGCGACCAGCCTGACCGAGGAGTATTGCCTTGATGACTGGCACGCCGACAACCCCTCGTCGATTCCGCTGGCCGAGATCACACCGGGCAGCAACATGCGCATTTTGGCAGCAGACGCGGTGCTAAAGGCCAGTGCAGGGATGCGCCTGCTGGCCCTGTCCCCCGCGCCAAATCGCACGGTTGAGGCAGCAGAGCGCAGCGGCGACGAGGCCGCGCAGGCTGCTGCCGCCGAGGAGGCAGGTAATACGACTGGCAAGAGGGCGAGCGCCGCCCAAGGCGGAACGGCGGATTGACGCGCCGCGCCTTGATGCTAAACCGGGGCGCAATTGAGGGAATGATTGCAATGAACCTATTCAACGATATCCGGGCCGTCGTCGTGGAGGCGCTGGCGGAGCTTACGGCGGATGGCACGCTGCCCGCTGGGCTGGATCTGGGCAATGTCACGGTCGAGCCGCCCCGCGATCCCGCGCATGGCGACATGGCCACCAATGCGGCGATGGTTCTGGCCAAACCTGCCGGGATGAAGCCGCGCGCCATCGCCGACGCGCTGGCAGCCGCGCTTGTTAAGGACGCTCGTATAGACAGAGCCGAGATCGCTGGACCAGGCTTTTTGAACCTGCGCCTTGCGCCTGATTGCTGGCGCGAAGTGCTGCGCAGCGTTCTGGGCACTGGCGCCGAATTTGGCCGGTCGAACATGGGGCAGGGCGTCCGCGTCAACGTCGAATATGTCAGCGCCAACCCCACGGGCCCCTTGCATGTAGGCCACACGCGCGGCGCCGTGTTTGGCGATGCACTGGCCAGCCTGCTTGATTTCAACGGCTATGATGTCACCCGTGAATATTACATCAACGACGGCGGTGGGCAGGTTGATACGCTCGCGCGGTCGGTCTATCTGCGCTACCTTGAAGCGCATGGCCGCGCTGTCGATTTCCCCGATGGCACCTACCCCGGCGACTACCTGATCGAGACAGGCAAGGCGCTGAAGGAAAAAATTGGTGATGCGTGGGTCGACCAACCCGAAGACGTATGGCTGGCCGAATTGCGCAGCTACTCGACCGATGCGATGATGGATCTAATCCGCGCTGATCTGAAATCGCTCGGCGTCGAGATGGACAAGTTTTCGTCTGAGAAATCTTTCTACGGCACCGGCCTGATCGAAGAGGCGATCCAGTCGCTCGACGACAAGGGTCTGATCTACGAGGGCGTACTGGCGCCGCCCAAGGGCAAACTGCCCGAGGATTGGGAGCCGCGCGAGCAGACGCTCTTCCGCTCGACCGCGCATGGCGACGACGTGGACCGGCCCGTCCGCAAATCAGATGGCGCGTGGACCTACTTCGCGCCCGACATCGCCTATCACTATGACAAGGTCACACGTGGCTACGACCTGCTGATCGACGTCTTTGGCTCTGATCACGGTGGCTATGTCAAGCGTATGAAGGCCGCTGTTTCGGCCCTGTCGGATGGCAAAGTGCCGTTGGAAATCAAGCTGACCCAATTGGTAAAACTGTGGAAGAATGGTGAGCCGTTCAAGATGTCCAAGCGGGCAGGGACGTTCGTCACCCTGCGCGATGTCGTCGATCAGGTCGGCGCGGACGTCACGCGGTTTGTGATGCTGACACGCAAAAACGACGCGCCCCTCGATTTCGACTTTGACAAGGTGCTGGAGCAGGCCAAAGAAAACCCGGTCTTTTACGTGCAATACGCTCACGCGCGCATCCGCTCGGCCCTGCGCAAGGCAGAGGGACTGGGCATCGACGTGTCGGATACTGGGCTGATGGGCGCGGATCTGAGCCTGATCGCACATGAAGCCGAGCTGGTGTTGGCGCGCAAGATTGCCGAATGGCCCCGTCTGGTTGAGATTGCGGGTCGCACCAATGAGCCCCACCGCGTTGCCTTCTACCTCTATGATCTGGCCTCGGATCTGCACTCACTCTATAATAGGGGACACGAATTGCCTGAACTGCGCTTCGTTCAAGCTAGCGATCCGGCCACGTCTCAGGCCAAAATTGCCCTTGCACGGGCCGCAAGCGTTGTCATTTCTGCGGGTTTGGGTATCTTGGGGGTCACTCCGGCTGAAGAGATGCGTTAAAAAACGTACGCCGCCGGAATGCAATGAGGCAGATTTCACACCCGGCAGCGCATTGCGCCGGACGGCGAGAGGCGGGACATGGCAGATTTTCAAGCGCATAATGCGTCGGATGGCAGTGCTGGCGATGCTTATGGCACGGCCCATACTGAGGCCCGCTGTGATGGTGGTAAACCGCAAAGCCCCGTATCGCGCGTAACTTACGCCCTCGGCTCGATCGTGTCGGTTGGTCTGGTAATTGGCCTCGGTGTCTGGGGTTATAAACTACTAGTCCGTGATGTCAGCGGCGTGCCGGTGATCCGCGCGGCCCAAGGGCCGATGCGCATCCAGCCCGACGATCCCGGCGGTAGGCAAGCGCTCAATCAGGGACTTTCAGTCAATGATGTGGCCGCAAAAGGCACCGCCCGCGCAGCTCCCGATGAGCTTATTCTCGCGCCTGCCCCTCTGGAGCTAAGCGATGAGGACGCGCCGGGCGCGCCCGAAGCGCCCCGCGCGCAGGAGGCGCGCAGTCAGGCACCCGAACCAGCCGTCGGCAAGGTCGCACAGGCATCTGAGGTTGGCCCACCCACTTCGGACGCCGCCACGGACGAGATGTTGGCCCTCGCCGAGGTGCTTAGCGAGGGTATCGCGCCTATGGCAGCGCTCGATGATGCGCCGAATGTCGGTTTGCCCGGCGCCGAGGAAGAAGAGATCGCAGACGGTTTAGAAGAGGCGCCGCCGCCTTCCGGAAGCATCGCCACATCGCTGCGCCCGCGCGCGCGCCCGGCAGATCTGAGTAACATCCAGC
>Ga0307966_1000213_pt1 | contig 47618 bp, 40 predicted proteins | sample OrgLakmetagen646_FD_203141 | JGI IMG/M metagenome (GOLD analysis project Ga0307966, IMG submission 203141) | Saline water microbial communities from Organic Lake, Antarctica - #646 | ecosystem: Environmental > Aquatic > Non-marine Saline and Alkaline > Saline | place: Antarctica: Organic Lake... | reverse complement strand
TTGAAAACTCGAAAGCCAAAAAAGCGGTAAAAGTGATACATCAAAATTTCTTCACTAAAAAGCACACCATTGATGCGTTTTTGGTAGGGTGTGGCAATGTTGGTCAGGAGTTACTTCGGCAAATTGCACTGCAACAACCGGCGTTGATGGCTAGAAACATTAGGCTAGAAGTGTTTGGTGTCGCTAACAGCCGAAAATTGTTACTGAATAACAGTGGCGTTGATTTAAATTCGGATTGGAAAGCTGAGTTAGAAAAGGCCGATGAAGCATTCTCAGTCGCTCGTATTCATCAGTTCTCGAATGACAACAGTTTAGTAAACCCAGTGATTATTGACTGTACCAGTAATGAGTCGATTGCAGACTTGTATGTGGAAATGATGAATTCAGGTTGTCATGTTGTTACGCCCAACAAAAAGGCGAATACGGCATCCATGGCTCAGTACAAAAAGCTGCAAGGTACTATGCAGAAAACTAACCGACAATATCTTTATGAAACAACGGTTGGAGCAGGCTTGCCTGTCATTGATAACTTGCAAAAGTTAGTCTCGGCGGGTGACGAGCTAGAGAGTTTTGAGGGTATTTTGTCGGGTTCATTGTCTTATGTATTTGGTAAGCTTGACGAGGGTATGAGCCTATCTAAAGCAACCTTGATAGCTAAAGAGAATGGCTTTACTGAACCTGATCCTCGCGACGATTTATCCGGCATGGATGTGGCGCGTAAGCTACTTATTATGGCGCGTGAATCCGGTATGGAATTGGAACTTTGTGACATTGAAATTGAATCTGTTTTACCGCCTAACTTTGATGCTACAGGGACTATTGATGTATTCCTAGCTAATTTACCGTCCTTGGACGCAAACTTAAAGGTCAGAGCCGAGAGTGCGAAAGAGGCGGGTAAAGTGTTGCGTTATGTTGGCTCAATTAAGCAAAATAAATGTAAGGTTTGTATTCAAGAAGTCGCGCTTAATCATCCCTTAGCGACGGTAAAAGAGGGTGAGAACGCACTGGCTATCCATAGTAAATATTACCAGCCTATTCCCTTTGTTATTCGTGGCTATGGCGCCGGCGCTACGGTGACAGCGGCAGGTGTGTTCGCTGATGTGCTTCGCACCATGCCTTGGACACAGGATTTCGGATAATGACAGTAAAAACAACAAAAGCATTTGCACCCGCATCGATTGGTAACGTCAGCCTTGGTTTCGATTTGCTCGGTGCAGCATTGCAACCTATAGATGGCACGCAACTAGGTGACTGGGTTGAGGTAACCGACGCTGATGTATTTTCACTCAGTGTGGATGGTAATTTTGCCGATAGACTGCCCCCCGGCATTGAAAACAACATTGTGACCAAGTGCTATACTTTTTTTCAAAACAAATTAACATCAATACATAAAGCGCAGCTCAAGGTTAAAGTGCATTTGCACAAAGCGTTACCTATCGGCAGTGGATTAGGCTCAAGTGCGAGTTCGATAGTTGCTGCTTTTTATGCACTAAATGAACATGCGGATAGAGCATTTTCTGAAGATGCTCTTTTGACTATGATGGGCGAATTAGAAGGTCAAATTAGTGGTAGCGTGCATTTCGACAATGTGGCACCCAGCTATATCGGCGGACTTGTCTTGATGACCGGCCAGGCCTCACCGATTGCTGCTAAACTGCCGTGTTTTGACAACTGGTATTGGGTGGTGTGTTATTCTGGCATCGCGGTTTCGACGGCTGAAGCTCGGCGATTGTTACCTAAGCAATACTCATTATCTGATACGCTGGATTTTGGGCGTCAACTTAGCGTCTTTGTACATAGCCTTTATACCCGAAATGAAACGCTAGCAGCGAAAATGATGACCGACGTAATTGCTGAACAACATAGAAAAGTGCTATTGCCGGGCTTTGATGATGCGCGCGATGCTTGTATGAGCAGTAATGCATTGGCATTCGGTATTTCAGGGTCGGGTCCAGCTGTTTTTGCTATTGCCAGAGAACTTGAGGAGGCAAAAACAATGCAGACATGGTTAGAAAAAGAGTATATTCAGAATAGCGATGGCTTTAGTCATATTTGTCAGTTAGGTAATAAAGGCACAATGCTTATTTCCTGAGTCGTTTATTGAAAGAATGAAAATAGCGAAAGCGGCACATAACCATAACGTGCATTACTCATTAAGCCATTAGCCGAACAAAAAAACAAAGGTTTCAGACGTGAATTTAGTCAATTTAAAAGATGCGAGTGATAAAGTAAATTTTGCCGAAGCGGTAAAAAAAGGCTTGGGTAAAAACCAAGGATTATATTTTCCTGAGGAGATTGTTCCTTTTGAGAATATTGATGAAGTGTTGGCTTTACCATTTGTTGAAAGAAGTATTCGTATACTCAAGCAACTTATTGGTGACGAGTTACCAGAGGAGTTGCTGAGCAAAATTGTCACTACGGCATTTCAGTTTGACGCGCCATTAGTAAAGGTGACTGAGAATATTTATAGCTTAGAGCTTTTTCACGGTCCAACACTCGCCTTTAAAGACTTTGGTGGGCGTTTCATGGCACAAGTCTTAGCTAACATTAGTAAAGGTGAGCCAATTACTATTTTAACCGCAACCTCTGGTGATACCGGTGCTGCTGTTGCTCATGCATTTCATGGTATCAACAATATTCAAGTTGTGATCTTGTACCCTAAAGGCAAAATTAGTCCGCTACAAGCAAAGCTGTTTACTACGCTTGGTGGTAATATCCACACGATTGCTATCGAAGGTGACTTTGATGGCTGCCAGCAATTGGTGAAGGCGGCATTTGATGACCCTGAAGTGCGTGATGGCTTACACTTAAATTCCGCTAATTCAATCAATATCAGTCGTCTGCTTGCACAAGTTTGTTATTACTTTGAAGCAGTTGCGCAACTGCCCAAAAAGCAACAAGATAAAGCCGTGCTTTCAATACCCAGCGGTAATTTTGGTAACCTAACAGCAGCTATGATTGGCAAGTCACTAGGGCTGCCAATTAAGCGTTTTATTGCAGCGACTAATTTGAATGATACTGTGCCGCGTTATTTACAAACGGGTAAATGGACTCCTAAGTCTACGATAGCGACGATATCTAATGCAATGGACGTTAGTCAGCCAAATAACTGGCCACGTATTGAAGCGTTGATTGAGCAGGGCTATATAGATAAAGACAGTCTGATAGGCGAGGCGGTTGACGAAGAGTATACGCAACTAGCTATGCGTCAGTTAGCAGGCTTAGGCTATGTTTCAGAGCCGCATGCAGCTATTGGATACCGGTCATTGTCACGCTCTTTAGCTGCCGATGAAGTCGGCGTGTTTTTGGGTACAGCACATCCTGCTAAATTTAGAGAAACCGTAGAAAATGTATTGGGGCAACCCATTAGCTTGCCGCAACCGCTGGCTGATTGTGTGGGTAAACCAGAGTTCTCGGTGGATATTGAAAATAGCTACGAAGCGCTTAAGTCGCATATGTTTTCCATTTTAAAATAAGTAAGTTAAGGAGTGTCTCGCATGCAGACTTGGGAGGCACTTTTTGGTATTAATAATCTGCAGCAGGGTATTGTACAGAGTGTTAGCGGTGATGTAGAAAAAGGTAATAAAACAGAGCCAGCAAACGTGTCTTTGCGCGCAGGTATGCAAAGCGCTCTTAGTCATGTAGAGAATCAGCGTAATGCTGGCAAGGTGATTTTCCCTATACAGGCTGATGTATTTAATGCTTTCAAACTAACCACGCCCGAAAATTTGAAAGTTGTGATTTTGGGACAAGATCCTTATCACGGCCTAAATCAGTCCCATGGTTTGTGTTTTTCGGTTTTAAAAGGGAATAAAATCCCGCCCTCCTTACGTAACATATACAAAGAACTCGCCACTGATATTGCTCATTTTGAAACACCAGAGCATGGCAACTTAAGTCAGTGGGCCCAGCAGGGCGTGTTACTCCTAAATACGGTGTTAACGGTAGAGCAGGGACAAGCGAATTCACATAAAAATGTAGGTTGGGAGCAGTTTACTGACGGTGTTATTTCAACCATTAACAGTGAATTTGATAATGTGATTTTTTTACTGTGGGGTGCCCCAGCGCAGAAAAAAGCAACGCTAATTGATAAAAGTTGTCATACTATTTTGACCGCTGTTCACCCGTCCCCCTTGTCCGCATATCGAGGTTTTTTTGGGTGTAGGCATTTCAGTATAACTAACAGGATTTTAAAGTCATTAGCGAAGCAACCAATCGATTGGTCGCCTTAATAAGTCCTTAAGCGTGTCTTGTATAGACATCAGGTCGCTTAGACTTTGAACTTGCTAAGATCAGCTTTGTAGGCTTAATCAAGTAATTAGTCGAATGTCTAACAAAATTAGTCGAGAATATAACAAAAATGCCACCCAAAGATATAATCTGTTGAATGACATTTTACGTTGTTATCGCATCATTTCATTTAATTCGTTCTCTAAGCTAGTGTCCAAGTCGCATAATTCTCTGTCGAGTTTATGCTTGTCTTGGATAGCTTCAATTTCTCTCCATTTTCGCTTCTTGCTCTTAGTTTTAACTGGACGGGACTCTGTATCGATTATTGACATTAACTCGGCTCTTTCCACGTGTATCTCCTTATCGAAACCGTTTACAACATAACCAACTAACTCAATGAAGAGCATCTACCCTCAGCGCTCGTTCTTAATATGTACCATAGGCGTTGCAAAATTAAAACACATTAATTAACTATTTGTTAACCCGCACTCGCATTTTCACGACACCAGCAGCAACTTATTTTACGATTTATTTTTTTGAGCCTGATTGAATTGAGCAATTAGTGACGCAGTTGACGCGTCTAAATATTCATCACTCTTGTTCCCTTGAATGACATTTAATACGTCGTTGCCCAATACTTTACCGAGCTCCACACCCCATTGATCGAACGAGTTTATATCCCAAATAGCCCCTTGAATTAATACTTTGTGCTCATATACAGCGATTAGCGCCCCCAGTGTTTTAGGATCAAGTTGCTCAAATAAAAGCGTATTACTGGGTTTGTTTCCCGGCATTGTTTTGTGCGCCGCTAACTTTACGCGTTCTTCATCAGAGAAGCCTTTATCGCTTAAGTCTTGGTAACACTCTTCAAATGTTTTTCCTTGCATCAAGGCTTGAGTTTGACCAAAACAGTTGGAAGCTAACATTGCATGATGTGTGTCATCTTGATTTGATACTTTAATCGGTAACATGAAGTCAGCAGGGATTGGCAGGTTACTTTGGTGGATTAACTGGTGAAATGAATGCTGGCCGTTGGTGCCTTCGGCCCCCCAAATAATAGGACCTGTGCCGTGGTCAACAGTCATGCCATTTTGTATGGTTGTCTTGCCATTACTTTCCATATCGAGTTGTTGAACATAGGCTGGAAAGCCTCTCAGGTAATGATAATAAGGCAATAACACATGTGACTGTGCACCCATAAAATTACGATACCAAACACCTAATACGGCCAATATCACCGGTAGATTTGACTCAAAGGGAGCTGTTTTGCTGTGTTCATCCATTTCATAAGCACCTTGCAGTACTTGCCTGAAATTATCAAAACCAATTGCAAGGCAAATAGGTAAGCCGATTGCAGACCAAAGCGAGTATCTACCACCTACCCAATCAGCCATAGGAAATACATTGTCAGCAGTCATGCCAAAGTCAGTTGCGGCTTTTACATTTGAGGACACCGCAATAAAATGTTTAGCAATATCCGTTGCAGTTGCACCTTGCTGCAAAAACCATGCTTTTGCGGTGAGCGTATTTTGCAGCGTTTCTTGGGTGTTAAATGATTTGGATGACATTACAAATAAGGTTTCTTCAAAATCACATTCGGATAAAACGTCTTGAATATGGCATGCATCAACATTGGCCACAAAACGCACATCCAATACTTTATTTTGATACGGTTTAAGTGCTTCAGTGACTATTTTTGGACCAAGGAATGAACCGCCAATACCAATGCAAACTACTTTTTTAATTGCTTTCCCCGTGCAGCCTTTGTGCGCGCCCGATTGGACACGTTGTGTGAACGCTTTCATTTTGTCTAAGGTGGCTAAAACACTCGGCATGACGTCTTCGCCATCAACCATGACTGGTTTACCAGAGAAGTTTCTTAATGCGGTGTGCAATACAGCACGATGTTCAGTGGTGTTAATAAGATCACCAGCAAACATAGCATTAATTTTATTACTCACTTGACGTTGTTCTGCAAGCTCAAAAAGAGCTTTTAATACGTCTTCGGTAACCCGGTTTTTACTGTAATCAAGGGTAATGCCACAGGCGCTGGTTGTATACTTGCTTGCCCGATTTTTGTCGGCAGCGAACCAGTCTCGCATATGTTGGCGTTTTATACCGGTTGACAGTGCTTCGAGTGTTGACCATGCTTGAGTATGACGAATAGGTTCCACGGTTAAGTCTCCAATTTTTTAAATTTAGCCTATCGATAAAGACACAAAAGGCACACAAAACGCAGACTAACAGCAAAAAATGATGAGTCTGATTTACGCGTGCCCTATGCTTTAAAAACGTAGCAGGGTGATGCTGTGAATTGCCTGCTATGTTGTTGCATTGCGAACACAAGATGCTTGTTTCTATTGAACCTAAGTGACCACAGTTGCTGTAAAGATATCAACCGTTAGAGCAGCATTTGCGTTTATAGCATTTTTTCTAGCAATATTTCTAACTTAGCTTGGTCCGCTGCGAAGTTACGAATACCTTCTGCTAGTTTCTCAGTTGCCATTGCATTCTCGTTCATATCCCATCTAAATTCGGTTTCTGATATTTTATCGCCGACATTTTTTGCTTTGCCATTATCCATTAAATAAGGTTTTACTTCGCCTGGCGCGTTAGATAATTCTTCAAGCAACTGCGGGCTAATAGTCAAACGATCGCAGCCAGCAAGGTAAAGTATTTCGTCGATATTTCGGAAACTCGCACCCATAACCACCGTCTTATAACCATAAGATTTGAAGTAATTATAGATTTCAGTCACAGAAATAACGCCCGGATCTTCATCACCGGTATACCCTGTTTTACCGGTGCTTGCTTTGTACCAGTCTAGGATACGGCCAACAAATGGGGAAATCAAAAATACACCCGCTTCAGCACAGGCTCTTGCTTGGGTGAAGCTAAACAGTAAGGTTAAGTTACAGTTTATGCCTTCTTTTTCTAAAATTTCGGCTGCCTTTATGCCTTCCCAAGTAGATGCCATCTTAATCAAAATACGAGACTTGTCGATGCCAGCATCGGCATATAACTTAATCAGTTTATGCGCTTTTTTTAGAGTTGCTGCGGTATCAAAACTTAATCTAGCGTCTACTTCGGTTGAAATGCGGCCAGGAATAACCCCCAAAATCTCTTTACCAATTGCAACGGCAAGTTTGTCGCCAGCATCGTTAAGCTGTTGTGCCGGGTTATTTGATTGTGTCTTTGCCCATGCAACAGACTCTTTGATTAATTCAGCGTACTGAGTCAATGAAGCGGCTTTGAGCAGCAATGAAGGATTAGTTGTGGCGTCCACAGGTTGATATTTTTTAATCGCCTCGATGTCGCCTGTGTCTGCAACCACAGTTGTCAGCGTGCGCAATGATTCAAGTTGTGTTGTCATCTTTAATGCCTTTGTTTAAGTAATAAGTCTAGATTACCGATTGTGGCGGCAACTGGCTATAACAGATTGTTTGTTTTTATATTATATTGTGAGGATATAGACATTTATGAAATTGACCCCATGTGTTATAAAAGAGAACAAAAAAGGACAGAAAGTTATTATGTTAATGATCGTTTCCCCTGCGAAAAATCTTGATTTCGAATCTTCATTGCCTACCCAAGAGTTTACTCAACCTAGTATGTTGGGTGACGCTAAAGCGTTGGTGAAGACCTGCAAAAAGTTAGCACCAAGTGATTTAGCGAGTCTGATGCATATCAGCGATAAGCTCTCGATATTAAATGCTGAACGATTTTCAAGCTTTACCACGCCCTTTACACCTGAGAATGCGCGCCAATCGATATTCACCTTTAACGGTGATGTTTACACCGGGCTAGATGCAAAATCCTTAAACCAGGATGATATTCAGTTCGCGCAAAAACATTTACGTATTCTTTCTGGGCTTTATGGTTTGCTGCGACCATTAGACTTAATGCAAGCTTACCGTCTTGAAATGGGGACTAAGCTAGAAAATACGCGCGGTAAATCCTTGTATGAATATTGGGGTAACTCGATTACCCAAGAATTGAACAAAGCACTAAAGGAAGCAAAAAATCAAACTCATAAACCGGTAAATACTGATGCAGTAGGCAGTAGCATCCTGATAAATTTAGCGAGTAATGAGTATTTTAGTTCGGTGAAAAAGAAGCTACTTGGCGCGACCATTATAACACCTCATTTCAAAGATGAGAAAAATGGAAAGTATAAAATCATCAGCTTTTACGCCAAAAAAGCACGCGGCTTAATGGCACGCTACATTATTGAAAATCGTATTACGTGTGCATCAGCACTGAAAAACTTTGATAGTGCCGGCTATCAGTATAATGATTTAGAAAGCACGGCGACTGAGTTAGTATTTAAGCGGGCACAACAAGCTTAGTGGTAAAAAATACAAAAAAAGGCAACTACTTATAATATGTTAAATATAATATGTTAAATAGTCGCCTTTTTATGATGGTGTTACTTCACTATTGTGTCAGGTTAACGTGTTTACTGGCCCCTAATCAACATACATCAACTGCTGCAATTTAAGTATTTGGGTTTCGTTACCTTGCTGAATATTGATTTCAAAACGGAAATTTTCTTTATGAGCATGTGAAAAAACGGCTAAGTAGTATATTGCATCTCCGTCTACCACTTTTTTAAATGATAACTTTTTGGTACTCCCCAATAAATTTCTTGCCGTGCCGGTGACAGAAACATTTTGTGCTTTCTTGTCATCGCTATGTAATACAGAAATATTAACGAATGAATTAAATTTGCTGCGCACTATAGAGTTTGCTTTGGCTATTTGGGGAGTTAAAAACGAAGTGGCTAACACAATATGGTGCACGTCCCAGTTACCCAATTGGGTTTTCTCTTCTGCGCTAACTGTCCCTTGCATTAAGAAAGTGGCAACCAATAGCATTATAAATACTAAACCACGATACGCTTTTGTTAAGTAATGCTGATTGGCTGAATATCTCATAATCTTTCCTATTTTTACATTAAGTACGGTAAGTACTGACCGATTAGATCTAATGCAAATTGAATTGCTAAAATCAACACAAGAGGAGAGAAGTCTAAACCACCTAAGGAGGGTAAAAATCGGCGAATAGGGGCTAATAAAGGATCCGTAAGTTGATGCAATAAATAGCGAACTGAAGGCCCGACGTTAGGAACAAAACTAAGTATCATGTTACCTATTAAGACAATGAAAAGTAACCAAAATGCGCTCTTAAGTAAGCCAAATAGTACTAAAATGATAGTGGGTAGGACTGGGAACATTGAGTCAGTAAGTACAAAAAACACAATAAACTTGGTTAGAATAACTAAAAATGCAAACACAAAAGTGGCTGTGTCGAATTTGCCCAAAGACGGAATGATGCCGCGCAGCGGGCCAACAGCAGGTTGGGTTGCTTTAACCACAAATTGACTCAAGGGATTGTAGAAATCAGCTCGCGCCCATTGTAGCCATAGTCTTGCCAATACAATCATGGCATAAGTATCAAATAACAACGTAATTAAATTATTGAAGGCTAACATTTTGGATTCCGTTTAAGTTAAAGGTCAGACGACATTTTTACAGCTCTTGCAACAGCAGCCTGCATAGCTTTACTGACAATCGCTTCTAAATTGTTTTCTTGGAAGGCACAAATTGCCGCGTGTGTTGTACCGCCCTTAGATGTGACTTGGGCTCTCAGTTGACTTAATTCAAGGTCTGGGTTGTGACAAATCATTTCAGCACTTCCCAGCAGTGCTTGTTGTACGAGCACGCGAGCGTCATTACTGCTTAATCCCATTTGTATGGCTTCATCTTGCATCGCTTGCGCAAATAAGAAGAAATACGCAGGGCTACTTCCGGCGGCAGCTATCACAATATTAATTTGACTATCTTTTTCTACCCATAATGTTTTGCCAACATGATCCATAACATGCCCAACAAAGTCTCGATCAACTTGTGTCACTGAATCAGGCGCATAAAGTCCAGTCATACCTTTGCCTAGTGAGGACGGCGTATTTGGCATAGTGCGTACCACTTGATTGTAATTACCCAGCATCTCAATTATACGATCGGTGGTGATACCGGCCGCAATAGAAACCATAATTTTTCCATCAATTGACGTTTTTTGGATCAGGTCTGCGCAAGTTGCAGCCATGATTTGTGGTTTAACTGACAGAATAATAACATCGCCAGCTTCGCACGCTTCTATGTTTGATTGGCTTGTGTTAATACCAAAATCGTTAGCTAAAGCCTCTAGCTTGGGCGTCGATGGATTTGATGCAGTGATTAGTGTGGGGTCATAACCGCCATTTACCAAACCACTAATGATACTTCTGGGCATATTGCCTGCGCCAATAAAACTTAACTTACGTGCTTGCATATTACTCCTTCACATTTGTTATTAATTAATGAGTGCTCAGTCGTTAGAGCCAAAAATAACCAATAGCGATAGCATTAGTCGATAGCGCCGCTAGGTTACAGCGCTAAAATTAATTGCGAGCGCCAAAAATGGCCGTACCAACCCTAACTATGGTAGAACCGCATTCAATGGCCGCAGATATATCACCACTCATACCGATCGATAGGGTATCAAATTGTGGATACTTTTGCTGACATGTGGCAAATAAAGCCTGCATTTTTTTAAAAGAGGCGAGTTGTTCGGATTTTACTTTGCTCGCTTTTGGGATCGCCATTAACCCTCTTATGCATAATTTGTTAAGTTTTTCGGAATCTGATAATAGCGGCATAAGGTCTTGGGGCAATACCCCTGCCTTTGAATCTTCTTCGTCTATATTAATTTGAATACAGATATTCAGTGGGCTTGCGTAATTTGGACGTTGTTCATTCAGACGTTGTGCAATTTTATAGCGATCGACTGAATGCATCCAATCAAAATTTTCTGCCACTAAACGGCTCTTGTTTGACTGCAGCGGGCCGATAAAATGCCAAGAGATATCAGTTAAGTGCTTTAGGTCAGCTATCTTGTCGACGCCTTCTTGGACATAATTTTCACCAAATGAACGGTGTCCGGCTTCATACGCAAGCACAATATCCGATACGGGTTTGGTTTTACTTACGGCTAACAATTTAATATTGTTCGCATCACGACCAGCCGTTAAGGCACATTGTTTTATTTGAGCCCGAACGCTCTCTAGATTCTCGGCGATAAGATTTGTCATAAGTTGGTTTCTCAAATTTTAGTAACACAAGATTAATTATTTATATCAGCGTTCGCATCAGCAACTACTTTTTGGAGTCACCCGTAGTGGACATTAACGAACTTCTCGCCTTTAGTGTAAGCAACAGAGCCTCAGATTTACATTTATCTGCAGGATTACCTCCCATCATTCGTGTTGATGGTGAAATGCGTCGCCTCAATATTAACGAGTTAACTCACGAAGAAGTGCATGAGTTAATTTTCAGCATTATGAATGACAAACAACGCAAAGAATACGAAGAAAATCTAGAATGCGATTTTTCTTTTGAAATAAAAGATTTATCTCGCTTCAGGGCCAACGCCTTCGTGCAAAACCGTGGCGCGGCTGCCGTGTTGCGAACAATTCCAAGTGATATTTTAACACTAGACCAGTTAGGTGCCCCGGAAATTTTTAAACAAATAATTAATCAACCGACAGGCATCATACTTGTTACAGGGGCCACAGGCTCAGGTAAAAGCACGACACTGGCAGCAATGGTTGACCATATTAATGCGCACAAACGTGAGCATATTCTTACCATTGAAGACCCAATAGAATTTGTCCATAAAAACAAGATGTGCGTGATGAATCAGCGTGAAGTCCATCGCGATACGCATAGTTTTAACAATGCACTACGCTCAGCATTGCGTGAAGATCCTGATGTTATTCTAGTGGGTGAATTACGAGATTTAGAAACCATTCGTCTAGCAATATCGGCTGCGGAAACTGGTCACCTCGTATTCGGTACACTGCACACTAATTCAGCACCAAAAACGATTGACCGTATTATCGATGTATTCCCTGCTGAAGAAAAATCAATGGTGCGTTCAATGCTGTCTGAATCATTGCGTGCGGTAATTTCACAAACTTTATTGAAAAAAGTGGGTGGTGGTCGAGTTGCTGCGCATGAGATTATGATTGGTATACCCGCGATCAGAAACCTTATTCGTGAAGACAAAGTGCCACAAATGTATTCTGTTATCCAAACCGGACATCAGCACGGCATGCAAACCATGGATCAGTGTTTACAACGTCTGGTTGCGATGGGTGTTATTTCAGCCATTGATGCAGCAGCTAAGTCGATAGATAAATCACCATCCATTGGCATGTAGGCAAAGCAGAGGATTAAGTATGTTAAGTTTACACGAGTGTTTAGAAGATATGGTTGTGCACGGTGCGTCGGATTTGTTTATTACGGTAGGCATGCCAGTGAGCGCTAAAATTAATGGGCGTATGACCCCATTAACCGCCATGAACTTAACCGATCAAGAGGCGCTCGAACTCGTACATGATACAATGAGTGAAAAACAACAGAAGGCATTTGTTGAAGAAAAAGAATGTAATTTTGCGATTTCGATAGAAGGTGTTGGCCGTTTCAGATGCAGTGCCTTTTGGCAACGCGATCAACCTGGCATGGTCATTCGTCGTATTGTAACGCAAATTCCAAACGCAGATGATCTGGGTTTACCACCCATTCTGAAAAATATCATCATGTCTAAAAAAGGCTTGGTGTTATTTGTTGGTGGCACGGGTACAGGCAAGTCAACATCACTTGCTGCTCTTATCGGGCATAGAAACCAGCATTCTCATGGGCACATATTGACCATTGAGGATCCGATTGAATTTGTACATGAGCACAATAACTGTGTAATCACGCAGCGCGAAGTTGGTATCGATACGCATACCTTTGACGATGCTTTGAAGAGTTCACTGCGTCAGGCTCCGGATGTTATTTTAATTGGTGAAATTCGTTCTATGGAAACCATGGAATACGCCATGTCGTTTGCTGATACTGGGCACTTATGTGTTGCGACTTTGCATGCAAATAATGCAAACCAGGCGATTGAACGTATAATGCATTTAGCCCCGCAGAGCATGCATCAGAAGCTGCGTTTCGATTTAAGTCAAAACATTAGAGCAATTGTGGCTCAGCAACTAGTTCCCACCATCGATGGCAAGGGCAGAGTTGCGGCGATAGAAGTTCTGTTGAACACGCCGTTAGTGTCAGACCTGATCCAGCGAAATGAAATTGGTATGTTAAAAGAAGCGATGGTGAAGGGCAAAGAGCAGGGTATGCAAAGCTTTGATATGGCACTTTATACATTATATAAGGAAAATCGTATTTCCGAAGAGCAAGCAATGCATAACGCCGATTCTGCAAATGACTTACGCTTAATGATAAAGCTTGATAGTCAAGAGGGCACTGGTCTGGGTAGTTTGAGCAATGTGTCGATAGACATGGAGTAGGCGGTGTGAAAACAGTCGCTATGTGACTGATCGCATTTGACAAACCCCGCTCTTAGCGGGGTTTGTTGTTTCGTTTTATCTGCTCTACCGCCCAGCATTGCTGGGTGCCGTAGTAATTATCTTTAAAGTTACACACTCGAATACTTTCATGTTGTTTGATTCTTAATAGACGTTGGCTTAGCTGAATGATGATATCGTGCATGGTATGTTCATTATTAGTATTAAAATAAATTGCTGTTTATTGGTAGGTGACAGACGCTGCCATTTCGGTTTATGTTGGTCATTAAATAATAACGTGTATCGATAATTATTAAAAACCCGATAAACCAATCGTTCTAATCGGTTTTTAGGCTTAGCTTGTTGTATCGCTAACAAAAGCATGTAGTCATATTTTTAACTCACGATCTGTCTGCTATTTAATAGTGCGTAGATATAAGCAGATGTGAAAATGGGAGTCATTTATCAAAGGGAATTTAATGCAGAGATTTTTTCGTCATCACGACCGCTTCCATGTCTATCAAGTCAAAAGTATTTTAGATGATGCTGGTATTCCTTGTTTTGTAAAAAATGAACTAGTACAAGGCGCTATTGGCGAAATACCGCCGCTGGATTCCGAACCTGAAATTTGGCTTCAAGATAGCGAGTGGCAGGCTAAAGCACAAAAAATACTAGATAGCTTTTATCAAGAACAAGCCGATATAAGCGCCGATAATAAAAATGATTGGGCATGTGTGCATTGTGGACAAATGAATGAGTTTCAGTTTGCAATTTGTTGGCAATGCCAAGATCCCAGAGTCAAAGACACCGATTAATCATAGGCCAAAGTCAGCATTCCACTGGTTTTTAGGTGTTTATGTCTGTAGCTTGCGCTCATAATCTATGCGAGCCCGATATATATATGCTTGCGTACACGCAGTCCCTGGTGATTTCAATCTTGTGCGATAATCCAGCTTTCGTAAATTAAACAAGCCGAAACGCTATCTACTTTTTCTTTGCTTAGCTTTTTAAACCCGCCTAATTCGAATAAACGTGCTTTTGCATCCACAGTGCTTAAGCGTTCATCAAACGTATGCACTGGGAGGCCGAACCGGCCGTGCAAGCGATTGGCGAATTTTTGGGCGCGTTGGGTTATTTCTTGCTCAGTACCATCCATATTCAATGGTAAACCGACCAATAGGTTGTTAGGTTGCCATTCGGCAAACACATCCGCAATGATTTGCCAATTTGGTATGCCATCATTTGCTCTTAATGCAAACAAGGGTGATGCGGTTCCTGTTATTGTTTGACCCACCGCCATGCCAATGCTTTTGACACCATAATCGAATGCAATGGTGGTATTGTTTTTCATTTAAGCATGACCAATTTCTTGAGTCAGTTGCCAAACATCCACACCTAACTTGTTAACGGCGGCTCGCCATTTTGAATGCACAGGCGTGTTGAATAAGAGATCATCATCAGCCTCTACGGTCAGCCATACGTTCTCTTGTAGTTCTTGTTCCAGTTGTCCCGGTTCCCAGCCCGCATGACCAAGAGCGATAAGTGCTTTTTCTGGACCTAAATCGTTTCCTATAACTGCTAAAATATCTTTGGAAGTTGTCACCATCATCGCAGGTGTGAGGGCGACACTAGAACTCCAGCCTTCTTGGGATTCATGCAAAATAAAACCTCTATCTTGATGCATTGGCCCACCACAAAGCACGATTTGCTGGCTTTTGTTGTCTTCAACTATCGCGTGCTCATCGGCTTGCGAAATTAGCTCTCGAAACGTCATTGTTGAGGGAAGATTGATAACAATACCCATTGCTCCTTCTGTATTATGCTCGCAAACATAAATAACGGCGCGCTCAAAAAAGCCGTCTTCTAGCGAGGGCATAGCAACCAATAAATGATTTTTCAAGCCGTTTTCTAATCTATTATCCACGCTATTTACGCTTTTCATTTATTTTAGCTACTTCCTTATTAAATTCGTTTTTCGATAGCATCAAATAAGATACCGCAAATGTTAATGTCGTATGCGCCCTCTATTTCTTTTACGCATGTTGGGCTGGTAATATTAATTTCAGTTACTTTATTACCAATGACATCAAGGCCGACAAATAACAAACCTTGGGCAGATAAATTTTCTGCTATTTTGTTGGCGATCGCAAAGTCCGATTCTGATAGCGGCTGAGGTCGCCCGGTTCCTCCTGCAGCTAAGTTACCGCGGGTCTCGTTTTTTGCAGGAAGTCTCGCTAAAGCATAAGGAATAACTTGACCGTCGACAATTAAAATACGCTTATCGCCGTCTTTTATTTCAGGTAAATATTCTTGAAACATGGCATATCGAGTGCCTAACTCAGTGAGTGTTTCAATGATGACACCTAGGTTATTAGCGTCTTCTTTGACTCTAAAAATAGACGCGCCGCCCATGCCATCAAGCGGTTTACAAATGATATCTTTGTGCTTAGCGTGAAATGCTTTAATCAATGTTTTGTTGCTACTAACCAAGGTGTCAGGAATAAGGTCTGGAAAGCATGAGGTAAATAACTTTTCATTGAAGTCTCGCAACGCTGAGGCTTTATTGACCACTAAGCAACCAAGATTTTCTGCCAGTTCAAAAATTTGCGTTGCATACAAGAATTCACTATCAAAAGGCGGATCTTTGCGCATCAACAAGGTATCTAATTCACCCAAACAAATATCTTGCGCTGACTCGAAAGTATACCAGTTTGCACTATCGTTCTGAACCCGAAGCTTTTTGCTAGATGCACGAGGCTCACCATTCAAAATATAAAGGTCACCCATTTCGATATAGTAAAGCTCGTATCCGCGTTTTTGCGCTTCGGTCAACATAGCAAAACTGGTGTCTTTCTTGATGTTGATGGCTGAAATTGGGTCCATCACAATGCCAAGTTTAATTGTCATAAGCTTATCGGTCTCTTGTCGTTGATTTATATATTGTTACTGAGTTACTTAATTTCAAGCTACAGGTCACCAAATAATGCCTGCATTATAGAAATACTAGCCAAAGCGGCAGTTTCTGTACGCAAAATACGAGGGCCTAAATTAACCGAATCAAAGCCGGTTTGTTCACAAGTATATATCTCTTGTTCAGAGAGTCCTCCTTCGGGACCAATTAATAGCCTAAAACCATGCACAGGTCTGGTTAAGTTCGACATATATTTGCTACTCCCAGGCGTGAGCATCACTTTTTGTTGCTCTGTAGATTGACCCAACCATTTATTCAATGAGACAGGCTGATGCAACCTTGGTAAGACATTCCTGCCCGACTGTTCACACGCTGAGATGATTGTTTTTTGCCATTGTTCGTGTTTCTTTTGCCATCTGTCAACTGACAGTTTGACTACACAGCGTTCAGTGATGACCGGCGTTATTTCGGTGACGCCAAGTTCAACAGATTTTCGTAATGCAAAATCCATTCTGTCGCCCTTTGATACGCCTTGAGCTAGGTGAATATTTAATGGAGATTCACTGCGCATTGACAGTTGCGAATTGACAATAGCGAGGACTTGTTTCTTGTTAATGCTCAATACTTCGGCACTATACTCATTACCATCACCATTGAAAAGGACAATGGGGTCAGCTTGTTTCAAGCGTAATACGTTATTGATGTAATGGCTGAGTTGCGAGTCTAGCTCAATTTCGTCATCAACTTGCAAAGGCAAAGGTGTGTAAAAACGGGAAATTCGCATAATGTTTATAATAACAAAAAGATAATCGAGGGATCCTATCACAACATTTTTATTAGCGATGTTTTTATAAATTATTTTAGAAGCGCAAATATTGACTGTTGTAATTACGATGTCGCTAAAATCGAGCTGCTTCTGTTCTTTGACTCGCAAAGCGCCAATGCGAGTAGGCTAAAAATGATAAGGGTAATTATTACAAAGAAATATATTGCTATATAGTGCTCCTAGCTTTTAGCGTCATTAGTCTCACTAAATGTATAAATTGTTAGTGTGAATGGGCTTTTCACGACTACCTTATTTTTAATGCTTTTTTAATTAGACGGATGTTTGTGACGGCAAAATTAAAGTGTGCGGATAATTTTCACTAAACCTGTAACGCAATGATAATAGAAAGATACAAGCTAAAATTACAGCTCTACAGCAATAAAAACCTTCATTAATTACTCATTGTTTGTTTTATATTAATTAGATGCTATTTTTGCTGACAGCTTTTTACGACAGCTTTTTACGACAGCTTTTTATGACAGCTTGCAAACGAAACTAAAACTAGAAATAGAAAACTACATAGGATTTGTACCATGTTCGATTTTACTCAAGAAGATATGCTGAAGTACCTTGATGATTACATTATTCCATTCGCAATCGACATTGCCATGGCGCTTGTTATTTATGTAATTGGTAAGTTCATTGTTAACATTTTGGTGTCTGCTTTTGGTAAGGTAATGGCGAAATCGAAATATGATGAAATGTTGATCAGTTTCCTCAAATCGATTGTCAATGCAGTATTGATGCTGTTAGTCATTGTATTCTCGCTTGCTCAGCTAGGCATCGATACGACATCATTAGTCGCAATTCTTGCCGCTGCTGGTCTAGCCATTGGTTTATCCTTGCAAAGCTCATTACAGAACTTCGCTGCAGGCGTCATGTTATTAGTATTTAGGCCTTTCAAAAAAAGCGATTTTATAGAAGCAGGGGGTGTTGCCGGTTCAGTAAAAAGTATCGGCGTATTCTCTACCGTTATGAATACACCGGACAATAAAGAAATTATTGTTCCAAATGGCAATATCTATGGTGGCAATATTATCAACTTCTCTGCACAAGACACACGTCGAGTAGACATGAAGTTTGGTATTGGTTATGACGATGATTTATTACTAGCCAAAAAGCTACTAGAAGAAATGGTTGCAGGTGATGAGCGTATTCTAGCTGAACCGGCTCCTCAAATTGCCGTTGCTGAGTTAGGCGATAGCAGTGTTAACTTTGTCGTACGCCCTTGGGTTAATTCGAGTGATTATTGGGGAGTCATGTTTGACTTCACCGAAGCGGTTAAATTACGTTTCGACTCTGCGGGTATTTCAATTCCATTTCCACAAATGGACGTGCACCTACACAAATAAAACTCATGTAGTTAACTATGCAAATAAGGCTTGATGAAGTGCCCCCGAAAGTGAGATACAACTTTTCGGAGTGACCCCATCAGAGGCCTTTTTTATTTCTATTTACTGCTGACAATTAGGTCGATTAGGCGCCGTTTTATATAGCGCTAAAGCATCTTGCATGTTCGCCTGTAAATCTTCAATTCTAGTTTTTGGTGAGGGGTGAGTAGAAAAGAATTCGGGTTGTGATTTACCGCCACTTGCCTTCTCCATATTCTTCCATAGCTCAACTGACTCTTGTGGGTTAAAGCCGGCCTTTGCCATTAATTCCAAACCAATTTGGTCTGCTTCAGTTTCGTGGGTGCGACCAAATGGCATGGTGACCCCATACTGAAAGCCGAGTCCCAGAGCCGTCATGATCAACTGACTACTGTCAACTTCATTGGTTTGCAAAGCGACATTGACGGCTTCTTGGCCAATACCAATTAAGGTGCTTTGTGATACACGTTCATTTTCATGATGTGCGATGACATGTCCTACTTCATGACCCATCACTGCAGCAACTTGATGTTGATTAACGGCAACGTCTAACAAGCCTGTGTAGACACCAATTTTGCCACCGGGTAGAGCGAAAGCGTTTACTTGTGGGTCATCAAACACAACCACTTCCCATTTGCCGTCGAATACATCTCTGGGCACATGCTGGGTGACGCTGTCTGCAATACATTGCACATAATCGTTGTGAACCGGTTTCTGTGAAATCTTGATATTCTCTTTCATGCTGGAAAAGGCTTGAACACCCATTTCACTTAACTGAGACTCGGGAAACAATAGCACTTGGCTGCGCCCGGTTGGCGATGTTGCACAAGAAGCGATAGTCAATGTGGTGGCAATGGTCAAGGTTGCCAATGTGATACGGTTTACTGTGAATGTCATGGGATTTCCTGATCAAAAAAACACCCCCAAAAGGAGGCATTCAATACAATATGTGCAATTACCTTGGTTGTATACTATAACCCAGATGCTTGCTTAAGGTCATCGGCTTTATCTGTTTTTTCCCATGGAAACTCTTCGCGTCCAAAGTGGCCATATGCAGCAGTATCTTTGTAGATAGGACGCTCTAGATCTAGCATCTTAATCAGTCCGTAAGGACGTAAATCGAAATGCTCTCTTACTAGCGCAGTCAGTAATTCATCTGATACCTTTCCGGTACCGAAGGTTTCAACGTTGATAGAGGTGGGTTCAGCAACACCGATAGCATAAGAAATCTGAATTTCACAACGTTCTGCTAAACCTGCCGCAACCATATTTTTAGCCACGTATCTACCTGCATATGCGGCAGAGCGGTCGACCTTTGATGGATCTTTACCTGAAAATGCACCACCGCCATGACGTGCCATGCCGCCATATGTATCGACAATAATTTTACGACCGGTTAAGCCGCAATCGCCCATTGGACCGCCAATAACAAAACGCCCTGTTGGATTGATATGAAACTTTGTTTTGTTGGATAACCATTGTGCGGGTAAAACAGGTTTTATAATTTCTTCCATGACAGCTTCACGAAGCTCCTCATTGGAAACTGAATCACAATGCTGAGTGGAAAGCACAACCGCATCGATTCCAACCGGTTTATCATTTTCGTAAATGAATGTTACTTGGCTTTTTGCATCGGGTCTTAGCCAACTTAGCTTACCGTTTTTGCGCAGTTCGGCTTGTTTCTGAACTAGGCGATGAGCATAAGTAATAGGGGCAGGCATTAATACTTCAGTTTCGTTGCTTGCATAACCAAACATTAAGCCTTGGTCTCCCGCGCCTTGTTCTTCTGGTGATGAGCGTTCAACGCCTTGATTGATGTCGGTTGACTGCTTACCAATAGCGTTCAAAACAGCACACGAATTGCCATCAAAGCCGATATCCGAATGTGTGTAGCCAATTTCGTTTACGGTTTTACGCGCTAACTCTTCAATATCAACCCAAGCATTGGTATTGATTTCGCCGCCTACTAACACCATGCCTGTTTTAACATATGTTTCGCAAGCGACACGCGCTGTAGGGTCTATTTCTAAGATGGCATCAAGAACAGCATCTGAGATTTGGTCTGCAATTTTATCTGGATGACCTTCTGATACAGATTCTGATGTAAATAAGTGACTTGCCATTGATTTTCCTATATTCGTTTCAGCACAGACACGCTTGCGGTCTATACTTTAATTCTAGTACAGCGAAAACGATTGATGCGTTAAAAACGATTTAAGCCCTTAATCACACCCAGCGATCTTGGCGCCTATCTTTAGTGACTAAACGTGAGTATTTGTGCGTGCAATTTCAGTGATTTTTGTCTAAAAAGTGCATTAATACCGGTTTAAAAAAGGTAAATATTTTTCGCTAATCAAATTTCGCGACTCTGTGGTGGTATTGTAGAGTAAATTTTGTATTTTACCAATATTTACTTCTAGACGTCTAAAAGTCTACAACCTTACGGCTAAATACGGCTTTTATCGCAATTTGGATTTAATAAAACGGGATTGAGTCAAAAAAATGCAGGCATAAACACCGAATAATGATTGAACAAAGTGGCCTACTGTATGAGAATACGCGCTCTATTTTAAGATTGCCTTCTATTCGAGGAGTTAGTCTAACACGCAATAAGTAATCGAAGTTTCTAGGAGAGCTCATGCCATCACGTCGTCATCTAGCCAACGCCATCCGTGCTTTAAGCATGGACGCTGTTCAAAAAGCGCAGTCAGGTCACCCTGGCGCACCAATGGGAATGGCAGATATTGCTCAAGTATTGTGGACAGATTTCTTGTCGCACAACCCACAAAACCCTAACTGGGCAAACAGAGACCGTTTTGTGTTGTCGAATGGTCATGGTTCAATGTTGCTTTATTCATTGTTGCACCTCTCAGGCTACGAATTGCCGATTGAAGAATTAAAGCAATTCCGTCAATTACATTCCAAAACACCAGGTCACCCCGAATATGGCTATGCACCGGGTATCGAAACAACGACTGGTCCATTAGGGCAAGGCCTGACTAATGCTGTGGGTATGGCAATCGCCGAAAAAGTGTTAAGTGCACAATTCAATCGTGACACGTTTAATATCGTCGATCACCAAACTTATACTTTTTTAGGCGATGGTTGCTTAATGGAAGGTATTTCTCACGAAGCTTGTTCACTTGCCGGTACACTAGGTTTAGGCAAATTAGTTGCGTTTTGGGATGATAATGGTATTTCTATCGATGGTGATGTCGAGGGCTGGTTCAGCGATGACACGCCTAAACGATTTGAGGCTTACGGCTGGCAAGTGATCAGTGACGTTGATGGTCACGATCCGGAGCAAATTAGTGCGGCAATCGAGCAAGCCAAAACGGATACAGATCGCCCAACCTTAATTTGTTGTAAAACAGTTATTGGTTTTGGTTCACCCAACAAGCAGGGCAAGGGCGCTTGCCACGGCGCGCCACTAGGTGATGTTGAAATTGAGTTGGTTAGAAAAGAACTGAACTGGCCATATGCGCCATTTGAAATTCCTGCTGATGTTTATGCTGCTTGGGATGCTAAAACCGAAGGTGCTGCAGATGAAGCCGCCTGGGAAGTTTTGTTCGCTGGCTATCAGCAAGCTTATCCTGAGTTAGCGCAAGAGTTTATACGCAGAAAAAATAACAGCTTGCCTGAGTCATGGGGCCATGAGTCGGCTAAGTATATTCGTGGCTTGCAAGATAACCCAGAAAATATTGCAACGCGTAAAGCTTCGCAAAATGCATTGAATGCGTTTGGTCCATTATTACCTGAACTATTAGGCGGTTCTGCCGACCTTGCTGGCTCTAACTTAACAATTTGGTCTGGTAGTAAAGGCGTCAGTAAAGATGACGCATCAGGTAACTATTTGTACTACGGAGTGCGTGAATTTGGTATGTCGGCAATGATGAACGGCATTACCTTGTATGGCGGCTTTAAAGCTTACGGCGCGACATTCTTAATGTTTATGGAATACGCTCGTAATGCGGTCAGAATGGCAGCGCTGATGAAGCAGCCTTGCATATTTGTGTATACTCACGATTCAATTGGATTAGGTGAAGATGGTCCAACGCATCAGCCGGTGGAACAGGTCGTTTCGTTACGCGCAACACCTAATTTAGACAACTGGCGTCCATGCGACCAAGTCGAATCGGCGATTGCTTGGAAAGCTGCAATTGAGAGAACGGATGGCCCAACAACCTTAATATTTACGCGCCAAGGTTTGCCACAGCAAGCTAGAAATGCGCAGCAATTATCTGACGTAGAACGCGGTGGTTATGTATTAGTCGACAGCGATGTTGTACCTCAAATTATATTAATTGCAACAGGTTCTGAGGTCCATTTAGCGGTTGAGGCTGCACTAAAACTTAACGCTGAAGATACACCAACGCGTGTTGTATCGATGCCATGCACTGACTTGTTTGACCGTCAATCAGCGGAGTATAAAGAAACTGTGTTACCAAGAGGCGTGACTAAACGTGTGGCGATTGAAGTACTAGCCAAAGATACTTGGTACAAATATGTAGGCTTAGATGGCGCTGTTGTGGGTATGGATAGTTTTGGCGAGTCAGCACCTGCGAGTGACTTATTTGCTTACTTTAATATTACTGCAGACGCGGTTTATAACGTTGCAAAAGGACTGAAATAAGGTTTGATAATCAGGTTTAATTTTTTCCAACCAAAGGGCGCAGTGTAATGTTGCGCATCGCAATAAATGGTTTCGGCCGTATTGGCAGAAATGTCTTGCGTGCACTTTATGAGTCAGGACGTAATGACCAAATTCAAGTAGTCGCCATCAACGAAATAGCATCGCCAGAAGGCGTCGCACATTTGTTGAAATACGATACTGCGCATGGTCGTTTCAAAGGCACCGTGGACTATACAGACAAATGTTTAATTGTTCAGGGTGACAAAGTTCCACTCTTTCAAGAAAATCACATTGAAGATCTACCATGGTCAAAAGTTGATGTGGACATTGTATTGGAATGCACTGGTGTATTCAGTTCCAGAGAGTCGGCCCAGCAACACATTAAGAATGGAGCAAAGAAAGTCTTGTTTTCACAACCTTGTGGACAAGATATGGATGCCACGATTGTATTTGGTATCAATCATACGAGTTTAAAAACAAGTGACGTGATTGTGTCAAATGGTTCATGTACTACGAATTGCATTGTGCCTATTATTCAGGTCTTAGATTATGCTTTTGGTGTCGAAAGTGGCACAATTACTACGATCCATTCATCCATGAATGATCAACCAGTGATTGATGCGTATCATCCCGATCTGCGTCGCACTCGTGCCGCCAACCAATCAATCATTCCTGTGGATACTCGCTTAGCTGTGGGTATTGAAAGAATTTTACCGCGCTTTGCAGGTAAGTTTGAAGCAATTGCGGTGAGAGTGCCCACTATAAACGTGACTGCTATGGACTTAAGTGTCACTTTACGTGACAAAGTGACGGTTAGTGATGTCAATGCAGCACTCAAAAAGAGTGCGCATGGCGAGCTAAAGCACATTATTGACTACACTGAAGAACCACTAGTATCAATAGATTTTAATCATGATCCACACTCTTCAATCGTCGACGGGACCCAGACAAGGGTGAGTCACATGCAGCTAGTTAAAACCTTAGTTTGGTGCGATAACGAGTGGGGTTTTGCAAACCGTATGCTCGACACCGCGTTGTATATGCATAAACTCAATAAGTAATTTTTTAAAACGTTTGGAAGGAGACGTTTATGACCATTCGTAAAATGCAAGAGCTAGACTTACATGGCAAGCGAGTACTGATCAGGCAAGACTTAAATGTGCCTGTAAAAGGCGGTGTTGTGACCTCTGACGCCCGCATTCGCGCCTCTCTCCCAACCATACAGTTAGCCTTAGATAAAGGGGCAATCGTAGTGTTGATGTCTCACTTGGGGCGTCCTACAGAAGGTGAGTCCGATCCAGCGTTTTCATTACAACCTGTCGTAGACTATTTAAACAAAGCGCTTGATGGTGGTGTTGTTTTAGCTACTGACTATCTTAGAGGCTTAGATGCGTCATCAGCTAAAGTGACTGTGCTCGAGAATGTGCGTTTTAACCAAGGTGAAAAGAACGATGATGAGACCTTAGCCAAGCAATATGCTGCTTTGTGTGATGTATTCGTCATGGATGCTTTTGGCACAGCGCATAGAGCCCAAGCATCAACTCACGGCGCAGCTAAGTTTGCTACCGAAGCGTGCGCAGGACCTCTGTTATCGCGTGAACTTGAGGCCTTAGGTAAAGCCTTGGATAACCCTGCTCGGCCATTGGTTGCGATTGTTGGTGGTTCAAAAGTATCGACCAAGCTAACGGTACTTGAATCATTAGCAAGCAAAGTTGACCAGTTGATTGTGGGTGGCGGTATTGCCAATACATTTATTGCTGCGCAAGGCCACAACGTGGGTAAATCATTGTTTGAAGAAAGCCTTATCCCAGAGGCAAAACGCTTAATGCAAGCTGCCAAATATAATAATGGCGAGATACCGGTGCCGACTGATGTAATAACCGGTACTGAGTTTTCAGAATCGACACCAGCTACCTTAAAAGCGGTAAACGCCGTTGATGACGCCGATATGATATTTGATATTGGGCCTGAAACTGCAAAAATCTTAGCTGCGATAATAAAGCAGGCTGGCACGATTGTATGGAATGGCCCCGTTGGTGTGTTTGAATTTGACCAGTTTGGTGAAGGAACCAAAGCATTGGCGATGGCGATTGCTGACAGTGATGCTTTTTCTATTGCTGGTGGTGGTGACACTCTTGCAGCCGTTGAGAAATATGCTATTGAAGATAAAATATCTTATGTTTCCACTGGTGGTGGTGCATTTTTAGAGTTTTTAGAAGGTAAAATCTTACCGGCAGTTGCTATTTTAGATAGAGACTAAAGTTGATCTTACTTGCTTGAGAATTTGATTAAAGGCGAGTTAAGGCCTTGTTTAGCGAACGGATCAGAGAAGTGGTAAGGCTCATAAAATCAAGCTAACATAGCGATACTGAGCAAAAATAACTCACAAACACGAAAAGGAGCGTTAGATGACAACTCAAGCACAACAAGACATGTTGGCAAAAGTAAAAAACGAAGTTGGCTTTATTGCCGCATTAGATCAAAGCGGTGGAAGCACACCTAAAGCGCTCAAGCTTTACGGTGTTGACGCCTTAGCATACAGCAATGACGAAGAGATGTTCACTTGTGTGCATCAAATGCGTACTCGCATTATGACCAGCCCTGCATTCACAGGAGAGCGCATATTGGGTGCTATCTTGTTTGAGAACACATTGGATCGTGATGTCGAAGGTCTATCCAGCGCACATTATTTATGGCAACAAAAAAATGTTGTTCCATTCTTAAAAGTCGACAAAGGCCTGGAAGACCAAGCAAACGGTGTTCAGTTAATGAAGCCAATTGCGGAGCTAGATGAGTTACTAACAAAAGCCAATGCACAAGACGTTTTTGGTACCAAAATGCGTTCTGTTGTAAAACTAGCAAATAAAACAGGTATTGACGCTATTATTGCTCAGCAGTTTGCCGTTGCTAAGCAAATCTTATTAGCCGGTTTAGTGCCTATTATTGAGCCAGAAGTGGATATCAACAGCCCAGAAAAGGCGCCAGCTGAAGGCTTATTAAAAGCCGCGATTTTAGCTGAGCTTGATGCCTTATCTGACGACCAACATGTCATGTTAAAACTGACTTTGCCGGAGTCGCTCGATTTCTATAAGGAATGTATCGAGCATCCCAAAGTGCTCAAGGTTGTTGCCTTGTCAGGCGGTTATTCGCGTGATGTAGCTAATCAACGCTTACGTGAAAACAAAGACATGATTGCGAGCTTTTCTCGTGCGTTGACCGAAGGTGTGTCTTTTCAACAATCGGATGAAGCGTTTAATGCAACCTTGAATAATGCAATTGAAGGCATTTATCAAGCATCAAGTACCTAAGCTATGAATAACTAAGCGATAAAAAATCCAGTTTATGGTAAGCTTATGGAGTAAAAAGGGAGCTGTTTATGTTCCCTTTTTGTGTTCAATGTCCGATCCTAAAACCGTTGTCACTTAATACGAATATGCATACCAGTGGATTCAATATATTGGTTTTCTTGCTGTAAATCCGCCAGTAGTAGCGGTGACAAATCAAACCAGTTGTCGGGAAAACTAAGATTGATTTTTTGCTCAACAATTTCCAGACCAAATTCAGGTAGTTGACTTTCTTGTCGATTAATATTAAGCACAATACCCAATCGAAGCAATACTAATAATTTCAGCACAACCACTTCACTGTAGTTAACGAAGGAGGGTAATTCTGTGAGTTTTATTTTTTTGCGATGGAAGCGAACTAAGGCGGCTAAGAGTTTTTGTTGTTCTTGGTTAAAGCCGGGTAAATCGCTTTGTTCAATAATATAACTAGAGTGACGTTGCACGCCTCGTGAGTTAATTTGTAGGCCGACTTCATGCAGCAGTGCAGACCAACCCAATATGTGGCGTAAATCGCCAGTTTTAATATCCCAAGCGTCGGCAGCTTGTTCATAAATTTTGATGCAAGTACCCCATACTTTTTTAGCGTACAGGGTGTCCACGTCATAACGTGTTGCTAAGCTTTGCGCAGTGCGTTCCCTAATATTTGTATTCGCACCGGTGTTGTGTGCTTCGTAAAGAACCCCTTCGCGCAAGGCCGCGCCACTGACTTCCATTGCACTTAAATTCAAACTACGAAAAATAGCAATGAGAATACTCAGTCCTGCAGCAAACACTTGTTTTCTATCTTCGGTTAAGCTGGGCAAGTTTAGTCGGTCTGAATGACCCACTTCACAGCATGCTTGCATCAACTCATTTAAGCCTACTTTAGTAATAGCAACGTCACTCTTACTTTGCGCCTGAGCAGTCAGTACAGAGCAGATAGAGCGAATAGTGCCGGATGCGCCAATATTTGTTTCCCATTTAAAACGTTTCAAATTACCCACAACTAATTCAATTTCTTGGCGAGCGCCAGTAATAGCGGCTTGAAATGCTTTTTTAGTCATAACGCCGTCACAGAAGTAACGTTTTTGATAACTCACACAACCCATTTGTACGCTTTTACACATCATGGGAAGTAAGTGTTCACCAACGGCGAACTCTGTCGAACCACCACCAATATCGACCACTAATCGGTTACCTTCAGATTGCGTGGTATTGGCAATGCCGGTATAAATTAAACGTGCCTCTTCAGGACCTGAAATAATCTCAATCGGGTAGGGGAAGACTCTTCGCGCTTTGGATAAGAATACTTTTGCATTGCGTGCTTTGCGTAAGGTATGTGTGGCAACAATTCGAACATGCGAGGGTTCAAGCCCTTGCATACTTTCTGCCATACTTTGTAAGGTTGTTAAACCGAGTTCCATTGCTTCGTCAGATAGAATATTTTTATCGTTCAAGCCTTCTGCTAATCGAACTTTGTGCTTTATTTTTTGTACCGTTTGCAATGACCCTGCAACGACTCTAGCAATCACTAAATGGAAGCTATTAGAACCAATATCTAAAGCAGCATAAAGGTTGATATCACGAGTTTTGACATCTTCAAAAACATTTTCTAGGGTCTGCAATTAAAGTGCTTCCTTTTTTGTGAGGTACTTATGTATTTCAATTTGTGAACGCAAGTTTTTGCGGTTACCGCGTTTAACGTAATCATTGACTTGATGCTGGTCAATGATGCGGGCCTTTAAGGTGTCTTTGAACTGTATGTCCAGTAGGTCTTCTATCATTTTGATGGCGTCAGGATCATAAACAGGACAGCCAACTTCAACTCGATATTCCATATTACGCGTCATCCAATCAGCCGATGAAATGTAAACTCGTTTATCGCCGCCATTCTGAAATACCATGATGCGCGGATGTTCTAGGTAGCGGTCAACGATGCTAATGACTTCAATATTTTCACTGAAGCCTTCTACGCCGGGTATTAATGCGCACATGCCGCGAATAATAGCCCTGATTTTCACACCAGACTGACTGGCATGATACAAGTTATCGATCAATTCTTTGTCTACTAAATTATTGATTTTTATAGTTATTAGACCTTCATGGCCCTCGGTAACACGCTGGATCTCTTGTCTTATTAAGGATTGTATTTTATTTCGAGCATTAAGAGGCGAAAGTTGTAGGTGCTGAAACTTCATTTTTTTATAGGGATTCTGGATCATGTCGAACACTTGAATACATTCTAAAGCAAGTTCTTGGTTGCACGTAAATAAACTCAAGTCAGTGTATATTTTCGCTGTCTTTTCGTTAAAATTACCGGTTCCAAAGTGCGAGTAATGCTTCATGACGCCGCGTTCTTCTCGCGACACAACACAAAGCTTACTGTGAATTTTCACATTCGGATTACCTAATACAACTTTAATACCAGCGTCAGTCATTCTTTTAGACCAGGCGATATTAGCCTCTTCATCAAATCGAGCTCGAAGCTCAATGACTACTGTGACACTTTTACCATTGTCCACAGCATCAATTAGCGAGTTAACAATGCGCGATTGTGATGCAACGCGATAAATGTTCAGTCGAATATGTTTGACTTGAGGATCGAAGGCCGCTTGGCGAACAAATTCGGTAAAGTGCAAAAATTCATGGTATGGATAATATAGAAGAATATCTTTGTCAGCGATGGCCTGAAAAACAGTATCGTGGGTTGAAAATGCTTTGTTAGAAATTTCGGGTAATGTGGGGTTTTCAAGATAACTACGGCCAACGTTTGGAAAGCCAATAAAGTCTTTAAAGTTACGATAGTGACCTGCGGTCTGAATGGTGTCTTCCGAGGAAATTCTTAAGCGTTTGCGTAAGTCTTTGATCATATCATCGGGCATACCATCGTCGTGAATAATCCTGACGGGTTCAGCAATAAGGCGTTGCTTCATACCTTCAGACATTTTTTCTACATAGCTTTCGTCAATTTCATCGTTAATCGAGTATTCGGCGTCTCGGGTTATTTTAAATGAATAGGCGTCAGCGGAATCAAATTTCACAAAACCGGTGAAAATATCAGATAGACAGAGTTTGATTAGATCATCAATTAAAATGATCTGTTTTTTCATTTTGGTTTTTTCAGGTGGCAGCACAACAAAGCGACTGATGGCATTGGTCGGTATTTCTACAACCGCATACTTAGTATTTCGACCCTCTCTGCGTAGGGCAACATCAAGGTACACTGAGCTATCATTTAAGCGTTGGATTAAATGGCCTTTGCTATCGAGCAATATAGGCGCAACGTGCAGTAGGACCTTACTCTTAAAATACTTGCGAGCCCAAACCAGTTGGCTTTCGCTCAATTCGGGATGGCGAAGAATATGAATATTGTATCTTCTTAGTGTCTTCGTAATATCACGGTGGATGGCGTCAAAGCGCTTTGATAAATGATGTACTTTTTCTTGAATGCGTTTCAAAAGTGATTCAAAAACCAGCGCTTGTTCTTCATTTCCATCATTATGAGAAATCGTGATCTGGCGTTTTACGTCTGCAAAGCGCACACGATAAAACTCATCCAAGTTGTTCGAATAAATGCCTAGAAAGCGAATACGCGCGATAATCGGGTTGTTTTCATCAGCTGCTTCTTGCAGGACTCGCTCATTGAAAGACAACCAGCTAAGTTCTTTTGGGTAGTAAAGTTCTCGTTGCTTCATTATTGCTCTTTAAATACTCGTTTAAATGAATGCTGTAACAGACACTTTAGTGATTCAATATGACACGCATTGTTACGTGCTTTCAATTTCTACCATTAAGTCGTCGGTGATATCCTCTATCGCCAATTTAACATTATCTAAATCCATTTGCGGTGATACTGAAATAATAACTTTTGCAGTAAATAATGGGCTGCCCCAATTAGGTGCGCTTTCACACTGTGTAGTCATTTCGATAATATTAATCTCAAAGGTTTTTAAGGTAGAGGTAATATCACTGACAATTCCTCTTCTATCGTTACCGGTAACTAGGATCACTGCTCTTGCATCAAGTGAGATCCCATGCGCATTAGAAGGCTGTAAAGTGATATGTAACTGCGCAAGTTGATGGCAAGCATGCACTAAGTCATTGTGCTTCTCTAGCGGCAGCATAACTTCGATAAAGCCAGCAAATTGCCCCGATAATTGGCAAAAGCTACTCTTGAGCCAATTACCTTCGGCATCCATAATACATTTGGCGATTGCGTCAACTAATCCGAGTTTGTCTTTACCTATTAATGTGAGTACCATTGCTTGCATAAGAGAATTTGCCTTAACTATTGATTTGTCTTGAGTATAGTGGTTTAGTAGCGCTAAGTCATTCCGTGTTTTCTACCCAATTTAATATTCCAAATGAACCAGCAAGAACAACATCAATTTAACACCCGCAGATTTCGCAAAGACTGGATAACGCGCAAAGTTGTGACGGGTTTTGGTTGGCTGGTATTAGCCACTTTTTTATTAATCATTTGGCATGTTTTTAGCAACGCCTTTCCTTTATTTAAATCGCCTAATTTAGAATTGAAGAGCACTTCACTGCTTGCGCAAACAACCGAATTGTCGGGCATAGTAGAACTCAGCTCAGGTATTCATTACGTGGGTGTGGATAAATGCGACCTCATTTTGCTCAATAAAAAAAGCGTGGACAATGAGCAGATTGGCTTTAGTGAAACAAAGCGCTTTCCGTTTTCTTGCCAACATAAAATTCTTTTTCCTGAAAAAGGCGATTTAACATATGTGGGTGTTCTGACTCCAAATCATCTATTTGAGCTGTACAAATTGTCTTCTGAAAAACAGCAATATAGCCTGATACTCGAAAGTTCTATCGGAATAAATGTAGACATGAGTAATCAGTATAAAGTGCCTGACAGTCTTGCGTCTGAAAATGGTCTAGGTGATCACGCTCCATCTGATCGCGTCTCACCGGATAAAAAACCAGCATGGCAGTTTTCTAAATCCGGCAACTTTGTGATGTTAAGTCAGTTTCAGAATTCAAATCTCAGCACCTACTGGTTTGATAAAAAGCAGCCAGCTGCGTTTCAACATTATATATATGAAGATATTGAACAATATCAAGCCATACCAAGATCAAGGCAGCTGTTAACAATATCGAAGAATATTATGTCGCTGGTGGACATCACAAATAACGTAATTGATCGACAGTTATTATCAAGTGATGTAATGCGTATTTTCTTATCTTCAAGTCAGCGCTCTTTCTTCACTCAAGACCGACAACACGTTTTAAGTAAATGGATAATGCTGAACCAACAAGGGAATTTTGTTTTTCGCCACAACGAGGCGGATATTAGCGAATTAGACGGACCTATCGAGCAAATGGCCTTTGATACTGATTCTAATGCCGCGGTGGTTGTCTCAAAAATTGGTAATATCACTTTTCTAAATCGAATGACAAATGAAATGTTTCAAGCGCAAGACTTAGAATTAACGGGGATAGACCTGCAGTGGTTCGGTGCTCTTCTTTATGTATTTGAACGTAATAAACTGCACTCCCTCGAAATCCAAAATTTGCAGGGCATAACCACGCTAAAAAGTCTATTTTCAGAAGTATGGTATGAAGGGTATGAACAACCAGCGTACGTTTGGCAAACCAGCAGTGCTTCTGAAAATTATGAAACTAAATTCAGTATCATGCCTTTGATTGTGGGCAGTTTAAAAGCGTCTTTCTTGGCTCTGTTTGTCGCGATACCACTTGCCTTGGGTGCGGCCATATACACATCATATTTTGCTGACCCTGCTGTGCGCCAATACCTCAAACCTGCAATAGAAATGCTCGAGGCAGTACCCTCGGTTGTGATTGGTTTTATTGCTGCTGTTTGGATGGTGCCAATAGCTGAAGAGTTCTTGCTGTCTGTGATTTTATTTATTGTGTCTCTTCCTATATTACTTGTTACCGCAGCCTTGTTGCAATCAAGAGTGGCAAAGGTGTTAGACGACAAGTTCGACCGCCGCTGGGAAATTCTTGTCATTATATTAGCGGTAGTGCTACTAGGCCTATTTTGTTTTTCTCTCAGCGACGTTTGGCGCTTTATGTTGCTTGGCGGTGCCGAAGTTGGTGAGCAAAATGACAATATACTGAATATCTCGAAAACCACCATTGTGGTTGCTATTGCACTGGGTGTGGCTATTTCACCGAGTATCTATTCGCTGGCTGAGGATGCATTGTTCGAAGTGCCTGAAAGTATACAACAAGCCTCGTTTGCGTTGGGTGCAAGCAAATTACAAACCCTGCGCCGAGTTATTATTGCTGTTGCAATGCCTAGTATTCTTTCTGCCGTTATGTTGGGTTTTGGTCGCGCATTCGGTGAAACTATGATTGTGCTGATGGTCACCGGTAATACGCCTATAAGTGATTGGAACATTCTTGAAGGTTTACGTTCAATGACAGCTAACTTAGCAATAGAACTGCAAGAATCAAATGTCAACAGCAGCCATTTTAATACCTTGTTTTTAACCGCAAGTATTTTGTTTATTTTTACCTTTATTGTTAATACAGCGGCTGAAATTTTGCGCAATCGTTTGCGCAAGGTGTATACCGATGCGTAAATTTAGCGGCTCTGAAAAACAAACAATTTCTAGCTTTGCGAGCGGCCTAAGTGCGGCAATTTTGCTAATTGTGTTAATTAGCTTAGTGCTATTTATCGTGCTAAAAGGCTCAGCTTACTTTTGGCCATCACAAGTTTTTAAAATGATCACTTATGATACACCAAACACTGAAGTTAGCGTGTTTGTGCCGAGTTCTATCGATATTGACGAGTTTAATCAGGCATTAAGCAATAAACTCAATGCACAGTTTTCTAATTCAACCTTGCCCATGCCGCTCATGGTGGTTGAAAAAGTCGATGCGGTCTATCAGATAAGTTTGCATTCGGGTGCTATTCAGTACGGAAAGTTTCAACAGATTAATACGCCTAATAGGGAACGTTATCAGCTTGCAGCGTTAAATGATGTGGTCGCTGATGTGGCCATTTTTCAAAATCAATTGCACGATATTCAAACTAATTATTTGACAGTATTGCATCGTAAAATCGCACTATTGAATCAATCCGGTGTGGGTGAGAAAGCGCCAGCGCGTTTGAAAGAGTTAGAGCAGTTTACCTTCTGGCAGCAAAAAGCCGAAGCCTTACGTCAAAAATTAGCCTCTTATCACCTGATTTTTATTGATGCATCAGGCCAGCCTTTTGATGTTCTGGTGAAAGATATTAACCATCTTTTCCAACCGAATGTGATGAGTCTGTTTGATAAAGTTTTATATAGTGGCAATAAGATAATAGAATTTGTTTCAGAATCCCCCAAACAAGCATCCACCAGTGGCGGTGTCTTCCCAGCGTTGTTTGGTACTGTACTGATGGTTTTATTAATGGCTGTTATTGTCGCGCCATTTGGTGCCATGGCGGCTATTTATTTGCACGAATATGCGCCCAATAATATGACAACATCGGTGATCCGGATCTGCGTCAGTAATATGGCTGGCGTGCCGAGTGTGGTGTATGGCGTATTTGGTCTCGGTTTTTTCGTGTATACCTTAGGCGGCTCTATCGACGCACTGTTGTTTAGTGATGCCTTGCCATCCCCTACATTTGGCACTCCTGGTTTGTTTTGGGCTGCACTGACCATGGCACTATTAACCCTGCCAGTGGTGATTGTTTCTACTGAGGAGGGCCTGCGCCGGGTTCCAGAAGGTTTGCGTGCAGGTAGTTATGCCTTAGGCGCAACTAAAGTCGAAACTATTTGGAAAACGGTACTGCCGGTTGCTAGCCCTGGTATAATGACGGGCGTTATTTTAGCTATAGCTCGAGCGGCTGGTGAGGTAGCTCCCTTAATACTCGTGGGTGCGGTAAAGTTTGCGCCTAGTCTGCCAGTGGATGGTGAATTTCCGTTTCTACATTTAGAGCGTCAGTTTATGCATTTAGGCGTGTTCATTTATGACGGCGCGTTTCATAATCAAACAAACACGGAAGGCTCGTCAATGATGTTTGCGAGTTGTATGTTGCTGCTGATAATCGTTTTTATCTTAAATTTATTTGCTATTATCGTGCGCAACAAATTGCGTGACCGATATGTGCGCATTTAGTCGTCTAGTTGCTGCTGAAGCAGTGCTCGCAGTATAAATAGTCATAGGAATAGTAAACAACGCTTATGTTAAAGCTTTTTGAAACTGAAATTCTTTCGTTAGATAAACTCACCGATGAGCAAACGGCCATCAAGGTCAAGGACTTCAGTGTATGGTTGAATAACAGTCTTGTATTGAACAAGATAGATATGCGCATTCCAAAAAATAAAATAACCGCAATGATTGGCCAAAGTGGTTGTGGTAAATCGACGTTGTTGAGCAGCTTCAACAGAATGAATGAACTTAACCAAAAGTATGCATTTAGTGGTGAAGTCGAGCTGGATGGTCGAAATATCTACAATAAAAAAGAAAACGTTGCTAAATTACGCACCAGAGTAGGTATGGTTTTCCAGCGTCCCAATCCATTCCCGATGAGTATTTATGAAAATGTGTGTTTTGGATTGCGTATTCAAGGTAAAACTGAGCGTAGAATGCTAGACGATATTGTCGAAACGTCACTGCGCAATGCGGCACTGTGGGACGAAGTTAAAGGCCGCTTATTTGACTCGGCATTATTACTGTCGGGTGGTCAGCAACAGCGCTTAGTCATTGCGCGAGCGCTCGCATTAAAACCTGAAATATTGTTACTCGATGAGCCAACGTCTGCGCTTGACCCATTAACAACCTTGCATATCGAAGAGCTTATCAATCAGCTTAAGAAAACCACAACAGTGGTTATTGTGACGCACAATATGCAGCAGGCTGCTAGGGTATCGGATTATGCCGTTTTTCTGCATCAGGGTGAACTTATTGAGTATTCAGACAGTGACTCGCTTTTTACCATGCCAGCCAAAAAGCAAACCGAAGACTATATAACCGGTCGTTACGGTTAGTTAAAGGAACGTAGCAGCAGATGAAAAGACATTTAGAGTTAAATACGCACATATCAGGTAAGTTCAACCAAGAGCTTGAGAACCTGACCAATTCTGTTTTAACCATGGGTGGCGAAGTCGAGCAACAGTTAATTAATACGATTACTGCGATTCGTGAAAATAATGCCAGTTTAGCTGAGCGGGTTTTGCTAAACGACTTACAAATTAATTCGATGGAAGTGCAGATAGACGACGAGTGCATGCGAATTATCGCTAAACGAAACCCAACAGCGAGTGATCTTAGACTGATAATGACGGTCTCCCGAGCAACCACTGACATTGAGCGTATTGGCGATGAGATATGCCGTATTGCAAAATTAGTGACCAAAGACAAATTACCCCCTTCTGACATTGTGCTAGGAGGCATGTTGATGATTGCTGAGAAGGTCGTGTTTATGATGCGCGGCACGTTCGATGCATTTGCGCGTCAGGATGAGAAGTCGGCAGTTGCCGTTTACCAGCAAGACGACGCTATTGATAAAAAACACAAAGAGTTGCTCAAACAAACCGCAAATGAGATGCAAAATGATCACACAGAAATGCAACAATGGTTTGATGTGCTTTGGGCAATCCGGTCATTAGAGCGAATTGGGGATCGTTGTAAAAACTTGTGCGAATACATACTCTTTCTTACCTACGGAAAAGATGTGCGACATTCTTCAATGAAAAAAGTAGTTAAAAAATTAATGAAATAAGGCACCTTACAAATTTTTATACTTTTGAACGCTTGCGATCATTCTCTCATGTTTGTACCATAGCGCCGTCTTACTAATGAATCTCAGCTATGATTTCAATGTGTCCCACCAGTTTTGTCCAAGGACAAACTGCCCACAGGTCTCCCATTACAAGGTTGATCACTACAAATTCATCGGTAAAATCCTCACCTCTAGGCTTTATTAATTTATGGATATAATCACAAGTTACGGTTTTCTGTTAGTCGTTATGGCTGCAGTTGTAGGCTTTTTCATGGCTTGGGGCATCGGTGCAAATGACGTTGCAAATGCAATGGGCACCTCAGTAGGTTCAAAAGCAATCACCCTTAAACAAGCCATTATCATTGCAATGATTTTCGAATTTGCAGGCGCTTATCTAGCTGGCGGCGAAGTCACATCGACTATCCGCAAGGGTATTATAGATGTCTCATATTTTATCGATATTCCAGAATACCTCGTCTTGGGAATGATCGCCTCACTGTTATCGGCTGGTATTTGGTTAGCGGTTGCGTCATATTTTGGATGGCCAGTATCGACTACGCATTCGATTATTGGTGCCATTATTGGCTTTACTGCGGTAGGTGTCAGTCCTGATGCTGTAGAATGGGTCAAAGTTGCTGGTATTGTTGGTAGTTGGGTTGTTACTCCTGCGATATCTGGTCTCATTGCGATCCTTATTTACATGAGCGCTAAGAAACTTATTTTTGACCGTTCGACACCCCTTATCTACGCGGTGAAATATGTTCCTATTTACATGGGTCTTGCTGGGTTCATTATGTCGCTAGTGACAATTAAGAAAGGTCTAAAGCATGTTGGCTTGGGCCTACCTGCTGAACAAGGCTATATGTTGGCAATCGCGATAGGCGTTGCTGTTGGTTTAATTGGGATTGTACTGATTCGCCGTCTACATGTTGAAAAAGCATTAACTACAGAAGAACAAACAGCCCATGTTGAAAAGATATTTGCGATTTTAATGGTACTAACTGCCTGTTGTATGGCATTCGCGCACGGTTCGAACGATGTGGCAAACGCAATAGGGCCTCTAGCAGCGGTTGTCAGTGTGGTTAGTAATGACGGTGCTATATTGGATAACGCTGACCTCGCATGGTGGATACTTCCTCTGGGCGGCTTAGGTATCGTGGCAGGTTTAGCTTTGTTCGGCCATCGAGTAATGAAAACAATTGGTCAAGGTATTACGCATTTAACCCCAAGCAAAGGTTTTGCGGCTGAACTAGCCGCTGCTACAACAGTCCTTATCGCATCAGGAACCGGCCTGCCCATTTCTACAACGCAAACCTTAGTTGGTGCGGTCTTAGGTGTGGGCATAGTGCAGGGTGTTGCAGCACTTAATGGCAAAGTGATCCGCAGCATCATTATCTCTTGGATAGTGACGCTTCCTGCTGGTGCATCATTATCCATCATTTTCTTCTTTATTTTAACGTTCTCATTTGGTGTATAGTTTTTAGTTGGTATAGACTACTAAAATGAAATTACCTAATTTAAAACACCTATACTATCTGACGGTGCTGCATAAAGAGCAGCACTTTCACCGCGCTGCTGAAAAATGTAGCGTGAGTCAGTCAACCTTAAGCTCTGCGGTGCAAAATCTTGAAGACGGCATCGGTCAGCAATTGCTAGAGCGAGACCACAAAAACTTCATTTTTACCGATTTTGGTGATGCGCTGGTCGAAAAAAGTAAACTCTTACTCAGCCAAACACATGAATGGATCGAATTTGCTGAGTCAGCGGGTGATTGGAAGTCAGGTACGCTTAGATTAGGCGTCATCCCCACCATCGCTCCCTTTCTATTTGAAGGCCTTATTCGAACAATTCATGCTAGTTTGCCAGATATCAAATTGCAACTGCATGAAGATACCACCGATAACTTACTCGGCAGTCTGAATGATGGTGAACTCGATTTACTGATCCTTGCGCTACCGATGCAAACACCTGGTTGTCGTCAACTCATTTTAGGGCATGACCCATTTCATTTAATAGCGCACAAAAATAGTGCAAAAGACCTCAAAGTAGCCCCGTCGGTTGATTCGTTGCCCAAAGATAGTATCTTTCTATTACAAAAAGAACATTGTTTAACAGAGCATGCGGTGAGTGCTTGCGGTCTAAAACACAAAGAGCAAGTCAGCTCATTGACTGCGAATAGTTTACATACCCTAGTAGCACTGGTTAATAGCGAAATGGGTTATACGTTTTTGCCTGAAATGGCATTGCGACAAAATATACTAAACGCCACAAATGTGGTTAGTTTGCCAGCAGAGGACAATGCCTTTCGAAACATTGGACTTGCCTGGCGCAATGGAACAACGCGTATTCAGCTTTTTCGGCATGTTGGTAAAATTGTAGCACCGCTACTTCCTCAACCTGTTGATATTTTTTAAACCAATAAAGCATATTATCGTCATCAAAATGTCATGATGATTTGTCAATATTATTGACGAGTATGTTTTATTAAGGCCATTAATGAGGTTCGTCGATTAAGCTTATTTATTAAGTTTGGCAGCTAAGATCACAAATACAATCATGCTAGGTTGTGATTGAACAGACAATCTATTTAGTGGTATCGTATTTTTCAATAATAACAATTTGAGGGAACAACAGATGTTACAGTCAAAATTTAAAATTAGCCTATTAGCTATTGCTATGGGATTTGTTCTGGCCGGATGTGGATTAGACGGTGACGATGGAGACATCGGTGGCGCAGGTACTCAAGGTCCACAAGGCGAGCCAGGTATTGATGGCGGCGATGGTAACAGCGGTCAAGATGGCCTAGATGGCCTAGATGGTCAAGATGCCTCAGCAGGCGTTTCTTTATCTTTGATTGCTAGAGCATCTCTTGGCGCACAAGGTGCAGCTGAAATTGTTCAATATCACAAAGCAACTCAAACTATTTACGCGACCAATTCAGCAACTAATAGTATTGCTATAATCTCTGCTGCATCAGTGACATCTGCAGAACTAAGTAACCCTATTAATTCAATTAACTTGACGACGTCATCGATTAACCTACCAGCAACTGCAGGAACAGTGCCTTTAGGCGGTGTCACCAGCATTGCGATCTCGGGTAATTTATTGGCAGTAGCAATGTCTGCGGCAACGAAAACAGATAATGGTTTTATTCTTTTTTATAACGGCTTAGACAATAGTGCGCCTGCGTTTTTGGACAGTATTGAAGTAGGCGCATTGCCGGACTCTATTGCATTTACGCCAGACGGTGGAAAGCTAGTTGTGGCGAATGAAGGCGAACCCAATGGCGACTATTCGATTGACCCTGAAGGCACAATATCAGTTATTGATATTCTTGCCAACGGCGAGCCAGAAGAAACAGCTGAAACAGTCACTTTTACAAGTCTTAATGGGACTCAAGCCGATTTAGAGGCGCAAGGTATGCACTTCCCTAATCCAAGCGGCTCAACCATTAATGGTAACGCGATTACCATTACAGTAGCGCAAGACCTTGAGCCAGAATATGTTTCAACGACAAACAGTAAAGCCTACATCACTTTGCAAGAAAACAATGGTTTAGCAATATTAGATTTTGAAGACCTGTCGGTTCAGGTTATCGGTTTGGGTAGCAAGAACTGGTCTGGGTTAAACTTTGATGGCCAAGAAAACGGTGCGGTTAGTTTTGCTAAATATGAAGGCTTGAATGGCGTTTACATGCCAGACACAATCTCTAATTACGAGTGGAAAGGAGCGACTTTCCTAGTGACTGCGAACGAGGGCGATGCAAGAGAATATTTCTTTGACGTTGCTGACGAAGCTGCATGCACGACTGCTATGGGACAGTCATACGATGCTGATGATGGCTGTTTATCTTATTCAGATGAAGTTAAGTTAAAAAACCTAACGGCACAAGCAGGTTCTGCGTTAGAAACCTTGCAAATGGACGGCCGTTTAGATGACTTGCGCGTAACTAGCGTGTTAGGCGATGCTGACGGTAATGGTGAATATGAATCAGCTTATACCTATGGCGCTCGCTCATTTACTATTTGGGATCAGAACGGTCTTGTTGTGTTTGATTCTGGTGATGACTTAGAACGTATTTCGGCGTCTGTTCACGCTGCCAAATTCAATAATGACAATGATGAGAACGCAGGTGACTCTCGTTCCGAAAACAAAGGCCCTGAGCCTGAAGCTATAGCGGTTGGAACAATAGGTGAACGTACCTATGCGTTTATAGGCGCTGAAAGAATGAGTGGCATATTTGTCTATGATGTAACTAATCCCTTCGATGCGTTTTTTGCTGATTACGTGATTAATCGTGATTTAACTGAAGGCAGCACTGTCGATGATGTGATTGGTGACCTTGCTCCGGAAAGTATCTTGTTTGTCGCGGGTGAAGACAGCGCAACAGGTGAAGCTTTGATTATCGTGGGTAATGAAGTTAGCGGCACGGTGAGTGTTTATCAAGTTACACCAAACTAGATAGGACACGCTAGAAAAGCCAAAAGAGCTAAAAAGAAGCGCAACCTTGTAACAAGGGTTTGCGTTTTTTCGTTTTAACAGCGTAAGCATTCTACCCAAGCATTCTACCCAAGCATTCCACCCAAGCATTCCACCCAAGCATTCCACCCAAGCATTCCGCTAAAAAGTCGCTCGAGCACATCCATGTGGCGCTTGGCAATCGGCGTCCTGCCGATTGACACTTTTTACCGGAATGCTTGGGAGAAATGCTTGCTTTGTGGTGGTGTTGGGCGCTTTTGTTGATGTGTCTATGGCATGCTTGTTGTCTTGTTTTGTTGGTGCTTAAATAGAATGTTGGCGTTGTATTCAATTTAGTTTATGCAATAATGACAAAAATGTAATAAAGCGCTAATATTACGCTAAAAATAAAAGCGCAAAAATAAAAGGCAGAACACATGGCACAGCAAGTGGTTATGAGTGGTACTGGATTGTGGACACCAAAACACAGCATTACTAATGAAGAACTTATTGATAGTTATAACGATTATTCAGATAAGTTTAATGCGCAAAATGCAGATAAAATAGCGGCGGGCGAGATTGCAGCAAAGCCCCATTCAAGCGCTGAATTTGTTGAAAAAGCGTCGGGTATCAAAAGCCGTTATATTTATGAAAAAGAGGGGGTGCTTGATATCAATCGAATGCGCCCTCTTATTGCAGAGCGTGACGACGACCAAATTTCAAATCAAGGTGAAATTGCTGTTGCTGCGGCTAGAAAAGCAATGAAAGCGGCCAACAAGACGGCGGATGATATCGATGCCGTTATTGTATCTTGTGCATACGTGCAGCGCTCATATCCCGCCATTGCTATTGAAGTACAAGCGGAGTTGGGAATTAAGGGCTTTGGTTTTGATATGCTAGTAGCTTGTTCTGCGGCAACTTTCGGTATGCACCGCGCTTATGAAATGATAAAAGCGCAGACGGCCAAAACAGTGTTAGTGATTAATCCTGAATTAGTCTCACCTCAAGTCAATTATACCGATCGCGACAGCCATTTTATTTTTGGCGATGTTGCAACAGCCATCGTTCTTGAAGGCGAAGATACAGTGACCAGTGATAACGCATTCAATGTGCTATCAACCAAAGCTTTTACTCAGTTTTCTAGCAACATCCGCTCCAACCATGGTTATTTAAACCGAGCCAACGACACTGATCCCTATGGTGCAGATAAGTTGTTTCATCAAGAGGGGCGTAAAGTATTTAAAGATGTCTGTCCATTAGCTGCTGAGCATATTAGAGCGCATTTAGCTAAACATGACTTAATACCTAAAGATTTGAAGCGCTGGTGGTTACATCAAGCCAACATCAATATGAATACGCTGATAAGTAAGCGTTTGTTGGGCAGGGTAGCAACGCTCGAAGAAGCACCAATTGTGCTCGACCGCTATGCCAATACTGCTTCTGCGGGCTCAGTTATTGCGTTTAATCTTTACAATAAAGACTTAGTCAAAGGCGACATCGGTATCCTCTGTTCTTTTGGCGCCGGCTATTCAATTGGTAGCTTATTAGTACAAAAACGCTAATGTTCCCCGACTTAGGATATGCACTTGCAGTGCTGGGCTACTTTGCGCTGTTACTGTTGCTTTTTACAGGACGTAAATCAGGTATTGCTAAATACCTTTTAGTAGCCGCAACGGTGACCACTTGTTTGTGGGCTTTGAGTAATATTAGCTTGCTGGGTTGGCAAAGCCACATCAGCCACTTCTTTATGGCGGACGCCATTCGTCAGTGGGTGTGGGTGTTGTTTCTCGCCTCTTGTTTACGCTCTGATTTCAGCTCATTCAAAGAAATTATTATTCGCCCCATTACCCTATCATTATTAGTTTTGCCGACGGTAGCCATTATCACTGGCGCGACGTCAACAGTGCCCTACCTATGGCAATATTCACTGCACACTTTAATTGCCTTGCAAATGCTCATCGTATTGGAGTTAGTGTATCGACAGGCCGGTGAACAAAAATGGGCTTACAAACCGTTGGTATTGTACTTAGGTGCCTTGAGCTTATTTGATTTTGTGACATATGCAAATGCCACCATGATTAATCAAATTGGCGAAAATTATGTGTATGCCAGAGGTTATATATACATAGCACTCCTGCCATTTTTGATCCTTGCTATTCGTCGCATCAGTTATTGGGGCGTCACGATTTTTGTAAGTCGTGATGTCGTGCTGCACAGCACCCTGTTGTTGGTTGCGGGGGGCTATCTGTTCTTGATGGCTTTGGTCGGCTATTTGGTCAGATTTTTGGGTGGCTCTTGGAGTTATCCTGTGCAGTTTATACTTGTTGGCGTTTCGCTAATTTTGTTAGTCAGCTTATTTTTATCACATGATTTTCGTACCAAAATTAAAGTATTTATCACTAAGCATTTTTACGCCAATCAGTTTGACTACAGGGTCGAATGGGTAAAGCTAACGGAGATTTTAAGCGAACAACAAGAAAGTTTGAATGAAGTTTATCAAACTTCCCTCAACGGCATGCTGCAAGCGGTGGAATACGAAAGTGGTGTGTTACTTAAATTGAATAAAAATGGTTGGCAACAAGTCGCCAAGATCAAGGCCGGAACGAGTCGTGAATATGAGTTAGTGAAAATGCCGCTACTGCAGTCCTTTTTTGACCAAAAAGCGTGGATAATTGATATTGGAGAATTACGAGTCAAACCTCACCAATACGAAGAACTTAGCGATAAAAGTTATTTCATGGACACATTTAATTACCAGCTTATTGTCCCCATTTTTAGGCAGGAAAAATTATGGGGAATGGCGCTTCTGGATGCAGAAAGAAAACATGTAAAGTCACTGAACTGGGAATTGAGAGATTATATTAATGCAGTAACGGCACAGGTCTCTAACTATATCTTTCAGTTTGAAGGAGCCCAAGCATTGGCTGAAAACGCACAATTTGCGGCTTTTAGCCGCATGTCAGCCTTCGTATTGCATGATCTAAAAAATGTGATGGCGCAAATTGACCTGATCCTTGCTAACGCTAAGCAACATAAATCTAATCCTGAATTTATTGAAGATACGTTTGAGACACTTGAGCACACTAAAAGCCGAATGGACAATATGCTCAAACAATTAACTGAAAAGAAAACCACAGAGGGTCAGCGTCAGCTGCAAACCGACATTACTCGCATTTTATATAGCGTTGTTGAACAACGTTGTCAAAGCTTTCTGCCTTTGCCGATAGTAGATTGCGAGTCTTCACTACTAGTGCAGATAAATGCCGAAAAATTTGCTAATGTCGTGTACCATCTTATCAGTAATGCGCAGCAGGCAACGAAAGATGATGGTAGCGTTGTTATTAATGCCTTAATGACTAATATAAATGGTAACCACTGTATTGTGGTCAAGATTATTGATACAGGAGAGGGGATGTCTGCAGAGTTCATTGAAACCCGACTATTTAAGCCTTTTGATACCACAAAAGGGAACGCGGGAATGGGCATCGGTGCATATGATGCTAAGAACTATATTGAAGAGATTGGCGGTATCATTGCTGTTGAAAGTGAAATTGGCCAAGGAACGGTACTTACATTAAGTATACCCGTAACGGATTAACACAATGGACTATGATGGATAAAGTACTAGTAGTAGATGATGACTTGGGGATTCAAAAACAACTCAAATGGGCACTATCTGAATTTGATACTGTTTTTGCGGCAGACCGCAGTTCAGCAATCGCTCAGCTAAGAAGATTTGAGCCTGCCGTTGTTACACTTGACCTAGGCTTACCTCCTGACCCCGCTAATGCCTCTGAAGGCTTGAAAACCTTACAGGAAATTATGATATTATTGCCACGCACAAAAGTGATTGTGGTGACCGGCAATAATGAAAAAGAAAATGCACTCAAAGCGATCAGCATGGGTGCTTACGATTTTTATCAAAAACCCATTGATTCTGACACAATCAACATCCTCATCAAGCGTGCGTTAAATTTAGCTGCACTGGAGAGCGAAAACCGGCTGTTAACGCTGTCTACCCCCTCTATGGGACGCATTATGGGCAATAGTGAGGCTATTCAAGCTACTAGCCGCAAAGCTGAGAAAATTGCACTGACGGATATCACAGCCCTATTATTAGGTGAAAGTGGTACCGGTAAGGAAGTATTTGCTAGAAGTATCCATGAGCATAGCACTCGCAAAACACAACCTTTTGTTGCGATTAACTGTGCATCAATTCCTGAGAACTTGCTTGAGAGTGAGTTGTTTGGATACGAAAAAGGTGCATTTACCGGAGCAAATAAGACAACTTTAGGTAAGATTGAAACAGCGCAAAGGGGCACTTTATTTTTAGATGAAATTGGTGATATGCCTTTAGGCTTGCAGGCTAAAATGCTGCGTTTCTTGCAAGAGCGAGTAATAGAGCGAGTAGGCGGAAGAAGTGAGATACCGGTGGATATTCGAGTTGTCTGCGCGACGCATCGTGATTTACAAAATATGGTAAAAGAAGAAACCTTCCGTGAAGATTTGTTCTATCGGGTAGGGGAAATAATTATTTCCATTCCACCGTTACGTGACCGTGATGATGATGTGGTGGTATTGGCAAAAATCTTCTTGGATCAATATAAAGAAGAATACGGTGCCAAAACCAATAGCTTTAGTGCTGACGCCATCGAGGCGATGTTACGGCACTCTTGGCCTGGCAACATTCGTGAGTTACAAAATAAATTAAAATCAGCAGTCGTGCTGGCAGAAGGTACTGTTATTAACGCTGATGATCTGGGCCTGATTGCAAGGGTAAAAGAATCAGCACCGATGGTGCTGAACTTGCGTGAAGTGCGCGAACAAGCTGAAAGTAAAGCCATCAGACGAGCCTATCATCAGTCAGAACAAAATATTTCTAAAACAGCTGAGTTGCTAGGGGTGACAAGACCAACGCTTTATTCGTTGATTGATAAATACCACTTAGAAGACTTAAAGGCTAGTACGCAGTGAATGTATAAATACACACCATGCTTGCAAGTCGCTATGCATAATGCACGCTGGGTTCTGGTGACTGTGCACTGTGCTGCTGAAGTATAGCAGAAAATAAGTTGCGTAGTTCGTCTGCCGCCTTACCCTTAGGCTGACTTTCTATTACAGATAATCCCGATTCCTCGCTATCATCGTAAATGTGACGCTCATGTAAAATATTGGTTGCAATAGGAATATTATATAAACTTGCCGCTTGCTTTGCTTCGTTAATACGCAATTGTTGGTTAGGTTGCGGTGGACATTGGGTAAACACAATATGCGCTTGTAATTGTTGATTCACCATTTTGCAACTGTTGACCAATTCATCTAAACGAACGAGCGTTTTTAAATCTCGACGCTTGGGGCGCATGGGTAATAGCGCAACGTCAGCTGTCGAGAGGGTTGAACGTAGAGCTAATAGATCTTGTGCACCACAATCAACAATTACAAATTGATATTGACTGTTGTAACCCAACAAATGATTCCGAATCTTACCATTAAGTTGCACGCAGTCAATCGGCAACACCTTGAGATTGTTGTTTCTCAATTTTATCCAATCAGCCGTTGTTCCTTGTATATCGCAGTCAACCAGCAGCACACTAGCCACTTTGTCTACTGCTAGATAAGTAGCAAGGTTCTGCGCTATGCAGCTTTTACCGCTGCCACCCTTCTCACCACCGACTAAAATTATCATAGTTCACCTTTCAGATTGGTATAAAGATTAATAAATTACCAACTAGCCCTAATTCTCTTGTGCGAAATTGTATGTGCGATATCACTTAATAAAAGTTACTCTTATACTGACATTATTGCGAATATCTATTAATATTTACGCATGTAACTCAATACCCTAAAGAGAGGATTAAAATGGCTCAACCAACAAGTTTACCAAATCATGAAGGCAAGCAAGTCCCCGAAGTCACTTGGCCAATGAGGAGTGGCGATGACTGGAGTAAAATGTCGTCAAAAAAACTCTTTGCAGGCAAAAAGGTCGTGTTATTTTCGCTTCCGGGTGCGTTTACCCCGACATGTTCATCTACTCATCTGCCACGTTACAATCAATTGGCTAGCACCTTCAAGAAGTTAGGTGTGGATGAAGTTTGTTGTATGGCAGTTAATGATACATTTGTTATGAATGCATGGTTGGCAGATCAGGAAGTTGAAAATATTACAGTTATTCCTGATGGCAATGGTGAATTTACTGCCGGTATGGAAATGCTGGTGGATAAAAGTGAAATTGGTTTTGGCAAAAGAAGCTGGCGTTATTCGATGTTAGTAAACGATGGCATAGTAGAAAAGATGTTCATCGAACCCAACGTACCAGGCGACCCGTTTGAAGTGTCTGACGCCGATACGATGCTCGCTTACTTAGCGCCTGGAACCAAAGCGCCGGAGGACGTATCATTGTTTACCAAGCCGAACTGTCCGTTCTGTGAAAAAGCGAAAATCTTGCTCAAAGACGCAGGCTATGAATATGAAGAAATCATATTAGGCACACAAGCCACTTTAGCCTCATTAAAGGCCGTTTCTGGTTATGATACCGTTCCACAAGTATTCATTGGCGGTAGACGAATTGGCGGAAGTGACGAACTGGAAGCTTATCTTCAAGGTGCATAACTAAATCAAATCATAAGAAATACATAGAGTACAAAGGCACATGTTGAAAAACAGTGCCTTTTTTGTTTGCCCAGCGAAGCTGGCAAACCCGTCAGGTTGAAAGAAACCTGAGTCACCCTGATTAAGGGGAAGACAATCCGAATGGCAAGTGCGTC
>Ga0307966_1000212_pt1 | contig 47667 bp, 47 predicted proteins | sample OrgLakmetagen646_FD_203141 | JGI IMG/M metagenome (GOLD analysis project Ga0307966, IMG submission 203141) | Saline water microbial communities from Organic Lake, Antarctica - #646 | ecosystem: Environmental > Aquatic > Non-marine Saline and Alkaline > Saline | place: Antarctica: Organic Lake... | reverse complement strand
TGCCGTGCCCCACCTGAAATCACTGCCCAAACTTAATGTTTTCGCCTCGATACCTGCAAATAAACTAACGGTGAGCTGTCGTTGAAGGCTACCGCCTACAATCTTAACTCATCTTTTTAGGTTTAACTAAAACTGGCAAAATAATGAATCCCTTAAGGTGTGCTGTAGGATCGGCTTCTCGCAGAGAGCCGGTGTCCTCTAGCTTTAAAGCACGCGCTCCCTTCGGGAAGCCCGTCCTACACGGATCCACTGAAATTGAGATAATGGCAGATATAGTCACGGGTTGGTATTATTGATCGATCATTTCCATAATGCTATCGAGATAGCCGCCGTAGAGTTTGTAGACCATTAGAGCGACAATCCCAGCGGCGACTGCGAAACAGAGACTCGGGTAGACCATGGCGGCCAGCTTGAGTGAGTTGTTTGCTTTTTCCTGATATTGTCTGCTGGCGTGTTTAAGTGTTTTGTCGAGCTGGCCACTGCGCGCACCTGATCGGTAGAGTGCGACTAGGTCGGAGGGGAAAACTGAGGATTCCTGGAGTCGACTGCTCGGGTCTTGTCCAGCTGCGAAAGTTGGTAGCAGTTTATTATAGGCCTTTTGGATGCGTGGGTCTGAGGCGATCTCGACGGCATGGGCCCATGCGCTTTGGATGGGGATTCCGGTTTCTACAAACACGGCGAGGCTCTCGGAAAAGTCTGCAATCGTTTGGAAATATTTATACTTTCTAAGAATAGGAATGCTCCGTAGCAGGCGTGGGATGAGTGGACTATCTATGCTAGACATGAATACGAGAACTCCGATGATCCCCCAAAGCGGAATGAGTAGGCTGAGCGCGAGTTGGATGTAAAGTGCGAGGTCCCATTGGAGGCCTGTCTCGAAGTCGATCATGGACATGAGCGGCAATGCAAGTGCGGCCACGTGGATGACGCCAATCGGGTAAATTAAACTGAGGAGGATTCTTGATTGGGTTTCAGCTATACGGACATGACGCGCGGCCAGGCTGAGAAAGGTTTGTGGGATACGGCCTGTTTCTGCTGCGGCGGAAATGAAAATGCGATCAGCGGCGGGGAGCCACTTGTGTGTTTTGGCAAAGGCGATTTCGATGGAATCACCATTAACGAGTGATTTGTGGAGTGCTTGCCTTCCTTTGAGCGGGGGCCCTTCGCACAGTAAGACCGCTTCTGGGAGGGAGAGGCCCGCTTCGAGTTGTTGCCCTAGCTGGTTATACCAGTTTGCGAGTGTTTTGTGGGCGCTCATTTACGGGATGCGAGATGCAGGATGCGGGATGCGGGATACGGGATGCGAGATGCGAGATGTGGGATGTGGGATACGGGATGTGGGATGTGGGATGCGGGATGTGGGATGCGTTCGGGAGAAATGGAGGGCTATGCTCCCGCATGGCTACGTATGCTGTGTGGTTTCCTAATGTCTAATGGTGAAAGCTTTCTGAGGTGTGTTTCGGTTTGGTGGTTTCGTGGTCATGCGGGATGCGGGATGCGGGATGCGGGATACGAGATGCATCAGTGTGCTTCGAGCCAGTTGTTGCCGATGCCGATCTCGATTTCGATGGGGCATTCCAGGGGGAGGGCGTCGCGCATGTGCTCGGTCAGAAGTTCGCGGAGGGGGGCTTCTTCGCTTGGTTCGAGGTCGAAAACGAGTTCGTCATGCACTTGGAGGAGCATGCGGCTCTTGAGGCCTTTGGCGGTAATGGCGTCGGCTACGCGGACCATGGCGAGCTTGATCATGTCGGCGGCGCTGCCTTGGATGGGCATGTTGATGGCGTTGCGCTCGGCGGCGGCGCGGATGGTGCCGTTGCTGGAATTTATGTCGCGGAGATAGCGGCGGCGGCCGGTGACGGTTTCGACGTAGTCGTTTGTTTTGGCGAAGTCTTGCATACGGCTCATGTAGCCGGGGATGCCGGGGAATTGGGCAAAGTAATTGTTGATGATCTCTTGAGCTTCGGTGCGTGAGACGGTGCCGAGGCGTTGAGCGAGTCCGAAGGCGGAGATGCCGTAGGGAATGCCGAAGTTGACCATCTTAGCGGTGCTGCGCTGCTCGCGGGTGACGGCGTCGAGCTCGACGTCGAAGATTTTGGCGGCGGTGGCGCTGTGGATATCGCGGCCTTCACGGAAAGCGGTGAGCAGGCCTTCGTCTTGGGTCAGCGCGGCGAGGATGCGAAGCTCGATTTGCGAGTAGTCAGCGGCGAGCAGCTTCCAGCCTTCGCGTGGGATGAAGGCTTTGCGGATTTCGCGTCCACGTGCGCTGCGGATCGGAATGTTCTGCAGGTTGGGATCGTTGGAGGAAAGGCGTCCGGTGGCGGTTTGCACTTGACCATAGTGGGTGTGAACACGGCCGGTTTTGGGATCTATGGAATTTGGGAGCGCGTCGACGTAGGTGCTCTTGAGCTTGGAGAGCTGGCGGTATTCGAGGAGCTCGGCCACGATGGGGTGTTTGGGTGCGAGGTTGGAGAGGACTTGCTCGTTGGTCGCGTATTGGCCAGTCTTAGTCTTCTTCGGTTTGTCGACGAGTTTGAGCTCATCGAAGAGGACTTCGCCGAGCTGCTTAGGCGAGTTCAAGTTGAACTCGCGGCCGGCGGCTTCGTAGACCGAGGTTTGTAGGTTCAGAATATGGGATTCGAGGTCTTTACCGGTTTCGGCGAGAGTGGTCTCAGACATGAGAATGCCTTCGAGCTCGATTGCGGTGAGCACGGGGAGCAGAGGCGTTTCGATTTCGTAAAAGACTTTGGCTTGGCCGGATTCTTCGAGCTTGGGCGCGAAGAGCTGCCAGAGCTGTAGGGCGATGTCCGCATCTTCAATCGCGTAGTCGGCGAGGGCCTTGGGATCGACGCCGGAGTAGTCGATGGTTTGGCCCTTTTTGAGGTCGGGGATGAGCTCGGAGAAACGGATGGGGCTGTATTGAAGAAAGTCTTCGGCGAGGGTGTCGAGGTTGTGGCGCTGCTCCGGGTCGATGAGGGCGTGGGCGAGCATGGTGTCGTAGCATTTGCCGGCGACGGGGACTCCGTTCTCGGCGAGGATGCCGAGGTCGAACTTTAGATTGTGGCCGATCTTGTTTAGCTCGGGGTCGGCGAAGATCGGTTTCAGGTGCTCGACGAGATTTGGGTCTTTTTGCAGGGGAACGAACCAGCCGGATTGAGCTTTGGTGGAAAAGGAGATGCCGACGAGTTGCGCGCTGCGTGGGTTGAGGGCGGTCGTCTCGGTGTCGAAGGCGAAGGTGCCGACCGCTTTGAGCTCGGCAATGAGGGCTTCGATGGAGTCGGCAGATTCGGCGCTGCGGTAGTTGACTTTGAAATCGGCGAGCTTTTTGAAACTAATGTTAGGAATGAGGTCGAGCTGTGGCGAACTGGGAGCGGTTGGCTTGCTGGATTTTTCGTCGTCTTCGCTCATAAGGACAAGGTCGCTGGCCGCTTCCTGGACGGAGAATTCGCTGCCAAAGATGCGTTTGCCGAGGGTGCGGAATTCAAATTCGGCGAAGATGGGAACGAGCTTTTCCTGGTCGGGCTGGTTGAGCTTGATCGCTTCCCAGTCGGACTCGATCGGGACATCGAGTTGGATGGTGGCGAGTTTTTTGGAGAGGCGTGCTTGGTCGGCGAATTCGCGGACGCGTTCTTGTTGTTTGCCTTTAAGCTCGTCGACGTGGTCGATGATATTTTCGACGCTATCGTAGGCCGCGAGGAGTTTTTCGGCTGTTTTGGGGCCGATACCGGGGATGCCGGGTATGTTGTCGGAGACATCGCCGCAGAGGCCGAGCATGTCGATGACCTGATCTACGCGGGCGATGCCCCATTTTTCGCGGATTTCGGGGATGCCCCAGACTTCGACGCCGTCGCCTTGGCGGGAGGGGCGATACATCTTGATCTTCTCGGTCACGAGCTGGCCAAAATCCTTATCGGGGGTGACCATGAAGATGGAGTCAAAGCCGTCGGCTTCGGCGCGGCGGGCGAGGGTGCCGATGATGTCGTCGGCCTCGTAACCGTCTTTAAGTAGGACGGGGATGCCGAAGGCTTCGGCGATGCGGGAAAGGTGTGGGAGCGCGGCGGCGAGGTCTTCGGGCATATCCTCGCGGTTGGCTTTATACTCGGGGTGTAGAATGTGGCGCTCGGTCGGGGCAGAGGTATCGAAAACGACGGCGAGGTGGGTCGGTTGCTGCTTCGTGATCAAGTCGATCAGGGTGGCGGTGAAGCCGAAGATAGCCGAGGTATTGAAGCCTTTAGAAGTGTAGATTGGACTGCGAATGAGGGCAAAGTGTGCGCGATAGGCGAGTGCCATGCCATCGAGAAGAAAGAGATTTTTAGCCATGTTGGGTAGAAATATTGGAATGTTGAACGTCCAACAAAAATATTTAATTCTGAATAGTGAATTTGCAGGTGGAAACGAAAGATAGCTGATGGATCAGAGTGTTCTTTCGCTTAATCTTTACTTTGTAATTTAATAAATATAGGAATGTATTGAATGACTCCAAGGGCGGCGACTACGGCAAAGATGCTTTGCTTACTGGGAACCAAAAAACAGCCAAACATGACTAGGCTTTCGGCTAAAGCCATACCTATAACAAAAAAGGGGATGACTGCCTGCGCATCTCTCATTTTTGGAATAATGATCCAGCGAATAAGTGTGGATGCGCTGATTGGGCCGACGAGTAAAACAACTGCGACTATGCCTGCGATGCTGTCGGACTTTTCACCGCCGCCTAAAAAGGCGTTTAAGAAAAAGACGGAGCTTAGAAAGCCAAACCATAGTATCCAGAGCGGTAATTTTTGTGGGTTCATTTTAAATTAAAGAGTGCGGTTATTGGGTTTAGATTAGCCTTCAGAGTCAGAGAAAAGACTAGAGTTTTGGAATGTAGGCGGTTTTGCCTTTAAGGCCAAGGGTGACGGTAATATTGAGGAAAGTGATTTCGCCCATGGTTCTACAAGTCAGAAAGCGCGGATCCCGGTGTAGGTTAGCGAGCTCCCGGCGGAGTTGAGTGGTTTTTTCGGGGCTGGAAATTTGGTCGGCACACATGCAGGCGCGGAGGTTCTGGACGCGCGGTAGTGCGAAGCGGAGACGGCGCTCCATGAGGGAGTTTTCTTCGCGTTGATATTGTAGGCTGGTTTCTCGGTTGATGAGCCGAGTGCAGAGCTGAACGACGGGTAGGTTGTTTTTGAAAAACTGTGGGCGGTAGAGATTGGCGCGGCCTTCGTAACTTTGTTGGTCGAAATCGATGGCACGCACGCGGTATTGGGTTTGTTCGAAATCGGGTGTCACTTCGACGACATAGTTATAGGCGCGCATGTCGCCTAAGAGACGGACGAAGCATCGCTCATTGAATTTTATAAATTCTTTGGCGAGCCGCACGCTGTTTATGTGGGGGCGCGGGAAGTATTCGCGAATGAAGTCGTCGCCGGGGACGCCGATAATGTGCTCTTCTATCAGGGTGTTGCCGCTGACGAGGAAGTTGATGTGGTTGGGCGAGAGGAGTTCTTCGAGCTCGAGGCCGTAAATGCGGGAGGCGTCGGCCTTTTTGACGTAGAAGTAATCGTGATTGTCGTTGTATTGATTAACGACGCAGACGCGCATGGGCTTGGTGTTGCCGAATGTGCAGTAATCGACGCGGTCGATGTAAAGATTTTTCAGAACGGATTGGTCACCTCCAGAGCGCAAGCAAACGTAAATCTGCTTTAAATTTGCATAGAGTTCTTTGCAGTATTGTTGTTCGTAGACGAGGGTTTCCCAGAGGGTGTCGTCGCCATTTGCATTAATTAGCGGAAAGGCGTCTTCATACTTCAGCATGTCCTCGTAGGACGTTGCGAAGTCGAGCGCACGGTCGAATTCTTGCAGGTATTCGCGAAACTGGCCGTTAATCGCGAAGAATTGTTTGCGTTTCTGGGTGGCGACTGGTTGCTGCATAACTAAGCGTGGAAATGATTAATTAGAATACGCTACATGTTAAGGTGCTTCCGGGTGGTTTGCAAAGGATGGAATGCTGCGAATGCTTCGTTTGAAAATTAAATCACTTTTAGGTTGAACGCATTCGTTGGAGTTGCTGTCTGTGTAGGTGGCCGGGTCCTATGCAACGCCGGGCAAACTAACTCCGTCAGGTCCGGAAGGAAGCAGCGGTCGTTTGACCCTCGTGTGCCGTAGGGTGCCTGGCCACTTTTGTGTCTGGATGCAGGGAACGGATGTTAGTTGGAGGTAGACGCGCTCTGTTTTTTCTGAGGTTTTGGCAGCTGATGGCCATCCCCTTCGCCCTCTGACACAAGGTAGCCTACCGGCGGTATCGGCAGCACTTGCAACAACGCGGACACGCGGAGCGCGTCCCTCCAAAATGCATCCACTTGAGGGCCTTGCTGAGTAATACCAGCGCTTGTCTCACCTGGCATTCGACCATTTCATGCCAGATGGGACAAGCGCCCACCCTTAGACGTAACTTGTCACAAATATCGAGATCGACTCATTTTTGAGATAGCCATGCGGGAGCATGGCCCTCCAGCTGAAATACACTTTCTTGAAAAAGTCCCTTGCGTCTGAGTGGGAATGCGAGCTTTTCTATAGATCTATATGGAACCCGGATATCAAGTGATCGCGCGCCGTTGGCGACCCAAGCAGTTTGACGAACTGGTGGGGCAGGATCATATCGTGCGGACGCTCCGTAATGCGATTGATACGAACCGGATTGCCCATGCCTATTTGTTTGTGGGGCCGCGTGGAACAGGTAAAACGAGCACAGCTCGCTTGTTTGCAAAAGCTTTGAATGCGGAGGGCGGGCCGAATGCCACCCCAGATAATGAGTCGGAGATCAGTAAAGCAATCATGACGGGTGCCTGTATGGACGTGATTGAGATTGATGGAGCTTCCAATAACAGCGTCGATCAGGTCCGGGATCTGCGTGATGATTGTCAGTATGCGCCGACGCAGTGTAAGTATAAAATTTATATTATCGACGAGGTGCACATGCTTTCGACGGCGGCATTTAATGCGCTCTTGAAAACCTTAGAGGAACCGCCGGAGCATGTTAAATTTTTCTTTGCGACGACGGAGGCGCATAAGGTGTTGCCGACGATTGTTTCACGCTGTCAGCGGTTTGAATTTCGTCCCATTTCGGATGCTGTGATCGCTGCAAAATTGACTGAGATTTGTCAGGCAGAAAAAATCAAGGTGGAGCCCGTCGCGCTGGAGTCGATCGCGCGTTTGGCCAATGGTGGCATGCGGGATGCGCAATCGATCTTAGATCAAATGATTTCGTTCTGTGGTAGTGAGATTGCCGAGGCGGATGTTCTGGATGTCTACGGATTGGTTTCGGGAGAGCGAATTGCGAAACTTGCGGAGGCATTGGGAGCGATGGACTATGCTGCAATAGTAGCGGCGGTGGATGTGTATGCGGAAGAGGGTCGAGACTTGTATCGGGTGCTCTTGGATCTGGAAGCGTATGTTCGTGAGGCCCTGCTCGATGCGATTCAAAATAAGGGCGCGACGGAGCGTCTCGGGACCCAGCTGACCACGGAATCCATCATGCGGATGCTGGACGCACTCCATCGAGGAGAAGCTTCTGTGCAACGTGGGCTTTCAGAAAAAGTGAACTTTGAAGTGGTTTTGTTGAAAGCAGCAGAAGAATCGCGTTCGCGGGCGCTGGACAGCTTGATTAAGCAGCTGTCGATGGGTGTTGAAGCGGATACAGTGGCGGCTCCTGAAAAAAAAAAGCCCTGATCGCACCTAAGTTTTGGGAAAAGAATTCGGATTCGGCTCAGGCGCTCGTTTCGAAAGGATCTGATACTGCGGACGCGTCGCTAGGCGACACGGATTTGGAAAAGGATGATTCCGAGTCGATGGCGGTGGAAGAAAGCAGTGCTTCGGACGCGCAGAAAGACGCTTTGGCCGACTCTATCGCTGACGGTGAAGAGATGGATGAGAGTGGTGAGTTCATGGCTAAGCCTTTGCCGATAGCGCTTGTAAGCAGAACAAAAACAGCGCTGATCTCGATTGAGGATGCAAAGACAAAAATTGGACAGGACGTTCTGAAGGTCTTGGACGATCAGTTTAAGGGTGCGTTGACTGAAGTTCGACACCCTGATGATGGAGATTTGTTCGATTGAGTTTTAATCTCCAAACGAGTTGCTGATCACGCATTATTCACTTTTCTATTCTAGTATCATGGATGCATTTAAAAAAGACACGATATTACAGGCAATTGCCTCAGCTTGTTCGCTGCCTTCTGAGGTGGACCTAAGCGGGGGTGAGTATCCGATTAAGAAAACAGATACGCAGTGGCGAGAGACGTTGACGGAGTTGCAGTATCATGTAGCGCGCAATCAAGGGACCGAGCGTCCGTTCCAAAATCCCTATCACGACAATAAGGCGGTTGGCCTCTATCGTTGTGTGGGTTGCGAGACGCCTTTATTTACGAGCATTGATAAGTTTGACTCGGGGACTGGCTGGCCGAGTTTTTCGCAGCCAGTAGATGCGCGGACACTCGGTGAATTGCGTGATAGCAGCCATGGAATGTTGCGAGTCGAGGTGCATTGCAACGTGTGTGGTTCGCATCAGGGGCACGTTTTTCCAGATGGGCCGAAACCGACGGGACAGCGATACTGTATTAATTCAGCGTCACTAAAATTCGAATCAATGGAGACTGCGGCAGCTATTCAATCCAGCGTTGAAAAATGGTATCAAAGCTAGACCTCATTCATCATTGGTCTATCATTTGCTTAACACTTTAGATAAAGTTTAAAATAGAAATAATACTATGAAAGATTCAGCAAAGACACATTCGCGTCGGCAATTTTTGAAGGGGGTAGGTCTGACTGGTGCAGCAACCTTGGTTGCAGGTGGTTCGACTACTGCAAGTGCGAAGACTTCGAAGAAGGCCCAGCGAGCGGAAAACATCATTTTCCTGATGGCGGACGGTAATGGCGCTGGCACGATGGGGCTGGCTCACCATTGGAAACTACAAACTACAGGCGAGGAGTTAGAGTGGACGAAGCTACTTTCACGAGACGATTTAAGTTTTTGCTTACAGGACACCCGATCAGCGAGTTCGCCCGTAACGGATTCGGCTGCAGCAGCGAGCGCCTGGGGCAGCGGTCACCGTGTAAATAACGGCTCGATCAATTACTCAACAGACGGTAAGCCGCTAAAACCAATCATGCAGTATGCGAAACAAGCTGGATTGGCGACTGGACTCGTTACAACTTGTCGGATCACGCATGCGACGCCGGCTGGCTTTGCCACAAATGTGCCCAACCGTAATAATGAAGCTGATATCCTAAAGCAATATTATGAGCGTGAAATCGATGTCTTGCTTGGGGGCGGCGCTCGCTTCTTTGAAGGGAAAACGACCGAGGGGGCCTCGTTTAATTATTATAAATCTTTCGAGAACAAGGGATATTCTGTGGCGAAGGATCGCGATGGTCTCAAGGCGGCGACTGGAGCGACTCAGCTACTGGGAATCTTTTCCGATAGCCATATTCCTTATGTCATCGACCGAAAAAACGATTCGTCGCTTAAGAATGTGCCTTCTTTACCAGAGATGTTCAAGTCGGCGGTGAGTAGTTTGGAGCAGTCGGAAAAGGGTTATTTACTACAAGTCGAGGCTGGTCGTGTGGATCACGCTGGCCATGCGAATGATCCTGCGGCGATTTTACATGATACTTTGGAATTCGATGAAACGGTGAAGGCAGTCATCGATTATGTGGATGCGCATCCGGATACGCTTTTAATCGTGACGACTGACCACGGAACGGGTGGCTGCCAGTTAAATGGTTTAGGCTCTGCTTACGTGGATAGTGGTCCTGCGCTGGATCGTATTGAAATTTGCAAGGGGAGTTTCGAGTCACTTGAAAAGGCGTTCCTAAAAACAGGTGTGTTTGATGCGGCTCTTTTCGAGCAGACAATCGGAATAAAGCCGACCGCAGAGCAGGTTGCTGAGGCTCAGGGAATGATCGATGCGGAGGTAAAGTATTTAAGTAGTGCGCTGACGAGTGTCTTCGCTAAGCAATTATTTGACCTCACCGCGATAGGCTGGACCTCAAACAATCACACTTCGGAAAATGTAGAACTCTTAGCGTTCGGTCCGGGATCTGAACAGATTCCGACCTTTGTTAAGAATTACGAGCTGTTCCAAATTATGCGCGATACATTGCTTATTTAGTATTCGAACTTCTTTCAGCTAGTTGATTTTTTAAAATTTACCCTTAATCATTTAACATATGCGAAAATTAATACTTCCGATCTGCGCACTGTTAACTGCTAATTTTCTGCAAGCAGATTTTATCGAAAAGAAAGTTATCTATAAAGATGGCTCTACAGAGTATTCCGGCGTGCTTATTTATGATGAAGATTTAGAGGGCGAAGTGCCAGGTATCCTAATGGTTCCAAACTGGATGGGAGTGACCGATAATGCGGTCAAAAAAGCAAAGATGATCGCCGACGATGAATACGTCGTTTTCATTGCTGACATGTATGGGAGTGACGTCCGCCCGAAGGATGCAGGGGAAGCTGTGGCAGCTGCCGGAAAGGTCAGAGGTGACCGGGCCTTGATGCGGTCGCGGGCTCAGTTGAGCTTGGATTCGTTCAAACGTTTAGCTTCGGAGGCACCGCTGGACACGGATCATATTGCAGCAATTGGCTTTTGTTTTGGTGGTGGCACTGTGCTTGAGTTCGCTCGGACTGGAGTTGATCTGGACGCAGTCGTCTCTTTCCATGGTGATTTGCTTTCACCGACACTGGAAGCTGACGCTGCTGCGACGGTCGCCAAAGTATTGGTCTTACATGGTGCGGCCGATCCGTATGTGCCACAAAGCGATGTCCAGGAGTTTGTTACGGCGATGTTGAATACAGATGCTGATTGGCAACTCGTTCAATTCAGTGGGACGGTGCACTCTTTCACCAATCCCGATGCCAACACAATCGGTCAATCAGACTACAACGAGTTATCTGCTGATCGAGCGTTTGAGATGATGGATGAGCTCTTCGAAGAGCTCTGGGACGATCTGGGTGAAGAGGACTAGTTACTAGTCTTCACGTAAGGCCTGCAGGATTGCTTCTATAGATTCTGAGACTAGTTTGGTTCCATCTAAGACTACATCTGCATGTTCAGATTGAGGTTCTATGTAAGCATGAAATGCGGGTAAGACTGTTTCCTCACATTGCGCAATAACGGACTCCCTAGTTCTGCCGCGTTCGGTAATGTCGCGCTGAATACGGCGAGCGAGGTAGACCGCTTCCGGACAAGAAACAAATAACTTCAGGGTTAATCGTTCCCGAACATCTGGATAGCTAAGCGCGAAAATACCCTCTAAGATAATATATTTTTTGGGTTCTAAGACTGTGGTCTGCTTTTTTCTACAGTGTATCGAAAAATCATACAGCGGAATCGTGGTGGATTCGCCGTTCAGTAGTGAGTTCAAACAATCATTGAGCGCTTGGTGGTCAATCGCGTCGGGATGGTCGAAATTTTTTTTATCGCGATTTTCCGAGCTTAGATGAGACAGGTCATGATAGAAGGCATCTAATGAAAGTAAATGAGAGCGCTCACGTCCTAATTTATCGGCTAGAGCTGTAGCGATTGAGGTCTTACCACTTCCAGACGCGCCGGAGATGCCGATGACTATAGTCGGACTGCTATTCTTCATCTTCTTTCCGTGGAGGCTCAAATTCTGCTGCTGGAATACGAATAATTGCGCCTAACACACCTAGGTAAATCATCCATAGAAAAAGGTTTTTCGTCTGGGTCAGAACGCGTTCGAGGTTGCTGTGTAAGTAAGTTAACGCGAAAGCTATAAAAATCCCTGCAACGATGGCAGCTGCATAGGAACCGCGCCGAGTGAAGATTATATGAAAGCCGCGAAAGAGTGTGTAGAGGATAAAGAACATGTAAGCATAGTATGCGAATATTCCATTTTCACTCTTGATGAGCCAGTAATGACTCTCAACTACGCCCTTTGCATAATCCTCATCAACATTGTAGCCACGGTCTAAATTCCAATTATCGATGACGTCCCCATAGGGAAATGGGTGGTTCACGGCCACCGCAAAATTGTTCCAACCTACGCCGACCGCTTTATCTTCCATCATTGCTTTAGCCGCGAGGTTCATGACTTGGCGAGTTTGCTCACTTGCCTCATTTCCGTGATCGACAAAGCGACCCATTATGGTGTCGATTGTCATGATTAGGACGAACACGCCCCCGATACAAATGGAGGCTGTGATGATAAAGCGCCGCTTGGAAAATTTATCAAAAAAGCCGACCACTATCACTGCAACGATACCCACTGCCATGACCGCGAGTGCAGCACGAGAGAGTGTTGCGTAAACAATAAGCCCTGAACAAGCAAAGGTGATAAAATATAAAATCGATAGCTTAGCCTTAACGGTGGAGGACATGGCAGCCGCCAAAATGGGGAGTGCGGCCATATATGTATACATGGCGAGCGGATTTTGATGTTCAAAGGTCCCGTAGTTTTGGTATACGCCGTCAATAAGTTTCAGTTTCGCGACAACAAAGAACTGGTAGATTAACATGGTGCAAAGTCCTACGAGGACGGTTTGCACCTCATGCCGGCTGCGGACGTAGTTTGCAATCGCGTAGACAACGAGCCATATTTTTGCGAATTTCAGAATATTCATGAAGACATAGCTGACCTCTATGGCTTGGAATACAGATAAACTACTGGCAAACACGTATAGGAACCACGGAAGCGTGCCCAAGGGTAGAAAAACGAACTTCGTCTTTGGGTCGAAGATCGTGGCGAAAATCAATGTGATTGCCAACATCTCCATTATAGAGAACTCGTAGCCTTTAGTCACACCGCGATACCATTCGATTGAATCGACCATGAGCACCGTCGTATCAACGTGAAGACTTAAGCAGAAAATGAGAAGAATGCAGACGAAGTCTTTCAGGTAGCGTTCCTGAGCGACAAAAAAACCACCGATTGGCGCGACTACGCAGTAACCAATTGCGATGAGCAGTATTTTGATAAAATCCATTAGCTTACTTCGATACAGTCGCTTCGAGGTGAACTTCAATTTGGTCGCACATGGTCTTTAGAGAGTATGCCTGACCAACGCGTTCAAGGGCGGTATCACTGATCGCTTTACCGAAATCGGGTATTTCCAAAAAGCGAGCAATCGCTGCCGCTAGTGAAGCAGGATCGCCAGGCGCGAAGCCAAGCGCATTAACTCCATCTTCCAGGAGTTCGATATCGCCGCCATCGGGACACATTATAACCGGCAGTCCAGAAGCCATCGCTTCGAGTGGAGTTAAGGCAAACGGTTCGCCCCAGTTACTGGAAAAGATATAGGCATCATAATCCGCATAGAGCGTGCGCATTTTTTCGTGGCTGACGGATTTGATTTGTATGCGATCAGTGGCACCTGCGGTGACGATTTCTGCGTTCACTTGATCCGTATATGCCTGTGAGCCTTTGCCGTAGAGATCGAGTTGTAAGGGCGTGGCTGTCTTTGCAGAAGCGCCCAGAATGCCTCGCACCGCAGTCAGTGGATCTTTGTCCTCTGCGAGTCGACCGACCCAGAGAAAGCGGCGGGGCACTTGGTAATTTTGTTTTCGCTTGAATGCTTTAGTATCAACGCCGCAATAGATGACACCTGCATGGGCTACCGGATAACCTTTACCGACTGTTAAGTCGCGCATGAACTGGCTGCAGAAATATATATTCTTAAATTGCAGGGCAGAGACTGGGGCAGTTGGGACTTGTTTGGCGAAGTAGGATTTCAGTCCAAGGCAAGTGAGCAGTTTTCGCAATGTGCTGCGTGCAGGCGAGCCCGCATCGTTCCACCACGAGAGCCAGACATCGGCCTTTAAGCTGCGGGCAATCCAATGGTCGGAGATGTCATAGAGGAGGGGCGTGGACGATGCTTCCAGGGTGTGCAGGAGCGCTTTGGAAATACCCCCCATGTTCCACACATGGACAATATCAGGTTGCACGGATTCCACAGTCGCTTTGAGCGTTTCCTGATTTTCGTGCTCAAGGGAGTAAAGCTTGTGGATCGGTAACCACGGGTGGCCGTAAAAACCATGAACGCGTAGCTTGCGATGAATGTTTTGCTCACTTTCGCTAACACGGCCTTCAATTTGGTGATCCGAGGTGAGCACATGCACGTCGTGCCCTCTGGAGCGCAGCATATCGACGGTGTATTTACAGCGTTCTTCATAGCCGCCGATACCGTGCGGCGGATAGAGATTACTGATAACTAAAATACGCATAAGATTGTCTTACTTTAACGGTTTAAATCCATGAACTTCCAGAGTAAGGAACCGGCTAGTCTGCGCCGACAGATATCAAACTCTTTATGTGCTACAGGATCTCCGGCAAACTTACCACCTAGATTTTTAAGAATACGTAGACATGCCTCTTTTCGGCCAAGCCAGGTAATGGGGAGCTGATACCGATTCGCGATACTGAAAATACGCGCCGTATCACGAAACTCACGGCTGTTTCCCTGGCGGATGTAATCGATGTTCAAATTGAGCCGTTTTATCAATCGGCCCGAGCGGAGTTGATAGATGGCCCATTCGTAATCCTCGATACCATTTAAATCTTCATCAAATCGGTGATCTAGCCAGTGCTGTCGACGTATCAGGCCAAGGCTGTTCGTATAAATAGAGCCCAATTTCATACCTTTTTCTTTAAGCTCAGTCCAATCGATTTGGTCAGAGTAAAATGGGTCGTTATCCCATTTTATACTCGTGGCAGCGACATTCGTATCTTCCATTTGTGTGCTCATTTTACGCACTCCGTCTGGATCTGAGATCACCGTATGCGAGCTCAAGCATAAAACCAGTGGAGTCTCACAGTGCTCTATTCCGTAGTTGAGGACGGTCGAGTGATGGTAGGTTTTTGCCCATGTGATGACGTCTGCGTTCGAATTTTTTAGAAGCGCGGTCGAACCATCTGTAGAACCGCTGTCGACTGCTAGAATACGATCGACAGCTAAAGTCTGGCTTTTAAGCGCGGCTAAAACGCGTGGCAGCGATTCAACCGAGTTCTTGTAGCGAATGAGTGCAGTTATTTTACTCACTTCGTAGTGCCTCCTGTGTGCCATGCAGTCGTCCAAGTCTTTGTTGATAACGAATACGGGCCGCGTGTTGGATTTCGGATGCTTTGCCTGTGCGTAAGAAATATTTGGCATCACGAAGGGTATCTAGAAAAGATGCCAGGAAGACTTGAGTGAACCAATTATCATTTTGGCATGGAGCGTTGCCTGCTTTGCTCAGCGCGATGGCATCGCCCTTCGATCGTTTGTAAGCTTGTTCGGGGGTGTAGTTGTGCGAATGAATGACGATTGAATTTTCGACGAGTTCGATCGCGTAGCCGCTGGCTTTTAGGGTGCGCGTCCAGGCATCATCTTCGGCATATTGGAGGTCTTCTCGAATCGGTTCAGCCACTCCCAGTGCTCGTGCTGCGATGCAGCTAACCATACTGAAAAAGTGGTCCCAATGAATGGATTGGCGATTGGGGCCGAAGCATTTTTCGTAATCGTGGGCGACGACAGCCTGACAGTCGGGGCGGGGGATTTGCCGACTGAAGAGTGCGCCAGGCTTTGGTTGGCTGATGGCGGCTTGCAGTAGGCTACCCAGCCACTGTTCATTTGCTGGTGTGGCGTCCGAATTTAGAAAAACGACCCAATCTGCCGTGGCGAGTTGAAAGCCTTGGTTGAGCACTTTGCCAGGGACGTAGGTGCCTGGCTCGAGGATGATAAAGTGTTTTGGGTTAAAGCGTCGGATGATTTCGTGGGAGCCATCGGTCGAACCGCTATCGATAACGATAAGTTCAATTTCACCGTTGTAGTCTTGTGCGAATACTTGAGTCAGTGTGTCTTCAATCGCCCACGCCTCGTTGTAGGAGCGCATAACTATGCTGACTTTATTCGGGAGAGACGACATCGTGTTGGCTAAGTGTATTTTGCTTCAACGCTTTGGTAAATATTTTCCAGCTGATTACAAACCTGGGACCAGGTGTAATTTTCGGCGATATCTTTTTGGCCCGCGCTTACGGATTGCTGGCGGAAGTGCTCATCTTCACGCATACGTTTGATTTGTACAACCAGCCCATTGACATCGCCGGATTCAAAATGAAGGCCGTTTGTGTTATGGTGAATTAATTTTTGGAGACCACCGACATTGGAAGCGATGACCGGACATCCGGCGGCCCATGCCTCCAGCACTACAATACCGAAAGGTTCGTGGCGTGAGGGGAGTGTGAAGCAGTCGAGTGCGGCGAAAAGACCACGGTGAGCGGGTGAATCCGGCTCCACGGGTGGGCGTAAGCGGATGCGATCACTGTATGCACTTTGCTCGATTTGAGTGACCAGCTTTTGGTAATAGACGTCATTAGTTTTCGGCCCACAAATGATGAGTCCAAGCTTTGAATCTTTTGCCGCTAGTTCACAAAAGGCTTTGATTAGAAGCGCTTGGTTCTTTTGGGGATCGATCCGTGAGATGCAGCCGATGAGGAAAGATTCATCAGTGAAGCCTAGCTCAGCGCGGGTCTTTTCGCGCTCGCCGGGCAGAGCTTTGAGCCGCTCGGAGTGAACGCCGTTTGGCAGGAAGTGAACGCGGTCTTTGCCGAGCGCTGCCGAAGCTTTGATGTATTCAGAATATCCTACGCAGAGAATTGCATCTACATTTTCCAACAGATTCCGGCTGCCAAAATATGCGCCGAAAAGCTTGCCCCACTCGAAGTGACCTTGTTGTGGCGCGACGACATCTGCGGCTTCCGATTCGGGGACGTCGAACATATTACCGTGCAGCGTGACCACACACGGGCGCTTGGCGAGTTGAGCTGCTTTAAGCACAGAGGCACCTGTGCGTTTGGTCACGTGGGCATGGAAGATACGCACGTTCTTTGCCCGACGAAGCGCGCGGTAAAGCGACCACGAGAGTAGGTTTCCGCCTTTTTTATCGAGCTGGAGAATCGCAGTTTGATCGAGCCCTAAGAAGGGATAGCAATACGGATAACGAAAGATGGGGACGCCTCCCATTTGCTCAGATTTAGTTTTGGAGAGCGCGAGGGAGGTATGTATCTCTGGGCGCATTCCCATGTCGCTTTGAGCGAGACAGATATTTTTAATGACTGCTTCGGTCCCGCCCCATTCATCCAGACTGAAGCGTCTGGGGATATGAAGAATGCGATTATTGCTGTGTGTGCTCATGACTGTGTGTTCTAGCCGACTTCCTTGATCTTATTTAAGAGTAATGGAATGAGCTGTATTGGGTATTAAGGGGTATTTGCAGCGGCTTGCATGACTGCATAAATATCTTCGAGTTTATTTACGGGTTGCTCGGTTTTGAAATTGGTCAGCCAGGATGCAGTGCTGTCGATATCTTCAGGTGCATAACCGTGCATGCCGGGAACCTGGCTCATGTTGAGAAAGGAGGGGACGAAGAGGACCCCTGGATCAAGGACGTAAAAGAGTTCGCCGTAGCGATTGTCTGGAAACTTGCATTGCCAAGCTTCGAGTTGTTCGTCGCTGACGATGCGCCCGCGCGTTTCCGATTTCAAGAGTTCGATTATCTGGGTTTTTGCCGATTGTTTATTGAACCAGAATCGGGCCATGGTGGAGTCCCAAACCGCGGTGTAGTCCGTGCCATATTTTAGGGGTAAGGCTTCGCAGCGAAGGCGCAGGTCTGAGCTTTGACTGACTTCGGTCATGCCGTGGTCACTAAATATTGCGAGTTGGACGCGGTCATAGTATTCGTGAGCGAGTTTCAGTAGCGCTTGGACCCGGAGATCGAAAGTGTGCAGGGCTTCAGTGGCTTCTTTAGACCATGGGCCATAGCGGTGCATGGTCGCATCGAGTCCAGCTGTGAAGAGATAGGCGAGCTCGAGATCCCCTTTTTCGATGAGCGCTTCAAGTTCTGCATAGTTGACCGCGTCTCCATTTCTCCAGTCGGAACGATGCCAATTTTTACCTGATCGTTTCCAATGCTCGAAAATGGTTTCCTGTCCGCCGTTTATGCCACCGGGCTCGTAAATGTCGCGTTTCTCGGTGTAGTCTAGAAAAGGGAGGTAACGAAAGGGGACACTGTAGAGTTGGAAATAACCAGTGAACGCATAATATTTGGCGACATAGCGGCTGAGACGGTTTCGAATTTTGTGATAGCCGCCGATTTTATCTGGTAGCCAACCGAGGAGGCGAAAGGCTTTAAAAGGTGAATGCTTCGGGTCGGTTTTAACGAAGAACGAAAAGTGACCGTGTTCGTGTGGCGGTTTACCGGTAAGGATACTGGGGTCGCACGTTGCAGAATAGCCGAAGAGGGTCTCGCAGGGATGTTGGTTCGGGGCAACTGACTGCAGCAGTTTGTGCTTTTGAACTAGATTCCAGCCAAGCGCATCGGCAAATAAGAACAGATGAAGCGTTTTCATTCCATCTCCAGGAGCTCTTTTATGAGAACTTGTAGTTTGCGCGGGCTAAACGGCTTTGATAACACCGCGTTGGCGCCGAGTGCTTTAATTTTTTGCAGGTATTGCTCATGGACAGTTCCAGTCACGAAAACAACCGGAATGCCGGCGCAATATTCATTCGCTCGTATGATTTTATAGAGTTCATCACCTTCGATATCGGGCAAGTTATAATCGAGCACAGCGAGGTCTGGTTTGATTTCGTCAAGTCGGTCGATTGCTGACTTCCCATCACGGAAAAAGTAACCTTCGCATCCAGCTCGCTTCACTTGAATTTGAAAGAGCCGATACATCACTACATCGTCGTCAATAACTAGAACTTTTTTCATAATTTATTTCTTGTTAGGATGAGTAGGGTTTCATCATCTTCTTGTTGTATGTTGGACTCTTTTCGGGCGGACTTCATTTTATGATTTAATTTATCCCAAATTTCAGTGGCTGTGCTCTCTATATTGCTGTTAAACCACTCGACCATTGGGTCCCATCCGAAAATACTATCTGCATGGGTCCACTCGTAAAGCCCGTCAGTAACTATAATGATGCGGTCTTCCTCGGAAAGTTCGACCATAGATTCTTCATATTGCTGATACTCAAACAACCCCATGGGTGGCCCTGTCGATTCGAGTTGTTGGACTTCCTTGTTTTTTGAGAATAGTAGAGTTGGCGGGTGTCCGGCCGCGCTGTAATGGAATTGGTTTGTTTCGGGATCGAGTCTAAAGACTGAAGCGGTAATAAACATGGTCGCTTCACCCAGTTGAATCTTTAAAGCGTTATTACAGCGTTCCAAAAAGTCACTGAGCGAGCTGTTTGATCGGAATGAATAGGCTATAAATTGACTGCGGAAAATACCTGCGAGAATTGCTGCGGAAACGCCTTTGCCCATCACATCGATCACGCAACCCACGTAGTCTCCATTTTTGTTTTTTCGAACTTCTACGTAGTCGCCGGCAATTTCGAGTGCACTCATGCTACGATAAAAGAGGTCATACCTTGGGATTTTCAGCGGATCAACACTGCCAAGGGGTAATAGCTGGTGCTGCAGTTTGGTTGCGACACTCATTTCGACTTCGAGCCGTTTCTTTTGATCGCGCTCATGTTCAATAAGTGATCGCGAGATGCTGATGGCTATAACGTCTGCGAGGGCACGTAAATTTCTGATATCGCTCGAATGTATTTCAGAGTGCTCACCTGAGTAGGCTACAGCGATTACAGCGACTGCGGCCTCTTCGATCATAACGGGGACACAGCCCCCTGTTACGTAATTGACTAAATCGTCGCTTTTGAACGGGTTTTGACCCGATTTTTTGTCCCAAGTGACTGATTCCTTTTCTTCTAAGGTCTGCCAAAGTGTATGATCGAATTCACCAAATGCACCATGCTCATCAATTTGTGAGATCCACTGATACTCGTTGGCAATTTCTCTGTCGCGAACTTGGATGCAAATTCCGTTATAGTCTCTTGAATCCATGAATAATTCCAAACCTGAATGCACAAAACTATCTACACGTTCATCTTTTAAGAGGTTTTCCGCCATCCGATCATAGATCGAAAGGCTCTCGTAGGTATCTGATAATTCATCAAGGATTGCTTCTGTGTCTGAGTTCTGAGGAATTACGCTATTTAGATGAGGGTACTCTTTCATCATTTGCAAGACATGTCCACGCTGACCTCTCCAATGCTCAACTTTATCGACTAATGATTCGATAATGAATCGCCCCCGGCCGCCTTCAGATAAAGGATCGGCAGGTAATTCAGCTGGAATGTTCTCACTTTCCAAGTCAGGGCCAGAGCCGACATCTTGTATTTCCAACCAAACGCTTTCTTCATCTGACCACCAACGAACTCTGACTGGATCAGTTTTTTCTTTTGATCCGTGTTCTATGCTATTGTTAATAGCTTCTGTAAAGCAGAGGAGCCAAGAGTCCTTGTCCTGATCACTTAATCCCAGAGTGTAAAGGAACTCGTGAAAGTGACCACGTAGTTCTTGAATCATGGATAAATCAGCATTGATTTTATACTGAGTAATCTGGCGAGAGGATTTTGTGATCATCAAGTATCTCGGTATCGTTTTTTGGAGGTCGGGTTAAATACACTTGAGTTTCTTCGAAGCGATCTAGACGCTCAATCATTAAATAAAGACGCCCGCTGCTTTAGAGATGTTTTGCTGGAACCAAGTGCTGAGTAGGCGTTCACAGCGTTCGGAGTCACCGGTGATCTGATAGATACAGTGCATGGCCTCTTCGAAGGAGCCGACTTCGTTGGACGATGTGAGATCCGCATAGCTAAATGCACCAACCGGAGCTTCGCGCAAGAGGTGACTCCACTCATCAGTGATACTTTCCAGGGCAGACTCTGCGCGAGGCGTTACTCCAAAAAGCCGCATCTTTCCTTTCACAACTAGTTTGAGCCAAACCGCGCGATCTTTAAACTCTGTGCCATCTATCTGAGGCCAATTTTGGCCATCAATTCCGACAAAGTAAGTCTGCGCTTTCTGTCCGAGCGCTCGCCAGCTGAGTAGCACCAATAAAGCGATAATCCGTTCGTTCCATTTGGGCTTATTGGAATTTTTAGTGACAACGCCTGAACCTACATCGCCCGCAAGAAATGGTTCTAGATTATCGACCCGCGCATTGTATTTTAAGTTGAGCAGTTGGTTGCGAAACATCGAAGCATTATCCAAATCAATTTCCGGACCTAAGTAGGTGTGATGGCCGAGGTGGGCATTATTCAGTTTGTTCCCGCCTTCCAATACACATCCGTCCTCAATGACCACATTGGGACCGACTGAACTACCGGGTCCGATTGAAACGAAGTCGCCTACCCAGTAGGGAGGGATTAGCTGGGCTCTCGAAGAAATTTCGCAGTGCTTCCCGATGGCAACAAGTTGTCCGTATTTTTCGGTTTCCTTGTAGAAAATCTCCAACCATTCATTTTCAAGCGCTCTCCAATACTTGATGAGTGACCAACCATCTTCTGGCATGAAATCAATTGGTTTCTCCCCGCTCGGCAAGCGATTGACTACTGTCTCGTAGTTGTTCGGGTCGAGTTCTGCTACGGCCTTGATCTCCCATGTGACGGGCCACATTTGAGCATTATCGAGTGCTTCCCGAACAGCTGATGGTCGATCTGCGACGTAAAAAATAATATGGTCGAAATCCTTATCCACCGCAGCATCCAGCCAGTGGAAGACGAGTGCTTGCTCGCCAACCGTCCAGAGTGCAAAAGGCATTGGGTTTTTCCAAACAGTATCGAGCTCCCCCCAATCGGGAAGCGCGAGTTTCCAAACTTTTTTTTCGACCGGGGGAATTGTATCTAAAGTATCCACTATATTAGTAGGCACCTTTGCCTAGTAGCACGGCTGGGATGGTTTTAAAGAGAATGATGATGTCCTGCTTAATTGATTGGGATTGGATGTATTGTAGATCCAGGCGAACTTGACCCTCAAAGTCTATTTCCGCACGCCCCCCGATTTGCCAGAGGCAGGTAATGCCGGGCTTGGCCCGGAGTCGGCGCAAGTGGCGCGCGCCGTAAAGCGCGACTTCCTTTGGCACTGGTGGGCGGGGTCCGACTAGCGACATTTCTCCTTTGAGCACGTTTATAAACTGCGGGAATTCATCTATCGAGAGACGACGTATCCATTTGCCTGGTTTGGTGATGCGTGGATCTTCTTTCATTTTGAAAGTGACGCCTTCGCTATGTTGGTTCTGCTCTTGGAGCGCGTCCTTAATTTGGTCGGCGTTTAGGCACATGGACCGAAATTTGAAGATATCGAAGAGTTTGCCGCCCTCACCGACACGAACTTGCTTGAAGAAAATGGGCCCGCGGTCGTCGAGTTTAATGGCTAGGGCTGTGATTAAAAATATCGGGGAAAACAGCAATAAAGCAAAGAGGCTACCGCAGATATCTAACAAGCGTTTGATGGATAACGAAACACCAATGATGATTCTCCAACGCAGTCGCTTTATTCGGGATTTATGCCTCCAGCGATCAATGCTTCCTTCTGCAATCGCGTCGCTCCAAAAAGTGTTATTTTCTTCAGTCAATGTCTTAGCTTTGCTCTCCATTATCTGTGCAAGATTGTTTAATGGTGCATCATTCTGCTTCCTGCTGGCTATGCAAGGTTTAGGATTAGTTAACTTGAGCTAAGATAGCTGTTATTAACACCTTAAAAACCGTTTTATTTAGGGTAATCTCGTTTCGTTTGTAGGGCGGCATGCTAATCACTTGCGGAATGATAATAACTTACGCAAGTTCTCAGTCATGCCTAAGGTTTTGTTTTTGGGAGATATTGTCGGTCGTCCAGGTCGTAGCTTTGTTGTCAAGCGGCTTGCTTCGTTGCGGGAGGAGTTGTCGGCTGACATCGTGATTGCAAATGCAGAGAATTCTGCTGGCGGCGCAGGTGTGACCAAGAAAATAGCGAATGAGTTGCTGGGCGCGGGCGTCGATGCGATCACACTGGGTGATCATGTCTGGGACCAAAAGAATTTTGAAAACGAGATCATCGAGTTCACCCAAGTGTGTCGGCCAGCTAACTTGCCAGAATCCAATCCGGGTGCGACCCATGTGATGGTTGAAAAAGATGGTTTCAAATTAGGAGTGTTCACCGTCCTGGGACGAAATTATCTCACAATGAAATCGAGCTGTCCTTTTTTAGCAGCAGATGCGAAACTTACGGAGCTTGAAGCTGAGTGCGACGCGATCTTTGTGGAGTCGCACATGGAGGCGACTTCAGAAAAGATTGCGCTTGGGTGGTATCTGGATGGTCGCGTTGCCGGAGTGGTCGGGACGCATACGCATGTGCCAACGGCAGATGGACGGGTATTACCCCGAGGAACAGCCTATCTTACAGATGCAGGGATGTGCGGGCCTTATAAATCCGTGCTCGGACGCGATGTGCAGCAGGTTTTAGCAACTTTTCTTGACGGGATGAAGCGCCGCTTTCCTGTGGCTGAGGCTGACGTGCGAATTAGCGGGTGTTTGATCAATATCAATGCTGAAACAGGATTGGCCGAAAGCTTTGAGCGAGTAGAGGTGTGCGAGGAAGTTTAGCTGGTCAGGCCAGAATAGCGCTAACTAGAGCGACTTTATCGATTTAGAATTCCCTTGTGATAGGTCGGGATTGGTCGCCAAGTAGGGCACGCACTTGTCAGAGATCCAGAGCTTGTCGAGGGGTGCGATGCCGCGCGATATCTAGTCTGGAGCAAATCTGTCCTTCGACGGCGCCCCACAAGTGGGAATGTTACTACCTTAAGAATCTGTTCAGGTGCAGAATTTATTGGTAGGGCGGTTTCGCCGAAACCGCCGTGGGCCTTTCGAGTCCGCTGTCCTATCGCATAAACAAGTATATGACTGTTGCCGTAGCCGAACGGCGCTTTCGGCGAAAGCACACTACTTAGATCCAGATATAATCATCATCCCGTAAAGAGGGGGCGTTGCATTTTACGCTCAAAATCGAGATATACGAAATGCCCCTATTTTTCGGAGCACGGCGGAATGACCCCGAAATGTCCCTATTTTCGGTTAGGGTTAGGGAAGGTGTTTTCATCGCATACCGCTACGCTAAAATACGTCCAGGGCTAATGCAATGGAAGCAGTTTCAACAAAGGCGTTGAAAGGGGACAGGCTAATGATTATCCACACATCCAGCCAAGTGAATTTTGGAGATTGAAATTTATATGAAATTAAACAACTTTGATCGTGTGAATGATAAACAGCTAGCAATGAGCACGCTTCAAGCACTACCCGAAACTGCGAGTTTGCACGACATCCGCGAGGAACTGGGGATCCTTGATGCGATCAAGTCGGGCCAGCAAGCATCCCGAGAAGGCCGCGTGCAGAGGCAGGAAGCAGTCGAAGAGCAGTTTGCTTCATGGAACTCAAGGTAATCTGGACCGATCCGGCGGTTGAGGATCTGCGTTCGATCCATGGCTATATTGCCGCTGACAATCCCTCTGCCGCACTCTCGTTTGGCTTGGAACTCTTTAAAAGCACACGCCATCTCGGGAGCTTTCCGCAGTCGTGCCGCATTTATCAGGAAACGGAAGAGGGCACTGTCCGCGAATTGCTTTGCCGAGGATACCGCATCTTTTACCAAGAATATGGCGGTGCGATTGAAATCCTGCACGTGCGCCACGGCGCACGCAGCGAACCGAAGTTTTAACACGCCTGTGCACTCTAGAGCCTCGCCTGATCAGGGGCATAAATGGGGCGTTCCGTATATACCTATATGACGACCTTGCGTTGTGAATTATATCATTGATTTAGTTTTTCTGGTAAAATGGTAGTGACTACAGGATTTTTTACCAAGTTAAGACAAGCTGTTGGTATAATCTAATGAAAAGCATGGGAGGGACGCTGTCCTCAGCGTCTTTTCGTCGAGATTTGGTCGCGCTTAAGCCTAACTGAAGCGCTTGGGGACAAGCGCTCTCCCTTAAATACACCTTTCCGCAGGCATAGACCGAGATGGACTCAGTTTTGAAACAGCCTCTGCGTGTCGTCCGCAATCTGGCTGCTCAGTCAAGCGAGCGTTCGTGTTGTCTCGGACGTCTTGCTCAGCGGAGCAGGCGTCCCTACCATCGCAAGCGAATACAGGATTTTTACTACCACGTAAAGACAAGCGCTGGTATTAGTGGATTCATTAAAGAAGCGCTTAAAGGGAAAGGCTAATCAATGGGCATCCTTTTCGTTGATTTACTTGGACAAGCCGTAGGCGAACGGAGCTTTCGGCCCTTCGACTCGCTCAGGATCGAACGGCGCTTTCGGCGAAAGCGCCCTACCTGGATCCAGATAGAGTCATTCAAACGGGCCAATTAGATGTACTTCGCCGCAGTAGAGGCATTGCGTGTGCCTTTTGTTACTCATTCTTCCGCATCTTGAACATTTCTTAGCAATGAGCTTTCTTTTTTGATGATCATACTTGCCGTCTTTCAAGTCCACCTGAGTGACTTTTTCGAGCATGTCGGTATCGCTTAAATTCGTATTTTCTTGGAGCAACTCCCAAAGTGCTTCCGCAATTACCTCAAGTTTGTCGACTCGTGCCTTTAAATCACGGACGACTGCCTTCGTGGATGTGTCACGTTGCGAGTGCTCACTAAACAAGTTCTTGTAATTGTCAGTAGAACCTCCGTGTTGCATGGCGAAAGGAATTAACTGCTCTAAGTGGCGACTACGCGTCGATGACGACGTCTGTATCGCCTTTAGGTTGGCAGCAGCAGAGTAGGGCGTGACCTTCCTCGGGTTCGCCGGTATGGCCCATGGGATAATCGACTTCGCCAGAAACAACCTTCTGCTGGCACGCAGTGCAGTTGCCCATACGGCAACCAAAGTCGAGGTCGAGGTCGTTGGCCTCGGCGAGTTCTAGGATGCTTTCTTCGGAAGCGTCCCAATCGAATGATACGTTTGATTTTTGAAAAATGATTTTAGGCATATGTTAGATCAAAGCAATCTACGCGCCGATTGCAAGTAGGGGGTGAATTGAACCATGATTATGAGGACCTGTCTCTATTTCATCCGCAGATTAGAGGATTAACGCAGATGCCTAGTAGAATGCTCAGTAATCGTATATGGGTGTGACATTTAGCAGTGTCACATTCATCAAGGTGTGACATTGAGTGAGACAAAGTGGCATTAAAATACTCGGAGCCTACGGCGACTTATTGAGTATTAAATTTATATATAATTAATATATAGGCACTTAAGGATTATCTAAATTCATGGCACAGTGACTGCATAACAGTTGGCATGGGTAAAATAATTGGAATCGACTTAGGAACAACTAATTCCTGCATGTCCGTCATGGAAGGCGGGGAGGCAGTTGTTATACCAAATTCGGAGGGTGCGCGCACAACTCCATCAGTTGTGGCATTTGCCAAGAACGGCGAGCGACTCGTCGGTCAGGCAGCAAAACGCCAAGCTGTGACAAATCCGAGCAACACGATCTTTTCAGCGAAACGCTTTATCGGTCGTAAGTTTGACGAAGTGAAGGAAGAGGCTGCTAGCCTACCTTACACAGTAATCAAAGGTAAAAACGGGGATGCTTACATCGAATGTGAAGTTAAAGGCGAAAAACAGTCTTTTGCACCTGAGCAAATTTCCGCGATGATTTTAGGGAAACTAAAACTAGATGCAGAAGCTTACCTTGGTGAAAAAGTTACGGAAGCCGTTATCACCGTGCCTGCATATTTTAACGATGCTCAGCGCCAAGCAACTAAAGACGCGGGTCAAATCGCAGGTCTGGATGTGAAGCGCATCATCAACGAGCCAACTGCTGCTGCACTCGCTTATGGTCTTGATAAAGGCCAAGATGAAGTGATCGCAGTTTATGACTTGGGTGGTGGCACCTTTGACGTATCAATTCTTGAAATCGGTGACGGCGTCTTTGAAGTGAAAGCAACCAATGGTGACACACACCTCGGCGGCGATAACTGGGATAGCGCTTTGATCGATTACTTGATCGCAGAATTTAAGAAGAGCGACGGCATCGACCTCCGTTCAGACAAGATGGCCTTACAGCGCTTGAAGGAAGAAGCGGAAAAGGCGAAGATCGCACTCTCCTCAACGCAAAGCACAGATATCAACCTTCCGTTCATTACTGCTGATGCAAGTGGACCGAAGCACCTCAACATCACATTGAGCCGTTCGAAACTGGAGCAAATTTGTGAAGCCCTTTACAAGCGCACAATCACTCCATACGAAGCCTGCTTAAAGGATTCCGGTCACAGCAAGTCTGAGATCGGCGAGCTCGTGCTTGTTGGTGGTATGACTCGTGCACCTAAGGTTGTTGAGATCGCAAAAGATCTTACCGGTAAGGCGCCGCACCAAGGTGTAAATCCTGACGAAGTGGTCGCGATTGGCGCAGCTATCCAAGGTGGCGTGCTTCAAGGTGACGTTCGCGACGTGCTCTTGCTCGACGTGACTCCTTTGACACTTGCGATCGAAACAGCAGGCGGCGTTGCCACTGCGATGATTGAGCGTAACACAACGATTCCTTCAAAGAAGAGTCAGACCTTTTCGACTTATGCGGATAACCAAACTGCGGTGGATATCAAAGTCCTCCAAGGTGAGCGTCCAATGGCGAAAGATAATAAAGTGCTCGGCAACTTCCGTCTCGACGGTATTCCTGCGGCATCCCGTGGCACACCACAGATCGAAGTGACCTTCGATATTGATGCCAACGGTATCCTTAATGTCAGTGCGAAGGATCAAGGCACAGGTAAGGAACAGCACATCACAATATCTGGTTCCTCCGGTCTCGATAAAGACGAAGTTGAAAAGTTGAAGCGCGAAGCGGAAGCACACGCTGCGGAAGACGAAGCGCTCAAGGCAGGTGTCGAAGCCCGCAACGAACTCGATAACATTGTCTATCAAGCTGAAAAGCAGATTGACGAACTTGGTGAGAAAATTCCTGCCGAGAAGAAAACCGAGCTCGAAGAAGCGATCAAGGAAGCGAAAGCGGCTCTTGAGAACAAAGAAGCGGATGCGGATGCGCTGAAGGCTCCAAAGGAAAAGATCATGGAAGTGATGCAATCTTTTGCGCAAGACCTCTACGGTCAAGCGGGTGCAGAAGGCGCTCCTGAAGGGGAACCATCAGCGGGCGAAGCGAAATCTGAAGCGAAGGAAGCTGACGGCGAAACCGTTGATGCCGACTTTGAAGTCGTCGACGAAGACAAAAAATAACCTTTAACCAGCAGCGTTTCGGCACTCCGCCGAAGCGCTGCTTTTGTTAATATAATATCTCCAAACCAAAAAAAGATACATACATATATGAAAATCAAACCACTCGGTGAACGCGTTCTATTAAAACGCATTGAAGAAGATGAACAAGTCCGTGGCGGCATCATCATTCCTGATTCCGCTAAGGAAAAATCACAGGAAGCTGAAGTCGTTGCTGTAGGCACTGGCAAGAAGGACGATGCGGGAAAAACGATTCCCTTTAACGTCAAAAAAGGCGACAAGGTTCTCCTTCCTCAATACGGCGGCACACCTGTAAAGGTTGATGGCGTTGAATATATCTTAATCGACGAAGAAAGTATTCTTGGCGTAATCGTCTAAGACTGTCGTTAAAATTCTAATACAAAAATACAAAGTAAATTATTATGGCTAAACAAATTCTGTTTGATGAAGCGGCACGTAAGAAAATTCTGAAAGGTGTGGAAACACTCTCTCGTGCAGTTAAAGTAACCTTGGGGCCTAAGGGCCGCAACGTATTGATCGACAAGAAGTTCGGTGCACCCACTGTCACTAAAGACGGTGTAACTGTTGCAAAAGAAATCGATCTTGCGGATCCTTACGAAAACATGGGTGCACAAATGGTGCGCGAAGTGGCTTCGAAGACTGCAGACACTGCGGGTGACGGAACAACCACAGCTACGGTCCTTGCTGAAGCGATTTATCGCGAAGGCATCAAGAACGTTGCTGCCGGTGCAAACCCGATCTACCTAAAGCGCGGTATCGATAAAGCAGTCGCTGCGGCAACACTCGCTTTTGCTAAACAAAGCAAAAAAGTTAAAGACCGCGAAGAGATTCGTCAGGTTGCAACTGTATCTGCTAACTGGGATTCTGAAATCGGTGATATCATTGCAGACGCAATGGACCGCGTTGGTAAAGACGGCACGATCACAGTTGAAGAAGCTAAGGGTATCGAAACATCTCTCGACGTCGTCGAAGGCATGCAGTTCGATAAGGGCTACCTATCACCTTACTTCTGTACCAATGCAGAAAACCAAGAAGTTAACTTCGAAGATGCACACGTTCTGATCCATGAAAAGAAGATCAGCAGCCTCAACGAAATCCTTCCACTGCTTCAAGCGGTTGCGAAGACCAACAAGCCATTGTTGATCATTGCAGAAGATATCGAAGGTGAAGCACTCGCTGCACTTGTGGTGAATAAGCTGCGTGGCACCTTGAATGTAGCGGCTGTGAAGGCCCCTGGATTCGGTGATCGCCGTAAATCAATGCTCGAAGATATCGCTGTGCTCACAGGTGGTCGTTGCATCACTGAAGATCTCGGTATCAAGCTTGAGAATGTTCAGCTAAGTGACTTGGGTAAGGCAAAGCGTATCACAGTCGACAAAGACAGCACGATCATTGTTGAAGGTGCAGGCAAGTCTGCTGACATCCAAGGCCGCGTAAAGCTGATCCGTAAGCAAATCGAAGCAACTACTTCCGACTACGATCGTGAGAAGCTCCAAGAGCGTCTGGCTAAGATCGCCGGTGGTATTGCTGTGATTAATGTTGGCGCACAAACTGAGCCGGAAATGAAAGAGAAGAAGGACCGTGTCGACGACGCCTTGCACGCAACCCGTGCGGCCGTTGAAGAAGGTATCCTTCCCGGTGGTGGCGTTGCGCTACTACGTTCTGCATCTGCAATCGAGAAGGTTGCGGGCGAGCTCGAAGGTGATGAAGCCCTCGGTGCATGGATCGTGCGTCGTGCGATTGAATCTCCACTTCGCCAGCTTTGTCAAAACGCAGGCGTCGAAGGTTCGCTTGTGGTTGCGCAAGTCCTCAAGTCCAAAGGCGGTAATGGTTACAACGTCGCTACCGGCGAATATGTTGACCTGATCGCAGCGGGTGTAGTGGATCCAACTAAGGTTACACGCACTGCATTGCAAAATGCAGGTTCTGTCGCCGCATTGCTCCTTACGACCGAGTGCATGATCACCGATGAACCTGATAAGGACGGCGGTCATGGTGGCCACGGTCACGACATGGGTGGCATGGGCGGAATGGGTGGCATGGGCGGCATGATGTAATCCGTGAGGATTACTCAGACAACCACGACCTAAAACGTCCGTTAAAATCTAATTCAAAAGCCCCCGAGCAATCGGGGGCTTTTTTTGTATTTGGAGGGACACGCTCTGCGTGTCCGGGGTGGTGTAAGGGTTACTGATACGGGTGATCGTTCCGTTTTTTTCTTTAAAGTGGTCGCTTGTTTGGATCGCGGCCATGCGGAGCATAGCCCTCCATTTCGATTCAGTTTTCTGGAGGGACTCGCTCCCGCGTGTCAGCGTCTGTGCAGGTGCGAGTGCCACCGTGAGCGGGTTCGTTTTGAGTTAACAGTAGCCGATGGCTGCGATCGCGGCCATGCAGAGCATGGCCCTCCAGCCTGAAAAGTGTATTCTGGAGGGACGCGCTCCGCGTGTCCGCGATTGTGCATGTGTGACTGATACCGGTGGATCGTGCCGTTTTGGTCTAATGACATCGAAGGCTGTGTTCGCGGCCATGCGGAGCATGGCCCTCCAGTGGGGATTGTGCATGTGCGACTGATACCGGTGATCGTGCCGTTCTGGTCTAATGGAATCGATGGCTGCGATCGCGGCCATGCAGAGCATGGCCCTCCAGTGATTTTGCGTTGCTTGCTGCGATTGGGTTCCTAAGGTTTACTATATGGAACGTCCTCAGCGAAAGCGTCCTGCGCACCAACCTGTTTTCAATATGGGGAATCGTTCAGAGATAGTTTTTGTTACGGTGTGTATTGGAAGTAAGCGCAGACTGTTGGACAATGAATCAGCACATGCACTAATAAAACAAGCATGGCTGAAGTCAGATCATTGGCTGGTTGGTCGATATGTAATCATGCCTGATCACATTCACCTATTTTGTGCGCCTGCGCGTTATGATCAACTTTCGGTCAAGCGATGGATCGCTTACTGGAAATCGATAGTTACTAGGGGTTGGCCGAATCCTAAAGACAAGCCACTGTGGCAAAGAGATGGGTGGGATATTCAGTTGCGTCGAGGTGAAAGCTACTCAGCAAAATGGCGCTATATTTCTGAGAATCCTGTGCGAGCTGGGTTGGCTCAAAGAGCCGATGAATGGCTTTATCAAGGTGAACTGAATCAGTTTGCGTGGCACGATTGATGGAGGGACGCGCTCCGCGTGTCCGCGATTGTGCATGTGCGACTGATACTGGTGATCGTGCCGTTCTGGTCTAATGGAATCGAAGGCTGTGTTCGCGGCCATGCGGAGCATGGCCCTCCAAATTGAATGCGTGTAGGATGGAGGGACGCGCTCCTGCGCGTCCGAGTTAGTGCAGGTGCGACGGATACTGGTGGATCGTGCCGTTTTGGTCTAATGTTATCGCTTGCTGCGATCGCGGCCATGCGGAGCATGGCCCTCCATCCTTTAATTCGTGTGTAGCACTTCGTAGCCGACTAGCTTTTGGCTGTCTTCATCCCAAAGTCGGAGACGCATCGACTTCCAGCTCTCTTTGAGTGAAAGTTCAGGCACCTTTTGGAAGAAAGGCTCTGCATTGTGGCAGGCTTCCAGATTGTAATTTGCGATACGGGAACTGAGGTGATGAATGTGATGATAGCCAATATTTCCTGAGAACCATTGAAGCACTTTTGGAAGGCGATAGAAAGAGCTTCCACGCATGGCGGACTCGGCGTAGTCCCAGTTATCACTGTTCTGCCAATAAGTATCTTCAAACTGATGCTGCACATAGAAGAGCCAAACTCCGAGTGTGCCGGATACACCGGTGACCACGAATTGGAGCGCTAGAAAATTCCAGATTCCAAAGAGGGCAATCATTGCTACAGAGTAGAGGGCGATCGCGGCGTTCATCCAGTAAACCGAGTTACGGTCGCGGCGACTGGCTTTCTTGTAAGAGAAACGCTGGTAAACGAAAAAGAGGCTGAGCGGTATCAGGCCGAAAAGCACGAACGGGTTGCGGGTAAAGCGATACTGGAGCTTTTGCCAGAGTGGAGCGTCTTTGTATTCTTGGACGGTCATGGTCCAGACATCGCCAATGCCGCGTTCGTCGAGGTTGCCGGAGGTGCCATGGTGCACGGCGTGTTGCCAGCGCCAGTGGCGATAGGGCGTCATCGTAAGAAGCCCGGAGATGAACCCGAGCGTATCATTAGCGCGCTTTGAGGCAAAAAAGGATTGGTGACCGCAGTCATGAAAGATAATGAAAATACGGATAAGAAAGAGTCCGGCCACAAATGCAATGGGCAGGGTCAGCAGTAGTGATTGCTGGGCAGTGAAATACATGAGGACCCACAGACCCGCGTAGGGTATGAAAGTGTTGGCTAGTTGCGCCCTGCTTTTAGAGGGGCTGGGTGTTTGGTAGCGACGCACAATCTTGCGCCAGTCTTCTGGCTCAACGGCTTGTGCGTTTAAGGTGGGCTCGGGTAGTTCGGTGATCATGTCGCAGGGTTTATGACTGACCGCAGAATGGCGACAAAAATAAATCGATAAAATACCTATAAGAATGTGCGCTCATCCAACCTATTAGTGATTGATTAAAATTCTATCTACTGCACTTCAGAGGGGAGTTTTCTTATGCGATCTTCCAGGCGGGTTAAGTCATTTGTTGCTGTGGTCACTGAGTAATCTTCACCTAGATTAATTATTCCGCTGGCTAGAAAGTCATTGAGCACCACTGCGTGTGTCGTGTCGCTGAGGATTCCGATAAAACGGGCATTTTTAGTAAAGGCTAAATCACCGCTTGAGGATGCAAATTCAGCAAACAGTTCGCCTAGAGCGGGTCGATCCATTCGAAGAAAGCGTTCGGTCGAAGTGAGGCGTCGGAAGCCGGTACTCCCGAAGTTAGTTTCATCGTTTTTAATGAGAACAGCTTCTTCCCAGCGTTCGGGTTGCAGTGCGAGTTCAAAGCTTTCCAGCCCGGAGGCCTCAAAAATAGCTTTTGGAATAGGGATATAGATGAGGCGGGGGTCTACATTGAGAAAAGCAATACGTGGCACTTCATAGCGCTGGTTGCCTAGCTCGATTGTAAGAGAAGCGGACAGAATATTCTGCGGATTTTTGTTGAAAGCAAAAGGTGTATTAGAGGTGTGAGTGGCAAGATAGATACTACCTTCGGTGTCTCTTATGAGTATGCTTTTGCTGGTGTAGGTCTTGTTTTGGGTATTTCCGAAGAGCCCCTTTTCAGTAGCTCGAAAGTTCAAAGTTGCGCGGTTCTTTTGGAAGCGCGTGAAAATTTCGCTCATCGTCCGTGGGCGACTGGCATCCATTTCTTTTTGCATGTCGGAGGAGGCCTTTTGCAAGGTGCTGACGCCTTGGCCTAGTTGGGAGACCCCTTGGCCTATCTGAGAAACGCCTTGTCCGAGCTGAGAAACGTTTTCGGAAAGTCGGTCGGCGCGAGCGAAGGCGGCTTCTTTTTCCTGTTGAAGAAGTGCTTTCGCCTGCTGTTCAGCAGATAGGTTCTGTTCGAGCAGCACGCGTTCGGCTTTGGCTACTTCGAGTTGTCGGTTGAGGGCTTCCCGCTCGGCAGTGAGTGCTTCCTTTTCGGCTTGGGCTTCTTTAAGGGCAGCTTCACGTTCAGCTAAAGCCAATTCGCGTGCGATGAGATCATCCTGGGTCTGCGTGAGGCGAGCTTTAGTGGTATTGGTTTCCTGCTCAAGTTGAGTGAGTGACTGATTGAGGAGGCTGCGTTCTTGAGTGACTTCGGCGAGCTTGCTTTGGGTGTTTTCCACTTTGCTGAGGAGCTCGCGCTGTTCGGCTTCGACTTTTGCTTTGGATTGAGCCAGAGCCTGCGCTTCGGCAGCTTTGGCTTTGAGGGCCGCTTCGCGTTCTTCAAGTTGGCGGGCTTTATCTTGAAGTGATTCACGTGTTTGCGAAAGGTCTTCGGTCAGATTCTGACGGGAAGCCTGCTCGGACTGAAGGGTTTCTTCGAGGAGTCCGATGAGTTCGGCTTCGGCGGTCGCGGATGAAGCGGTCGCGGTGAGAGTGGGTTCGGGAGCATCTACAGGCGGATCAAAACGTGCCAAGGCCAACATGCTTAAGAGCAAGAAGTCGCAGATCACGAGCATGAGGGTTTTGTTCATCTGAAAAGTGTTAAAAGTTGGTAGATACGAAGACTGATACAGATTATAAACTGATGTCGCTCATGAGATTATTTCCGGCGTTTCCGCTGCCTGCTTCTAGAATAAGCTTTCGGCGGTATCCGCGTAAGTTGACGACTTTTAGCATCGCAGTGAAGAGGATGCCAAAGAGTGTGGAAGCGTAAGCGGCCATGAGCGAGGCTTCGACAATGCCGACGGCAACTAGAATGAGCGAGAGGACGGTGCCTCCGAGTCCGACATAGAGACCAAAGTCGAATAAGTTCTCTTCGTTATCGAGCAGTTTAAGCTTCATGCTCGGACTTAAGCTTTGCTTAGAAATCTCACGCAGCTTGATCAGGCAAAAACAATAGATAACGAGCTGTATGATGAAAAACAGCGCCAGGACGAGGAGGGTGACTTGGTTGAGATCTTGCATAGATTGAATGGGTGATTTGATAGATTCTAATGTGCTTGCGACAGCAAATTCGATGCGAGGGCCAGCACTTTGTGGTGTGTTACTTTGAGTTTTTAAAAGATCGGGCTCATAACTGGCCCAGAGGATGACCATGAAGACTACGCCCGTGAATGCATTTCGAGCAAGAATCGCCGGATTTAGTCGCGAAACGGGATTGCTCAGCTTTAAGCTACCACGCCATAAGGCTCCGAGTGCGGAGGCGAAGGCAATTCCTGCCAGAAATAGGCTGAGCGTTTTTAAGAAAAATACTGAATCCAACTGATTCGTCGTAAGCCGAACGAGGGGAGCGACGCTCACTTTTGAAACGAGTGGTTCAAGTTGCTGCGCAAGTGGGCTGGGTCGATAAACCGGTTGATCGGATGCGATAAGATGGAGGATCGCAGCCGGGCCGCTTTTAAGTGCGCTGTCGAGGTCTTCACTTTGTGTTTTTGGATGATTTGCAATGTATTCAAAAACGGGAGCCACCGATTCGTTATAAACAAGGGTGGTGAAGAGTGAATCTATGCGGGTGGGTTCGGCACGAAAGAGGGTAGCCATTTGCTGCCAGTCTTTCAGCGAACTTGTTATTTCAGCGAGTGAAATGAGTGATCGATATTCGAGCTTTCGACCGAGAGAGAGCGTGGCTATAGCCAAGTCTTCAATTTGTGTGCTGGAAGATTGAATGCCGAGGTTTGCTTGCTCCGCGAGTTTACCGATCGATTGCGCCAGTGCGGGAGAGAAATGGCCGCCTTCGATGAGGAGTGCGAGGGTCAGGATGCCCGAATCATAGGGGGCGCCAGCAGGATGGTTTGCGGGGTGTAGCCGTGTGAGCGTCGGTAGATTTCGGATCGTAAGTAATGCGGCTACATTTGCGTTGTCAGAGTCCAGAAGAATAGAGTTGAGTGCGTCTCGCTCAATTCGTGGTAGGATGAGTGAGACGACAGATGGGTTGGTTAAGATTAAGGAAGGTCTTGGTTGGATCAGTTTTAATAATGCATGGAAGGTGCGGTCGGGGCCCCCGCTTATCCGGTAATGAGGCGTCCTTTCGATGAGTTCTTGAGCACGCAGATTAAAAGCCTGGCTAGTCGAGGACTTCGCTTGGGTAGCGACTGCAATACGTTTGGCTGGTCCTATGTAAGCGGCGTCGAGTGACTCTTCTATCTTCGATAGATTGGAGTTGCCTTGCTGCCCGGCTAGCTCGATTACGCTGGAATCGACCGAGCGAACGTGGGCAGGTATGGAAATACCTAACAGTGCGAGTACTCCTGCGAGCACGACGAGCGCAACTGTTTTGAATAAGGTAACCATGACGTATTAGTTGTAGTCTGGGCGGATCGGTTCCCTATGCAAATGATTTGCGGGTATGTTGTTACGTTTGCATTTGCCAGGGATGGCATGCTTTCCGTTTATTCGAAACATGGAGAGAGCTGTAGTATTAAATTATTTTGAAGCTGATGGCGTAGTCGCCTATTATGCGAAGGCTGCTGCGGATATTGGACTTTGGGAGTCTGAGGAAAAAGTATTCACGCGGGTATTTCAAAAAGCAGATTCAATTTTGGAGTTGGGCACGGGGGCAGGTCGGATTGCTTTTGGTCTCTATGAACTTGGCTACACGCATGTGATGGCTACGGACTATTCGAAGGTGATGATTGATCGGGCGAAACAACTCTCAAAGCTTTTAGAGTATCGGATTCCGATGCAAGTGGCGGATGCAACCCAGTTAAAATACGAGGATAATGTATATGATGGTATAATCTTTGGTTTCAATGGGTTGATGCAGATTCCCGGGGCGGTGAATCGTGAAGCGGCTTTGCGTGAAATTCTACGAGTGATCCGTCCTGGAGGATGGTTTGTGTTTACCTCGCATGACCGGGAACAGTCCAAGCATCAGGCATTCTGGAGCGAAGAGACAGCGCGTTGGGCTCAGGGACGGCAGCGTGCAGAGTTGGATGAGTTAGGAGATCGGGCGGAGCCTACAGATCACGGAACGCATTACATGCATGTGCCGACTATGGCTGAGATGGAGTCGACTTTACATGCGGTGGGTTTTCGAATCGAAGCTACGGTGATGCGATCGCAACTGGCGAAGGAATCGAAAGCGGTCGAGGACTTTTCGGATGATTGCCGCTTCTGGGTGGTGCAGAAGCCGAAGGAGTGAACGGTCGAATATCGAACGGTGAATTATTGGAGACAGAATGATTAGGGACAGAATGATTATTTTTATGAGGTGCAGATTGGTTGAGGGTTTATTTGGAGCTTTGTTGGGTTATTACCAGCGAAACTTCGTTTGTCAGAAATTATATTGTCTGAACTTTTTATATGAGTCCGGCCTCGTTGAAGCTATAGAAGCCGATACCTTGTGGGTCGCGGGTGCGTTGCCCGACGATGATGTGGTCGAGTAGGTCGATCCCGATAATTTTAGCGGCTTCGCGGAGTTGGCGCGTGACTTGAATGTCGGCACGGCTCGGTGCGGGGTCGCCGCTGGGGTGATTGTGCACAGCGATAATTGCAGATGCGCTCAGACGAATGGCTTCCCGGAAAACTTCGCGAGGGTGAACGAGTGAGCTGGTGGCAGTGCCGCTGGTGACTTCGACTTGGCGGATGAGGCGATTTTTACGGTCGAGACAGCAGGCCCAGAATTTTTCTACTTCTAGGCCTGCGATCGCGTTCTGAAAGTGTATTTGGACGACTTCGGGTGAATCGAACAGGGGCACTTGGTGATCATCCTCTTTGAGTATGCGTCGGGCGAAGTCCATTACGGCGATGAGTTGGAGCGACTTTACTTTCCCAATGCCGTGAATCTGTTGGAAGTCTTCCGCGCTCCAACGAAGCAGATTGCTGAGAGAGCCGGCGGTTTCGATGAGTTGGCTGGACATGGTGAGCACATCGACGCCTTTAGGACCACTCCTCAGAATCATTGCGAGTAGTTCGCTGTCACTAAGTGCCTTGGCCCCATGTTGCTCGAGGCGTTCCTGTGGTCGCTCGCTCGCGACCATGTCTTTGATTCTTCGGGTTGTTGTGTAGAGCACGCTCACTATATAGTGAACGCTAGAGCAGCTACTGGATGCAGCAAGTAAATTCTGGAAGGAATGGGCCTTGTTGAGCTACCTGCTTACTGAGTCAAATCGACTTTGGTAATTATCTTGCGACGGTAGCCTGTTTTCATAGCCGCAATTTTTTCTACTAAATACCACGTTTGTTAACGCAAGTATACCTAGTAATAAACTATAATAAGCTGGTTCCGGAACCGGGTTGGCATCGACAAAGGCTTGGATTTCTTCGTCATAGTTACCAAGATAGCTGTGCCCAATAAAGGTCCCCTGCGGGTTGCTGGTGAACCAGTTGATGCCTACGATCGTGAATTGGTTGGGTGCTGATGCTACAAAGAGTGGAGCACCTGAGTCTCCGATACGAAGGTCCGCCTCATGTTGCACGTAATCATCGTCTTCAGGACTATTAATAACCGCACCGATGGCTGCTCCCGTGTTGGATACCGTTGGACTGGTTTGTGCAGTTATAGAATCCCACCAGACATCAAGTTTGTTTCTCCCCACAGCTATATCTTGTGAAACAGTGAAATTGGTGGGAGATCTTCCGAGCACGAAGGCATCAGCGCCAGTGTAGGTAGAGCTGCTGAATGCGTTGATTCCAGCTGCAGAAATATCTTCGGTCGCAAAATTATAAAATTGATAACCCGAAGGAAGTGCTTGATCGAGAACACCTAAGAAAATATCTGTATCGGCTCCAATTTGTTTAGTGGTTGCACTGACGAAACGCGTTACAGATGGACCGCTGGGATCGTTTGTTTGATAAAAGGTCACACTCGAGTTTACGGCAGGCTTAAAGTGTTGCGCGCCAATATACACGTTTGGACTAATCATAGTTAGCCAGCGCCCGGAATCATTAATGCCGACACCTGATAGGTCGTAATCATTCGCGATAAAATCAGCGTCATTGGCAAAGCGATCGTTTTTTTCTGTCAGAAAACCGTCTATTTGAATGGCTGCGGGACTATACGAAATCAGAAGAAAGCAGCCTGTGAAAAAAAGAGATTGGGTTCGTCGTGGGGAGCATTGCATAGATCAATAATTAGGAGTAATTAACAATGATATACGCCTGTAAGTTCAAAACTTCAACTTATTACTGTGAAGCGAAGTTGTTTGAGGTTGCGGGCAATAGACTCTAGGTGTTGAAGTAAATGAATGAAATTTACTCCACTAAAACCCAGCTTATTCGGAGAGACTCTAGATAGTCTCAAGGAGCAGATTGAAGCTGCGGGCTATAAAGGTTTCCGAGCTAAGCAAGTCATGGAGTGGCTTTACAAGAAGCGAGTCGATACCTGGGACGCGATGACGAACCTGCCGAAGGATTTCCGGGCTTGGCTGGATTCGAATTATATTCTCTATCCGACGGTTTCGGTCATTGATAAGCGCTCGAATGATGTGACACAGAAGCTACTTTTGGAGTTGGAGGATAAGTCCTTGATCGAGACAGTTTTGATTCGGGCACCGCAGACGGGAGTCGGTCAGGAAAATTCGCGTAAGACTGTATGTGTTTCTATTCAAGTCGGATGCGCATACGGTTGTAAATTTTGTGCATCGGGCTTAGCCGGTTTTCGTCGCAATCTGATGGCGGCAGAAGTGGTTTCACAGTTGATGCATATTTGCCGTCGAGAAGATGCGCATACCGAGCGTGCAAAGGAAGCGATCGCCTCTTTTGATAACATCGTCTTTATGGGGATGGGGGAACCGCTGTCGAATTACGATACGCTGGTGCGGACGATTCGGATTTTGAATGCAGATTGGGGGCTTAATTTTGGAGCTAGGCGGATCACCGTATCGACCTCAGGATTAGCGCCACAGATACTAAAACTAGCCGACGAAGGCATCCCGGTTCGCTTAGCGATTTCTTTGCACGGTGCGACTAATGAAGTGCGACAGCAGATAATGCCGATTAATAAAAAGTATCCTCTGGAGGAATTAATACCAGCGGCGAAGGCCTTTCAGGAGAAACATGGCCGCATGCTTACTTTAGAATTTATTTTAATCGAGGATGTGAACGACAGTTTAGAGCAAGCCGAAGCATTGACGAAAATTGCCAAGGACCTCCATGCACACGTAAATTGTATCCCATACAACACAGTTGAGGGTCTGGAGTGGAAGCGACCGAGTCTGCGCCGGCAGGATGTATTCGTAAATGTATTGCGAAAAGCCGGCGTCTCAGTGACTATCCGTCGCGAAAAAGGGCACGATATCAACGCGGCTTGTGGGCAATTGCGCTTAAAAACAGAGAAGACTCGCGAGAGCGAACTTGCTTAGGGAATTAAGCGTGTCGGGTCTACGGGGCAGGCGTCCCTGCCATTTTGCTAGAAAAACTATATTAGTAGTGTTATGCACGGGTGCGGAAGCTTTTCGGCGTGATCCCGAATTTCTTTTTAAAGGTGTTGCTGAAGTGTGGGCTGTGACAAAAGCCTGTCATTGCGGCGATTTGTTCAACCGGTTCAGTGCTAGTGCGTAAGAGCTTTTGCGCTTCTTTAAGCCGTATCTGGATGAGGTGTTCGCGCACACTGCAGTGCATCGCAGCGCGAAATTTGGTTTCTAAACTGCGTCGACTGGTGTCAAATTCGCGCACGAGATCATTCGTTCCGATCGGTCGCCGCAGATTGGATTTCAGGTAGTCGAGGACCCGAAGAATCAGAGGGTCCGTGACGGCTAGATAGTCCGTGCTCTGTCGTATGGTAATCCCTTTAGGTTGAATCAGGGTTAGCTTATTCTTTGGGGTGATACCTCGCATCAACTGGTCGAGTAGGGCGGCGCCTCGATAGCCGATTGTCTGGAGGTCATGCCGCACACTGGAGAGTGGCACTAATTGATTCTCGCAGATCAAGCGATTGTCATCGGCTCCGAGGATAGCGATGTCTTCAGGGATAGCGATACCTGCATTGTGGCAAAGACTGGCAATCCAGGCCGAATCGTAGTCACTCTTAGTGTAAATGGCGCACGGTTTTGGCAGGGCTAATAGCTTTTCGGTAATAAAATTTCCATCTTGTGGACGTTCCGTATCGAGTCGTATGCAAGAAATGCCCGCCTCCTCCAAACGCGCATGGTAGGCTTTGTAACGACTTTGGCTGACTGGATTATCAGCAAGCGCAAACCACGCGCAGTGAGGGTAGGCTATCTCAAGGAAATGCTCTGCTCCGAGTCGTCCAATCGCCGCGTTATCGGCAACCACACGCGGCAGGTCGATGTCTTGGCGCCATATAGAGAGGTCGACTGTAGGCACGTTGGCCGCCAAAACGAAGGCTTCCAGTGATTGGCTATCGTTAAGCGAGGTGATAATGCCATCGCCTTGCCAATGCTGAGGGAGCTGGAAGTCTTTTAAAATACTTACATTTAAGTGCCAGCCTTTTTCGCCTACATATCGGGCAATGCCCTCATGTGCAGACTGATCGTAACTGCCTAAGATCATTAAAATGTGCTTGCCGACTGCCATTGCTCAAAAATGCAATAACTATTCGAAATATGCAATTATGATATTTCAAGAAGAAGTCTATATTGAAGTTACCCACGGCTATTACGCCTCCTACCAAACCCAAGAAATACGAATACTTTTATGGCTATTGATATTAAATCTGCTGACTCCTGTGAATACGCATGCATCTCGCTTGGCGAGGTAATGCTTCGATTAGATCCTGGCGAAGGCCGCATACATACGACTCGCCAGTTTCAGGCTTGGGAGGGTGGAGGTGAATATAATGTGAGCCGTGGTTTACGTCGCTGCTTTGGCATGAAGACCGCCGTCGTCACAGCGTTTGCGGACAACCCTGTAGGTCGCTTGGTCGAAGATTTTATTCTTCAAGGGGGCGTCGATACAGATTTTATTAAGTGGGTCGAGTATGATGGTATTGGTCGTGAGGTGCGCAACGGACTTAACTTTACCGAGCGAGGATTCAGTATTCGTGGAGCGGTTGGTTGCCCGGATCGTGGTAACACAGCGGCAAGCCAGCTCAAAGTGGGTGACATCGACTGGGAAGAGATTTTTGGGAAACGTGGTGTTCGGTGGTTTCACACTGGGGGCATATATGCCGCATTGAGTGCGACCACTCCGGATGTGGTGCTGGAAGCAGTTAAGTGTGCGAAGAAGCACGGCACGATTGTCAGTTATGACTTGAATTACCGTCCATCACTCTGGAAAGACTTTGGTGGACTTGCGAAGTGCCAGGAAGTAAATCGCGAAATCGCGAAATATGTTGATGTGATGATCGGGAACGAAGAAGACTTTACTGCCTGCCTTGGTTTTGAAGTTGAAGGTGTGGATGAAAACATCTCTCATATTCCCGTAGAAGCATTCAAAAACATGATTGCGACCGCAGTAAAAGAGTTTCCAAACTTCAAAGCGACTGCGACGACACTACGTGCGGTGAAAACGGCGACGATCAACGGTTGGTCAGCGATGACTTGGCACGACGGCGAGTTCTACGAGTCGATGCAATTTCCTGAGCTGGAGATTATGGACCGCGTCGGCGGTGGTGATAGTTTTGCCTCTGGCTTGATCTACGGCTTCTTGACCGAGAATGATCCGCAATACGCGGTCAACTGTGGTTGCGTGCATGGTGCACTCGCAATGACTACTCCGGGTGACACTACGATGGCTTCACTCAAGGAAGTGAAGAAAATCATGGGCGGTGGCGGTGCACGTGTTGATCGCTAGGAAAAGGCCGAAAATGGCACGCTCCAAGTCAACTTTAAACTCTCCCATTCGCTCTACAATCTTATGAGCAGTTCAGACTATTTAAACACACTCTTTTCACTTGAAGGTAAGGTGGCCGTTGTCATCGGTGGCACCGGCGAACTTTGCGGAGCCATGGCCGAAGGCTTGGCGGGTGCGGGTGCCGATGTCGTCCTAGTCGGCCGCAGTCAAGAAAAGGCGACTGCCAGGTTGAGTAAGATTGAGGCAGCAGGTGGCAAAGCTTACTTTGAGAAAGTCGATGTGAATTCGAAAGCGTCGATTGAGACTTTACTGGAAGCAGTTCTTACGAAGTCGGGCAAAGTAGACATCCTGGTCAACGGAGCTGGTGTAAATTCGGCGACTCCGGTTTTCGAGATCGAAGAAGACGAGTTTGACAATATACTGAATACTAATTTGAAGGCAGTGCTTTTTGCCTCTCAGATTTTCGGCAAGTATCTAGTCGAACGAGGCGAGGGGGGGAGTCTTATCAATGTCGGCTCGATGAGTGGTATCATTCCACTTTCTCGCGTCTTTACCTACTCCGCGACCAAAGCAGCAGTGCACAACCTTTCAAAAAATCTCGCTCGCGAGTGGGCTCCGCATAATGTTCGGGTCAACACGATTGTGCCTGGGTTTTTCCCCGCTGAGCAGAATAAGAAGGTCCTCAATCCTGCTCGTATCGAATCGATTATGGGGCACACGCCAGCTAAGCGCTTCGGGGAGGCACATGAACTGATTGGAGCTACGTTGCTGCTCGCGTCCGATGCAGGCAGTTTCATGAACGGTGCCGAAGTTGTCGTCGATGGCGGCTATGCTTCGATGACAATTTAACTATAGGCATGATTTAAACCGGCGGCAGGCGTGCCGTTTATACGCTTCCACTGTCAGGCACGACGCATCTTAAAGCCGACTTCTTTACTACCAATCCCCCCATTTGCATGGCCTACTTAAACGAAAATTTCCTACTCCCGACCAAGACGGCTCAAAGGCTCTATCATGAAGTAGCCTCCAGGCAACCGATCTTGGACTACCACTGCCATCTGCCGCCTGAGGCAGTTGCCAGCAATGCCCGTTTTCCGGATCTGGCAGAGATTTGGCTCGGGGGAGATCACTACAAGTGGCGCGCAATGCGAGCGGCCGGTATACCGGAATCATTGATCACCGGTCAGGACGCCGACCCGAAAGAGAAGTTCGATGCTTGGGCGAAGACGGTCCCATTAACCGTTCGGAATCCACTGCATCACTGGGCACATCTTGAATTGAAACGTTATTTCGACTGCGATCTAGTGCTCAGTCCGAAGACCTCCGATGAAATTTGGGAACTAGCGAACGCGCGACTAAGTGAAGATAGTTTCAATGTGCACGCTATTTGTAAGCAGTTCGACATACGCGCGATAGGCACGACCGACGATCCCTTGGATACATTGGAGCACCACATCAAACATAACGCAGGTGCATTAAAGACTAAAATGTTTCCTACCTTCCGTCCTGATAAGGCCATGATTACGGCTGATGTTGATACTTGGAATCAGTGGACAGATCGCTTGGCGAATCTCTGCGGGAAACCGCTTGATACCGCTGCGGACTTTGTAACAGCTCTGAAAGAGCGGCATGATTTTTTCCATGAGCACGGCTGTCGCTTAACGGATCATGGAATCGAATACTGCCCTTACAGCCCTTGCACAGATGCAGCCGCTGAGACGATTTTCAAGAAGTTGAAAGCCAGTGAACAAGTATCCGCAGTTGAGGCGGATCAGTGGATGACTTATTTGATGCAATCTGTGGCCCGTTGGAATACAGCGCGCAACTGGACGATGCAGTTTCACCTCGGTGCGATACGTAATACCAACGAACGCATGTTTAAGCAACTGGGTCCGGACACGGGATACGATGCGATGTTTGATGAGGCGATCATTCGGCGACTTGCTGGTTTCTTGGATAGCATGGTGAGTGAAGACGCCTTACCAAAATGTATCTTTTACCACGTAAACCCGAATATGCTCTATCCTTTAGCCACGCTGATGGGAGCTTATCAAGGCGGAGGCATTGCCGGTAAGATGCAGCTTGGCTCAGGTTGGTGGCACGTCGACACACTCCATGGCATGACGCAGCAAATCGAGGCCTTATCTGGCGTTGGCCTACTCAGCCAGTTTGTCGGAATGCTTACGGACTCTCGTAGCTTTCTCAGCTTTCCGCGACACGAATATTTCCGTCGAATCGTTTGTGGAATCGTCGGGAAGGACGTCGAAGCGGGGCTTATTCCGGACGATGCAGACCTACTCGATTCATTGATTTCCGGAATTTGTTTCGAAAATGCACAACGCTATTTTCAGTTCCCCGGTGTATAAATTCTACTATAGTTACTCCTTATGAAAATTCTACTGACAACGACGTCCTACCAGGATTGCCCTGGAGACCACCATGCTCTGCTCGATAGCATCGGAGCTGAGATCGTGCGCGAGCGTGGCCCCCTTTCTGAGGCTAAGATGCTTCAGATCGCAGGCGATTTTGATGCCTTTCTCTGCGGTGATGATGATATTACCCAAGCGGTGATCGAAAAGTCGCTGCCTAAGCTGAAGATCATCGCTAAGTATGGTATCGGCGTGGACAAGATCGACGTGAAATATGCGACTGAAAAGAAGATTCCAGTCAGCTTTTGCCCCGGCGTGAATCACACAACTGTAGCCGAGCACGTCTTCATGCTTATACTTGCTCTAAATAAAAACCTCATGGAACAGGCCAACGCAACAGCTGCGGGAGGCTGGAAGCGGATAACGGGCCACGAAATCTTGGGTAAAACGATCGGCATCATTGGCTTGGGCCGGATCGGGCGCGAAGTTGCTGTCCGTGCAAATGCGTTCGGTATGGAGTGCGTCGGGTTTGGTCATTACTGGCCGGAAGACTTTGCCAAGGAGCACTCGGTCAAACGTATGGAAGGCATTACAGAGCTGCTACGTGTTAGTGATATTGTTTCGCTACATACACATTTAACAGACGAAACCCGTAACATGATCTGTGCGGACTCACTCAAAGCGATGAAGCAGGGCGCTACATTGATCAATTGTGGTCGCGGCGAACTGACGAATACGAAAGATATCGCAGCTTCACTCGAAAGCGGTCATCTGGGGGGCTATGGTGCTGACGTTTTGGATCAAGAACCACCCCCAGCCGACTACCCATTACTGGGTGCTAAGAATTGTATCATCACACCACATGTTGGTTCGCGCACGTTTGAGTCGGTCCAGCGTCAAGCAGGCATGGCCACCCAGAACCTAGTAAATCTGTTGAAGGGTGAAAAAGCCCTCGCGCAAGTGAATGACGTCGAGCCACCCGCTGCACTGATGTAAAGCGGCTATTCAGATCTTCTATTTGTCTATCTACTGATCCCTAACTTTTTTCTTTATGTCTGAACAATTCTACACCGTCCCTTTTGAGAAGCACAACAGTCTCGTTGAAGCAGCGTATCTCCACCGTGGATACAATGCCAGCGAGGCAGCGGATGCCGCCCGTTTTTCCGCTCTAGCTTCGCACCACGGTATCCGCACGCACAATGCCCTCAAGGCCCTGCACCTCGATCATCTTTTTGGAAGCGCTGCGGGTGGCTGTGTGCCAGGTGCTGAAATAGTGAAGAAAGCTTCGAAGTTTGAGGCGAGCGAAGTTTGGGATGCGAAAATGAAGCTCGGGCAGGCGACCGCTTTTGCTGCGATGGACCGTGCGATCGAATTAGCGGATAAATATGGGATTGGCCAAGTTTCTGTAGATAATGCATTTCACTATCTCTGGGGGGGTGGCTACGTCATGGATGCAGCCAAGCGAGGCTATATCGCCTACACGAATTGCACGGCGGCGCTCGCGGAGGTGGTTCCTTTTGGAGGAAAATTCCCGACCTTGGGCACAAACCCGCATAGCTGGGGCTTCCCCACGACCGAGGCAGTGGGCTTTCCGATTGTGATCGATTGGGCGACGTCGGTCATCGCAATGGGCCGAGTGCAGCAATTTCAACGCGAAGGCACTTCGTTGCCGCCGAATGCGGCGGTGGACAAGCACGGAAACCTGACGACTGATCCGAATGCAGTCAACGCACTGGTTCCGTTTGGTGCGCATAAGGGCTACGGGCTCAGTTTGATCAATGAAATCGTGGGCGCCTTCATCGGAGGCAGCTTACCGACACTACGGAGTCGCCAAGCGCCCGAGGGAGAGAAGCGCACACCAGCTTTCTATTTTCAAGTGATCCACCCGGACGCAATCAGCGGCGGTGCTTTTGCGCAGGGCCGTGATCAGGCGAGTAATGTTAAAGCGGTGATCGAAGACATCCTCGGCCACGGCAATGAAGCTTGCTTATTACCAGGACAAATTGAAGCGCGCTGGGCGCAACGAGTCGATCAAGCGGGTGGTCTATTATTCTCCGAAAAAGAAATCGAAGCCTTCAACGAACTCGCGGAAGAATGCGGACAGGCAAAGTGGAGTGTCTCAGATTTCAGCAAAGAATCGCTCAGATGAGGGCGACGTCGAGCATGAGCGATGGCGCGTTAGCGACGTTGTCCAGTAGCGTCTGAATGGGCTCAATAGTGGTATCGTATCTGTGCAATGTGAATTTCGTCATCTTGAATCCGATAGATTAATCGGTGCTCTTCGCTGACTCTTCGTGACCAAAATCCCGACAAAGAGTGCTTCAGAGGTTCGGGCTTTCCGATTCCATCGTATTGATTGCGGTCAATGTCTTTTAGAAGCTCATTTACTTTCTTTAGCATACGCTTGTCATTCCTTTGCCAATAGAGGTAATCCTCCCATGCCCTGTCGGAAAAGATTTTTATCATTCAGCTAATTCCCGTTCGACACCACGACCTTCTTCAAGCTGTTGTATCGACTCCAGCAATCGACGGGCATTTTTAGGGCTACGGAGAAGATAGGTGGTTTCTTTCATGGATTCGTAATCCTCCAATGACATCATGATGACAGAATCCTTTCCTTTTTTTGTGATGATCACGGGGTCGTGGCTCAGGCAAACCTCGGAAATGGTGCGGGCAAGATTCTCTCTTGCATGGGAATAGGTTATTGCATTCATGTTGTCCAATATATTGGACAACTTTACTCGGTCAACTTTTTTTGCCCATCGTAGAGCTGTGGCGCGGAGTGAGCGAGGAACGAGCGAACGGAGTTGAGACCTCCGACTGGATATAGTTTCCAGAGTGCCCGGTGGCATCGAATCCAGCAAGTGCCTTCTGTCCCATACACGTCATTCTGTTTTTTCACAACCGCTGCGCTAGAGAGCCCGTTGGGC
>Ga0307966_1000210_pt1 | contig 48111 bp, 43 predicted proteins | sample OrgLakmetagen646_FD_203141 | JGI IMG/M metagenome (GOLD analysis project Ga0307966, IMG submission 203141) | Saline water microbial communities from Organic Lake, Antarctica - #646 | ecosystem: Environmental > Aquatic > Non-marine Saline and Alkaline > Saline | place: Antarctica: Organic Lake... | reverse complement strand
TTTTGCTAACCTTTTAGTTGTATTTATTTTTATTCGTCTCAAATGGTGAATAAAGTGAAGTATATATTTCAGTAGCGAATAATGAAGCGATACCCTTCGTTTTTCAGTCGTAAAGTTAGAAAATAAATCCCAAACTTTTCGTTTCAACTCCCAAACCTAGCCATTGAAGATACATAGTGTTGTAAAACGTTTTATTCTTCTTTTTTAGCTTTTCGGTACTCTAATTATGCAAAGACAAAAGATGGCAGTCCTAGAATAAGTGCTATTCCATTATACCAAATTAAGAAATCATCTTTTAAGCCAAAATATGTTAAGAATACTCCAGGGATTAAATATGCTTTTACTTTATTATTCATTCTTTTAAACGCTATTTTTTCAAATCTAAATAGTAAACTTTTGCTGACTCTTCAATTTCATCATCAATATTTCCGTCATACTTGAAGCTATGTGTTCGCCATTCATTATCTGGTTTATAGAATTGAAATGTGAAACGAATCGGTTGTCGGTCAAATTTTACCAAAAAACTCATCAAAATGAAACTATCCGAAAGTCTTTTTTCTACAATTAATTCATAACCATAATATTTTCCAACATAATCTTCGTTTAATGTCCCTAATTGTTGTTTTAACTTTGTAATTGAATCTGTTGCGCGGTTCATCCATTTATTGTTTGAATAAAGATTATCCAATGCTTTTGAGGCTCCATCATTTTGATATTCAGTAAAAAATTTAGAGACTATTTCTTCAGGTGTATTTTGTCCGAAACTATTAAATGTAATGCAAACTAAAATTACTGTAATGTATAACTTAATTAATTTTGTATTTCTCATATTTTGTTTTTAATGTGCTATAACGGTTTGGCTATACGCAGTAGCGCCTAAAAAAGCCTTTCAGTTTTGTTTTCACTTACAAATTTACCAAATAAATCCCGAACTTTTCGTTTCAGCACAAACCCGCGCTATTGCTTATAGCTATTGTTGCCATTTCGTTGTTTTTTCAGAGTATAATTTATTTGGTCAATTTCCATATTGCGATTTTCAGTTTTGAATAAATTTAGTTAACGTGTCAATCCTTAACTGTTTAAATACCGATTGAGTAAGCAATTTCTCTACTTGTCAAATTCCGCATTCAGTTCAGTTTTTTGTTTTTAATTATTAGACTCTATTTTTATAAAATAATTTTTTTCTATTAAGATTTTTTATCGGATTGCTTTTTTAAGCTATAATTAAAATATAATCCCATAAACACAGTAAATAATAAAATCTTTAAAATAAATTTCCATAATTCAAAGTCATCTCTATCATATAAATCTATTCCGGCCGTTACAATGCCAAAGCCAATTCCAGCGGAAATCCCCGATTTTATTGCCTTTTTCGTATAATGTTTCATATTTTAATTTTCAATTTTTTTAGTTTTAGGTAGCTTAAAACACTTACAATAGCAATCAATAGCCATATAATTCGCACAATCCAAATATTTAATGAGATTCTGATTTTCCAAGGTATCCAATAAATATTAATAAATACTAATGAAGATAAAATTTCAAGTATCAAATTCAATTTTTGAATCAATTTCGAATGCTTTAAAAATCATTTATCAATTGTTTAAATTACAGCTAACGTTTAGTGTATCTTTCAGTGGCGACCAAAGAAGCGATAACCTTCGTTTTTCAGTCGTAAAGTTAGAAAATAAATCCCAAAATTTTGGTTTTAGCTCCCAAACCTCGCCATTGAAGATACATTGTGTTGTGTGTAGGCTTTTATATTCAACTATATTTTTTCTTTTGTTCAACGCTTTTCGATTCGTTTGTCGTTTTATAATTTCCATTTTCATTAGGCGAATGGATTTTGTATGGTTCTCTATTTTTATTTTGCTCTTTTCTAATTTCGTGAAATAAAGTCAAATCTCCATTCAGAAAAGTTTGTCCAAATTCAAGCAATTCAGAGTTAGCATTTTCCAAACTTGGTTTTAAACCTTTTTCCGTTGGAAAGGTAAATTCAGATGCTTTTAATTTCGGCTCAATTTTTTCTTTAAATTTCCATAGAGCGATTGAATTCCAATCCCATTCATAAAAATCTTCGCTATCTCCTTCTCCGAATATTATGTTATAGTGATAAGGATAATCTCTTGGATAAGTGTTGCTCGATATTTTCAGATATTGATTTTCCTTTCGGTAAATTATGGTCGATGAGTGTTTTCCGATTTCAATTCGGTGTTTTTTAAATCCGAACTGTTCAAAAGACGGAATTACAATTTCCATAGCTTTTTCAGAGAATGACTTTTGTTCAGGCGAAGGCTTTTCGGTTTTTTCCGATTTGGCTTTTTTGTTACCTTTTATAAAATCAAATATCCCCATTTTTTTTCTTTAACGGATTTTTTTTTAGCTTACACACAACTAATAGATATCAGCAACTTTGTATCACTTTTCACAAAAAAAGCAAAATCGAATCACTCAATTCAATGCTTTATTTTAATGCAAAGAGAAGTAGCTCATATAAAGCAACTAAAATACTAAAATAATTGATTATGAATTATGTAAGTGGAGAAATTTAATTTGTTACAAAACATTTGACTTGAAGTTTACAGATGAAAAAAATAAATTGAAGTAGATATCAGTTAAAGAATTTCAATTATCAAATTTGTCCTTATGTCCAAAATTTTTTACTTGTTTGGGATAATTATTTAATGTAACCGAATGCCCTTTCGAAAAGCACGTTAGCAGTAGCATAACTGTAGGAGCAGGTAGCATAACTGTAGGAGCAGCTTAATATTAAGAGAGGGTAAGCAACCTTTTTCAGCATAGAAGTAGTAGTAAACTACTCAATTTCCCATTTTTTCAATTCTTCTAGACTAATGTAATCCAACATTTTTTCATCACAAGACTCCAATTTAATCTGTAAGCCATGTCCCGCATCTCTAGACCGCAACCAAACCCCCATACAGACACACCACCAATCGCCATCTTTTAATCCAGGAAAATTCCATTGTGGTTTTGGGGTAATTAAATCGTTTCCTCGAGCTCTGTTCCATTCTAAAAAACTATCCGTAACTTTTGCTGCAACTATATGCAAACCAGAATCTTGAGGAACGTAACTGCAAAATCCATCCCGCATTACTCCAGTCATCGGGTCTGTTGAACATGATTGTAAGGTTTCACCTAAAACATTTTTCTGCATTTTTTATGACAAAGTAAACCTAAACAACCTAGGTAAGTGATAATTTAAGAATACTTTTATAACTTCTTTTGAAGTTTTGCGTATGCACAGATTTGTTTTGAAAACCTTAGTATTTTCTCATCTAGTTAGAAGTAAAATTTTAATTTTTCTTTTAAATTGCGAGATATGAAACAGAATTTACACGACTACAGAAAATCTTATGAAAAGGCTGCTTTGGTGCGAGATAATTTAGATGAAAATCCGCTGCAACAATTCAGGAAATGGTTTCATGAAGTAGATGACTCAGATGGTATTGATGAAGCTAATGCAATGAGTATTTCCACTATTGGAAAAGACGGTTTCCCAAAAACAAGAGTGGTTTTACTTAAATCTTACAATGAAGAAGGTTTTGTGTTTTACACCAATTATGATAGTGAAAAAGGAAAAGCCATTTTAGCCAATCCAAATGTGTGTCTTTCTTTTTTCTGGCCAATTACCGAAAGGCAGGTCATTATAAAAGGAAGAACAGAAAAAGTACCAGCAGAAGTATCTGACAATTATTTTTCTTCCCGCCCATTAGGAAGTCAATTAGGGGCAATGGCATCAAACCAAAGCAGGGTTATTGAAAACCGACAAGTGCTCGAAGATGAATTGAGTGCATTAGAAGAAAAATATAGAAACCAAGAACCAAAGCGACCTGAAAACTGGGGTGGTTTTTTGGTTAGACCTATATCTATAGAATTTTGGCAAGGAAGACCAAACCGGTTACACGACCGATTTTTGTTTAGCCTTACAGATGATTATGATTGGAAAATAGAACGTTTAGCACCTTAATTTATGAAACGATTAATCTTATTAAGACACGGAAAATCTTCTTGGAATCACAATGTCCAAGATGTAGATCGCCCTTTAGAAAAAAGAGCTTACAATGATGCGGAATTGATAGCAGAAGATTTCAATAAAAAGACGGATTACAATTTTACCTTATGGAGCAGTAAGGCGAACCGAGCTAAAACAACTGCAGAATTAGTAAGCAATACATTGAATTCAAGGATAGATAATTTCAAAATAAAAGATGAATTCTACACTTTTGATGTCAATGAACTTTTATTGCTCATTAAGAATTTACCCAATACGGTAGAAAACATGATGCTAGTAGGTCATAATCCAGCCTATACTCAAATCATTAATTATTTTTGTCAAGAAGAAGTGATTGATAACTTGCCAACTACCGGTCTGGCAGAATTGGAGTTTCAAGCTGACAACTGGAGTGAAATCAAAAAAGCAACACTAAATTTACTTTTATTTCCTAAACATATTCGCTAAGAATGAACAAACAAAACAAGTACATCAATAGAGAATTAAGTTGGTTGCAATTTAATGCACGTGTTTTACAAGAGGCAGAAGATATAAGCGTGCCTCTAATTGAACGACTTCGATTTTTAGGTATTTTTTCTAATAACTTAGACGAATTTTTCCGTGTGAGATATGCTGCGATTAAACGCATAGAAAACAGTCAAAAAGGAAAAGCCAAACGTTTGATTGGCGGCATAAGCCCAAGTAGACTACTAAAAGAAATCACTCAAATTGTAATCAAGCATCAGGCAGATAGTCTTGATATTCTTAGCTCGATACAGGATCAACTTAAGCAACATGACATTTACATCATAAAAGAAGATGAGGTAAACGAAGACCAAGCTAAATTTCTAAGAGATTTTTTTTTACAAAAAGTAAGTCCAGCCTTAGTTACCATAATGCTTAACGATTTAGATGATGTTCCAAAATTAAAAGATTCTGCTGCATACTTAAGTGTGAAAATGATTCAACGAAAAGGAAAAAAGCTAGAAAACAGATACATCTTAATTGAAATTCCTTCTAGTGTTGAACGTTTTGTGGTCATTCCATCCGAGACATCAAAAAAATACATCATTTTGTTGGATGATTTAATTCGATATAATTTAGATAGTATTTTCAATATTTTCGATTATGAATCCATTTCTGCTCACATGGTGAAAATTACCAGAGATGCACAATTGGATTTGGAAGGAGATTTCAATAAAAGTTATATCGAAAAAATAATGGAAAGCGTCAAGGATCGGGTAGATGGTGACCCGGTTCGGTTTGTTTACGATAGTTCTATAGACCAAGATACGCTTGATTTTATGCTGGATAAAATGAAGATAGACAACGAAGATAGCATCATTCCTGGTGGCCGTTATCACAACCGAAGAGATTACATGAAATTTCCAGATTTAGGCTCCAAACATTTATTATACGAAAAAATAGAGCCTTTGCCCATCGCAGGATTGAGTTTACAAGGTAGCCTGTTAAGAAGTATAGATGAAAAAGATTTTTTATTGTATGCTCCGTATCAAACCTTTTCTTATGTAGTAAAGTTTTTGAGAGAAGCAGCTTTAGACCCAAAAGTAAAATTTATCGGGATTACCATCTACCGCTTAGCTGAAGTTTCCCACATTGCAAGTTCATTGATAAATGCTGCTAAAAATGGAAAAAAAGTTACCGTTTCAATAGAATTGCAAGCCCGTTTCGATGAAGCCAACAACATTAAATACGCAGAGCGAATGCAACGAGAAGGCATTCATTTAATTTTTGGTGTTACGGGTTTAAAAGTACACGCAAAAGCCTGTTATGTTGAACGTTTGGAAAATGATACCGTAAAACGATATGGTTTTATAAGCACAGGTAATTTCAATGAAAATACCGCAAAAATTTATACAGATTATACTTTATTTACAGCTCACCAAGGCATTTTAAAAGACCTAAAAAAAGTATTTGAATTTTTTGAAGTGAACTACAAAATCAAAAAATACAAGCATTTAATTGTGAGTCCGCATTACACCAGAGATCGATTTGAAGAAATGATAGATAATGAAATTGCAAATCATAAAAAAGGAAAACCAGCGGGATTAAAATTCAAAATCAATTCCCTTTCAGATTATGGTATGATAGATAAACTATATGAAGCTAGTAGGGCAGGACTTCCTATTCAATTGATTATTAGAGGAATTAATTGTTTAGTTCCCGGCGTGAAAGGAATGAGTGAGAATATTGAAGCGATAAGCGTAGTAGACAAGTTTTTAGAACATCCAAGAATGTATATTTTTGAAAACGATGGAAACCCCAACATATTTATCTCTTCCGCAGATTTAATGACTAGAAATTTAGATTTAAGGGTTGAGATTAGCTGCCCAATTTACGATCTTGAATTGAAAAGACAATTGTTAGATACCTTTGATATTTGTTGGAAAGAAAACGTAAAAGCAAGGGATTTTTCGAAACCTAAAAATGCCTATCGAAAAACCAAAGATGCTAAAGTGAGAAGTCAATTTGCTACTTACGACTACTATTTAAAAAAATCAAAAATATAAAATCATCAATGTGATTAGAATAGATAAATATGCCGCAATAGATATTGGCTCCAATGCCATCAGGTTACTCATTTCTACAGTTACAACTCCAGAAAATAAGCCTACACTTTTCAAAAAAACCTCGCTTATTCGAATTCCAATTCGTTTGGGTTCTGATGTTTTTGTAGAAAAAAGGATTTCAGAAATCAATTATCAGCGCATGCTGAAAGCCATGGAATCCTACAAACTATTAATGGAATTGCACCAAATCACTAAGTTTAGAGCCTGTGCAACTTCAGCTATGCGCGATGCTGAAAACGGAGGTGAATTGGCAGAAGAGATTTACAAAAACACTGGAATAAACATTGAAATTATCAACGGCGATGATGAGGCCGCTATGATTGCAGCTACAGATTTACACGATTTAATCAACACTGATTCTACCTACCTTTATGTAGATGTTGGTGGTGGAAGTACAGAATTGACCATCTATAGCAAAGGAAAAGTAGTAGAATCAAAATCTTTTCAAATCGGAACGGTGCGGTTGTTAAACAATTTGGTTCCCGAAGAAGCGTGGCGAAACTTTGAAAATTGGATAAAAACCCACACCAAAGATTTTTCGAAAATAGAATTGATAGGTTCTGGTGGTAACATCAATAATATATTTAAAAACAGCGGTAAAAAATTGGGCAAGCCTCTATCCTTCTTTTACATGAGTTCTTATTATCAGCTGCTTAACTCCTTAACTTACGAGGAACGAATTGTGCAATTGGGCTTAAATCAAGACCGTGCAGATGTAATTATACCTGCAACCAAAATCTATCTGACCGCAATGAAATTCGGTAAGGCTAAAAATGTGTATGTCCCAAAAATTGGATTGGTAGATGGGATTATAAAATCGTTATATCAAGAAGATGTAAATTAGTTTAAGCCAATGTCTGATGTAAAGTAAATCAATGCAATACTAGAAACTGCTACTGCTATACCAACCCAATTTTTAGAAGTTAGTTTTTCTTTAAAAAGAACAATTCCTATTAATGTAGAAAGTACAACAATGCTAACATTATTGATTACAAACAACATAGAAGAAGGGAAAACTTCACTTTTTAAAGCGGAAATAAAAAAGTAAATCGAGTAAAAATTAGGAATACCTAAAGCTATTCCTCCTATGATTTCCTTTAATTGAATACTAGATGCAGACTTCTCTTTTACAGCTTTTAGCATCCAAAAAATCAATCCAAAACAAGCAGCAAAGAAGAAGATAACCAAGGAGAAGTTCCCTATATCAGAATCACTTACATAATCTTGTTCTATAAATTTGATACTCGTTTCTATGATTCCACTTCCAAAAAAGACTAGAAAAGGAAGCAACAGTGCAAACAATCCTAGTTTTACAGTAGTTTTCTTTTTCAGTGAAACTAAAAATACGGCAACTAAAGCCATTATAATTCCTATTACTTTATAAACGCCTAAAGGTTCTTGATAATACCAAATGACAAAAATCACAGGAATTGCGACGCTCATTTTGCTAGCAACAGAAACAACAGACATGCCTAATTGCTGGGTAGTTGCTGCCATTAAATTGAAAACTACAATAAATAAAAACCCTAATAACAAACTTCCTAAAAACCATTCTTTTTGGTAAATTGTTCCCCATTGCAATGCATTGGAATGCGTAAAAAAACCAATTAAAAAAGCTGTTATATAATTGAAGATGATTGCATGTAAAGTCTTGATATTAAACTTTCCCAAGAGTTTAAAAGCTACATAAATCAAACTGGAGGATACTACGCTAAGGACAAGATATATCAAAATAAGTGTCTGTTTATATTAAATAAATCCACCACATCTTGGTTTCCAACTTGAAGATTCCATATATTAAATCCTAACTTTTCAGCCGCAGCTGTATTTTCTTTTGTATCATCTATAAAAAGAATTTCTTTAGGCTCACGGGAATGATTAGTCAAGATAAATTGGTAAATATCTTCGTTCGGTTTACGCATTTCAATTTCGTAGGAAAGGTATAATGCATCAAAACAAGCTTTAAACTCAGTAAAATGATTGATGTTCTCTTCTACCCATTTAATGTGTAAGTCATTTGTATTGCTTAGCAAAATCAATTCAAATTGATCGTCTGCTGCTAAGTTTTTCAAAAAGTCTAATTTGTGCCTCGGGAAATCTACTAATATTGAATTCCATGCATGTATAAAATCCAATTCACTAAGCTGAGGAAATTTTCCAGTATAATACGAAATAAAGTCTGTGCTGGTAATCAATCCCATTTCATAGGCTTGATTTTTAATCATCATTTCCTTGTTAAACTCAGTAATTCCGAAACGTTTCAAATGAGCCTGAGTTGCTGTTTTATCTAAATTTAAAAACACATCCCCAAAATCGAACAATAAGGTTTTAATCATTTTTGTAAAGGTTTAATTGATCTTGATTTATGAATTCTTCTGATATTAATTTTGAATTTGGAAGCTTTGGTGCTGCTGTACCTTTGTTGAAAATGCTTTTTCCATTAAATACTCTTGCTTCGTCCCACAAATTGGCTTCTATAAAAGCATTTAAGGTATAAGCTCCTCCTTCCACAATAAGCGACTGTATTTCATGGGTATACAAAACCTGCATCAATTCTTGTAAAGGATTATCCTCAAAATTAATTCCTTCACAAATACTGTTTTCATTCGCTTTGCATTCCAATTTTGCATCATGAATCCAAATGCTTTTTGCTTCCTCATTAAATACCTTTGAACTTACATCCAATTTTAGGTGAGGATCTATTACAATTCGAGTAGGATTTTTGCCTTTCCATAAGCGAGTTGTCAGGCTAGGTTGATCTGCTAAAACTGTATTTGCTCCCACTAAAATAGCTTGTTCTTGGCTTCTCCATTTGTGTACCAATTGTTTGCTTTGGTTGCCAGTAATCCAAACAGGAGCAGGATTTTTAGGAACTTCTGGAAACAAGTACGGACTTAAAAATCCATCCTGAGATGCAGCCCATTTTAAAATTAGATAAGGTCGCTTTTGCATGTGGTAGCATAAAAAACGCTTATTCAATTCCTTACATTCTTTTTCTAACACACCAACTTGCACATTACATCCTGCGCTAATGAGCTTTTGAATTCCACGACCAGCTACTTTTTCAAAAGGATCAAGCATGCCTATTACTACTTTTTTGATTCCTTTTTCAATAATTAAATCGCTACATGGAGGTGTTTTTCCGTAGTGGCTACAAGGTTCTAAATTTACATAAATGCTAGATTGCTTCAAAAGCGATTCATCCTTAACAGATGCTATTGCATTTACTTCGGCATGAGGTTTTCCTGCTTGTCGATGCCAGCCTTCACCTATTATTTTATTTTGGTGAACAATAACTGCACCTACCATTGGATTTGGATAGGTATTTCCCAATCCGTTTTTTGCTAAATCTAAGCAGCGGTTTATGTATTTTTCATTTATATTCACGCCGCAAAAATAGCATTATAATACAAATGAGTTCAATAAAAATACGTTCAATTCAAGAAGAAGATAATCCAGAAATTGCAAAGGTAATTCGTGAAGTTTTAGTTGGACTTGGTGTGCCAAAAGTAGGAACAGCCTACGCCGATCCAAGTTTGGATACTTTACACCAAGACTACATAGCACAAAGAAGCGAATATTTTGTGCTAGAAAATAGTAAAAACATTATAGGTGGAGCAGGAATTGCTCAGTTGGGTGGAGAAGACCAAACTACTTGCGAATTGCAAAAGATGTATTTTTTAGAAGAAGCAAGAGGAAAAGGTTGGGGACAACAGATGATGGATATTTGCTTGAAATTTGCCAAAGAAAATGACTATAAAAACGTGTATATTGAAACTTTACCAAGCATGAAAGCGGCTCAAAAACTCTATCTTAAAAATGGATTTGAGTATATAAACAAACGCCTAGGAAATACAGGACACTTCTCCTGTAAAGTTTGGATGTTGAAGAAATTTTAAATTTTTCTTTGTAACAAAATTTACATTTATTCTACTAATACTTTGAATAAACTTTAAAATTATGCATACTACACATCAAGTTCAAAGAGAAGACAACCAATTATTGATCATTACACATGTCATGCAATTATTAACATTTGTAACTGGTTTTGGCGGACTAATTGTTCCTTTAATTATCTGGCTTACAAAAAGAGATGAAATTATCGATATGAACGAACACGGAAAAGCAATTGTAAATTTTCAGTTGAGCTTAATTTTATATAGCATCATAGCCATACCTCTATTATTTATTTTAGTTGGTTTCGTTGTTTTTTTTGTAATCGTAATCTTGGGTCTAGTATTCCCAATTATAAATGCGGTTAAGGCAAGTAATAACGAGCCTATTTATTACCCTTTAACAATTCCATTTATTCGTTAAAAGTAAACTAAAAAACAAACCCAGCCTAAATCATTTAAATTACTCATAGCTGAACAATTCATATAAAGGCCGGGTTTATTTTTAAACCAACCTAAATAGTTCTCTAAAAAAGCCATTTGTTTGGCTTTTTTTAATTTCATTTTTCTGCAATCTGCTCCAATATAGCTGGATTTACTTCGTGTTTACCATCAAATTCATACAAATTCAATTGATTAGTGAAGAGTGATTTAGCGAAATTCAATTGTATTTTTAGCTTTTCTTCATTGATATATTCATCTTGGTTTCCACAAATTAAATGCACATGGATGTGTTGATGATTTTTAAAATCGGTTGGGGTTACTTCTTTAGGAATGCTTCCAGAATGAATTACTAAGTCGTTACAATTTATATTTCGTTTGCTCATCCACCGCATTACCACAGAAACCCCTTGCGAATAGCCCATCAAAATAATGCGTTTATCCTTAAAGTTCGTTTTTTCTACTTCGTACATTGCATCAAGATAGTTCAATACATTTTCAGTTTCCTGTTGGGTATTTACTTTGGTTAACCAAGATGCGCCAACGTACCTAAAATCGTTTCCTTGATAGAATTTTGATGGCGCTTGTGGGCAAATGATATAGTTTTCTTCCTTAGTAAGCTTGTTGAAGTACCGAATAAAATATTTGCTCAAATATCCAATTCCATGGCAAGCAATCCAGATGTTTTTGGTGTTAGGTCCAATGCTATTCAAAACTGAATAGGTATTCGTAGTTTGGTAATAAATTGTATTTTCTTTGACAGGCATACAGCGCTATTTTCGTAAATTTACACTTGCAAATAAAGCTTTTTAAATGAAACTATCCAAAGCAGAAATCCTTAAACGCTGCAATGCAGTTGTGCCAAACACCTTAATGCAAACCTTAGACATTAGTTATGTAGATGTAGGAGAAGACTTCTTAGTAGCTAAAATGCCCGTTAGCCCAAAAGTACACCAACCAGATGGAGTATTACACGGTGGCGCCATGGTTGCCTTGGCAGAAAGTGTGGGTAGTGCAGCTTGTTTTGTATTTTTAGACTCCCAAAATTTTTCCATTCGAGGGATAGAAATTAATGCAAACCATGTAAAAAGTGTAAAAGATGGAAATGTGTACGCTAGAGCAAGTTTTATACATAAAGGAAGAACCACCCAAGTTTGGCAAATAGATATTACGAATGAACAAGAAGAACTCATCTCAACTTGTAAACTCACAACCATTGCTTTAGCAAAGAAATAAATTGATGAAAGAAGTATTTCAAAAAGCAAAATATCAGCTTGAACATCAACTTCCATTTGTGTTGTACAGACAACCTAAATCGAATAGCTTACAAGCTTTTTTTATGTCATCAATTGAAGATGTTTCAACTGATTTTGACCAATCAGGATTCTGTTTTTTTCCTTTTGATCAAAGCCAAAAGAATTACTTTTTCCACTTAAAAGAATCTATTTATAAGAAAGTAGAAATAGTTGATTCTGAATTAGTTGAGGTGAACAACGAAAGCGATACTTTAATAGCTGATAATGAAGATGAAAAGCGAAAATACTTTCAATTATTAGCGGAAAGCATTCATTTATTAAAGAAAGGAGATTACCAAAAAATTGTACTTTCTAGACCTATTCGCTTATCTATTGAAAAGCTTGATGCCATTGAAGCATTTCAAAAACTATTGCAAATTTATCATGAAGCGATGGTCTATATTTGGTATCATCCTAACGAAGGAATTTGGGTTGGTGCTACTCCGGAAACTTTAGTTCATTATTCATCTTTAAATCTAAAAACCATGGCATTGGCAGGCACACGAGTTGTTCAAGAAGGAGCAGAGCCAGTTTGGAGAGATAAAGAAAGAGAGGAGCAAGAATTGGTTTCAAAATACATTCAACAAAAATTAAGTTCCTATTCTAATTACGTCAAAGCTTCTGAAACTTACAATAAACAAGCAGGGAATGTAGTACATTTAAATACAGATATTTCAGCAAGAATAAGCAAGAAAGATTTGCAGAAAGTGATACTGGATTTGCATCCTACACCTGCTGTATGTGGTTTACCTACTGAAAAAGCCAAGTCCTACATTTTACAAAACGAAACCTATGGCCGTGAATTTTATGCTGGATTTTTAGGTGAAATTAATATGCATAAGGAAAAAAGTAGAACAACATCCAATCGTAATCAAGAGGCTTTAGCCATTAAGCAGAGAAGACCAGAAACCAACTTATATGTAAATTTGCGATGTATGAAAATCAATAAAAATGAATGTCAACTTTTTGTTGGGGGAGGAGTAACCGCTTCTAGTAATCCTACAGAGGAATGGAGGGAAACTCAGGATAAATCGCAAACGCTGTTAAAAGTGCTTTAAGACTTAGCGCATTCAAATTATTAATGAATTGCAAATTGTATTTTTGTAAATATGAATCAAATTTATTCGGCTATTCCTTTAGCCCAAACAATAGTTGAAAGTTGTATCAGTGCGGGAATTGAACATGTAGTGATTTCCCCGGGTAGCAGAAATGCACCTTTGACTATTGGTTTTTCAAATCATCCAAAAGTAAAGACATATAGTATTGTAGATGAGCGTTGTGCTGCATTTTTTGCTCTAGGAATTGCACAACAAACCCAAAAACCAGCCGCAGTAGTTTGTACATCCGGCTCTGCTTTGCTGAATTACTATCCAGCAGTTTCAGAAGCATTTTTTAGTGATATTCCACTTGTAGTCATTTCTGCCGATCGCCCCGCTTATCTAGTTAATATTGGAGATGGGCAAACCATCAACCAAGAAAATGCACTGGAAAAACATGTTTTATATTCTGCTTGCTTAAAAAGTGACGAAAACCAACCCCAAGTTGCCATTCAAAATTACAATGAGATAGAGCTTGCAAAAACTTTGCGCATCAGTTTACATAAACAAGGCCCAGTGCATATCAATGCTCCTTTTCAAGAGCCTTTGTATCAGAAAACCGAGACTTTATCGGTGCATATCCAAAATGCACTCAACTTTGCTAAACCAGATATAAAAGAGTTTCAACTGGATAACTTAATTGAAGATTGGAATGCCGCTGATAAAAGAATGATTTTGGTAGGTGTGAATAATCCAGCAAGCATAAATCAAGAATATTTGGATTTTTTTGCTGAAGATGATTCCTGCATCATATTTACAGAAGCTACCTCCAACTTTCATCATCCTTGTTTTTTTTCAAGTATTGATGGAATTATTGCTCCTATTGAAACCCGGGTAGATGCTGATAAATTATTTAAAGACCTACAACCAGATGTGTTGTTGACTTTTGGAGGAATGATTGTTTCTAAGAAAATAAAATCTTTTTTACGTAAATTTTCCCCTAAGGCACATTATCACATCGATACTAAAAAGGCGTATGATACTTTTTTTTGTTTAAAAGAACATATTAAAGCTGAACCCAATCTAGTTTTTTCTGAATTAATTCCGAAGTTGAACCTTAAATCTTCAACTTATTTTAAAACATGGAATGATTATCACATCAAACAAATTGAAAGACGAAAAGACTATGTATCCGAAATTCAGTTCACTGATTTTTGGGTTTTTAATGCAATAATTGAAGCTTTTCCTAAAAAAGAACATCTTCAGTTTGGCAATAGTTCCACCATTCGATATGCAAATTTATTCGATTTACATCCTTCAAACCCTGCTTTTTGTAACCGAGGAACAAGTGGGATAGATGGAAGCACTTCAACAGCCATAGGGGCAAGTGTAATACATCAGCAACCAACTACTTTTGTTACCGGAGATTTGAGTTTTCTGTATGACAGCAATGCGTTGTGGAATAATTATGTGCCTACACATTTCAAAATGATTATCATAAATAATTCAGGTGGTGGAATTTTCAGGATTTTACCTGGTGAAAAGGAAAAGGAATATTATAAGACTTATTTTGAAACTACCCACGAACTAAATGCTGCTCATTTGGCTAAGATGTACAATTGGGGATACAACTCTGCAAACGATAAGGAAAGCAGTTTGAAAGAGATTGATAATTTATTTTCCAAAGTTCATAATCAACCACAGATACTTGAAATATTTACTCCAAGAACATTGAATGATGAAGTTCTGTTACAATATTTTAAGTTTATAGGCTAATTTTCATATCTTTTTGTTTTAATTTCTTTATCGGTAAATTTTTTTTGGAACAAATAGAACTGACCAAAAAATCTTTAATTATAATGAGAGTGGTTGTTTTAATATTCATAACAGAAAAGTAATACAGGCTCAATAAAATTTACCTAGCTTATTATAAAAAACTAAATTCTTTAAGGTTGTAATAGCTTGCGTATTTATAATATTAGAAAAGATTTTAAAAATTTGATAATAAACTTTTCCTTCCAATTATCAAATTACAATTGTTTATAATAAAGTTAGCGATAAGTCTTATTTCTTCATCCCAAAAACACTCTTATAACAATTTAATAGTCAATTTAGTATAAGCTAAAAGAGAAAAAGATAATTACCTTTTTGTGATTAAAACCGAATAAAATATTCTTAATATATTACTAAAATTGAAACTTAATAATTCTAGAAATTTTATAATTGTTATTCACAGTAAATCCGTTATGATGAAGAAACTAATTATTACTTTGGCCATTGCTTTAGTAGCATTTACAACAAATGCTCAGGAATTTAATTTAGGCTTAAGTGTTGCAACACCGGCAGGTGAAGCTAGTGACTTGTTTAGCTCGGCTTTTATATTAGATGCAGAATATTTGTATAATATTTCTGAGAAAATTAAACTTGGTGCTACAACTGGTTACTTGTTTAGCGTTAGCAACAATGATAACATCAATGCAAGTATTGTAGGAGATAATACAGTTATGGTTAGTTCAATTTCAAACGCTGGTTTTCTACCAGTAGCTGCATCTGGACGATTTATGGCAACTAAAAAATTCAGTTTTGGAGGAGATGTTGGATATGCTTTTGGCTTACAGCCTTCAAATTCTGAAAATGGCTTCTATTTTGCACTAAAAACTCAATACCAAATTAAAGATTATTTACATCTAACAGCTTCATTTAGATCCTTAACCTTAGATGATAATAGAGATCCAACGCTTTTTGACGTAAATAATGACAGTCTTATCCTTAACTACTTGTCTTTAGGTGTTTTGATTAAACTTTAGTCCTTATATAAGTTTGAATAATTTTTCGCTTTTTCTGTAATTTATTTATGCCATGGAGCATAAATCAAGGTCAAAACCTATTCTTTAGAAATTTAGTAAAATCAGCTAAGAATAACTAGATTAGCGTTTTCTAAGTAAGCAATTAGTAGCTAAGAATTATATATTTTATAGTAGGTTCATTTTTTCAGACTTTTAATATTAAGTCAATTCCTACGCCTAAAATTACTACAAGAAAATAAAAAGTAATCATGCCCAATAAATAAGCTATCAATGCTTTCATATAATTCCATTTTTTCTTTTTACCAAAAAATTGCCCTATCGCCCAAGAGGTATATATAATACTTATAATTCCTCCAAATTGTAAAACATTTATATCAGTTATATTATCAATGACTCCAAAAGTAGTATGAATTAACATTCCAATACCTAACACAAAACACAATAGGATTATAATTTCGAAAATATTATAGTTGTATTTTTTAAAAAAAAGTTTAATCCAACCTGCTATAAAAATTGACATAAATATATTTACGTAGCCGAAGTTTTTTTTAATCCATCCAAAAATTGTTGCTAATGTTGAATTTCCAAAGCCCTCAGCATTAATGTAGGGTTCTTCAAATTTTAAAAATTGTTCGGTTAAGCTATAAATCAATGAGCATACTATTAAAAACAGAATAGGTTTTACTAGCCTTTTCCTATTCTTATGAATGAATTTTTGAACGGCTTCTCCTGGCCTAATAATTAATTCTTTAATCGTGTATAAAATTCCTTTGTCAAAATTAAAAACGCTGCCTATTTCAGAGATGATATAGTTTCCGTCAATTCTCTTCAAGTTTTTAGGATTACCGCATTTTGAGCAAAAGTCATCGTTTAATTCTGCTCCACAATTCTCGCATATTGCATTCCCATTATACTCATTCATATTTTAATTATTAGAACATTAATAAATACAGCAGGCAGTTTTGTTTATATTTTCCGAAGTTTCTAAACTATTCATCAAATTTTTGTAGCAAATACGTTGATAAAATTTAAGTTGAGCTACAGTTTCTACTTTTTAATCAATTTGTCAATCCTCCTTTTATTTTCTTGTTGTAAAAGTGAAGGGTATAAATTCAATAAAATATTTCCAATCATCATTGATAATCCAAATACAAGGTTTTTGCTAATACTTTGTTAATTGCAAAAATTAAAACTAGAACGAATCCAATGAGATGACTTATCTCTGAATAAGTCATCTCATTTCGTATTTTGATTAAATCAGTTTTTTTATTTTCAATTTTAATATTTTGATTGAAGAATTTGAAAAATGTATTTTTAACTATCCATTTGAAGTATTTGATTCCGATTTTTTGATTCAGTTTCTCGCTTTTAATAAAGTTCAGATTTGACAACTTTTTATAATAGGCTGTTTTCATCAGAACACTATTCAGCACCATACTAACAATCCAAGAAATAACTGAAGCTGAAATTCCGAAAATAAGACCTGCTGTGAAGTATTTCAATATCATTTTAAGTGTAACTATGCAGCAGTGTTAATTAGTTTGTAAAATGCAACTACTTTTTTCATCCCATAACAAATTTAGTAAAAAACCTTAAACACTTTGAATAAGCCAAAATCGCATCACTCCTTGTATCCTCAATTATATAAATCATTTACATTTAAAATATTGTAATCCATAAAGGAACAAAAGATACAAATAAGACAACAAATGTAACTTGCCAATAATAATTTGTAACAAACAGACCACTCAATAAAAGCAATGCATTATCTGTATTTGATTCAATTTGTCTATTAATTGAGTATCCAGAAAAGTTAATTTCAATCCCTTCTGAATTAGAAATACTCCACTTTGTACTCCAAAGATTCTCATATTTCCATTCTAGTGTTTGTTCATTCAGTATTATAGTGGCTTTAGTCATCCAAGAATTATAGTTAATTTCTCCAACTACTTTATTATTAGCAGGGTCGATGATTTGAGTTTTTTGTTCAAAGAATCCAGTTGTCTGAAATAAGTATTCTTTTTTATCAAGTATACCAATGCCAGATTGAGAAAAGAATTTATCTTTTAAATTTCCAACTTGCGTTCCTTTATCGTAAATTTTGTAGCTATCAGAAAATAATCCTTTGGACCAAGTTAGGTAAGTCTTCATAGTAATCGTCTTATTCTTGTTTTTATTTTTTTATAAATGCAAAACACTTGAACTCACTTTCGTGCTTTTGATCGTTTCTTGTCATATTACAGATAAATTCCTCTTTTGGATTGTCGTTGTGAATGCATGTAAAGCACAAAGAAGGTTTTTTGATTAGGTCTAAATTAATCTCATTTCCTTCATCATCATAGAATCCGTTTATTTGTGTATTTTCTATTTCATCAATATTGGTTCTATCATTTATTATCTCTCTTTTCTTTATTGCGATATCGAGTTCATAATCCTCAATTTGGTTTACGTTCTCCAGTTATACAAGTAAAACAACTATTTCCTATTTCTGCGGAGCCAATCAACCAAATGTCATTACCGCAAGAACATTTTACACCATTTTGAAAAGCCTCTATAGCTGTATCTAATCTTTTACGCAATTCAATCTCATTTTCTGAAGGATTGTTAGTTAAGTATTTTTCTATATACTTCTTTATTGAAATCGGTACAAACTCCATTATGTTTTTTTTATTGTTACAAATCTAAAACAGCCTTTCCATTCTTTTATGCTCCTTATTCCATCAATACTATAGCAAATCACAAATCTCCATCAAAAATCCATACTTTTAAACTCATTAGCAATGAATTTGCTCATTTGTGTATTATTTTTCACTAAAAAATGCAACCGATGAAATTAAATCTGAAATCAACAAATCTTCAAAAAAAGCTACCCAAGAATATAATAAGATAGATATTTCCAAACAAATCGACAAAGAGGCTGCCAAAGTAAAAGAAGACATTGACGAAATTACTGGACCAATCAAGCGTAAATTTTAATGGCAACATTACCAAAAAATATGAGGAAACTAGATAGAGCCATCCGAACATTGATTGCTTTAGGAATTGACCTTTTGTATTTATTCAACCTGAATACTGGTGTTGTAGGTCTCGTCCTGATGTCCTTAGCAATTATTTTACTGTTGACCAGCTTTTTCAACTTTTGTCCGCTTTATAAAGTTTTTGGTTTCGCTTCCTGTAAGTTTATACAGTAATACTGATTTAAGCAACCTTATCAAGTATTGTAGTAATTTTATTTTTTTGTAAATTATCTCCTTTGACAGTAAACTTAAATTTGAGGTAATAAATTAAGCACCTATATATACACTTCTATAAGTCTTGAATGTATTTCTGGAAGAAGCTTAATTTCATTAAATACCGCAGGAATCAAAATACTTTCTCCTTTTTTCATTTCAAAATTTATCCCTTCAGCTTCTAATGTTAATTTCCCTTCAACACAAATCAATATCACAAACGAATCAATTTCTGAATAGTCTCTATTTACTTCTTTGGTCAGGACTATCACATTTGATGTGAAATACTGGGTATGAATGAGTTTTGAAGATTGATTTTCAATTGGGTCGTATGCTGTTGTGTAACTTTCCTCTGCATTAAAGTTCAATACATCTAAAGCCAAATCATTGTGTAGTTCTCTTTCTTCACCAGTACGTTTATCTACTCGATTGTAATCAAAAATTCGATACGTAACATCTGAAGTTTGTTGAATTTCAGCTAGCAAAACACCTGACCCAATAGCATGAACTCTTCCCGTAGGTATATTAAAGGCATCTCCGGCTTTTGCTTTTACTACATTCAAAACATCAAGAATAGTGTTGCTTTTTAAATGCTGCTGATACTCATTTTTGTTTAACTCCTTCTTGAAACCAACAATTATCTCAGCTTCATCATCTGCTGCCATCACGTACCACATTTCATTTTTACCAAATGAATCATGTCTTTTTTTAGCCACTTCATCATGCGGGTGTACTTGAATAGAGAGTGGTTTTTCAGCATCAATAAATTTAATAAGCAATGGAAATTCTACTCCAAAAGTTTGAAATACTTTTTTGCCAAGTAGCTTTTCCTTGTATTCTTTTGATAAAGATTGGAGTGTTCTTCCTGCTAAGTGTCCTTTGCTCACAATAGTTTCGTCTCCTTTAACATCGGATATTTCCCAAGATTCGCCAATGTTTGTTCCTTCAAAATTTTTATGTAATACAGAATTTAATTTTTTGCCTCCCCAAATTCTATATTTTGAAATAGGGGTAAATTGTAATGGGTAGAGCGTCATGTTTTATCTTTTATGAAATTGAATCAATTAAAATCAAGCAAATAAATATCTTAACTTTATTCAATAGCACAAATCTAGTCATTGCGAGATATAAAAAGTCAATTATTTGTTCAAAATAATCAAATAGCTGACCATGTATTTTGGTTGGTTAGATATTATAATGTAACCTGATGGTAAATGAATAAGTAGATTTTAGTCCGAATCTAAGCTTAAAGTAAATTTAATTGTTAATCGTGTTCGAATTGAATAAATGCAGCCTGAAAATTAGAAAATAAACTAGTCAGTAATGATAAAACTCAATGATTTTGAAGCATTTCCAGTATATAAATTAAGTATATAAGTTCCATTTGCTAGATTTTGTAAATCAATTTCTTTCGTACTACTACCAGATGCAAATTCTAACACATCACGATGTAGCTGTTTTCCTGTTAAATCATACACTTCAATACGAGATTTAAAACCAGTTTGAGCTCCTGAAACTTGCAATGATATAATACCATTTGAAGGATTAGGAAATAAAGTAATTTCGTAAGGAAATAAATGGTTGTGGTCATCAATACTTAGCACAGCAGATAAATCTGCTTCATCAAAATCGGCACTAATTGGCACAGCAAGTTCCGCTAGAGTTGCTACAGTAGCTTGCACTACATTTTTCATGAATTCGAAATCTAAGGTTGAAATTTCATCGTTTGGAGTATGGTAATTGGGATTTCTAAAGTCAGCTGAATCAGTCAGCATAAGTGCTTCAATTCCTGCATCCCAAAAAGGAGCATGGTCGCTTCTTCGAAGATCTGGAGCAATACTTCCATTGCCTGGAAGCGATGCGCTAAGCAATTTTAAGTCAGGAACATAATTATCTGTAGCATCTGTGAAAGCAGTTAATAAGGGATTTGAATTAATGGTACTTGCAGCAAACAAAAAATTACCTCGGGAATCATCATCGCTAACTTGTTGTGCAACAGCTGGAAAAAGAACACCAAAACCTGACGGTAATGTCTGTGAATTTGGGGCATCTGAATAAAAACCAATCATTTCAAAATTTAAAACTCCTTGGATATCTTCAAAAGGTTTAATTCCATTAATTACGTAATTTTGACTACCAATAAGGCCTAACTCCTCTGCATCAAAACCAATAAAACGGATAGAATGTTCAAAAGAATATTGAGAAAGAATACGCAAAGCTTCTAGCATACCAGCTACTGCTGAGCCATTGTCGTCTGCTGCTGGACTTCCTGGAACACCATCAAAATGTCCGTCAATGATAAAAGTGATATCTTCTTCTTTAGCGCCAGGCTTGCGACCAAGAATATTTTCCATATTTGTACCGCTAAAAAGAAAGTCTTGACTTTCAGTTTGTAAATCAGCATCTATAAAGGCATCTGTTATAAATGTTCGTACATCTGCTAATTTAGTGGGATTTGCAGTAAAATGACGAACCCCTACAATGGAATTCATGTTGTTCAATAATTCTGTTTCGTCTACTTGGCTTACCATATCAGCAATATCAACCACTTGATTATCTGAGGCAAAAAGGCGAATATGTACACTCTCAATTTCTTCAGTTAAATTCGAAAAATCCCAAGTAAGAGATTTTGTATCTCCAGGAGCGATGTCTAGACCAACGTCGCCATTTAAATTTTCAGAGGCGATCGTTTCAAAATAAGTTCCACCATCTAAAGACATTTTAAGCCATACTTCACAATTATCATCGTTAGTATCATCTAAGGAAAAATTAATGGTAAGTGTTTCAGAAACTTCATCTTCTTCAATAGAGGTAATATCAATTGATGGGGGTGTGTTTTGTGAGAAAGCAAATACTGAAAGTAAACTGAAACAGGTAAGGTATAGATTTTTCATATTTTTAAATTTTAGAAATTAAAATTAAAACTAATTTTGACTATTCTCTAATAATTTTGATTTTTTTTTCTACGAAGTCATCTATTATTTAAATACTTACAGATAAATGAGTGTTGTCGTCTAACAATATTAGGGGTTGACAGCCAAGTAGTTCCTATCAATTCTTGGATAAACCCTAATTTAATAATAATCTTACAATCCTGACCTAAACCTTACTTATTAAAAATATAGTTTATGTTTTTAATGGCTAAAACGATTTGATTTCGATGAGACAGTAAATAAACTGACCTGCATTGAAAAAGGAATTCAGCAATAGCAAATTTTAAAAATAACAATGGAAAAGTTAATTCATAGTTCCTAATTCGTATTTTTGGAATAACAGAAAATCTAACTTAAAGTTTTACTGAAGTAAATCATAAATTGCCTAAATTTAACAAATTTGCTTTATGGATATTTTTCTTATTATTTTGGTTATCATCGTTCTGATTTATGGGACATACATTTTCAACAAACTCATTAGGTTAAGAAATATGGTAAATGAAGCATGGAGTGGGATAGATGTCCAGCTTCAAAAGCGCTATGACTTGATTCCAAACATTGTAAAAGTAGTAAAAGGCTATGCTTTACACGAAAAAAAACTTTTTGAAAACATCACAAAACTACGTAAAAATGGAATACAAGCCGACAATGTACAGCAGCAAGAAGCTGCTGAGATAGAACTTTCAAAAGCGATGGGAAATTTATTTGTGGTGGTTGAGGGATATCCTGAATTAAAAGCCAATCAGAATTTTTTAGAACTGCAAAAAGAGCTTTCTAAGGTAGAACATGATTTGCAACGCGCCAGAAGATACTATAATGGTAGTGTTCGGAATTATAATATTCTGGTTGAACAGTTTCCATCAATGCTAATTGCCAAGTTGGTCAAGCATAAGCAAAGAAGTTATTTTGATATTAAAAATGAAACCGAACGAAATACTCCAGATATAGCATTATAAAACAAATTCCTATGAAACTATTTTCCTTTTTGATATGCTTTTTTTGTTTGACTGCAGCTCTTTTTTCACAAGAACGAATTATCAACTACCAATCTGATATTAAAGTTGAAGCTTCCGGAGATTTATTAGTTAAAGAAACCATTCGCGTACAAGCAGAAGGTCAGCAAATAAAAAGAGGCATCTACCGAACATTTCCAACTTCTTATGATAACAAAATGGGTACTCGCTTTGATGTAGGTTTTGACGTAGTAGAGGTCTTGAAAGATGGAGCGCCTGAACCTTTCTTTACCAAAAAACAAAACAACGGAGTTATCGTGTACATAGGAGATGAAAATCAGTTCTTGTCCACGGGGATTTATACTTATACCTTGCTTTATAAAACAACACGACAGATTGGTTTTTTTGAAGAATTTGATGAGTTGTATTTTAATGCTATCGGTGGCGATTGGGCTTTTCCCATAGAAAAAGCAAGGGTAAATATAGAACTTCCTGAGGGAGCAGAAGTGCTACAATCCGATGTGTTTTCGGGTACAAGCGGCTCAACTACTTGTAATTGTGAATTGACTTTTGAGGATAACCAAATTGAGATTACCACCACAGCAACTTTGCAACCCAAAGAGCAACTTACTTTTGCAGTAGCTTGGCCCAAAGGTTTTGTAAAAGAACCTACAGCTGCAGAAAAATGGAAATACTTTTTTGAAAGTAACTTTCATGTCTTTTTTTCCATTTTAGCATTCATTATTGTTTTTATTATCTATTACTATACATGGAAAAAGGTAGGAGTTGACCCACCAAAAGGAACCATTATTCCTTTGTTTGATCCGCCAGCTAATTTTAGTCCTGCGGATATTGCTGTTCTTCATAAAATGAAAATGTCTAGAAGAGCGCTAAGTTCTTCCATTGTAAATTTAGCAGTTAAGGGGCATATCAAAATTATGTATTCAAACAAAAAGTATAGTCTGGAAAAAATTTCAAAAAATACCAGCCCACTTTCTACAGAAGAAGAAGCAATATCCACCGCCTTATTTTCAAAAGGAAATACCTTAAAATTAGAGAATAAAAATCATGCTGTTTTTTCAAAGGCGATTTCTAATTCAACAAAGGCCATAAAGAAAAAGTTGAATCCCACTTATTTTAGCTTCAATTACAAACATCTCCTTTTTGGAATTTTGGCTTCGATGGTTTTAAGTGTGCTTGCTTTTGTTTTATCACCTTCTCCTATCATTCCGTTAATACTGTTTTTTTTACTTTTTTTCATGGCCTTGATATTTACCTATCTCATTAAAGCACCTACTCGAAAAGGAAGAGCCGTCATGGACGAAATCGAAGGTTTTAAAATGTACTTAAAGGTCGCTGAAAAAGACCAATTGAATGCTGCACACGAACCTGAAATAACTCCACAACGATTTGAAGCTTTGCTGCCTTTCGCCATTGCCATCGGGCTTGAAAATGAATGGGGCAAGAAATTTGAAAACGCATTATCAAAATCAATGCAGCAAAGTACAAGCTACAATCCTTCTTGGTACGTAGGCGCAACAACTGGCATGGCATTTTCAGCTTCACGGTTTAGTAGTGATATGGGCAAGAGTTTTTCATCAGCAATTTCTTCAGCATCAGCAGCTCCTGGAAGTTCATCTGGAAGCGGCGGTGGTGGTTTCTCTGGTGGCGGAGGAGGAGGTGGCGGCGGTGGCGGCTGGTAAAGCCGAAAATCTTTTTCTATTATTAGAGCTTGATTTATGCAAAATAGAAACCACAATATTCGAGAAAGCTTGGGGTCAAAAAAATAGAAAAGGGGTGTGGGAACGTATTGGTCGAGCAAGAGAAATGCACAAATAGATGTCAGATTGACACCAAATTAACCTACAAGAAGATACAATAAATATATCATGCAACTCAATGCAATGAAACATAAAAAGCAGCCAGAAAATTTGTAGTGTACCACTATAAACATATAATACCATTAACTATGTAGTTATTAATAATAATGGACAAGTTGAAATAAATACATTCATTATAAACAAATACCGATTTTCAATTTTGATACTTTTAACGATTACTTTATTTAAAAGGTAATGGGAAGTCTTAAAAAACCAATGTAGAATTAAATTTTAGTGATAAATAGAAATTTAATCTTTTCTCAAATTGTTACTAGCCTAAATTATCAACATAAGCAAGTACTCAAAACATCTTCATATCGAATAATTCACGTTCAATATTTTTTTAGAGTTCATTGTAAAAAAGACACGTATTTTAACTTAAATTAAGCATTTTAAATATTTTGCTGGCCGTTGTTTCTTTTATTTTTAGCTGTTATAAGGAATTTGAAGGACATAACTATAAAAAAAATCATTTCGTTAGGATTATTTCTAAAATTCTGAAAAACAACAATTTTTAGATCTTATTATAGTTTTATATTGAAAATTAAAATATATTTGATTTTTAATTAAAAAAATTAATAAAATGAAAAAAAATTATCTTTTTGCGATGCTATTCGTTTTAAGTTTAGCAAACATTAATGCACAAATCGATATAGATGTTTCTTTTGAAACTGCTGAAGGTTATTCATTAGGTCTTATTGAGGGACAAAATGGATGGATTACAAATCCAGACGCATCAAGCTTTATGGTCATCTCTGATACCGAATCTACAGATGGTAGTCAGTCTTTGTATTTTCAAGGAGATCCAAATGGTCCACTGCCAGGAAATGCAATAGCCCCTGCTGTTTTGGATTTGGTTGGCTTAACAGGTAACATAACCTATTCTGCAGATGTCTTTATAGAAGCTGAGAATGGTACAAATGATTCTGAATTTAATATAATCGTACAAAGTATTGCAGAGCAATTGTTAACAGCAAGAGTTGCTTTTTTTGGAGGTGATATTTTAGTGGTTAACACAAATCCAGCTGACCCAAATTCTTTGACCTTTCAATTAGCAGGTACCTACATTACTGAGCAATGGTTTGAGCTTAAAATGGAATTAGATTTTGATGCGGGTACGATAGTTTATTCTGTTGATGATGTAGAGATATTTACAGGTGATGCCTTTGGTGGGCAATCTATAGACCAGTTTTTGTTTTTTTCATCATTTAATCAAACTGGTGCATATATAGATGATATTAAATTTGAATCTGAAACCTTAAGTGTTGATTCAGAAAATGCTATTTCTTTTAGTGTTTATCCTAATCCAACTACTGATGTGTTAAATATTCAATCTGCAAATACTTTAGATATTCAAAACATTAGTATAATGGACATGAGCGGTAAACAAAGTAAAGCCACATTTAATAACAATCAAGTAGATGTTAGCCATCTACAATCTGGCATGTATATTTTAAATGTTGAGACCGATCAAGGAAATGAATCAATTAAGTTTTTGAAACAATAAAAATTTTGTTGTTACATTTATTAAGCCTAAACGAAAGTTTAGGCTTTTTTTATTTCGAGATTAGGCGGTGAAAATTGCTTAAAAACATCAGCTTTTTAGCCTAGAGATGCCTTCATTTTGAATAACTCACTTTTAGTATTTTATAGAATTCATTTAAAAAAGGATATGTATTTTAACTTAAATTAAGCATCTTAAATATTTTGCAAGCCTTTGTTTCCCTTACTTTTGATTTTTACCAAGAATGTGAAAGAAAAAAAACCAAAACCTAAAAGAAGTATAGCAAAACGGGTATTTCGTTTCGTGCTGAAGAGTGTATTTATACTTGTACTACTATTTGTTTTTTTGATTTTATTTATAAGAAGCCCTTGGGGACAAAACCTAATTATTGATAAAGTAACTCAATATGTAAGTGATGAAATAGGCACACCTTTTCAAATTAAAAAATTCTACTTAACTTTTCAAGGAAATGTGGCTATTGATGGTATTTACTTAGAAGACCAAGCAAAAGACACCTTGCTTTACTCCAAAAATTTAGAAATAGATGTACCCATTCTACCGATTCTTACTCAACAAAAAATAAGTATACAAAACCTAGATTGGTCTGGTTTGGTTGCTAATGTTAAGCGTTCAGAACAAGCAGAAAGTTTTAATTATCAGTACATTATTGATGCTTTTGCAACAGAAGAAGAACCAACTGAAGAACCTTCGGCTTATACTTTTGATGTGAATAATATCAATTTTAAAGATTTTAAGTTGAGTTACACCGATGAACTTGAAGGCCTTGAAACCAACTTAAATTTGGGTGAATTGAACCTCGCTTTTCAAAAGTTTAATCTAGAAAATTTAGATTTTCAATTGAAGCAATTGCAAATAGTTGACACAGAAATCGTTTATCAACAAAAGAAACAAGAGAATCTTGAGGTAAAAGTAGAAGATGAGGTGGAAACTTCTTCAACAGAAAAACTACCGCTTTTTCAATTCAACGAAGTGATTTTTCAAAATGTAAGTTTGAACTATTCAGACGAAAATAATGGCATAAAGATAAATAGTAAACTCAATGATTTTCAACTAAATGAAGGATTAGCAGATTTGAATGCTGATGAATTTAAGCTTGACAAATTTCTATTGGCTGACTCTTTTATAGAGGTTCAACTTCCAGCACCTAATTCATCAGAAAATGCTGCGGCTCAAACTGAATCTAGCTTTGAGTGGCCTGCTTATTTTGTTCAACTAAATGAATTGGAATTGGCAAACAACCGTTTTCAATTTGTGAGTGGAAATCAAAAAATAGAGTCTTTAAAATTTAACGACAAAGCCATAGAAGTCAATGATTTTCAGTTGAGTTTAGCTGACTTTGTGTTAGAGAAAAAAGAAAAAGCTAGTTTCCATCTAGAAACGTTTAGTTTCAAAGAATCTAGCGGATTTCAATTGCAGCAGTTGGGCTTCGATTTTAAGTTGAATTCAAAACAATTGGAGGTGAATTCTTTTGCGTTTCAAACCCAAAAAAACAGCATCAAAGCCAACGCAAAGCTTCAATTTAATTCACTAAAACAATGGATTAAAACACCTGAAAAATTTCAAAACATCAATTTCAACTTAGATGCAGATTTAGACCCATCAGAATTTTATTCAGTGTATCCAGATTTAGAAAACACAAAGTACCTAAAAGAGGTATCTAAACATCCTCTAGTTTTGAAAGTGGATTCTAACGGAAACTTAAATCAGTTGAATCTAGAGCAATTCAACTTAAAATGGGCAGCTACTCAATTGGTAGCAAATGGAACTTTTAGAGAGTTAAGCGATTTGGATAAATTGACTTATGCAGTTGATAAATTTAATTTTTCGAGTCCTAAAAAAGACTTTTTGAAATTTGTACAGTTGGATCAAAATAGCTTCAACTTACCAGCAAAAATAAATCTTACAGGATATGCAAAAGGAGATTTAAGCAGTATAAAAACCGAAACGGTGTTACAAATACCGGAAGGTAAATTGAAATTATTTGCAGATATTCAACAGAAGAATAAAATCACACTAAATACCAAATTGGAATTAACCCAGATGGATTTAGGAAAAATCATAATTCAACCCAAATTGAAGCCCATCTCATTGGTACTCACGGCTAATGCAGAAGGAACGGATTGGCTAGAATTAAAAGGAAAAATAAATTCAAAATTTGAAGCACTAAATTATGCCGATTTTGATTTGTCTGACTTGGATTTTTCTGGAGAAATTGAGAACAAAAATGCTTCTATTAAATTAGGATTAAGCCATGATGATCTTCGCTTTACCACAGTTGCAGATTTAGTTTTAGACAGCATTCAACCCCAAGTAGATTTAGTGTTTGATCTAGAAGGTGCTGATTTTAGAAGTCTCGGTTTTACTCCAAAAGATATACGGGCGAGAACCAAATTATCAGCTCATTTTTCTGGAAATGCAGATCAATTTGAATTTAATTCTACTATTGACAGTACTTTGGTTGTTTACGATAACGAAACCTATGAGGTGAAAAAAATTGAATTGAATGCCAATGTAAGTGAAAACAAAACAGAATTTACTTCCAATTCTGGTTTTTTGAATTCCACCTTACAAGCTAATTCACATCCCAAAGAATGGCTTGAAGCGCTCCAAGCGCAGTATGACTTTTATTGGAGTGACCAAAACCAATTTAGAGAAACAGAGCTTCCCGTAGAGTTGAATTGGAACATGAAGTTTCATTCTACTCCCTTTATTTCTGAAGTTATATTTAGTGGTTTGGAAGAGGTGGATACCCTCAGTTTTGATATTGCGTTTATGGAAAAATCCCATCAATTAGATCTTGAAGTAAGCTTGCCGAGGTTGGTATACAATGAAAATGAACTAGATAGTTTGGCATTGTCTGTTCACAATAAAATGGATAAAGCTGACTTTAGTTTTGGTTTTAAAAATTTAAAAGCTAGCGTATTAGAAATATCAAAAACCAGATTGTATGGCGATTTTGAAGGCGAACAGTTAAGTTTAAATTTTGAAGCCTTTAAAGCGGATGAAGAATTTTTCAACATCAATACGCTTTTTACTTTAAAAGAAGATGACATTGTATTTAGTGTCTTGCCAGAAAAACTGATTCTGAATAAAAAACCATGGGATATTAGTGTAGAAAACTACATCAAATACATACGAAGACCAGATGCGAAGGAGCTGTTGCTAAATGCTTTTGAACTCACACGGAATACACAATATATAGGATTTAAAAATGACTTTAACGTAGATAAAACACATGTAGGAATTCTATTTGAAAACTTTAAACTCTCTACTTTAACCAGCTATTTAAACAACAAAGAAGATTTTATAAAAGGTATAGTTTCAGGAGATTTAATAGTAATAAATCCGTTTGAGCAAATCGGAATTATTTCAGATTTAAAGATAGACAATTTAGAATTGATGCAAAATCCTATTGGTCAATTAAGCCTAAATGCCAAATCTGACCTTAATGATTCATATCAGTTGGATTTAGCCTTATCTGGTGAGCAAATACAATTGCAAGCCGATGGAAAAATTGATAATTCCACTGGTACACCTTTCTATACTTTTCAAGCTGATTTAAAGAAATTGCAAATGCAATTGGTGGAAAAATTTGCAGAAGAGTATATTGCTTATTCCAAAGGTCAAATTACCGCACATTTTGATTTAAATGGGAATCCAGATGATCTTGATTTTAAAGGAAATTTATCATTTTCAGAGACTAAATTTAAAGTAAAAAAATTGAACGCAATTTTTAAACTAGGAGATGAAAAAATTGAATTTGATAAGGAAAAAATAGCGTTCAACACTTTTAGATTGATGGATGTAAACAATAACGCCTTTAGTATAGATGGGAAAATTGGCATAGAAGATTTATTGAATCCTTCGTTTAACTTAACAGCAAAAGCAAATAATTTTGAGGCGCTTAATTCAACTAAAAAAGATAATGATTTATATTATGGTAAGGTAAATTTCAATGCGGATTTTAAATTATTAGGAGATTTGAACTTTCCGAAAATTGAAGGAGATTTAGCTTTTTTAGAATCTACAAATTTCACTTATTTAGTGCCCCAAACCCAAGTAGGGACAGTGGAAAGAGAAGGAGTTGTAGCTTTTGTAAATAAGAAAAACCCCGATGACATTTTAACCCGAAAGGAAGAGGATAGATTTAATGCGGTTATTGCGGGGATTGAAATTAATACCTTATTAAAGATTAATCCTAAAGCCAAAGTAAAAGTAGTATTCAACCAGAAGACGGGAGATAATGTTGAGTTAGAAGGTGGAGGTGATTTAAAATTTAAAATGGCTCGTAATGGAAACATGACCTTATTTGGAAAATATGAAGCCAGAAAAGGAAAATTTGAATTTAATTTTTACAACCTAGTAACTAGAAGTTTTCAAATTGCAGAAGGCTCAACAATCAATTGGACTGGAGATCCTTTAAATGCTGATTTAGACATCCGTGCCATTTACAATATTGAAACTTCTGCTTCATTATTAATGGCTTCGCAAACTTCATCAGAATCTCCGTTGGTTAAAAATCAATTTAGGCAACAACTACCATTTGAAGTATATTTAGATGTCGGTGGAGAGATAAATGCACCTGAATTAAACTTCCAGTTAGATATGCCAGAAACCAGTAGAGGCGCAATTAACGGTTCGGTATACAATCGGGTAATGCAAATTAATCAACAAGGGAATGAACTCAATAAACAGGTTTTTTCCTTATTGGTTTTAAATCGGTTTTATCCCAATTCTGGTAGCGATGGGAGTCAAGGTGGTGCGGCTAGTATTGCAAGAAACAACATCAATCAAGCACTGTCTGATCAGCTGAATACTTTTTCCAACAAGCTTACTGGAAATACTGGAATACAATTGAATTTTGATGTGAATTCCTATACCGATTTTCAGAGCGGGCAAGCAAACAATCGAACTGATGTAGACATTAGTGCACAAAAAAAACTATTGAATGATCGTTTGGTAGTTGAAGCTGGAAGCCAAGTAAATGTGGAAGGAGATTTGCGCCCAGGAGAATCTAATGTAGCTTTAGGCAACGTTAGTGTTCAATATTTAATTACACAAGATGGACGTTGGAAAATAAAAGGTTTCCGAAGAAGTGAATACGAAAATGTAATTGATGGACAGGTTTTTATTAGTGGAATAGCCTTGATTTTTACAAGAGAATTTAATCATTTTAAAGAACTTTGGGAAGCCAGAAATAAAAAAGATGAAGAGGAAAAGTTAGATGAAACTGCAGATGAAAACGAAGAAGATTCAGACAAACCTTCTCAACAAAATAATGAAGCAAATTTACCTACAGAAGAACAAGATCATGAATAAATTAAAAACACCTCTTTTTTTGATTTGTATAGCCTTGTTAAATTCATGTGCTGTAAAAAAATACATCCCTGAAGACACTTATTTGTATACAAAAGGTGAAGCAAATTTAGAAAGTGAGCATAAGATAGAAGATGAAAAATACATTCAAGAACAAGTAGATGAAGTTTTGTTTCCAGAACCCAATGCTGCTTTTTGGGGTTTTCGTCCAGGCTTGCATTTTTATTACAAAGCGCAACGCGATAAACCAGGAATTATAAATAAATTCTTAAACAAGAAAATAGGAGAGGAGCCTGTTTATTTTGATGAAGTGAATATAGATAACACCAAAGAAGTGCTGGTTAATCGCTTAGAGAATTTAGGTTATTTTAACAGTGCTGTTACTCATGAAATCAATGTAGATAGTACCCGAAAACAAAAATCTATTTCCTATGCTATTCAGTTGAAGAAAGCATACAAAATGAATTCTATTGAGTTGGATCCTGAACAGAAAGATAGCCTTGCTATATTTGAGGACATCAAAAAATCACTTGTAAATTCTTTGATAGATCCCAAAAAAAGATTTGATTTAAGTGTATTGAAAGCGGAACGAGAACGCATTCATGCAGATCTAAAAGAGAATGGGTATTATAACTTTGATCCTAATTTTTTGATATTTGAAATTGATACAAATCAACATGAAAACAAACGATTCGATTTGTATTTACGACTTAAAAATGAAGTTCCTGAAAAAGCACTATCCATTTATAAGATAAATAAAGTAGAGGTATTTCCAAATGTAAGTCTTTCTGCAACAGAGAAAAAAATGGACAGTATTGTGGTAGATGGAATTCATTTTTACCAAGACTCTATTTTCTTTAAACCAGAACGCTTACGTCCGTTTATTTTAATTGAAAAGGGGAATCCATATCAAGCTAGTGTTTCTAGGAGCACGAGCCGAAGGTTGGCAGGTATGAATACCTATAAGTTTGTGAATATTGAATATGAAGATATAGATTCTCTAGATCAAAATAATTTCCGTTGGTTAAATACTAAAATTTCACTTTCCCCTTTAAACAAGCGTTCCTTGCGATTTGAGGTACAAGGAGTTACTAAATCCAATAATTTTACAGGACCAAACGTTGGTGTTACTTACATCAATCGGAATTTGTTTAAATCGGGTGTGCAGCTTCGCCTAAACTCAACCGCTGGCTACGAACGGCAATTTTTAAGTGGAGACCAAAATGGTTTAAGTAGTCTGCAATTGGGTTTAAGAGGAACTCTAAGTTTTCCTAGACTCTTGTTTCCTATTGATTTAAGTCCGAAATTCACCTATTCTATACCCAAGACCAATATTAGTTTAGGGGTAGATTTATTAGACAGAACAGATTTGTATACATTGAGTTCTTTTTCTGGTTCTTTTGGGTACAGTTGGGATGGAAATAAATATGTTAGGCATACTATAAACCCATTAAATATTGAATATTTAAGTTTGCAAAATACGAGTTCAGATTTTGAAGAAATTTTAGATAGCAATCCTTTTTTGCGAAGAAGTTTTGAGCAACAATTTATTGCAGGTTTAACGTACAGTTTTACTTTTAATTCCATTGAAGATCAGTTAATAAGTCAGGGAATGTTCTTTAATTTCAATTTTGAAACCGCTGGAAATACACTGGGTTTATTAGCTAGAGGAAATAAAACTCCAAACACATTTTTAGATTTAGCCTATGCGCAATATGTAAAAAGTGATATTGATTTTAGGTACCACTATGCAATAAATGAAAAAGGACAAAAATTAGTAGGGCGCGTTTTTGCTGGTTTGGGACTACCTTATGGTAATTCTAATTCATTGCCTTTTGTAAAACAGTATTTCGCGGGTGGACCTTATAGTGTTAGAGGATTTAGGATACGTTCTTTAGGACCTGGAACCTATTTGCCAGAAGATGAAACAAATTCCTTTTTTGATCAAGCTGGAGATATTAGGCTTGAAGCTAATCTAGAATATAGATTCCCTATTATCAGTTTTTTAAACGGGGCATTCTTTACAGATGCTGGTAATGTTTGGCTTATGAATGAAAATCCAGCTTTACCTGGAGGAAAATTCTCTTCCTCTTTTATAGAGGAATTCGGAATTTCATCTGGTTTTGGATTGCGCATTGATGTCACCGGTTTTGTCATTCGTTTCGATTTAGCGGCTCCCATTAAAAAGCCAGCTCAAAAATGGGATTTTGAATACGATAAGCCAGTATTCAACTTTGCAATAGGATATCCATTTTAGGAATTACTCCGTAACTGTAATGACGTTATCTTCAAAAACAGTTCTGCTTTTTCGCAGCTTAAACGTATATTCACCCGCGCTAGAAAATGTCTTTGTAAAGGTTTCAACTTTATTGAATGCGTCATTTTCACAATTGGGAAGTGAAACATCAAATTTTGCTTCAGCTAAAACTTCGTAGTTAAATTCATCTAGTTGAATCAGTTCTATTTCAATATCACTCCAGCATGAATTTGGTGCTTGTGCTGTGACATTTAAGCTTACCGTATCACCTGCTTGTATTTCAAAAGGGTGATTTAGATTTATAACTTCTACGGGATTCACAATAATCGTGTTGTCATCTTCACACGCAAAAATTAAAATTCCTATAAGTAATAATGCTAATTTTTTCATTCGTATTTTTTTGCTAAAATATTAAATATAGACTTTATAATGGATGTCTTGTTGATAAATTTATAAGCCATCTCACGCAATAAATAAATCACTAAATTTGAAAAAATAATTTTTTTAATCATGGACATATCGCTTACCACTCCTGCTTTGCTTTTTCCAGCTATTTCATTGTTGTTATTGGCATATACCAATCGGTTTTTAACCATTGCAGGCTTGATTCGTAACTTATATAAGCAGTATAAAGAACAGCCTGATCAAAATATTAAAGCACAAATTTCTAATTTGAAGAAACGAACAAGTTTAATTAAAAACATGCAGTTGTTTGGTATCGTCTCCTTGTTGCTTTGTGTGGTGAGTATGTTCGCTCTCTATGAAGCATGGTTTCAGGTGGGAAGCATTATTTTTGGAGTTTCACTAGTATTATTGATGATTTCGTTAATATTGTCTATTGTAGAAATTCAAATTAGTGTTAAAGCTTTAAATATTCAAATAAGTGATATGGAAAGTGGTAAGACTAAAAGTGATGATGTTGAGTGATGATGTAGAGTTAAATCTAATTGATTTTCAATATTTTGAAATGATATCCATAGCGTCAGAAAATCGTCGAGCCACTCAAATTCTAAAAAAAACCGCTATATCCTTTAATCCTTAAACCCAATAAGTTTTTTTTGAAACATTTTATTGGTCTCAAAGTTAGTTAAGACTATGCAATTTAGAACATTACAGAAAATCAGAAAATTATACAGATGCATTCCTACTTGAGTAATCAAATAGTGTTCACTTTTAGTCGGAAAGAAACAGAGGACACTTTAGACCATAAAGATTTATTTAGCTTACTAATTCTTTTAGGGTACTGAGTTTTTCAAGAAGTATATCTTTTCATATGAATGTTTGAAATCAAAATGTGTTTATGCTCCTTTTTGTTAATTGAAATAAACTATATTTGAAACAACTGTCAAATGATTTATCCAAAAGCTGAAATGAAGAAACTAATCCTACTTTTAATCATCATGCTTTCTCTAACGTCTTGTAAACTTGGACGTTTTGCATATTATAATTTTGCTGATATTACAGATTATAAGATTTTTCCAAATAGAGAAATTAAAAACGATTCTACTGATGTTTTTCATTTTAAAAACAGAACTAACAAGAAGCTAGTTATCAATATGAAAGATGGAAGCAGTTTTGAAGATTATCTTTCTAAGAATCAAACTGTAGCCTTTTTGATTATTCATAACGATACCATTAAGTATGAAAACTATTTTAATAATTACAATAAGGAATCTATCGTTACGTCATTTTCTATGGCTAAGTCATTTACCTCATTTTTAATTGGTTGCGCTATTGAAGATAAATATATCAATTCAGTTAATGACCCAGTCACAAATTACCTTCCAGAACTAAAAGACGAAGGTTTTGATAAGGTAAGCATCGAAAATTTGTTGCAAATGACCTCTGGTTTGGATTTCAATGAAAGTTACATCAACCCATTTGGACACGCTGCAACTTTTTATTATGGAAGAAATTTAGAGAAATCTAGTTTAAAATTGAAATTGAAAAAGGAACCTAATCAAAGTTCAGATTATGTAAGTGGAAATACTCAATTGCTTGGTTTAATATTAGATAAGGTTTTGAAAGAAAAAACAATTTCAAAATATTTAGAAGAGAAACTTTGGACAAAAATTGGAATGCAGTACGATGCAACTTGGAGCATTGATAAAAAGAAAAACGGTTTAGAGAAAACTTTTTGCTGTATTAATGCAAGAGCAATTGACTTCGCAAAATTCGGACGTCTGTATTTAAACGAAGGAAATTGGAATGGAAAACAAGTCATTTCAAAAGCTTGGGTTCAGAGTTCAACCAAACTGGATTCGCTAAATGGTAGCGACTGGAATTATCAGTACCAATGGTGGATACCAAACAAAAAGGGAGATTTTATTGCAGAAGGTATTTTAGGACAATTTATTTTTGTTAGTCCCTCTGAAAATCTAATTATAGTGAGATTAGGTAAAAAGTATGGAAATGTGAATTGGGAAGGTACTTTTGAAAAAATAAAGGAAATAGTAAATAAAGCTTAGTACAAATCAGCCTTGACCTAAAGAAATTTTTTTCTTTTATTACCGTACTTTACAATGCTTAAATCCATAAATACATTTGTCAACACGAAATTAAAATAGACCTAGAAAATCTGCTTTATGTTTGTCTCTTTTGGGACAACAACGCAACCTGCTTATAAACGTTCTTTTAGGCTATCTGCTGCGGCAGGTAGATAGGTCATATAACAAGTTCCTTATTTCCTACTTTTCATCTCTAAGCAGTTTTATCCTTTCCTTTGAAAATGAAATTAACAAAAAGTATACTATTTTTTCAAATTATTTACCAAAAACTTTACTTTTTACAGCCGTTTGTAGTAACCGAATTTTCTTTTTAATAGCTTAATAATATTTTGTAAGCTAGTTACAATTAAGTACTTTCAATTTTTTCGAAATGAATTTATCCTGTGAAATGCAAAATATATCTAATGACAACGATCGTTTATATTTTACAGACAATACCCAATTTTAATTAAACTCATCTGAATCTAAATGCTTTTTAATTTTTTAAAAAATTGATACATAGTATTTTAAGCGTTGGAATTTTAACTTCAACAAAAAATTATTATTCTTATTTAAATTTAGTATAAATAAAATTTGTTAGAAATATACAGAGTTTTATATTTGCAAAGTATTTATAGCAAGTCTAAATAAAAATAAAAATCTATGTATAAATCAATTTTATCCTTAAGTCTTTTTGCCTTACTCATTTCCTGTTCAAGTGATGATGACAACAATATCATCACCCCAAGCTTAGATGTTCCTGATGCATATTCTTTTGAGCGCGATGGAAGTTCAACTGTTAGTTTTAGTGGACAAACTCAAAGAATTATGATGGGTGACGAATTAAAAGTGGCATTACTAGACAATACTAAAACGGCAGACCAATTGCAATCCATGTATGCGCATCAAGAAGGTGATGCAGATTTTTCTGACCCAATGTTAAATGCTTCTTCAAAAAATTTGAGAAGTAAAACAGCAGCTTCAATGGATTATTTTTTTGCCAATTCAACTGAATCTAATCAAATTAAAAATCAAATTGAAACTTGGCTAGCAAATCAAGCTAATGATGTGTTTACAAATTGGAACACTTCAGCTCAGATTGGTCAAGCTGGACAAATTCAAGAAGCGGGTGGAGGTAGTATAAGATGGGTAAACGAAAAAGGTTTAGAATATGACCAAAGCGTAGTTCTTACCTTATTTGGTGCTGTAATGACAGACCAAATGCTCAACAACTACCTAAGTCCAGCAGTATTAGATGAAGGCAATAACATTGCCAATAACAATGATGGAATTACAGAAGATGCTTCAAATTACACCACAATGGAACACAAGTGGGATGAAGCTTTTGGCTATCTGTACGGGACAGACAATCCTACCAATCCACAACTAGGCCAAGACAGTTACTTAAATAAGTACTTGGGTAGAGTTGAAAATGATTCAGATTTCTCAGGAATCGCCACTGAAATATATGATGCTTTTATTTTAGGAAGAGCTGCCATTGTAGCTAATGACTATGAGCTAAGAGACCAACAAGCTGAAATCATCAAAGAAAAGATTTCTAAAATTATAGGCATAAGAGCAGTGTATTACTTACAGCAAGCTAAAAGTGGTTTTCCAAACAATTTAGGTGCTGCTTTCCATGATTTATCTGAAGCATACGGTTTCATCAATAGCCTTCAGTTTACTAGAATGCCAAATTCAGATAGTCCGTATTTTTCTAAATCTGAAGTAGATGTAATGCTAGCGACAATGATGGAAGGAGATGGATTTTGGGATATTACAGAAGATACTTTAGATGATTTTTCTAACCAAATTTCAGAACGTTTCAATTTTACAACAGCAGAAGCTGCCAATTAATTTAAAATTAGTTTAAGATTAAATCAACAAGTAAGATTTAGTCTTGATAAGTATATTTGCAAAAACAAAAAATTCATGTTTAAGAAATCAATTTTAATACTTTTTTCCACCTTTTTCTTTTTATCATGTGGTTCAGATGATAGCAGTCCAGATACCAGCTCAGATGGTTTTGACCGCGCATTGATATTGACAAATTGGGCTGACAATATTATCATCCCTGTATACGAAGATTTGAATACCAAATTGGAAGAATTGGTCAATCAAAAAGAACTATTTAATGCAAACCCAAATCCTACCCAACTTCAAAACTTAAGAACGGCTTGGAAAGATGCCTATTTAGTATGGCAACACGCCGAAATGTTTAATGTTGGAATGGCAGAAAGTATAAATTATGTCTTTCAAATGAATGTGTATCCAACAAATGTTCAAGATATACAGGCTAACATTCTATCAAGAGATTACGATTTGTCTAGCGTTAATAATAATGATGCAGTAGGTTTTCCGGCTGTAGATTACATGCTTTATGGGTTAGCTGATACCGATGCAGAGATACTAAATTGGTATACTACTTCTGCAGAAGCTGAAGCATACAAAATGTATTTATCAGATTTAACTACCAGAATGAAATCCTTAACTCAAACGGTTCTAGATGATTGGAAGAATGGATATCGTGACAATTTTGTGGAGAGTACAGACAATACTGCCACTGGAGCAATAAATATAATGGCAAATGATTTCATTTTTTATTACGAAAAAGGATTTAGAGCCAATAAGTTTGGTATCCCAGCAGGTAATTTTTCACCTAACCCATTACCAGACCGTGTAGAAGCATACTACAAAGAAGATTTTTCTAAAACCCTGGCTTTGGAAGCTCTGCTTGCCATTGAGCATTTCTTTAATGGAATAGCTTACAATACAAGAATTGATTCTGATAGTTTTGATGATTATTTAGGGTACGTAAACACGATTAGCTCTGGTGAAGATTTAAATGTGCTAATCAATGACCAATTCGAAGAATCCAGAAGTAAAATAAATATGCTGAACGATAGTTTTGTACAGCAAATAGAAAACAACAATGTAGCTATGACGGAAGCTTTTGATGCTATACAAATGGGAGTTGTTCTGCTAAAGGTAGACATGTTGCAAGCCTTAGATATAAGCGTAGATTTTGTTGATGCAGATGGAGATTAAAATCAACTGAATTTTTATGAAATGAAACTAGTCTAGGAGTTGTATTAAGATTAAAATAAGCTAGTTTGAAATTCAATTAAGTATAAATTAAACAAAATAAGGGGTTTTCATACTTTTGAAAATCCCTTTCTATTATTATGACTCACAGCTTTAAAACCTATCTTTCTAAGCAAACTTCTGCAGCTCCGCTTGCTGTATTTAGAATAGGTTTTGGCCTGATGATGCTCATCAGTATTATTCGTTTTTGGAGTTACGGCTGGATAGAGAAACTATACCTAAACCCTAAATTCCATTTTTCATACTATGGATTTGAGTGGGTAAAACCAGTAGGAGAGTGGACTTATCTTATTTTTATAATCTGTGCACTTGCGGCGCTTTTTGTTGCTATAGGATTTAAATATCGCCTATCTATAGTTATCTTTTTTCTGAGTTTTACCTACATCGAACTCATGGATAAAACAACTTACCTCAATCACTATTATTTCATTAGTATTTTGAGTTTTCTAATGTTGTTTTTACCAGCCAACGCTTTTTTTTCTGTAGATAATCTACTTCGGAAAAAGAACTATCTAAAGGTACCAAATTGGACTATTGATGCTATTAAACTACTACTAGGTATTGTTTATTTTTATGCAGGATTGGCTAAGTTGAATAGCGATTGGTTGCTTAAAGCCATGCCCTTAAAAATTTGGCTTCCATCTAAATATGACTTGCCTTTTATCGGAGTAAATTTAATGCAACAAGAGTGGTTTCATTATGCCATGAGCTGGTCAGGAATGCTGTATGACTTATTTATTCCATTTCTGCTTTTATACAAAAGAACCCGAATGTTTGCTTTCGTTTTAGTCGTGTTTTTCCATGTGTTTACCAGGGTTTTATTTCCCATAGGCATGTTTCCCTATGTAATGATTGTTGGTAGCTTAATCTTTTTTGATGCCAAGGTTCACCTCAAAATCATTTCAATTATAAAGTCGATTTTCAGTTGCTTTAAAATCAAATTTACATTTACATCAGGAACAGCTTTTACCTATCCACGTCAAAATTTAGCGGTACCTATTGTACTTTTGTTTTTTGTAATTCAGTTATTGATTCCTTTTAGATACGCACTCTACCCAGGTGAATTGTTTTGGAGGGAAGATGCATATCGATTTTCTTGGCGTGTCATGTTGATGGAGAAAAAAGGCTATGCTAATTTTAAAGTAGTAAATCCAGAGAAAGACAGTTTTTTTTATGTGGATAATTCAGATTTCCTTTCTTCATTTCAAGAAAAACAAATGAGTACACAACCCGATTTTATTTTGGAATACGCCCATTTTCTTGGCGAACATTTCAAAGCTCAAGGTCACCAACCCATCGAAATTTATGTGGAAAGTTATGTAGCCCTTAACGGAAGAAGAAGTCAGCCATACATTAATCCAGAAGTGGATTTATTAAAACAATACGAATCGTTTCAACCTAAAAGTTGGATTTTACCATTTAAAGATGAAATTAAAGGAATTTAGTATATCCATCTGTATTTTCTTTTTTTGCTACTTGGGTTGGTCTCAAACTCAAGTTCAAGGATATGTTTTTGATGCTGAGAATCAACTTCCTATAGAAGCGGTTAAGATTTACGATGTAGTAGGAGGTATGCTAGCTGAAACGGATGCAAATGGTTCTTTTGAATTTGAAACTTCAAAAGAACAGCTAACTTTATTATTTTATGCTTTTGAATTTGATTTTTTAGAAAAATCCATAAGTCCATCAACTGAAAATGAACTACAAATTGAATTGCAAGCTTTATCAGAAAGTCTTTCTGTAGTTCAAGTTATAGCCCGAAAAGAAAAGGTATTTGAACTGCAACGTTTAAAAGATGTTGAGGGGATGGCAATTTATGCGGGTAAAAAAACGGAGGTAGTGCAAGTAGATCAATCTATGGCGAATCTTGCTTCAAACAATGCGAGGCAAATTTTTAGTCAGGTTGCGGGGTTAAATATTTACCAAAATGATGATGCCGGTTTACAGCTCAATGTTGGAGGTCGTGGCTTAAATCCCAACCGAACTGCTAACTTCAACACCCGTCAAAATGGATACGATATTAGTGCAGATGTTTTGGGCTATCCAGAAAGCTATTATACTCCAGCTTCTGAGGCCTTGGAGCAAATCCAAATCATTAGGGGTGCTGCATCATTGCAATACGGAACTCAATTTGGAGGCCTCATCAATTTTAAGATGAAAAGCCCTAACCCTAACAAATCACTCGAAATCATAACAAGAAATACAGGAGGTAGCTTTGGCTTGTATACCAATTTTACCAGTTTTAGTGGAACTAAAGACAAATTGAGTTATTATTCTTACGTCAACTACAAAAGGGGAGATGGATTTAGACCAAATTCTGAATTTGAATCCATCAATGCATTTTCTCAAGTGAATTATCAACTGAGTAAAAAAACCAAGCTCACGGCAGAAGTCACTTATATGAATTACTTGGCTCAACAAGCAGGTGGCTTAACAGACCAAATGTTTGCAGAAAATCCTTTTCAAAGCAACAGAGAACGGAATTGGTTTGAAGTAAATTGGTTTTTGTACAACCTAAAATTATCCCATGCTTTTTCAGAGCAATCTAAATTTACGTTTAACTTTTTTGGTTTAAATGCACAACGCAGCGCGTTAGGCTTTAGGACCAACAGAGTGAATCAAATTGACCCTAATGAAGAACGAGATTTAATAGTTAGTGATTTCAATAATTTTGGCTTTGAAGCTCGATTTTTAAAGGAGTATTCGCTTTTTGAAAAAGAAGGTATATTTTTAGTGGGAACTAAATTTTATTACGCAAACAATCAAGAGCAACAAGGAGCCGGTTCGGCTGGATTTGATGCAGATTTTAGTTTTAGGAATGATGAATTCCCTGGTTACCCCAACCAATCAGAATTCGATTTGCCGAATGCCAATGTTGCTTTTTTTGGAGAAAACATTTTTTATCTTAATGATAAGCTTTCCGTCACACCAGGATTCAGATTCGAATACATTAAAACTGAAAGTGATGGCTTTTTTAGACAACTTAATTTTGACGCAGCAGGAAATGTAATCAATGATCAAATAATTGAAAATCAGCGTAGCTTTGAACGTTCATTTGTACTACTTGGTTTAGGTTTAAGTTATAAACCTACTGATGCCATAGAAATGTATGCCAATATTTCCGAAAATTACCGATCGGTCACTTTTTCAGATATCAACATTAGTAATCCCGCTTTTGCTGTGAGTCCAGACATAACAGATGAAGAGGGTTTTACAGCTGATTTAGGTTTTAGAGGAAATTATGCCAGTATTGTTTCCTATGATGTAGGTGTATTCGCCTTGTCTTACCAAGGAAGAATAGGTTTTATTCAAAAAACATTAGATGATAACCGCATCATCAGCGAACGAGGAAATGTCGGAGATGCAATTCTGTATGGTGTAGAGTCTTTATTCGATTTTAATTTTAAAAAGCTATTGAATTTGAGTTCAGCTTACCGATTTAATGTATTTGTAAATACCTCTATAATTAATTCTGAATACACCAGCTCAGACCAACAAGGTATAGAAGGAAATAAAGTAGAATTTGTACCAGATGTTAACTTTAAGACCGGCTTCACTTTTGCATATATGGACTTTGCAGCCAATATGCAATACACCTATTTATCCAGACAATTCACGGATGCAAGTAATTCAGTTGAATCTAATTTGAGCGGTGTAATTGGTGCTCTACCTCAGTACAGCGTTGTGGATTTTTCGGTGGCATATTCGTATAAGCAATTTAAATTAGAGACAGGGATAAACAATCTCTTAGATGAAAAATACTTCACCAGACGAGCTACAGGTTATCCAGGTCCAGGCATCATTCCTTCTGCTCCTAGAAACTTTTACGCAACGCTGGAAATAAGATTTTAAGCTACAAATGGATTACATAAGAATTTTTGAATTAATGGGTTCATACAACAAATTGACAAGCTATTATAACAATGTAAATGCTGAATATTACCGTAGCTTTTGCAAATTTTTCGACTCTTCGGTGTTACAACTGTGGGGGTTATTGAAAACGAAATAATCCTTAATTAAAGGACTCATTTTACAAATAAAATAAGACAAAAAAGTGCACCTTGCCCAAAAAAATATTAGAAAAAGTGCTTTGACTTCATTAAAACTTTATTGAAAATCATTCATTAACAAGGGGAGTATTATATTTTGAAATAATTAGTCCCGTAGGGACTTTATACGGGTAATTAATACCTCAAACTATGATTACTGTGCCTTTAGGTACAGCATATGAGACAAGAAGTTTTTAAAAAATAGATTTGATTTTATGGATTCAAATTCAAACATCACAAAGATTAAAGATTTTTTTTAAATTAAAATGCTATATTAAATTCCATTATTCTACTTTTATATGTAATTTTTAATTAGATAACAGGAATTCCTCTTTAAAATTGAATACTAAAATGGAACACAAACCCATAAAAAGACACGAAGCGCTTCAAAATTTAAGCCGTGAACACCATGAAATACTGACTTTTGGGCTTCGTTTAAAGAAAGGGATTCAAAAAGAAGCAAATTTAAAAATAATGAATGCCTATATCGAATGGTTTTGGGAAAGCTATTTGGAAAGTCATTTTCAATTGGAGGAAAATCAGTTATTTCCTCTTTATAAGGACTCAAATCTTATTCTTCAAGCTGAAAGTCAACATCAAGAATTAGAAGTTTATTTCCAAAAAAAGAACAGAAATGTTGCTGAAATTAAATTAATGTACTTGCTGTTAGAAAAGCATATTCGATTTGAAGAGCGAACACTTTTCAACAAAATTCAAAATGAACTTTCTGCAAAGGAATTAAAACACTTTGAAGAAAAGCACCTTACACAACAAGTCTGTCCATTTTGGAAAGACAGCTTTTGGAAAGAATGATTTCATAAATATAAAAATTTCTTCTATGATGCTAACTTTCATTATTGATTTATTTCATTTTATAAAACCTCATGATTTAGCAGGTAGTTGATCTAAATGCGATTCATTTTTAGTTTTAAAAATGAATAATACATTAAATCTCAGCTTTATCTTTTGTATATTCTAATGGAAGTTGCATAGTACACAATGCTTTTTTGTCTTTGTGAATTTCTTCATTTACAACTTCTCCATAATAAACAGTGTGGTCGCCTACATTTAACTTTTCAACTACTTTACAAGTAAGAAAGCCAAGGGTGTCTTCTATAATAGCTTGATCATTTTGTTTTTGAAAAGCCACTCCGTTTATTTTACCATCTTCTATTTTAGATTTTTGACTGAAGGTTTGTACATAATCTGTATGCTCGTCAGATAACAAGTGGATTGTAAAATGCTTACTGTAGTCAATAGTTTCATTTAAATCACTTTTTTGTCCAACAGCAACCGAAATTATTTCTGGTGAGAAAGAAACTTGAGAAGCCCAATTAACTGTACCAGCAGCTATATAATCTTTCTCTCGTGTTTTTAAATTATCTGCCCTTTTTAAGGCTGTTAATACATAATATCCGTAAGTGAATTTTTTTGCAAGTGTGCTCATCATTTTATTTTTTAAATTAATTGACCGACATCTATAAGAACTGATGTGGATTTACTCACAAACAAAACTGATTTGTAATCGAAAAGTTTTAGTTGTTATAATATCCAAAGCTTAAAGAAGTCTCTTTTCGTTTCAATGAATAATACGTTTTATTTGTAAATTATCTTGTTAAAAAAATGGCAAGATTTGAAAAAGGAAAAGATTTGAAGATTCAGAACAGCTAGAGTTCATTCACCTTTTAGAATGATAAAACAGTATTTTGAAATTTAAAAAATATTTTATTTATTTGAAAATGAATGTAATATACATTTAATTTCAAGTTACCAATTAGAAAATGATAGTGAAACCTCTTTCACAAAACACCTGAACTTAATGTCTATTCAAAAACTTACAAAGAAAAAAATTACCCCAAATTCTTTTCTAAAACCCAATCACGTGCATTTACGAAAGCTTGTAACCATGGTGAAACTTCATCGTTTCTATCTTTGGGGTAGTGCGCCCAATTCCAAGGAAAAGTAGAACGCTCCAAATGCGGCATCATCACCAAGTGTCTTCCTGTTTTGTCGGTTAGGATTGCGGTATTGAAATCAGATCCATTTGGGTTTGCCGGATAGTTTTCGTAACCATACTTACCAACTATATGGTAATGGTTTTCAGCTTTAGGAAAACTGAACTTTCCTTCGCCATGTGCAGCCCAAATTCCCAATTGAGAACCGGCAAGGTTTTTCAACATCACCGAATGGTTTTCTTGAATTTTCACACTGGTGAAGTTACATTCAAACTTTCCACTATCATTGTGGAGCATTTTTGGTTTTTCGGCATCTTCCGTATGAAGCAAGCCCAATTCGATAAACAATTGGCAACCATTACAAACCCCAAGTGATAAAGTATCTTCTCTAGCAAAAAAGTTTTGTAAAGCAGTTTGGGCATGCTCGTTGTAAGCAAATGCACCAGCCCAGCCTTTAGCACTCCCCAATACATCTGAATTAGAAAATCCTCCAACTGCAGCAATCAATTGTACATCTTCTAAATTTTCTCTGCCAGCCATTAAATCAGTCATATGGATGTCTTTTACACTAAAGCCAGCTAAGTGTAAAGCACGCGCCATTTCTCGTTCAGAATTAGAGCCTTTCTCACGAATAATAGCAGCTTTTGGTCTGTTTGCTTCATCTGCTTTAGGAAGTTGACCATTGAATTCCGATGGAAAACCAAATTGAAGCGGTTGCTTTTTATAGTATTCAAAACGTTCATCTGCTTTTTCTTTTCCACTTTGTTGTTGGTCTAGTAAATATGAAGTTTCGTACCAGATATCACGGTATTCAGCAATATTAAATTCAAATGTATCTTTACCATTTTTCAAATTTAGGACTCCGTTTTCAGTAGGATTTCCAATTTCAAAAAATTCAATTTTAGCTTTTTCTAAGAAATCTAATGCATCATTTTTAACCTGAAGTAAGACTCCAGCATTTTCAGCAAATAGCAATTTAGTTGAATCACTTTCTTTGATGGAAGACAAATCTATTTCAGCACCGAGATGATTTTCAGCAAAACACATTTCCAAGAGTGCAGTTAGCATTCCTCCAGCTGAAATGTCGTGCCCTGCTACCACTAAACCAGCTTTAATTAAGTCTTGTACTGCATTGAAGCTGTTTCCAAAAAACACATCGTCTTTGATACTTGGTGCATTTTTACCTATTTTATTTTTGATTTGAGAAAAAGAAGAACCTCCTAATCGAAATTCATCTTGAGATAAGTTGATGTATATCAATTTCCCTTCAGGTTGCAAAACTGGTTCCACCACATTAGCAATGGCATTGCAATTTCCAGCCGCAGAAATAATTACTGTTCCTGGGGAAATCACCTCTTTATCGGCATACTTTTGCTTCATGGATAAGGAATCTTTTCCAGTAGGTACATTGATTCCTAGAGCAATAGAAAATTTAGAAACGGCTTCAACCGCTGCGTAAAGTCTAGCATCTTCTCCAGGATTTTTACATGGCCACATCCAGTTGGCAGAAAGCGAAACCGATTGTAATCCATCTTTTAAAGGTGCCCAAACCAAATTGGTTAAAGCTTCTGCAATTGAGTTTTTTGCTCCGGCAACAGGGTCTATTAATCCTGAAATAGGGGAGTGCCCAATTGAAGTTGCAACGCCTTCTTTACCTAAATAATCTAAAGCTGCAACTCCGCAATTATTGAGTGGAAGTTGCAAACTACCGCAGGTTTGTTGTTTGGCAACTCTGCCACTAACACAACGGTCTACTTTATTGGTTAACCAGTCTTTACAAGCAACAGCTTCTAGTTGTAGCACTTGTTTTGCATCGGAATATAGCTGTTTTTTTTGGTAGCTTACTTCTTCAAAATTTGCATGAAGCGTATCGTCTTTCATAATGGTTTTTGGGGAGCTTCCAAACATATCAGCTAGCCTTAAATCCATAGGTTTCTCTCCTGTTTTTGAATTTTGAAATGTAAACTGATGGTCGTTTGTCACTTTTCCAACTCGATACATGGGTGCTCGTTCTCGAGCAGCAATTTTCTCAAGCTGCAAGCTGGCATCTTTTGGTAAAACCAAGCCCATTCGTTCTTGAGATTCATTTCCAATGATTTCCTTTGCTGAAAGCGTAGGGTCGCCAATAGGAAGCTTAGCAATGTCAATTTTACCACCGGTTTCTTCTACTAATTCACTTAAACAATTCAAATGTCCGCCTGCACCATGGTCGTGAATAGAAGTAATTCTGTTTTCTTCACTTTCAACCATTCCTCGAATTGCATTTGCGGCTCTTTTTTGCATTTCTGGATTGGAGCGTTGGATGGCGTTGAGTTCAATTCCGCTGCTAAATTCACCTGTATCTGC
>Ga0307966_1000208_pt1 | contig 48244 bp, 30 predicted proteins | sample OrgLakmetagen646_FD_203141 | JGI IMG/M metagenome (GOLD analysis project Ga0307966, IMG submission 203141) | Saline water microbial communities from Organic Lake, Antarctica - #646 | ecosystem: Environmental > Aquatic > Non-marine Saline and Alkaline > Saline | place: Antarctica: Organic Lake... | reverse complement strand
CAGTGCCGCTACTAGAGGTCACGTCAGAAGCATCGACCTGAGCGCGAACCGTGTTGATGATATTGTTATTGGCCACGGACGCACCAATCGCAGTTTTACCCGCTCCAGCGATGCCGCCCGAGAATGCATTGATATTACCGAGGACTACGTCGCCGATATTAAGGGTTTCCAGGTCGAGACTAGGAATATTGAAGATCGCAAGGAGACCTGGTTCGATATCGCGAGCTCGAATCAAGACGTCGCTTGGCGAATTAAGGCTGGACCCCTGTGAAATGAAAACCTCGGTCGTATTACGGATGACGTTACTGGCGACCGATCCTCCCAGAGCAAAGGCGCCTGCGCCCGATCCACCGATTGCGGCGTTGTTGATCATACTACGGCTCAGTGCTTCGACCGTAATACTGCCGACACTGGTTTCGATGTTGGCATTCTTTAATAAGACGCGCGTGCTATTACCGAGATCATTCACGCTCATGGCGGCTCCAATTGCGTTCTTGTCAGAACCAGAGAAACCACCCGAGATCGCGTTGATTATACTACCATTTTCAGAGCTCATAGTCACAGCCGCACCTGCGCTGAAACTAGAATCATCGAGCGTAACTTCTGTCACCGTATTCAAAACGTTGACAGACAAAGAACCCGCCAATGCGGTATTTTTCGATCCAGCAACACCCAATGTAGCTGAATGTATGGAACCATTCGACTTAGCGGAAAGATTCAACGCATTGCTTGTGCGTAGATGCGCCTTATTGATACGAGTCGTCGTCCGGCTGACGTTGACATTTATGGCAAGCGCGGCACCCAAACCCAATGTTTCCTGGCCCACTCCAAGTGCGCCTGCTTCAGCTGCAATCACAGATGCATCCGTGGCAGTGACCTCAATGTCTCCAGTCATAGCTGCGGCTCCATCATGATGCGCGACACCGTCCAGATAGGCATCTGTGCGATTAGCTAGCACTGCGATTGATACCGTGCCGGCAGCGCCTAGCGTTTGTCCCACACCCAGCGAATTGGTCAGTGTTGCGAGGATAGAAAGATTATCCGCAGTCACACTAAGTCCACCACCGACAGAGACCAAGCTTGGTGCAGCGTCTTCAAAACCAGTTATCGATGCAACAGTTTCGTTTGTAATAATGTTGAGTGCGAACGCAGCCCCAACGCCTGCTTTTCCACCAAAAGCAGCCACGCCACCGAAAGCGGCAATCACGGTTAAGTCTTTTGCAATAACAACAATATCGCCTCCGACTGTGACATCGACCTCTGATAAAGAAGCAAACGTGTCGTTCGTAATTGTGTTACTCGAAACCGAACCGGCTACCGCAATTCCATCTTTACCCATGGCACCTGCCCCACCCGCGGAAACTGCGACAAACCAACCCGAGCGCGTCGAAGTGACAGTCAGGTCGTTTTCGATGTCCAGAGTCGTTCCAGTGATCGATGCGATTGTCTGACCTAAAATTAAATTGAAGCTGAAGGAGCCCGCGATGCCAACTGATGTTTTCTCGGACTTAACTAAAGCAGCCGAACCGGATGCTGAGATTAAATAAGTGTCATTCGATGCGGTGACCGAAACATTGTCGGCAATTATAGTGCCTGGATCTACAATTTCTGAGCGGACAACATCATTCACCACATTGATGGAGGCGTCACCTGAAACACCGATACCCGCTTTACCCTGCTTCGCAGTATCATCTGATGACGAATCACCACCTTGATCAAGGAAGGCTGCTAGCTCATCCTGATCCAAATCAAATAAAGCGTCGTATGGGTCACTGGATTCTTTGCCCTCGGTTCCCGCACCGCCTTCTGGTGGTGTTTTCTTTTCCGGCCCAATTTGAGCTGCGGCAACGGAGAACCCAAAAATGTAACCGTCAGCATTCGCATTCACATTGACGTCACCATTAACATTCACCGAAGACTCATCAGTGGCGGATGCTGCACGATCCCCGAGAAGCGCATCGACATTCCGATTGACGATATTTATGGAGATCGACATGCCGATACCTACTTGATTTCCGGAAATTACAGATCCAACCAAGTTGACGTGGATCGATAGGTCGGTGGCATCAACCGTCAATGAACCTCCAGTGATCTCGACGCCACTATCGACATTGGTTAACACAGTGCTGTTCTGTAGAACAAAAGAGAAAGTGCCTGCCACACCAAACTGACCGGCTTGCCCACCTGTACTGGATAATGATAAGAGAAAGTTGACTGCTTTGGCGTCAATAACTGTACTGCCGTCAATACCACTGTGGATCTGAGTTCCAGAACCAAGGTTGGTTCTCGTATTTTGGTTCAGCACTAAAACAAAGAAAGCCCCACCCGCGCCACCTGAGCCGCCGCCAGACCCGAAGGGACTGTAAGGACCTGCAAACGGATCCTTCTCTTTAATCATCTTCTTGATATTAACTATACCCGCTAAATCGAAATCAAAGACTCCAGTAACATATAGCCCAGCTAAAATTGTTTCGGATTGAATCGTCACGGACTGAGCGTCGGAACGGTACGTTGCATCCTGATTAATGGAGACATTATCACCCACCGTGACCGAGCTGTTTGTATTATGAACGACCACTTGGAAGGAACCAGCTATAGCAGCTCCATCAGCCTTTGCTGCACTCCGAACCCATGTGTTGAGAATGTTGGTTTGGAAACTGAGTATACCAATCAAGCCTGATACAACACTGCCCACTCCACCACCAGCAGCCTTTGCCGCCTCTAAGAAAGACTGCCCTTCCAAGTTTGAGAAGGTTTCCACAATATTGCGGAAGCCTTCAATTACCTTCATGACTGAGTTGGGTGCAAAAGGATCATTAACCAGTGACTCAATTTTCAGCTCGCCGGAAGCATCAATCCTAGCTCCTGAATTTAGGGTAACAGATGCGTCGTTGTTAAGCGCAGCCACTGCAAAAGCAACTGCTGCAGCCCCTGTCTTTTTGGCACCTTCTTTTTTCGCAATCGCTGCCTCAATTTGCATCGTCATCAGATGCGTAATAGATGCGTCGATGCGAACGTCTTTTTCCGAACGTATGACGGCATCCGCTCCTACATTTGTGGCTACATCGTTATCCGTGTAAATGAAAGCCACCGCGCCGGTAGCACTGAAATTCGAAGTTGCACCACTGGTCTCTTCAGCTTTCTCGTTGCTGCCAAATTTAGCTTTTATCTTGTCGAACAGATCTTTGAATATTGCGGTTCGGAATTCCGGCTTAATGAGTTGATCAACTTTACCCGGATTCCCACCCGTTGTCGCCTTGTTCTTGACAGCTTCGGTAGCATTCAGGGTCGCCAAAACCCCGACCCCTTCGATTGCATTAGCTGAGGTCAGCGTATGACTTGATCCGGTCACCTCGTCTAGGTTCAAGTCAACCGCTTCAGCGAGTTCGGCTTCATGCTGGGTAAGGCTCAAACGAATCGTCGTCTCATTCACGACCGTTACGTAATGAATTTCTTGAGGAAGCAGACCTCTTATTTGAGTTCCATAGCCGCTTCTATAAATGACGGCATCACCGGTGTTCCAACCATGCGCGTTAGCGAAGGTAATCGTATCAAACTCACTATTAACATCCGCCTGCGAATCGAAACTGACTGGCGTAGTCTCAAAAAGTATTAAATGAGTACCTGTTGCAGGCCCAACTAAAAGCACGTGGTTTGTGCCTTCAACGTCGGTCATCTCTAAATCGATTAACTCGGGCTCATCGCCAAGCGTGTCCTCTTCTGAAGCAACTAGCCCCACTGTAAACGCATCGACCACAACTACAAAATAGGTGTTCCCCGATGTCAGCCCGCCGATGTCAGTGCCATCGCCGTTATCATACATTAATTTTTGCCCGGTCGAAAGCCCGTGTTCTGTGCCGAAAGTGAAGGTGTCTTCAGCTGCGTCTACAATCAATGCAGGATCCAAAATAAATTCGGGCACTAAGTTAATTGGGGTGACCGCCACTGACACTTCACTAGCATCTGTGGTCAGACGAATCGTCGAATTGTCGAGGACTATTGCGTAATACGTTTCGCCTTCAACGAGACCATCCACGGCGTCACCACCTGGTGTGTAAACAAGAGCGTCTCCGTTACTGAGTCCATGCGGGCTGCCAAACTCAATCCAATCACGTTTACTATCGACGTCGGTAAGTGGATTAAAAGTCAATCCACCGAGCTGGTGCGATGTTCCAGTGGCGACTGTTGCCTCCAGCGATTGCACCACAAATGCATCAACTAATTGAATGCGGAAGGCATCCACCCGTGATACGTAGTACTCATCTCCATGTGACAGGCCCCCAATTGCTCCGTCACCGACCGTATAGTAACTGACCCTCGCACCATCGAGCAAACCGTGCTCCGATGCAAAAGTAATCGTATTTGTGGAGGCATCGACCGTTGTCGCGGCATCAAACTCTAGCAAGTCGAGGGTGGATATTTCATGGATGCCGGTTGCTTCGGTATTATCCAAGTCAATTGCAGGGCCACGTGCCAAGCGCACGCGATTTTGATTTTCAAACAAAATATAATACGTTTCGCCTTGCTCCAGGTTACCCAATACCTCGCCCCCGCCATTATCATAAACAACTTGCTCATTATGGCTGAATCCATGGGCGTTGATACTGATCGTATTGGCATCCGGGTCGACAGCACTTGCTGGAGTAAATGTTTTCGAAACATCTTTACCCGGGGCATCCAAGGTCCCATTGACCGTTGTCGTAATGTCGGCGTCAGCGATCGCGATTCCCAAAGTTAAACCCATGGTCCCATCTTTATAAACTCCGGATTCAGCGTTTGCCTTGGTTTCGGCTTTGCCGCGCGCATGCACTAAAATATTCTGCCCGGATACAATACTTGCGCCCGAAGCGACCAACACGCTTGCATTCGTGTCAGTGTGGGCCACTGAAAATGAAGTGGCGATGCCCTCCTCATCTTCCGGCGCATTGCGCAAATTCTTTGCCGTGCGCGCTGTCATATTAGCAGTCGTATTCGATTCGGCCAAAATACTGACTGAACCAATCGATTGAATCGATACAGCTGCGCCGATGTTTGTTTCAGCCGAAGCAAAGGCATGTCCGAAAACCGCACTAAATAATGGCGAGATCGATGCCGCGGTCGCATCTGAAACCGCTTTCGCCTCGATGCTCACATTTCCACTCGTAATGATATTAGTCTCACCCGTAATTGAAATTGTGGTTTGTGCCCGTTTGATCATGACGACCATTGGAAGCTCAAGTGTACCATCTATGAGTAAATCAGATATTCGATTGATAACTTGGTTTTCTATAATCGATCCAATACCCTCAACTTGGTTACGATCATCTGCAGTTGCGTTAATTGTTAAATTACCTGCACGAACCAGAACGCCGTCTAAAAGTATATCTGTTTCGCTAGCTCCACCAGTTACACGCACAATAGCAGAAAGGATGGAAAGTTTTGCATCGATCAAAATATTACCGGCATCGAACGGGCTACCTTCTTCTACATGTGATAACAGACGGGCCCCAGTCTTCGCTTCGATCGCACTTGCACTCAGCGTAATGTCTCCAGAGTCCGCAATCGACACTCCGGTGATTTCATTAGCTCCGATTGCCAGGGACCGAGTTGAAATCGTGACACCGGATTCGACCGTGATCGATCCGATCGTGTTCAGCTCGAGACTATTAAAATCGGACGCGACAGTATTACCGCCAATATTTCCACCAATAATAATATTTCCAGCAGCAGTGATTTTCAGCGTGTCCGCAACGCCATCACCATTGCCCCGAACAAAACCGGTTTCGGATAGTGTAAAGATTCCGCCTACGTTTAAGATCACAGCGCCGTCCAAAATGACCGCATCATTATATGTCAGGTCGCCGGCGACCGTTGTCGTTCCACTCAAGTTAGTGGAATTTTTTGATCCAATGATTTCGAGACTGTGATCTTCGCCGACCACAATGTTGGCGTGTTGGTAAATCTCACCGCCGGATTGTGGCGTAATCAAAGAGAGTGAGAAATTGAAAGTGATCTCCGAACCGACAGTATCGGCAGATCCAATGTTAATAATGTGATGCGCATTTTCACCACCAATGATCACATGCTCGAAAGCAGAAAGAAAATCGATGTCCGCATCGGTCAGAACAAAGTCGCCGGCGGCACCATCACCAATGCCAATGCTGGCACCCAGATCGCTCGGACTGAGCGTTAAAGTTGGGAAGCTTTCAGGGTTTAAAGAAGTGAAGTCAGGGTAGAGATGACTCAACAAAGAAACCGGCAACTGATTGTCTTCGGTTGCTGGCGTAAGTGCGTTTTGGTCTAAATCACTGTTATCTAAGGCATTCTGCCTGTTTTCAGTGAGATCACTGGTAGCCGGTGGGCCCTGGCCAGTATTGAGCGTTACTGTCTGTTGATCTAAAAGAGTCTGCACCTCTGTAGCGACCACGGTCGGCTCAATGATAAGTTCATCACTCGTTTCTTCAGAGAATATATCTACAAATTCACTTCCCGATTGTGGGGCTGATAACACTTCCCCAGAACTCTCAACATCCTCGTTAGACGCATCAATTGACACCTCTGATTCAGTATCTCCAGGTTGTATTGTATCCTCAATTAGGTCATCACTTAGCGGTGTTGCACCCGAAAAAAGTGACTCTTCTGAATCTAAACTGGACATTCCAGAGCCCTCTAAGTGGCTTTCTGAGACCGTATCTACACTCTGATATTCTTCTAATAAAGTCGTCGCAGAGCTAAATGCTTCGTCCTGAAAATCCGACAATGCACCGTCTAAAGGAACAGCCGATAGAAGAATACGCTGCTCTAGCGATTCGACTCTAAACGACGGTATGTTGCGGGATGACATTAAAAAAGTGTAAAATAAACCCCAATGGGGCTGTGCAGTAAAAAGTATAAACTAAAACTTTGGCGAGTTTTTTTATGAATATTTGATAGTTTTTTTTCAAATTTGTAGCGTCTAACGCGCCCTAATTTGGTGATTTTGCACCGCCTCCGATGACTGATTTTGCGATCTCTTGATCCTGTTTCATCAGCAAAAAGCGCTGGCGCTGACTCCGTTTTTCAGCCCTTTTCTGCCCAAGAAAGAAAGCAAATTCCAATACTTTTTCGCGCCCTGGAAGTGCCCAATCAATCCACTTTTGAGTCAAAAAACGCATCACTTTATTCAAGTGCCTTTGATAAATTTCATCCTCAAAAGAGGCAAATAGCCGTGTACTACCCTGCCCGCCTTGGCGTCCAGCACGACCTCGCAATTGACGATCCACACGTCCTGATTCGTGGCCTTCGGTCAAAATAACATGGAGTCCACCGCGCTTTTCAACCGCATTTGAAATGCGAATATCACTGCCTCTACCCGCCATGTTCGTGGCGATTGTGACCGCAGCATCGTCACCCGCACGAAGAATAATATCGGCTTCTTGTTCATGACGCACCGCATTAAGGATCTTACATCCTACACTGTTTTGTGCCAACAAACGGCCCAAATGCTCGCTCGCATCGACGCTTCGAGTGCCCACCAGAACGGGCCTTTCTAGCCTATTAAAATAGAGAATTTCTTGGACCACGGCCTCCCATTTATCTGCCTCGTATACAAAATAAGCCGATATTTCGTCACGTCTGACGTTGGGTCTGTGGTGAGGGACCTTAATAAAAGGCAGATCATATATCCGCCAAAACTCGCGCCAAGACTCTCGGGCCGTCCCCGTAATCCCTGACAAATGATCAAAATAACGATAAAAATTCTGAAAACTTAGGCGTGCCAACGTCTCAGAGGGTGCGGAAACTTCAGCGCCTTCCTTCGCTTCGACTGCTTGGTGCAGGCCTAGCCGCCAATTCCTTCCAGGCATAGGACGTCCCGTGAACTCATCGACAATCACGACCTTACCGTCCACCATAACATACTGTTTATCGCGAAGGAAAAAGTGCCGTGCTTGCAGGGATTGAAGGACTAAATCGACGACCCAATCCGGGGCCGAAAGCAGACCTCGTTGCCCTCCGCACCACGCTTCGATTAATTCACGCCCAAGCGGCAACATCCGAATCTCTTTGAAACGATCAAGCACATCGTAATGCTCACCTGGCAATAGCGAAGACGCACATTTTTCAATGGTTTGGCAAGTCTCACGCATGGATTCATTGTCCTGTTTTCGGCTAATAATCAAAGGCGTGACAGCCTCATCGATCAGCTGATTATCAGCTTCATCCACGATCGCAATACTCAAGCCCCGTAGGACCAACTGATCACTCCAACGTCTACGACGAAGCAAGTAAGTCATCGCTCTACGCTTCGACTCTGCCAGTGGACCGAGCGCGATTAGATCACGTAAATGATCGGCCACGAGTTCTTTGCCCGTGCAATACACTACGTCCGCCAAGTAAGCTTCGCGCCTTTGCGGGCCTTCCAGCTCTGCTGAAATCGCGGCAACTTTAATTCCGCAATAATCATAAAACCGGCTCAAATCCTCCGCATCACGGGTGGCCAAGTAATCGTTTGCCGTAATCACATGGCACGGCTTACCCGTGAAGCCGGCAATAGCAGCTGCAAGTGCAATCGTTAGCGTTTTCCCCTCACCCGTAGCCATCTCAACAAGAGATCCGCTGCCGATACCGAGTGCGCCCATTAATTGTGTTCGGTAGGCGGTCAGCCCTAGACTTCGGCGAGCCGCCTCAGCTACGATCGGTAAAGCCATGCCAACTTGCTCCGACCAGCGCACACCTTGCCGGCGCACTTGTTCGCGCATCGCACGAAGTTCGGAGCGTAATTGCCGCTCCGAAAGCTCACTTAATTCATGAAATTTCAGTTCCACTGTTCCCGCCGTTTCCCAAAGTTCATCACTTTGAACGGACTTTGACTTCCATCGGCCCACCAAATCGTGAACCCAACCATCAAGCCCACTCAAAACAGGCTCAACTGCTCGTATTTCCGTCCGTCGAGCTTCTTTACGAGGTGCTGCAAACCGGATGGGCTGCAATGCCCTAAGTTCGGGCCGATTGTGTGCGGACTTAGCCATATTTAAGAATTTGGACCGTGCGCAATGCTTAGATTTGAAAACGTTTCTGTAGTATCTGACGCATCTTACGATACCATTGACTTAAATAAGGTTCATTCTCGACTCTGAAACGAGCCATCCCCACGCGTCCATGATGAAGCGGTGCACCCGTAGCCTCCAAATCCAGCATAACGAGGAAAAACGGTTCTGCCGCTCGCACTCCATCCGAGTCATCATCCCGGACCCTGATTGGACCACCCGTTCGCCAGCCCAAAGCAGGGCTCGGCAAATACTCCTGGCGCCCCGGAACGATTTGTAGATCACTTGGCTCGACGACCGCTCCCGCATTACCTGGAAAGCGAAGGCTCACTCCTTGCATCTCCTGTTCGAATAAAAGATTTACATCCTCCTGGGAGACCACAGCGAAGAAGCGCCAAGCTCCTTCAGGTATGCTTTCACCAACAATCTCACCACGCTGAATCCAGCGCTGAAAATGCTCTTTCGGCTGCAAACTAGCCAAGCGACCGTCCTGAGGCACCCGAACTTCCATTGCCTGTTCTTGATCTTCGAGCTCTTCGATCCGAATACTATTTGCGCGTCTACGTTCCAAGAGCACTTCGCGCCCTAGCCCTTCTCTGGCCATTTGCAGACGTTCAACAGCTGATAATTGATCGCGTTCCGCTTCCAATTGGCGACGAATCAGTGGCAACTCAGGATTATTTAAACGAAGCATTGTCATCCCGCTCGTTGCGCTGTCGGGGACCGTATCAAAGTTTTCCACCGCTCCACTACTACGAGCGACGATGAATTCGGCATTTTCAGCGAACAAGATTCCATGCGCACGAAAATATCGAGGAGCTGGAAGGACACCCAAAAGCAAAAACCCGGACGCTAAGACTGAAGCCGTCACTATGTAAGCACGCGCTCTGACTCTTTCTATGCGCGGCTCACTCACTAAGAACTTCACGCCCTTATATAGAGGCATAAAGATAAGACCGATCACCGTCAAAACGGCCGCTAAAAAGCCGAGGCCAAGATACCGGTCAGCCACGAACATGATGATGATGTAAGTAATGTAGACTCTAAAGAACCAGCTCGCGATTCCGAACCCGGTAAGCCATACTGCATCTGCTCGGCTACCTGCAGGACTTTGCGAATGTTGACCACCGAAAGCATATCGCTCCACAAGATGCCCCATCTCTTGCATGCCGCGTGTCTGTAAATTCGGGGAATCAGTCAGATCTGAAAGTATGTAATAACCGTCAAATTTTAGCAGTGGATTGATATTAAATAATATCGTCGAGACCGAAGCCACCAACATCAGATTAAAACACCATGAATTCAGGAGTCCTGGCCCGGTGGAAGCCCAGACAAAAGTCGCCAAGGCCGCCAAAACCATCTCCACAATCATCCCAGCAGAGCCTACCCACACCCGCTTCCAGCGTTCACGAAAAGCCCATGCAGCAGTCGCATCGACATAAGGAATTGGTGTGAAAACAAGAAAAGTTATCCCCATAACGTGGACCTCACCTCCAAAGCGTTTCACTGCATAACCATGCCCAAACTCGTGCACTAACTTTGCCAAAACAAACGCTACTAATAAGATCGGTAAATTAGCTGGACTCAGTGCCCCCTGTCCTCGCTCAAACAGTGCTTCCCAATTCGAAACCGCCACACCTATAGCTGACCCAACTAATGCCAACCAAAAAATGGCGCCAAAACCCGAAAGAAAGGGGCGCACGTAGCGAATCGTTCGATTTAGAAATGCATCGGGGTCGAACAAAGGAATCCGCAAAAAGAAGATCCCGAAAAGCCGAGCTTTCCACTCACGGGCATGACGTTTCTTTTGACGTTCAAACAACTGCACCACATCTGAGGGAAAATCGGAAACGATCAGATTACTCTGGTAAAGATTAGATAGGATCTGAATCGCTTCGCCTTGCCCTGGCGCCGAGTCGCCATTGCGATCCAGACAGGTCTGCCAGACTTCTTCGACCGTCTTCGTACCATCTAGACGTGCAATAAAGTCCCAAGCTTCTGGCCGAAATCGAAAAAACTGGTCTCCATACAAGTCATTCGCAATGAACCACGTATTGCCGCGAAAGAACTGCTTACGAACCTTAACCGATGGTCGCAGACGAATCTTCTGCGCTGCAACACGATGCCAAGATTCACTGAATAATTTACGTTCCATACCAAGTAAAACCTTAAATAACGACTAAAACCAAAGGCGCATTCGAATAAAATCGATGATCCTGTGGGTGGCACGCCAAGCCAGGGTTCGATTACCTGCATCGAGCCGGGCCACTCCGCTCATCCCCGGCCGTAACCACTCTGCATCCTCTACTAACCGAGCTCGTATAGTAAATGCATTGCCATCACCATCCGCTTGGGCAGAAGGCGAAATCATTTCCACTGAAAATGGAAATTGCAAATCTGGCCGACTAGAGAAAACAACCTGCCCACTCCGAAAATCACCAATCAGATCGATGTCGCGCTCTGAAAGGCGGATCTCTACGTATAAACCGTCCAGCTCGGAAACTTGTAAGAGCACCTCACCTTGTTTAACCGGGGCCCCGATTCGCTCGCGCAAGTCTCCCTGCACGACCACACCATCAAACGGAGCTTTCACCTCAGAACGCATCAATTGATATTCAAAGAAATCCAAGCGAGCTTGCGCCTGGTTTCGTTGGGCTCGTGCGACCCGTAATTCAGCCAACTCTCCATTTGCCTCAGCTAATTCCGCCTCAGCGTCATGCCTGCGTATTTCTGCCAGCGTCTCCGCTTTCTGGATACTCAAGTCTCGGGCATCCAGTGCTAGTAGAGTCTGCCCGGCACGAACTAGATCTCCAGGGCGAACGCCTGCTCTAGCTATAAAGCCCTCAAACGGAGCAGGCATGTGAGCCAGACTATCCGGACGGATGATAAAAGTAGCACTGACGCGATAATTGAAAGGCAGTAAAAGCGCAAATAACAAAAAAATACTTGTGACGATCGCGGCGAATTTGAGCCATGTGTGTTTTGGGCTCAAAGCCTTGGCGAGGACTTCGCGAGCACTCGTGGCCAGGCGAGCACCAAACCAGCGGGATTCTTTTTTCAAATCCATTAAACGGGGTGCGATTTGGTCGCCGATGACTCGTAACCCCCAAGCCTCCGATTCAGTAAATTCACGACTGGGTCGCTCGACAGTCAAAACAGCAAGCACTTCGCCGTCATCTCGAATCGGCACTGAAAGCAAGCAACCCGATCCCGACTTTCGGGCATAGACTTCGTGGTCATGGTAGATTGCATTGCTGTTGGACGGTGCAGGCCAAACCAACTCTTCATCTTGATCGCGGCATTCCTCCATCGCCGACTCAAGCTCCTGCAAAATTTCCATCTTACGCTCAAACTTCTCGGTGCCGCTAATCGCGACCACTCGAACATAGGGAGCTTTCACCCATCCCAGGCAAGTGCGCTCAGCCTCCAGTCGACTCGTCACTTCATTTACAAGCGCCATAATCGCAGGCGAATACTTGCGCTGACCATTGATGACAGCCAACACGTCCAACGCTTCGCGCATGCGATCAATGTCTTGCTCCATCTCTAAAGCCGCTCGGTTCTTCTGATACATCCGGGGCGTATCAGCTAGAAGCGGCATCAGCCCCGACCATATTTCCGCATCTGGAGTGGGTCGTTCCTCAGGAGCAAAACGCAACTCCAGCAAGCAAGACTTAGGACCTGCATCCGTATCCAAGGCGTGCAATAAATGGACTGCTCCAAGCTCTGCTTCAGCCTCGACAAGCAAGCCACGCCCACTATCAAGTGCCGAATTGGCATGGATCTCGAAGTCACGCTGGAGGAAGGCACGATGATTGGCACCCGGCGCTGGCGAAGCAGCTAACAAATTCCAAGTCCCATTTAAACGCACCATTGCACGGGCCTGACTGGCTCCAGTCATGGCCTGCGCTACTTCTGTAAATTGCGCCCAAAATGTAGGCGGATCTCCGCTGAACAGACGCACCTTCTGGAGGCGTTCAAGTTGTTCGCGGGTTGGTTTGGTAAAGTTTCTGATGTCCACTTATTAGGAATTTTAAAGGAGTTGATGATCAGTGTTCATTGATAGGCTCAACCGATGAAAGCGTCTTATTAGAAGTCAGTTCGACGACCGCACGCAGACCTGGCTTCACACGATGATCCGCGTTCTCTGCCAGGATTTTCACTTGAAGTAGACCACTTGCAGAATCCACACGCGGATCAATGAAATCGACGATACCACTCAGCGCGGGTGAACCTTTGGATAACTCTGGAAACGTCAAAGACACTGAATGCCCAACTGGAAAGCGACGTGCATCCTCCACGGTCAAGAAAAGGCGCACATAGATTTGATCGATGTCCACAACTCTAAACATCGGTTCGCCAACAGCAACCATTTCACCGATCTCGTTGTTACGCTCTACCACAATACCCGAAATAGGTGCTCGAATTTTCCGCAATTCAACCGCTTCTTTGGCTATTTCATACTGCAGCGTGGCGAGTCTTAGCTCAATCTCACTGGCCAAGGCGTCATCTTCACTAATCAACTTTTCGCGAAAAAGATTCTGCGCGCCTTTACTCTCAAATTCTCGTTTACGCAGTGCTGCGGCAGTTCGCTCCATATCGAGCTCGACTGAGCGCACATACAGCTGCGCCATTTGTTGGCCAGCTTCCACTTCAGCTCCTTCGCGAACATGAAGCTCGGTAATGAAATTTTGCACTGGACTGGATATACTGACCTCACGAAAAGGAAAGACGAGGCCGGATACCGTCTGAGACCAAGACACCGCCGCAGTCGTAAGACTTAGAAAGAATAGAGTAACTAGTAGTTTCATCATAGAAATAAGCAATCCAACAGATTAGTTGAGCAAAAGCTTACTTGGCAATAGTAGTCACTTCAAAATTTAGCTCCTGACTGAGCGAACCCATGACTACATATAATTGAGTGATAGCGCGAAACAATTCCACCTCTGAAGCTAAAGCCCGGGTGCGAGCGAAACTGAGATCGCGCTGTTGATTCAATACATTATAGCTCGTAGTCAAACCTGAGATTAGGCGTTTCTCTTCAGAGCGTAGTGCCTCTTCAGCCAGTCGGACCGATTCATTCACAAAACCAATCCGCTCGCGTGCAGCATCCACCTCGCGAACGCTATTATCCAGCAGTATTAAAAGTTGTACTTCAGTCTGTTTCGCAGTCATCAACGCTTGGCGCTGAACTCGCTTGGCCACACTCACTTGTGCACGGTCTGCGGAGCGGTCCAGAGGAATCGAAAAAACAAGCCCCACGGACCAATCGGGCGTATCACGATTACCATAATCATCGTAGCTATTTACAAAGCTGTCTTGCAGGCCGTTGTAGCCTATAGTCGCCTCTAGATCAAGTTGAGGGAGCAACTGATTCTTCGCATAAGCGACACGGATACCTTCTGACTCAGCGCGCGTTAAGGCAGCTAAATAAATCGGGTTCATTTTTAACATTTCACGCGCCAGAATAATCCGGTCATCAACTGGAGCACCTAGGACTTCAGCGGCACTGGAGCCGATTTGCACTTCTTGCCCAAAGGTATAATCCGAGCCCGTTAATTCCAACAATCGGTTTCGGCGCTCTGCCAAGAAAGTCCGCGCACCCACAACCTCTTCCTGAGCCTCCGCACGACGAGCTTCAGCTTGTGTGATATCGATAGGCGACATCATGCCTTCCTCAACACGACGTCGATTCTCTGCAATCAATCCATCGGCTAGCTTCACGGCGTCTTCTTTTACCTTTAAATTTGAAACACCAAACTCGGTTTCTGCGTAAGCGATCAAAATCTGAGCAATCACTTTTTCAAATTCTGAACGTAATTCGAATTCTGCACCGAGCACTTCGGAACGCGCGAGGTCGGTCGCCGCCAGATTCACTTTACGGCCTCTGTTTTTAAGTAGGGGCTGCACGACCTGCAATTGAGTTGTGGTCTGATATTCTGGTGAAAAAATTGGCCCGGTAAAAGTGTTCGGGTTGACCACGGTCTCATTCGTCGTATTTTTAATTCGGTTCGTCGAGGTCGAAAGTGACACCCGTGTGCCATAGGCAAAACGGTCCTCGAGGCTGAGTTGTAGTGAAGCAATTTCTTCTTCGAAAATCGGCGAAATCTCGTTCGTGGCAAGGAACTGCTGACGATTTTGCGCACGCTCTGATTGATTGAACCGAGCTGTTGACGATGCACGAGCTGCGAAAGCACCTAATGCTATTTTAACACGGTCCTGCGAATTCTCAATTTCCATGCGCCCGATTTGGACACTGAAGTTATGCTGCAACCCCCGCATGATCCAATGCATCACATCGTGACTAGCTTCTACAGCTGTAGGCGTTGCTTCGGCATCCGTGGAAACGTCAGTCTGAACGTCAGTCTGAGCCTGCAAGCCGAGGGTGGAAAGTATCAAAAGTGACATCGACATCGATATCAAAGGTAGGATCGGTTTTATACGTATCATTTAAAATATGCTTTAGGTAATCTAGGGGAAAGCCTCAAAAGTTGCCCCAGAAAATTATATTAACTTCTAACCGCAAGACTATTCGAGGATACTCCAAAAGATGCCGATCAGCTGAGCAAAACGCTTAACTCGTAAAACACGGTATAATGAGCCGGAGCGATAGGAAATCAGGGTGCCAAATGGATTGTTCTGTGGTACGATTCACCCGCCGATGAAGCACCTGCTTAGTAGAAGCCGTAACACCGATCTGACCTCTACTAAATAAAAATCGGCGTACTAGATAATCTAAAGACTCAAAACTTTTTTTGAATCTGTATCAACTTACATCCCACGGTTTACGGTATTCTGTAAGGAACTTCAAAGAATATAGATAGAATATTGGTTGTAGGTTTGTAACTAATAAGCATCCTTAAATTTTCTCTAAATCCCAGTAACTAATGAAACTATCCAAAATAAATCGTCTCTGTATTTTGCTGTTGATTATAGGTACTTTCTCAAATCTTGCCCTTGCAGAAATGAACTCTAATCCAAACCAAGTCATTTTTAACTTCAGTGTAGAATCCGGACTGAATGGATGGGTAGTCGAGGACGATGGCGTCATGGGTGGACTTTCTCAGGGAGGCTTGAAAATAGACAGCGAGGGTCACGCGGTCTTTTCTGGGGAGGTCTCTTTAAAGAACAATGGTGGGTTTTCATCTATTCAGCACAACTTTCCTGCCATCAATGTCTCCAATTTCGAGAATGCTTACATCCGTTTAAAAGGTGATGGGAAACGCTATCAATTTCGCGTTAAATCTAGTCGTAGTGAACGTCCGAGCTATATCTATGATTTTGGGACTACCGGTGAGTGGGAGACGGTCAAAGTTCCACTAGAAAAAATGTATCCGACTTTTCGTGGAAACCGCTTATCGATTCCCGACTACCCAAAGCAAACCTTGGCGCACTTAAGGTTCATGATCGCTAATGGAACAGCTGAATCTTTCAAACTAGTCGTCGACAAGATTTGGCTGAAATAGGCGCTGAAAGCGGTTCTTAGCTTTGAGCCTACCTACTCCGGCGCGGCGGCGATCACTTCAATCTCGACCGTGAACACCTCACGGGCAAATCCGGATACGATCATCAAGGTCGAAGCCGGCGCGGGCTCTGAAAAGAGTTCGTCACGAACCTTCATGTAAGCTGGTAAGTGCTCTCGGCCTGTAACATAGGCGTTGATACGCACGATGTGCTCCATGCCCATGCCGGCTTCCGTAAGGATCGCTTCGACATTCTCAAAACAAAGTCTGGTCTGCGCTTCTGTGCCTTCAGGTATTTCGGCGTTAAGTGAAATGCCCAACTGTCCCGAGCAAAACAGCCAGCGATAGCCTGAGGGCACTTCAAGCCCGTGGCTGTATTTGGCGAAAGGAGGAATGATCGAGCTAGGTGTGAGATGTTTAAACATAATGCTGAAACAAAAGATCAGCAGTCGAAGTGCCAAGAACCTCTATTTTTTAAACCAATCAGTTAAACGGCACAGAAGTAGCTTTTCCATCTGTATGCCTATACAACGTTTTCTCCCCTACATGACTTGGCCAGAGGTCAAAGCAATTGATAAGTCCGACGCGCTGGTCGTCCTTCCTGTCGGCGCGACCGAACAACATGGACATCACCTACCTTTGTATACAGATACACTGATCAGTTCCGGTGTTCTTGAGCGCGCGATGCAAGTCCTCGAAGATGAGGTTCCAGCCTACATGCTCTCGCCGATCACGATTAGCAAAAGCAACGAGCACCGCGGTTTTCCAGGCACCCTTTGGATCAGTGCGAAAACGCTTTACGATGTGCTTTTTGAAATCGCCCGCAGTGTCCACGAATCCGGATTCCGGAAGATTTGTTTTTTCAATGGTCACGGGGGTAATGTTGGCATTTTGCACGCTGTAACCCGCGATATTCGCGATGAATTCGGCATGACCGTTTTCGCGGGTTCTGCTGGAACCTTTCTAGAAAAACCGGAGTTGCCGGAAGGTGTCGATAAACGTGAGCTTGAGCTCGGCATTCATGCCAATTTTGTAGAAACCGCTTTGATCAAAGCGCTTAAGCCGGAACTGGTAAAAGAAGACAAAGCCAAGCCCTGCTTCCCGAATTATCCAAATACAGGAATAGGTCTCGTCGGCTCTGGCTATGCCCAGTGGAAGACTGAAGACTGGTCGTCGACAGGAGTCTTCGGAGACCCTACACAAGTAACGGATGCAATTGCAGCTGATTACCTAGAGCGCGCCATAAAAGGCACAGTTCGCTTTATTAAAGAAATGATCGCATACGAATATGACCGCCCGGAAATCGTAGACAAATAAAAGGAGCACAAGGCTACATGCCTTTCTTCTTAGAATATTTATCATCTTTGGATTTTAGCTCACGCCGATTGCGACGACCAATTGTGATTTGATGCTTCTTCTTTCGCTGATTGAGTCGCTCAAGCTCGTAGTCCAGCTTCAGATAATTGATAAAGCGCTCTTTACTTAGTGAGCCATCGGCGAGCGCGGCTTGAATTGCACAGCCCTTGTCGGAGCCATGCTTACAGTCATGAAACTTACACCGTTCAGCTATGGCATCAAAGTCTGCGAAGCTAGCTTTCAAGCTTTTCGCATCAGTCCACATCTGCACTTCACGGATTCCGGGGTTATCTATCAACATGCCGCCCCTACGAAGACAAAGCAGCTCGCGAGCGGCCGTGGTGTGCGTTCCTTTTCCGGTAACTTGATTCACTTCCCCGGTCCATAGCCAGTCCTGCCCGATCAATTGGTTGATAAGAGAAGACTTCCCTACTCCACTCGAACCGATCAGCGCAATAGTCATGCCTGGTTGCAAATAATGACGGATTGCATCGACCCCGGAACTTTCGACTGCGGAAGTGATCATCACTTCTAGACCAGGACTGAGCGCGCGTAAGGCATCTGCTGCCGCTTGATTCGCCTCATCAGAATGAAGATCGGCTTTGTTAATCAAGACAACCGAGCGGGCACCGCTCCGTTGCATTACTTCAAAATAGCGCTCCATGCGGCGCTCGTTAAAATCCTGCCCCGCGTCGGTCACGACAAACACCACATCAACATTGGCCGCGATAACTTGCTCCTCAGTGCCCTTTCCGGGGGCTTTTCGAGATAAACAAGTTTGGCGCTCGAGACGCGCTCGGATGACTGCATCATACTCATTCTCATCGGCGCCCAACTCCAAAGCAACCCAGTCGCCAACCGAAGGGAGTGCAGCATCCGTCTCGGCAGCGTGATAAACACTTCCACCGAGTGAAACCTCTATCTCTGTGCCATCACCTAAAATGGCATCGTAGGCAATTTTGTGATCGCGAATCAGACGCGCAGGTTGCCAACCTTTTTTCAAATATTCGGCAAATTCTGCTTCGAATCGATCATTCCAGCCTAGGTCTTTAAGTGTCATTGCTTAACACAATACGTCTTAAAAAAAAGCAGCACAAACCGAAAGAGTTGCTGCAGGAACATTGAACTATATCGGAAGGCGCACTTCAAAGCGCGTGCCTTCGCCGACGTTCGACTTAATATCTAATGAGCCCTTTGCTTTTTCGATTAAGTGCATAACCAGCGAAAGACCGAATCCATACCCTCTTTCACCTTCAGTTCCTACAACCGATGCAACATTTCCGGATAAAATTTCTAGCCGTTTGGCTTCGGACATGCCGGTTCCTGTGTCGTGTACGTGGATAATTAAAGTATTTGCAATGGCTACGTCATCTTGGCTTTCAACTGAAATAGATATGCCGACTTCACCATTTTTCGGTGTAAATTTGATCGAATTCGACACCAAGTTTCCAACAATCTGTAAGAGTCGGTTTTTGGAGAAAAAGATAGATTCACTCTCCTCCTTAGTCTGAACCTGAAGTCGCACTTGTTTCGTCTTGGCCTGAGGTAAATAAAGCTCCTTTATTTTTCCTGCAAAAGTCTCACACGAAAACTCATTCTCGCCAGGCTCGGTCCTACGGTCTTCCTGATGTAGGATCGAATCCGTCAATTCGAGAAGTGATTCACCACCTTTTTGAATCATATCGAGCAATTCAATCATATCACTGACCTTTGCATGCTTGATATCATCCTTCATAATCTCCGCCAGACCAATGATGCCACTAATCGGATTTAGGATATCATGGCTGACTTTGCGCTGAGAAGAATTAAGTTCGGCAACTTTGTCCTCTAAAGACTTGATCCGTTTCAGTGCTTCGAGACGTCGAATCACTTGATTGGCAACCATCGACAACAGTTGCTGATTCTCTGGCGTAATATCCTTCGGTGCTTTATCTAGAACACACAGCGCTCCGATGTTAGAGCCGGTCGAAGTAGTCAGGGGCACGCCGTAATAAAATCTTAGTTTAGGACCATCAGTGACATAGCTTTTATCATTAAAACGATTATCAAGACTAAGATCCTGAATCTCGACGGGTTCGCCATTAAGCACCACATACTGACATACTGAATCTTCACGGGGCATCTGTTGAATATCCAACCCATGATTCGACACTGACCACTGAGTGTAGCTGTCAATCAGGTTTACCAGCGATATTTCAGTCCCTGCAATACACGCCGCCAGTTTGGTTAAATCTTCAAGATTACCTTTCAAATTACTGTAATCCAAATCTAACTCCGTGAGCTCGATTAGGCGTTCGTATTCGTTTTCGGGGTAGAGATCTGTCATGATATCAAATAAATAGTTTTGTATACGCTAAAGCAACTATTGTCTTTCGATTGATTGGGAGTATTCAGCATCCTGAATGAAGTAAAAATTTAGAAATAAAGATTAGTTTATAAGGATCGCAATAGTTTCCAGAGTTTCAAGTGTCTTGGTATGCGGATGCGATTGAAACACTGAGTCAAAAACCGCGTATCGTTACATAAAGACGAAAAAGCGGCGGTCTGCTTCAGGCAAAAGCAAAACCGATTCTATAATAAGTATCCGTATTATCTAATTACCGAAAATACTATTTATAATCGTCATACCCTTTTCGATGTCATCCATCTTTTTCTGAGACTTTGTCTTGGGCGCTTCTGTCTTTTCAGGCTCAGAGCTATTTGACGGTTGAGTCGAAGTCGGTTTTTTCTTTGTTAGCATTGAAACCGCAGCCTTATTCAGTAGGTCCATCAATGAGTCTGTATTCGGATCAGCAAGTGTTCCATCGATCTTCAGAGATTGGTTCCACTCGCGGTAGCCAGCGGTGTTCGTTGCATCGCTGAGCAAATCCAGACTCTCTAAACTTTTCACTAAAGGTCCTTTAGCACCTAACTTGAGAGCTAAATTCATCGGCTCGTTTAGAAGTTCACGCAGATTGGTTGCGACAATAAAGCCGGAACCCTCTAAGTAGAGATTTTCACTCAATAAATTAAGCGATTCGATTTGTAGTTTCTTATCATCACGCCGACTGACAGCTAACTTCAAAGTATCGAATTTAATTTCTCTGAAATACGGGATGGCATTTGCGACCGCCGAGATACCAGGCTGATTCAATTGTTGGCCTAACAAATTTCCGATCATTCCGATACTCGTCTGAGTTTGCTCGTCTAATTTGAATGCTGTGAGTATTCCATTTTGCCCGGTAAAATTAACATACCCCTCTAAGTCATTTAAGGCGGATTCGAGCGTTTCACCACGCCCGATTCCATCAACACTCCCCGAAAAGATACCACTAACGGGTGGAGCACTTGCGGGATCTGACCAGAGTCTGTTGAGTTCAATTTGATCAATTTTCAAGTCAACTGAAGCTTCATAGTCTAACTCACGAGATGTATCATAGCCGACCTTAGCGCGACCAATTAGATTGCCTCCTCCAAGAGCAGCTGAGAGCTCCGAAATAGTCAAAAAGGGCTCATCTACACTTAATTGTGCTTTGATATCCGCAATGAGAAGACCACTTTCTAAAAGTAGATTACTTAATTCGAGGCTACCCTTACCTTTATATCCGCTCCACGGCGGTGTGATCACGGCTGTGGTAGTGCCGACTTCCGCAGCTTCCGATTCTATCTGCTTAATAGGCAACCAAACTTCACTTAATGCCATGAAATCTGCTTGGTGTAATGACGCACTGTTAACTGAAAAATCAAATTCCAGTGGGCTCTTCTCAGGATACACTGTTGCGAGTATCTCCATATCCGAACTAGGCTCAATCCGCTTACCGACTGCTAAATTACTTTTCAGTTCAAAAACTCCGTCTGAGGGAAAACGAAACTGAGTGTCTACGAAATACTGTGGCAGTTTAGCATTTGAATCAGCTTCGGATAAACCGCTGATAACTGTCTGCAGATTGATTGGCCAATCGTCGGCACCCTCGAGTGTGAAATCTGTATCGACTAACCCACTACGAACATAACCCTGATTTGCGATCAGTGGTTGTTCGCACAAACGAGCTAAGTTCAACCGTAAATTACCGTTGGCGGCGAGTCCTGCCGGAAACAAACCTACTAACTCTGCATTTTCTTTAAAATGAGATGAGAGCCTAACTGTCGCGACATTTCCGCTGCGCCCATCGACAGTGAATTTAGGTATATCCAACTTCACTGATTGGTCCGCTAACACAGTCACTTCCGGATTAAATTCGATACTGAGTGACTCTAAAATGAGGCCCTTATCGGCGAAGTAATTAAGCGCATCCACCCCTAATGGTTGCTTCGCTGCTAGTTGAAGTGCTCCATCCGGCAATCCAGTGACGACCAGAGACCCGGCACGTAACTCTCCGGACAAACGGCTCCCTTCAGGCAGCATAGGGTTGGCGAGCTCAAGCGCTACCTTACTAAAATCAATCGTGAGTAGTTCTCCCGCAAATTGCTGCGCCGCACCTATTTGAACTGCCTGACTTAAATGCACGGCCAGCGAAAGTTCGTTATCAGTCGAAAGAACAAAATCCAATTTCTCTGCCGTCAATAATTCACCGCGGCTATTGAGAGAAAGCTCACCCCGCGCTTCGACTGAACCTAAGCTAGCAAAATCAGTCTGTTCGATAAGTGGTGCCCCAACATTTAGAGAAAAAATGGATTGGAGCGATGAAGACTGATTTGCAGAATCAACTTGAACACGAATATCCTGGGAAAAATCAAATACTATGGCCGCGTTTTTATCCAGCGCACTCGATTCCAGATGTATGACTACTTGGTCAAAACCACCTTTGGCTCTTTGCGCAAAATCGAGCTTAATCTGTGCATCCATCTGAGCCACCTGATGGCTCAGATTCTTAGGTAGTTTAACGACACCCTGAAACTCCATTGAAGTCGTGATGTCCGGAGCGATTTTCCCAGAATTTCCAGCAAACTCGACTTGGTATCCATCGCTTGTCGAAACCACGCCGTTCACCGCAATTCCCTCTACAAAAATAGGCCACGTAATTTCTCCGGCGTTATAGTATTGTTGAATTTCGTCGCGGGCAGAATGACCCCGCTGAGTAGACTCGACCTCACTCGCCTCCGTTTCAGTGCGGACAACTTGTAAATCCAAATCTTTGAGCTCAACCATCCCAAGGCTGAGCTGCTGGCGAAACAATAAGTCTGATAGCGAATAACTCGCACTTAATTTAGCAAACTTAACCGATCCAGAGTCAGCACTTGAAAACGAAGCGTTTTCCACTCTCACACTGCTCGGAGTTATTTGAATGAAATCAATCGAGCTTCCTGCTGGAAGCTTTCCTTTGAGTAAGCTCAGTTGAACACTTGGCCGAGTAAGTATAAAATAACCCAACAAAAGCAGAACACACAAGGTGAGAACGCATAACCCTAATATTTTAAGCAGCTTCATTTAAGCAAATTTGACAATGTGCAAAGCAATCAGCAAGCGAATCAATCTACGTAAATTAAACAATAGTGCTTAATTTTTGCATCAGTTGCGTAAAATCTTCTGGTAACGGTGCCTCGAAGACCATGTCCACACCTGTAATTGGGTGCTTCAGTCTGAGTTCTGTGGAATGCAGCATAATCCGGGGAATCTCGATGCCTTTCAGGCGGTTTTTATTATAACCGTAGGTTATATCACCAAGGATCGGGTGCTTTGTTCCGCTCATGTGGACTCGTATTTGATGGGTCCGACCCGTGTGGATTACACAACTAATTCGTGCGGCACGACCTCCAAAGCTAGCTTCGATCGCCCAATCTGTATGCGCCTCACGCCCTGCGGGAGTTACACACATTTTTGTACGATGCACCCGGTGTCGACCAATCGGATTCAAACAGGATCCCTTGGATTTTTTAGGGCAACCGATAACCAATGCCGTGTAGCGTTTAAAAGTCTCACGTTCGCTAAATGCTAGCGCCAAGCTATGGTGCGCCGCATCCTCTTTCGCCACGACAATAAGTCCCGAAGTTTCTTTGTCTAAGCGGTGCACGATACCCGGCCTTTGCGGAGCACCCACGCTACTCAACTGCCCACTGGTATGATGTAACAGGGCGTGCACTAAAGTATCCTCACCCGTCCCGCTGCCCGGATGGGTCACCATACCAGGCTGCTTATTTACGACCACGATTGATTCATCCTCATAGATGATACTTAGAGGCAACGCGACAGCTTTTGGACCGTCGGACGCATTTGGCTCTTCTAAAACTGCACGTAGAAGACCTACCCGGTTCACCTTAAAGCGTTTATCGATAACGATCCCATCAAACGTAACTTGCTCTAATTCGAAAGCCTTTTGCAAACGTGCTCGACTAATATCAGCAAACTCTGCGGAAAAGATTTTATCGGCGCGGCCGCCCTTGGCACCTGTCGGCACTCTAAACTGAATGATACGCTCAGCCATCACAGAGTGTTACCTTTACTGGATCCAAGCTTACCCATTTTTCGCTATTTCCATAGCTACTTGGGTGTCCTTGGAGATTTGTTCTTTAAGTGCATCGACTGAAGCAAACTTTTGTTCGCCTCGAATGAATTGAAGCCATTCAACTTGGATACAATCCCCAGCAGTTAACTTCGTATGTGCTAATCCATGTATTTCAAGCAACGGTCCCGCGCCTATTTGTTCTACAGTTGGTCGAACGCCATAATTGGCGACACCTGCTTGCCAAGCACTGCCACCATTCGCTCGGAAGCGCACAAAATAAACACCAAAACAGGGCAAACACTCTGGTTGCCACGCCACGTTTAATGTAGGGAATCCTATTTTACGGCCTAGTTTAGCACCCCTTATAATATGACCTTTGACGCAGTAGTTATAACCAAGAAGATCATTAACAGACTCAATGCAACCAGCTTCCAACTCCCTACGAATCCGCGTGCTGCTGATCGGCTCTCCATTATGTTTGATTCGCTCGGCACTAAATACCCCGACCCCCAATTCTTTACCCGATTCAATCAATGTATTTACGTCACCCGATCGCTTACTGCCAAAGCGAAAATTCTCACCAATATAAATCGACTTCAAAGTAGGCAAAGCAGACTTTAATTCGGATAAAAAAGCATCTGCCGGAATACTCGCAAACGCATTATCAAAATGTTTTTTAATGACTACATCAACGCCGACCTCATGGAGCATTCTACATTTGTAGTCGATCGGCATGAGTAAACGCGTCGGTTTATCAGGTCGAAACAAACGACTCGGATGCGGATCAAAAGTCAGCACACCACAAATGCCACCTGATCGTTTCGCCGAAAAGATAGAAGACTCGATGACAGCTTTATGTCCGAGATGGACGCCATCGAAAACACCGATCGCAAGATGTAATGGGCCCTGTAACGCATCCAAATCTTTAAACGTTTCGACTGTAATGGGAAATTTCATTTTTAAGTAAAAGCGACACTGCTATCTCTTTATCAAAGTAACAGCGACGATACTTTTGCTTTACAAAACATGACTGGGGACTGCTTGGTAAATTGGCACAAGCAGCTTACGTAATACAGAAGGCGACATTTCTTCAATCTCATCAAGCGTATTAGCTTTTTCAATACGAAACTTTCCTACAGCTGTTCGCCGTAATGCACAAAGGTGACCGCCACAGCCGATCTTTTCGCCCAGATCGTGAGCAATTGTTCGGATGTAAGCTCCCTTACTGCTCCCAACAATGAAGGAAATCTCTGGTAGCTTGAAGTTCGTCAAATCGAAACGGCTGACGTGAATGACCCGAGCCTCTCGCTCAATCGTCTGTCCTTTACGAGCTAGTTTATATAGCTTTTGTCCGTTAACTTTTTTCGCAGAAAACATGGGCGGCGTCTGATACTGATCCCCCATAAAACTCTCCATAAGTGTCTTCACCGAATCTTCCGTAATATCGGGGACTGGACGTTCTTCGAGAACTTCACCTTCCGCATCCTGAGAGTCCGTGATCTGTCCAAGTTTCACTGTGCCCGTATATTCCTTATCGTGGCTCATCAGAAACTGTGACACCTTAGTTGCTTTACCAACCATGATTAGAAGCAGGCCCGTGGCCATAGGGTCCAGCGTGCCCGCATGGCCTACCTTCTTGATACGAAAGACGCGCCGAATGCGCGCAACGACGTCATGCGAGGTGATTCCTTTTGGTTTATCGACGAGTAAGATGCCTTCCGGCAGGTCTGTAATCGGTTGTGACATGTGTAATATTTTAGTTTGAGTAAATCGCTCTACTCAGGAAGTCCTAGCGCTTCCATATGCTCGATTAATGCAGCGAGTAATTCTGGATAAAAAGCCTCGATAGAACTGTCATCCACATTCAGTCCAGCAGCGCAGGCATGCCCGCCACCACCAAATTTTTTGGCGACAAGTTCAACCCGATAAAAGGGATTTTTGGCCCGAAGACTTCCCTTTAAAGCACCGCCCCGGTTTTCAAGAAGTAAACCTACATCGACTCCATCAATCGCGCGCGCGTGATCGACGAGACCCTCAGAGTCATCGATCGTTGCGCCCGTTGTTTCGTAGACACCGTCTTCAATAAACCCAGCACAGATCCGACCGCCAAACTCTAGTTTGAGCGAATCTAAGAAATTCTGTAAAAGTTTAATTTTAGCAAAGCTTTCACGTTCATAAAGTTCGTGAGCCGCAGCCGATGGATTCGCTCCTTTCTCGCACAAGCGCCGTGCGATCTCAAAAGTTTCCGGCGTCGTTGAAGGAAAGCGGAATTGCCCAGTATCCGTAGCGATACCGACGTAGAGAGCTTGTGCCGTGATTGCATCGATTTCGAAACCAAGATCGAAATAGATACCTGCTAAAATTTCAGCAGTTGCGCAGGCATTCGCTACGATCAAGTTGTCGCCGGCATAGGCCTTGTTAGAGAGGTGGTGATCGATATTTAAAACAACCTCTGGGAAAAGTGTGTTCAAGCGATCGCCTACACGCTTAAAATCGGCGCAATCTACCGTCACAGCGACATGCCCTGCAGGCTCAAAGTTTTCAGCCATCAATAAAGGTGTATCGCCGACAAAAGCTTCTAAGGTGCCCGGCACAGCATCTCTATTCAGACCGACCGCATCAATTCCGAGACTCTTAAACACACGCACCACGGCGACAGTTGACCCAATGCAATCACCGTCAGGCCGCTGGTGCCCAAGCACGGCAACGGGTTTGCCTTTTAACGATTCGATAGCCGCGGCAAATTGTGCGGATTCTGTAGGGTAAAATTGTGCTTCACGCTTCATTGTTATCTAATGCGTCTAATAAATTTAAAATATTGGAGCCACGCTCAAGTGAAGGATCGTAAAGAAACTCAAAGCGGGGAAAATATTTGAGTATAACTACCTTGCTGACTCTTTCATGCAAATCTTTGCCTATTTTTTGAAAGAGTTTTTTAGCAGCACGTAGATCAGTTTCATCTCCCAGCACAGAATAGAAAATGCGAGTATTACGTAAGTCAGCCGAAGTCTCGACGCTGCTAATGGTAATCTTCACCGCATCGCTCCGATAATTAAGCCTTAACTGATCGCTAATTTCGCGCTGCAGCAGCTTGTTTACTCGCTGTATACGTTTCGACATAAATAGGGATTGGACCTAGTTCGTAGGGACCGATTGGAATACTCTTAAAATAAACTTAACGAAGTGAAGGTCTTATTTCTTCAACCTCAAAACACTCGATCGTATCGCCCTCTTCATAGGCCTCATATCCGAAAACATTGATACCACACTCGTAGCCAGCACGCACGTCTTTGACATCGTCTTTAAAGCGCTTGAGCGTATCAATCTTACTTTCGTGAACGAGTGTATCACCACGCATGACCCGTGCTGTGCAAGCACGCTTGATCGATCCTTCTGTGACCATACAACCGGCCACGTTGCGACCCTTACCCATATTGAACACCTGTCGAACTTCGGCTGCACCAAGCTTGCGCTCGCTGTATTCGGGATCGAGTAGCTCAGCCATGGCTGCTTCCACTTGGTCAATTAATTCATAAATAATTTCGTGCTGAACAATGCGCACTTCATGGTGCTTTGCTTGGCTCTGCACACCGTTATCAAGTTTTACATTAAATCCAACGACGACTGCTTCACCGGCACTCGCCAATGTGATGTCATTTTTGGTAATATGGCCAACACCTTTGCTAATAATTTCCAAGTCTACCTTATCGCTCTCGATAGATTTTAAAGCATTCACAAGTGCTTCGGTCGAGCCATGCACATCCGACTTGACGATCACCCGTAAGCACTTCTTTTGCTGGTTTTCGATCGCAGCAAATAAATCTTCAACCGTGGTAGCACCACCGCTTTGAGCATTTTCAGTCTTTTCAGCAGCGTCTGCGAGTTTGCGGGTTTGCATCGCGTCTTCGGAAGCACGCTTGACTGCCTTCTCGTTTTTCTCGGTCGTAAAGCGGAGGCCAGAATCTGGAACACCCGACCACCCGGTAATTTTTACTGGAGTCGAGGGCGGTGCTTCTTTCAGCATCTTACCATCGGCATCAAGCATCGATTTCACTCGGCAATACTGTTCGCCACAGAGGAGGGCGTCATTCTTTTTCAGTGTGCCCTTTTCGACTATTACTGTAGCTGTTGCCCCAATACCTTGTTCGACTTGCGATTCGATAATCGTGCCAGAGGCCGGGCAATCCGGATTGGCCCGCAGCTCCAAAACTTCAGATTGTAAGAGAATCATATCGAGCAAATCCTCGACATTTGTGCCGTTCAAAGCGGATACCTCTACAGCAATCGTCTCACCACCCCAGTCTTCTGGAGCGATTCCTTTTTCCTGCATCTGTTGCTTTACACGATCAACATTCGCCCCTTTGGCATCAATTTTATTGATCGCTACAATGATCGCGTTGTTTGCTTCTTTAGCAAAGCGCAAGGCCTCTTCAGTTTGAGGTTTGAAAGCATCATCTGCGGCGATGACTAAAATGGCGATATCAGTCACATTTGCACCGCGTTCACGCATGAGTGAGAATGCAGCGTGCCCGGGCGTATCTAGAAATGAGATTTTTTGCCCTTTATGTTCGATCTGATAGGCGCCAATGTGCTGGGTAATCCCACCGGCTTCACCTTTAACTACGTTGGCCTTCCGTATCGTGTCGAGCAGTGTCGTTTTACCATGATCGACATGGCCTAAGATACAAACAACCGGCGGACGGGGCTTGAGGAATTTTGGATCGTCAAGGTCAGGCAACTTGGCCTTCTTCTTCGCGTTAACATCTTGCTGGGTTTCACCACGGTGGTGAATTTCCAGTTCGAAACCATGCCGTTTAGCGACTTGTAGGGCAGTGCTCTCTTCGATCGTTTGATTCATCGAAGCGAAAATGCCCATTTCCATGAGTTCCGAAATCAACTTGAAAGGCTTCAGGCCGAGTTCACCCGCGAAGTCACGCACGACAATCGGCGGCTTAACATGAATGATATTTTTGGCCGCCGGTTCAGCTTCTTCACTAACTGCAACTGTGCCATCGGGGGCGTCTGCTTCTTGAGGAGAGTCCCCCTCAGCCGTAGTCGGCTTTGGCGGAGTCGTTGCAGACGGTGGTTTCGGTGGACCTACTGGCGTAGAAGTAGACGGTGGTTTGGGTGGACCTGCCGGAGTTGGCGGCTTGCTCGTAACGGGAGACGAAGGTGGTTTGGGCGGTCCAGCCGGAGTTGGTGGCTTTGGAGCTGCTGGAGGTGTAGCTGGCTTTGGTGGTTCTACTTTAGCTACTGGTTCAGCAGCAGGCTTTGAACTCGCCTCTTTCGCTGCTTTTTTCTCGGCATGCTCGCGCTCTATTTGAGCTGCGCTTTTAACAAACGCCCCTTCCGGCAGCGTAGGACCCTTAGCTTCTGCCTTCTCAGGGGCTGCTTCGACCTTGGGTTCAGCATCCTCGGACTTGGCCACGGAAGCGAACTCCTCAATGATTGATTCGGCAGAAATGTTATCGATGGTGCTCGAGGCGCTTTTTACCTCAAAGCCCCGCTCTTTCAGAAGCTCAATGAGCTCCTTATTTTCCATTCCGATTTGTTTTGAAAGCTGATGTATACGAACACTCATAAAAGAGTTTTTACTCTGTAACTGTTTAACTGTTTAACGTTTCTATAATCTGTGGAGCACCAGAGATTATGCGTTTTGTTGTAGGTAGGCGTTAACTTTGGTCAGCACGTCTTGCGCTTCCTCTTCAGTAAATCCGGCGTCTGCCAAGTCTTCTTCGGAGACGCCTTCAAACGCTTCAGGGCTAACTAAACCGATCGTAACTAAACGTTCCGCGATTTCAGGCAAGATTCCTACAATCATATTAATACCCTGCACTGCCTTAGCAATTTTTTCGTCAAAGCCAACCGCTTCTTTCTCGACTTTACCAATATCTAGTTTCCATCCAAGTAAGCGTGAAGTCAGCTTAGCGTTAAAGCCACGACGTCCGATCGCTATCGATAGGTCGTCCTCTGCCACTTCAAAGTGAATGCGACGCTCGGACTCATTCACCTTAATGTTTTTAGGCACGGCCGGCTTGAGCGCTTCTTCGAGTAACTGTAGCGGATCGCTATAATAGCGGATAATATCAATCTTCTCCCCACCCAGTTCACGCACGATTGTTTTAACCCGAGCTCCGCGTGCTCCCACGCATGCACCTACTGGATCGACTTTAGAGTCAGAGCTATTGACCGCAATCTTAGTGCGGTAGCCCGCTTCGCGTGCCATCGCTTCGATCGTTACTGTGCCGTCAGCGATTTCCGTAACCTCTAATTCAAATAGGCGACGTACAAAATTAATGTTTGAGCGTGATAAAATAATATCAGGACCGCGGTTGGTCTGCTCGATCTTAAGCAGTAAGCAGCGTATGCTTTCACCGGGAGAATAGTCTTCGCCAGGAACGCGCTCACGTGGTGGCAAAATCGCTTCGGCCTTACCCAAATCAATAATTAAGTCACCTCGCTCACGGCGGCGAACAGTGCCTGTGACGATGTCGCCGATCGTATCTTTGTAATCATCGTAGATACGGTCTTTTTCAAATTGACGAATCCGCTGCATGATTGCCTGGCGCGCTGTTTGTGCGGCGATACGACCCAGATATGCGGGATCAACTTCCTTCTCGATCGTGCCACCGATTTGCACGTCAGGCTCTATCTGGCGGGCCTTCTCAATGTGGATTTCGACTGATGCATCGCTGACCGAATCGACCACTGAGAGTAGACTCCACGCCTTGAGTGCTCCCGTTTTAGGATTTATTTGCACGCGTATGTCGCCACCTGCGCTGACTCCTTTTTGGGCAGCACTGGCAATTGCAGATGAGATGGCCTCGATCATGTCTGGACGACTGATGCCTTTCTCTTTCTCCATGTATTCTAGGACGGATAGTATTTCGTGACTCATTGTAGTGGGCGGAAAATAAAAAAAGCGAGGCATGCCCGCTTTAAAAACTGTTGCTGGGTTAAATTAACGAACAATGGAAAGTAGGGAGCCGTCCGAGCTTGTCAAGAGTCTCTCACTACACGTATTAGCTTATTCGACAGTCTTGCCTATTTACAGAGCTGCATACCTGGTATCTTGTCGGTTTCTTAAATATGTCGTGGATATTTCTTAGTTTACTCTCTGCATGTTTCCTTGGTTTTTATGATTTGGCTAAAAAACATGCGCTAAAGGAAAACGCCGTTTTACCGGTCCTCTTTTTTGGGGTGCTCTGCGGTGCTTTAATTTGGTTAGTGATCATGGTGTGCCCTACTTCGACTTTTGATCAGGGTTTTATGAGCCAATTTGTGGTTACACCAATAAGCCTGCAGGACCATCTACGCCTTCTCGGCAAATCTATGCTGGTCGGCAGCTCTTGGATATTTAGCTACTTCGCACTAAAAAACCTTCCGATCTCGATTGTTTCCCCGATTCGAGCGACGAGTCCATTGTGGACCATCCTGATCGCAGTTACCTTAATGGGCGAACGACTAACCTACCTTCAATGGATCGGTGTTACCGTCATACTCCTCGCGTTCTACGCATTTTCTTTGGTCGGAAAATTAGAAGGTATTCGTTTTTACCGCAATAAATGGGTCACGTTCATTATTCTGGCAACCTGCTTATCTGCCCTCAGTGCAGTATATGATAAATATTTGCTCCAAAATGCAGCACTAAGTCCTGCCACCGTTCAAGCGTGGTTTTCGATCTATCTAGTCCCTGTGATTTTACCCTTTTACTTGCTTTGGCTCGCTCGCGTCTGGCCGAGAGGCTCTTTTCAATGGCGATACTCGATTCCTCTGATCGGTATACTCCTGCTCATTGCGGATTTTTTATATTTCACCGCGATAGCGCAGGAATCTGCATTGATCTCTGTCATCTCTCCGATTCGAAGGGCCTCGGTCTTAATTAGCTTCATCGGTGGTATTTACATACACAAAGAGAAAAATTTCCGGGCAAAAGGGGCCTGTATCGTCGTCTTACTAATTGGCGTCAGCCTACTCTACTTCAGGGCATAAATCTTTCGGGTTGAGCATCCAATTAAGTGCACAAGATCCAAACTCATCCCAATTAGAATACGGCAACCACTCCAAGCAAAGCATAGCACTTGTAGCCATATTGATCTGTACTCTAGAGCGCTCTCCTGAAAGCAAATAGCTGGATAAAAAGGAGAGATGTGGATTATGCCCAACTAGCAATAGATCATCCTCAATCGCCTTAAATGCATCCACTAGCGACAGCGGATTGTCTTCAGGAGTGATGTCAGTTCGGCACGTTATAATTAAATCGCTCAGGTTCAGTGCTTCCAATAGTATGTCCTTAGTCTCCACCGCACGACGAAAGGGACTATGCCAAACAATCTTAGGCTGGAAAGAGCCACATTGCTTTAAATGATGCGCGAGCGCCCTCACCTCAAGTCGCCCCTCTGGCGATAGTGCTCTTTCAGAATCAGGGTAACCACCACTCGCATTACCATGACGCAATAAATATATTTTCATGTTCTAACGACTAACTTCACTCAATTCTTAAGCAACGTCAGAAATTCCCTGTCACCATGGAGATGAAGTTTCTTGATTCTATCGATTTATAGTCTTTCTAGAGCACTATGGTATATTCAATTGGAATAGATATTGGCGGAACCAATACTCGAATCGGCGTCGTTTCAAGTACTGGTGCAGTCACTGCATTAGAATCATTTTCAACCCGCGAATACGACGATGGCCAACTCTACGCCGATCGAATAGCTGAAGTCGCTAAACAACTAATCGAGAATCAGGGAACATCCGAGTGCTTAGGCATCGGGATTGGCGCACCAAACGGTAACGGCCTCAATGGAACCATAGAATCACCACCGAATTTAAATTTCAAAGGCAGCACACAGCTCGTTGCATTGCTCAAAAAGCAAATAGACCTACCCAAAATCGAATTAACTAATGATGCAAATGCCGCTGCCGTGGGCGAAAAGCTTTACGGGGCTGCCAAAAATTATTCCGACTTCATCATGATCACGCTCGGCACCGGTCTAGGATCAGGGATTTTTGTGAATAACAAATTAGTCCTTGGCGCGAATGGCTTAGCTGGGGAACTCGGACACGTTACCGTCATTCCCGGCGGTCGCCTTTGCGGGTTTGGACGTCAGGGTTCGCTCGAAACCTACTGCTCGGCAACTGGCATCGTGCGCACGTTTTTCGAAAAAATTGCAGAAACAGGCAAGTCAACATTACTTGACCATAGAAGCATCAATGAAATCACTTCTAAAATGATCGCACACGCGGCTGATGCTGGAGACGAAGTCGCCTTAGCAACCATGAATTTAACAGGAGATATCCTCGGGAAAGCACTCGCATCTTTTGCGCTTCACACTGCGCCAGCGGCATTTTTCCTTTTTGGAGGCCCGGTCCATGCTGGAGAAGTCTTACTGGACCCAATTCGTAAATCATTCAGTGCCCACATCATCCCGACCTATCGCGATAAGATCGAAATCATCGAATCTAAATTACCGCTCGGTGATGCTGCGATTCTAGGTGCAGCTGCCTTAGTATGCTAGAGTAAGATTGAGGCTCTGCTATTCTGTAATACCAGCGCTACACTTCATCTGGTCTTTTGTAGGGGTGCTGCTTGCGGCACCCGCGAATGCCCTGCTATCGACTATTCGAGAGGAAGAGTCTCCAAGTTTTATCGGCACATGGTGCTTCGCCCCTGCTTTTACGAGCTAGGCTACGTAGCCTCGAAACTTTGTTTCGGGGTTTTTGTTATTACCGGATAAAGTTAATTCTTGGTATAACATGTGAATTTTCGGTGCTTTTCGTAGCGTGCTAGCCTATGTCATCATCGAAGGTGGCTCGCGCCCCGAAACGGCTAGCGGTAACGCGGGCCTGAACTCGCGCTACGAAAGAAATCATTCTTACAGCGCTATAGACACAAAAACGCCGCACAAACTCATCTGCACGGCGTTTTAAAACAAATAACAAACTAACAACTTATAAACATAGAGCACCTAGTCGCGAAAACGTTCAAAATTTTAGATTTTTTTTTATTAACACCAGAATTAGAATCTGAGTCAGAGGATTCAACCAAAGGAAAAATTACAGTTCCGTGTATTTATCAGACCGGCCCTTTGCCTTTTCAACAGGATACTTAACCGCATTCAGAGCCATTTTCTTTTCAATAATGTGTGCAATATCGATATTAGTGACATTGGCGAATTCGATCGCATAAATGAAAATATCGGCAAGCTCCTCTTCTATTTTAGCTCTTAAGGGAGCCGATTCAACATTAGTTCGAGAAACTTCGGGCGATTGCCAGAGAAAATGCTCCATCAACTCAGCAGCCTCTGCTGCGATTGCCATCGATAAATTCTTAGGTGCGTGAAATTGCTCCCAATCACGTTCTTTCGCAAATGCGAGCACACGTGCTTTTATTTCGGCCAGTTGAGTGTTTTGGTCATCCATCTGTGTATTAAACGTGATTAAGATCGAGTTTAGCAAACATAGTTAATAGGAACCCTATCAATTAATAAAAAAAGCGCATATCCCCTCAGGAAAATGCGCTTTTAAACAACAAACTAAACTACAACTGTTATATTGATAGAGTCACCAGTAGATAAAACGTTCAATTTTTCTGAAAAAAGTTTAAAGTGGCTGATTCTGCTGTAATTCCCGTGAAACGTTCCTTCGATTCCATAGCTAAAATCTACCATATTTCGGAAAGAATATGCTTTGGTCAGATCCTCCAAAACGTAAGGATCGACTCGTTACAACACCTCGCGAAGGAACCAAAGCGTATACTTCTCATAGGCGACGGCAATGGCTCGCTCGCAATCGAACTTTTAAAACGCTACCCAAACGCGGAAGTCAGCAGCCTCGATTACAGTGCAGGTATGCACAGCGAAGCCCGTCAAAGAGTTCAAAGCACCTATGGAGAACTACCCAGTAGGTATACTCAAATCCATGCGAACATTCTGCACTATCCTTTGAATCAAGGTTGCTATGATTACATCGCTCTCAATTTCGTGCTCGATTGTTTCAACGACACGGACTGCGCTATTTTACTTCAGAAGTGCCTAAACGCTCTTAGGATTGGTGGATATGTAGCCTATGGAGATTTTTCTATTCCAAATAAACAACCTAATCGATGGCTCAGCCGCTGCCTGCTTCGACTTCTTTATTTCTGCTTTTGGTTAGGCGCTGGTCTGAAAACCAAAAAATTACCAAAGATCCACTGGCCGGAAACGCTTGAGATCATTCACAGTAGGCGCTTTCTCGCCGGGCTCCTCCAAAGCAAGCTCTACCGCTACTGCCCCAAAACGGTTGCGGCAATCGAAAAGTAGATCAACAGACCCACCGCATCCATTACAGACGTGATCAATGGGCTACTCGCCACCGCCGGATCTAACTTTAGCTTTGTTAGGGTGAACGGCAATAAGACCCCGATCAAATTGGCGACGACCACGATGGCGACCATACTTGAACCGACCACCAATGCCATATCGAAACCACTTCTATAAATCCCCAAGAGCCAGGTCAACACACCCATCGCTCCACCAAGCATAACACCCACCAGTATCTCCTTACCAAAGGCGTGATACCAACCATCCAGCTTTAAGTCCCCGGTCGATATGGCTCGGACCATCAAAGTGGCCGACTGTGCACCCGTATTTCCACCACTAGCAATCAAAAGTGGCATAAAGAAAGCCAGCACAATATACTCCACCAAATATTCCTGATACTTCGAAATAATCGCCGCCGAGAGCAAGTTCACGAAAATGAGAATCACCAGCCAACCGATCCGCTTTCTAAACAAAAAGCCAGAGCTAGCCGCCGTGTAGTTCATATCCAATGGAGCGACCGCTGCACCTTTTTGGAAATCCTCCGTCGCCTCTTCTTCCGCCACGTCAAAAATATCGTCTACCGTAACGATGCCAACCAAAACGCCCTCCGAATCAACCACGGGCAACGCATTCACATCATAGCGCTTGATCTTTTCCACCGCCACCTCGCGGTCATCAAAGGCCGAAAGGCTAACAAATTGATAGTTCAGCATATCTCGAATAACCACATCCGGAGCTTCCATAATGATCCGGCGAAGCCGCACAATATCGATCAATAATCCGTTACCGTCCGTCACGTATAGAATATTGAAAATCTCACTGTCCCGCCCGTATTTACGAATATGCGCCAACGCCTGTTCACAGGTCCATTCCGCGCGTAAGCGAATGTAATCCGGTGTCATCATACGCCCAATACTCTCTTCCGGATAACCAAGCAGCTGACTTGATTCCGCCATATCCTCGGGCGAGAGCAACTGCATCAATCGCCGCGTCACCGTAGCGGGCAGCTCTTCAAGCATCGCAGTGCGATCATCCGGATTCAAATTAGCGAGCAAGTGGCGAGTATCTCCGTCGGTCAGGGCCTCCAAAATCCGGTCCTGATGTTCCGGTTCAAAATGGGCAAAGACATCCGCAGCCCGTTGACGTGGAAGTGCCCGAAAAACCAGAATCTGATGTGGTTTATCCAAGCGAAGAATCAAGTCCGCTACTTCCGGCTTAGCCCAGTTGGTCAATCGTTCCGACACCGCCTTCAACTGATTATTTGCAATCAGTTCCTCGACTTCGAGATCAGAAATTAGAGTTTGTTCGGGCATCTCCTATCGGTAATAGAAGATAGCCTCACAGAGTAAAGCGAGAATCGGAAAGGACAGTCCGAAAACACTTCGCGAGTCCGCTACAAAAAGCCGAAAACACTCCATCCTCGTAGCGGATCGGCGAAGCCGTTTTGACCTTCGACATAACTGGCACCGCGACAAGACTTGTCCGCCGAAGGTCAAGGAGCGCAGGAGAGAAGCTACGCCCGTAAAATGGCCTCTGGGTGCGTCTGCTAGAATTTCCAGAACATAAGGCTGAACAGCACAGGAACGCTAAATTCCTTAGATCCCCATCGCTTGAAACCATTGATGGTGCTCGCGCCGTGAATCATCCCTAGCTAAAGTCTCTGCAGGCATCAGGAGCGACGCAGAGGAACGTCCTTCCTCGCGAGCATCACTTGGGCTCATACCAAATTGGCTTCGGAAACTTCGATTAAACGTGCTCACGTGTTTGAACCCCCAACGAAACGCAATTTCCGCAATATGATCTCTGAAAAATCGTGGGTCCCGGATCTCTTCAAGACAGCGGCGTAGGCGCAGATTCCTCACATATTCCGAAACGCCACCGACTGGCTCCATGATCCGATAAAGCTGAGCGCGAGAAATACCGAATGCCTTTGAGATGTACTCTGGCGAAAGCTGACTGGATCTGAGATTTTCACGAATATGTCGTTTAATCTGATAGCAAATCATTGTTTGTGCCGCAGAACTTTCTCTGGGCTCTAAATGTGAAGTATCTTCACCAAGGGCAGTCGCGACTAGCAAACCAGTCGCCTCTTCGACTTTTTCCCCCTCGGTTTGAGAGAAATGTGGGGCGAGCTGAAAGCTAGTAATCAGGTGTTGGCGCAGTAGTTTAACGGCAGGTTTGTTGCGCGGGAGCACATGGCCATGCCAAAGAGCAACTTTAGGATGTAATGCCTCAAGTGCTTCACGCGGCCACATTGCAGTGATGTGTCTAGAGCGCGTGTTGACGTTATCCACTGGCTGAGCCAGATCGAATATGACAATATCCCCGGCTTGTGCATGAACCGTACGGCGACCGCAGCCGAACTGCACGCCGCCTTCAACGAATAGTTGCACGAGAAAGGCATCCAGTCCGTCCTGTTGCAGCTTTTTCGGTGAGCGGATGTAGCGCCCGGTAGAGGAATCCGCCTCGGCGATCACTGTCTGCCCAAATTGATAGAGATCAAAGGTCGCGTGAAATGGGGATTCATCTTTAATAGGCGATCGCTCGATATCGAAGATCAAGGAAATGTCTTCTCGCCATGCAGAAAACCGTTCCGCCTCGGGGAGATCCTCGGTTGAAAAACTGGAATGTGGTAATTGTCCCATGGAATCTGGAATCGATTCAAACTTATAGGTCGCGCTACGTGAGTATACACCTTTGAATAAATAAGTAAAAGACTGATTGGCAAATGCTGGGCAAAGTTTTAGACTTGAGGTCATCAATTGAGACAATTTGCAAAGCTTCTGTAGTTGAAGGCTGCGGGACTTAGTTAAAATATAAAGCCTTCTAATTTAGATCCAAGAAATGTCGATATCTGGAAACCCTTCACCATTAGCGATTTTTATCATTCGATTTATTCATGACTGCTCTGCGTTTTTATTTTACATCACTCACGACGTAAACCGCAACAAAGTGACTCGGCACAACTATATCTTCCGACTACTTAGAGCGAATGGATACGTACTGCTTTTCGTAACCCCGGCTCTGGCGATTATGTTGGGTCTTCTCCTTCGAACCAGTATCACCAATCAAAATGCTATTTATTTGTTGATAATATATCTTGGAGTGACTCACTACTATCTCGAAAGTCACATGTGGAAACGAGAGTCACCACATCGACAACATATTGCAGTTAAATAGCGCCTTGAGAGACAATTCGCAAAGCTTTTCCCGTCGAAGGCTGTCGATGAAAGCTTATCCTCCTCACATCAAAGCTCAGCACTTATGGTCTTTCTAAGGATTCTCGTTACCAGTGCTTTGGCCTCACTGCTATTTCTGGGTTATCTGTATGGATGGTGGCCGTGTGCGGTCGTGGCGACTGCGGTGCTCAGCATTCTTTTTTGTCAGGCACAGTCTCAGAGGGAAGCGGTCTTTGCGGCGCTGGTCGGCGGCTATATTGCCTGGCGACCCTATCAAGATTCGCTTTCCGCTTACGGTCAGGTTGGTGTTAATCTGCTGGTTGTGTGGCAGGCGATCACGCTCATTCCGGTTGCGCTGAGCCTTCGCTGGGGCTGGCGACGTGGCCTTCGCATGGTATGGTTTTTCCCGCTGGTGTGGATCGGTGGTGAGTATCTGCGAATGCTAGGGCCGATCGGTTTCCCTTTCGGAGCGCTCGCAATACCCGCTCACGAGCAACTATGGTTGATCCAGATCGCTGAAATCGGCGGCCTACACATGGTCAGCGCGGTGATCGCGATGGGCAGTGGGCTGCTCCTCGACGCCTGGAGCGCGGGCCGCGCGGGCAAGCGCTACGATTGGCCGAGGCTCGGTGTATCCGCCCTGAGCGTGGGCTGCGTTTTGGCGCTCGTGCTTGGCTATGGGATACTGCGCATAGAGCAGATCGAGCGCAGCCTGGTGCCGGGGCCGCAGGTCGCGGTGATTCAGCCGGATGTGCCGCTGGATTATCGGAGCAATAGTGACTACGATGGGGACGTCCTCTTGGCGGAACTCAAAGCGATGAGCGAGGCGGCCGCACAATCGGAGCCTCGGCCACAGTTGATCGTCTGGCCAGAGGGCATTCGCTCCTGGGAACTCCTAAACCCCGAATACTACGAGCAGCCTTTCGCGGATTCGCTCTTCGCCGGGACCGCCTTGCCCGCCAAAGATACGTCGCGCGAGGAAAGGGTGAGGCGTTGGGATGACCACCGCGAGGGCATCCGCCGCGAGAACGCCGCGCTTCAGGCTTGGGTCGACCAGCTCGGCATCCCGCTACTCTTCGGGCAGGGCCTACAAATCCCTCAGAATGTGGATGGGCAGCCCGTCTTCGCCAAATACAACGGCGCTCGTTTACTCCGCCCCGGTGGCAGCAAGCCCGCCGAACGACAGTTAAAAGTGAGGCTTTTCCCCGGCGGCGAGTATGTGCCCTTGGATCGGGAACGCCTGCGCGCTTGGCTTTCGTCCACCTATCTGATCGATTGGCTGGACTCGATCAACGACCTGCAGCCGGGGACCTTTCGAGAACGCTTTCCACTCGTCGAAGGTGCCGATTCTGAATCGTTTCACGTCTCCATTTGTGCGGAAATCCTCGACCCCGAAAGCGCTGCCGTCTTCGACCATCCGGAGGAGCCTTTCTTCCACGTTTCAATCGCCAACGAAGGCACCTTTCAGCGTCGCACGGCTCAGCTGATTACCTACATGACGCTGCCTTTCCGTGCAATCGAAGCGCGGCGCGGCATCGCCCGCAGCGCGAATACCGGCATCTCCGGATTCGTCAGCCCGACGGGCGCCCACTACGCACGCGTCCGTAATGCAGGTGGAGCGTATTGGACGGGGCTCGGCTACCCCGAAAAAGAGGCTCTCGAAACGTTTCGAGCAATCACCCAGCAACCCGAAACCGACCTATCTGACCCGATGGTTCGGGTGCAGCTGACCACGTTGACAGAGCAAATCAGCGCACTCCGTGCGGAAGCAGGCGTTTCCGGCTATTCGGTCGCCCGTGTCGATAGCGCGCCCGTAGTCACCGTTTATCAACGCTTGGGCGACTGGTTTCCACGGCTTGCCTTGCTCGGACTCGGTGCGACGACCCTCGCCGCTCTACTGCCGTGCAGTCGGTCGAAATTGCTGAACCAGTCCGTTACAAGGTGACGAAGAGACACCCCACTCAGTGGCGGATCGCTCGCAAAACCCACGCTAGCCGAGCGCCTAAGCCGTTTCCACCCAATTACCCAAGCGGCATAAACGCCCCGAATAGCCGAAAATGTGACAGAGGGCTAAGGATTAGAGACACAATGAGAAGCCATCCTTGCTGCAAAATTGGTCGATGCGCTCTGAACTACAGCCATGAGAATCCTGACTTTCATTTCTAATAGTTTATTTTTACGTGTATTTATCGGTGCCCTACTCCTGGGTTCAGCTCAACCAGCGCTGGGTGTCCTCATCAAGGAAAAACACAATATGTTATGGGCCGAAGTGATCCGACCAGAGGAGTTGGTGGTCACGCAATGGAACACGCCTTTGAGTTCGATTCCAGATCCGGTTATTCCCGCAGCGACGGAAAATACGCCCTCGAGTATCCTTTTATCTTACCCGGGGAGCACCGATCCTGTGCTCGAACTTTCGGACGACTATTTCGGCTGGCTTGATTTGACTATCGAAGGGCTCGCGCCCGGGCAAACCGTGCGGGTCGAACGATTTCAAGTGCTTGAGCGCGCGGGATCGGCAGACGAATTGGCATTGCGGCAGAGCTTCCTGGTGACCGATGGGGCCCTACGAATGGTCGGAGACGCGTTTAATATTAATATGCCGAATGACGTTAGCAATGAGGATCCTGCCGCGCGCGATGGTCGTATCCTCGTGCAACTCGATTACTACCAGCCTTCCGCCTCGACCATCATTGGAGATTACCTTTACCGGGTATCCAGCCCTCATAGTTCAGCAGGCGCACCAAGTTTTGCACCTTTAGAGTTCCCCTTTTCAGTGGTTTCCTATGAAGCAGATGCGCCCCAAGGCTTAATAGGCACCGTCTTCGCTGACGGGGTGCCGGTCCCCGACGCTATGGTTGTCAAAGTATGGCAGCTCTCTGGCTATGCGGACATTCTGACGGGCACATTCACCAATGAAGACGGCGACTATTTTCTGCCCTCAGAAGAGCGTAACGAATTCGACTTTTTGGCGATCAAAGAAGGCTACGTCAGCCAGTTTGGAGCGGGAGTGGCCGTAAACTTAGAAGAAGATGTATTTCTGACACACGACATTGAGCTCGTGCAAGGCACCGAAACCCTTTCCGGTACTCTAAAGAATTCAGTTACTGGGGAGCCCTTGCCAGGTGTAGAAATCTTTTTTCTCAATACCTCAGATGAAGGTGAGTTCATTAGCCGTCAGATGTCTGTTACTTGGACGGATGAGACAGGTAATTTCACCGCAGAACTCACCCCCGGACAATGGGGAGTCATCGTGCGCCCCGAAACGGCCTACACCATGGGATATGTGACCACCGCCGAGTATCCGCTCGCAGTCGCGGATATGACGACAGGCAACGTGAGCGGACTCGAAGTCGAATTAAAGCGAGCCACTGCCCTTATCGCTGGTACGCTTACTAGCTATTACACCGATGCAGGAATCTTTGGAGTGAAAATCGGGGCGGTCAACCGGGAGAGCGGCGAAGGCATCATCGGCGTGACTGATGGGGCAGGAAATTACCGCCTAGGTGTCACGCCAGGCGCTTGGAGCGTCAGCCCAGTTTCCAACTCTCTCGAAGATGCTGATCATAGTGGGGTTACTAACGTGATCATCGATCTGCCAAGCAGCGGTTTCTCTGTGGTCCACAACATCGAAGCATTCCCAGCCGATGCCGACCTTTTCGGAACCGTTTTTGATCTTGATGGCATCCCAGTCGGACGGCTCCCACTGCTCGCCTTGAATACGGATCTCGATATCGAGCAACACGTTGTCCAAACGACTTTTGAAACCGATGGAGAATACAGTATTTTTCTCCCCGAGGGCAATTGGAGTATCATCCCCGTACCGTTGGAAGTTTCCAGAAGAGAGGAAAAATTGATTTTTATCGGCGACATCAGCGTCACCGTAGATCCTTTCGAACTCGGTTTTACCGGAGAGATCGAACAAGATATTCAAGTCATTCGCGTCGATGAAAGTACCCCGCGAATTCAGCTCACCCTGACCGATGAGGACACTTTGGCACCGATTCCAAACATTTACCTGCACGCCTTTGGGGTCGTCGATGGAGAAACGCTGCATTCTTATGTGGTTACCGATGAAAATGGGATCGCCGACATTCCGGTTTTTTATTTAGACGGCGAGCCGACCACATGGGAAATTCATTTCAGCCAGTCCGCCTTACAGAATGCGGGCAAGAAAGAGTTCTTAGATACTATTTCCGTTCTGGTGGACGGGCCACTGGCTACGGCCAGCGCAACGACGACGGCGTTCGAGAACCCCTCTCTCACAGGCGAGCTTGAGCTATCTCAATTTGGCTTGGCGGGAGGACTAACGTTTACATCCGAAGCCGAAAGTGGACGCATTTACAACATCCAATCCTCGGACGACCTGACCACCTGGCGGAGCATGGGCCAAGTGCGAGGCGTCGATGGAGCCGTTCGTTTGCGCGACTTTACCGTAACCGAAGAAGCCAAGCGTTTCTACCGGCTCAAACCCGTTAGTCAATTCGACCCTTCAGAATAGTCCCAGCGTCTACCCAGCACCGGCAAGCTAGGATTATGGCTTAGAACAGATTCAATCCAATGAAACTTTGTTTCAACTGCTGGCTACTATTGGCGATTACCAGCATAGTCGCCTCCGCGGAGCACTCGATTGCCCGCGTCTGGAATGAGCAAAACCTCGCAGCCATCCGCACCGCCTTTCCCGATCCTCCCGTCCACGCACGCAATCTCTTTCACACCTCGGTCGCGATGTGGGATGCTTGGGCGGCCTACGAGCCCAGCGCCACGGGCTATCTGCACAATGAAACCGCAACCGCAGCCGATATCGAAGCTGCCCGCCATCGCGCCATCAGCTACGCCGCTTACCGCGTCCTCACCGATCGTTACTTAGCCAACCGTCACCCCAATACCCCGCAGACCAACGCCGACGCAGTCTTCCAGGAATTAAACGCTCAAATGGCTGCCTTCGGCTACCCGACGGCTTTCACCTCCACATTGGGAAGCGATCCAGCGGCAGTGGGCAACCGAGCTGCAGCCACTGTGCTGGCCTTTGCCGCCACCGACGGTTCACGCGAGGAGACCGGCTACGACGATCCGACCTACGCGCCCATTAATCAGCCGCTCGTCATCGCGCTCTCGGGCACCACGATGAACGATCCCAATCGCTGGCAACCGCTCGCCTTCGCCAGCTCGGTCAACACGCAAAATGGCATCGTCCTGCCCGGAAATGTGCAGACCTACGTTGGCGCGCATTGGGGCGGGGTCCGCCCCTTTGCACTCCATTATGAAGACAATCCTAATGTTTACCACGATCCAGGCCCGCCACCCTACATCAGCAACCAAGCCTTCAAAGAGAACAACCTGGAGGTGATCCGCCTTAGTAGTTGGCTCGACCCCACAGATACACGCGCAGAGGCCATCATTGACATCTCTCCCCGCGCGGTCGGCAATAACACGCTCGGCCTTAATGATGGCACCGGTCACCCGCTCAATCCCAGCACGGGCTTGCCGTATCCAGCAAACTTTGTCCACCGAGGTGACTTCGGTCGAGTGGTTGCAGAGTATTGGGCCGACGGCCCCAGCTCCGAGACCCCGCCCGGGCACTGGAATCGAATCGCCAACGAAGTGTCGGCTCACCCGGAGTTCATTCGCAAAATAGGGGGCACCGGTCCACTGCTCGGCCCCCTAGAGTGGGACGTCAAACTCTACTTCACGCTCAACGCCGCCTTGCACGATGTCGCCGTGGCCGTATGGGGCTGCAAGCGGTATTACGACTATGTTCGTCCCATCAGCAGTATCCGCTACATGGGCGGGCTCGGGCAGTCCTCGGACCCCAACGGCTTTTCCTATCACCCCGACGGTCTCCCCCTCGAGCCCGGTCTCGTCGAAGTCATCACCCCCTGGGAGCCGCGTGGCTTTCCCCCGACTGACTATGGAAAAATCGCCCTTTACGCATGGGGCGGTGAGCCCAACGACCGCGAGAACGACTTCACCGGAGCCAAATGGATTCTCGCGGAGGACTGGATTCCGTATCAGCGCAACACCTTCGTCACGCCCGCTTTCGCCGGCTATGTCTCAGGGCACAGTGGCTTCAGCCAAGCCGGAGCCGAAGTGCTCACGCAGATCACAGGTAGCCCCTTTTTTCCTAGTGGGCTAGGCACCCACACCGCCTTCGCTGGCAGCCTCGATTTCGAAGCCGGCCCCGCCACCGACGTCGTTCTACAATGGGCCACTTATTACGACGCCGCCGATCAAGCCGGCTTCTCCCGCCTCTACGGAGGAATCCACGTCGCTGCCGACGACGGCCCCGGTCGTATCATCGGCTCAGAATGTGGCCTCGATGCATGGCTTCTGGCCACAAGCTATATCGATAGCAGTATCCTCCAGCAGCCCTTCACCTTGAGCATTGATCGCCGCGCCAACGGCGACACGCATTTGTGCTGGCCACAGCAACGCGGTCTTTTCTACTCCCTCCAAAGCGCGCCCACTCTCAACGACTTCCAAGAACGCATCCCCGCGAGCCGCGCCAAGACCGACATCGGGTCAACCTTGATTCCTGCTGAAGAATTAATCGATTCGAAGCACTTTTTTAAAGTGATCCAATCTGCCAAAATTCATTCGGAAACGGTTCCTGTGAAATGACCTCTGGGTGCTTCGAGTTCCTCGGCCCGTTCATGGAAAACGGGACCCAGCTAAGGCGGAGGTGTTTGAGCGCCACTTATTAGGTATTCACAAGAACGTGCCCGTCAGAGGCGATATGCCTGTAAAGGTTTGGTTTGCTGACGAAAGCAGTTACGGATTACTGCCGAATCTGTGCGGGTGTGGTCGAAGAATGCCCAGCGTCTGCACAAGCGCTGGAAGAGCAAATCAAGTGAAGTGAGTCTGCCCCTTTTAGAATTCAGTCCTTGGTCTGTGTGGTTGGCGACTTTTTAGATTGCATCGTCGCCTCGGACCAAGCTGCGGAGCCACCTTCAAGATAGTAGACACTCACCTCGTTTCGACTATTCAGTGCTTCAGCTAACAATGCACTCATAGAGCCACTCGGGCAGATGAGAATGGCTTTTGCAGTGCCGCTTTCTGCTAATCCTTCGGTCAGTATTTGATCAATCTCGATGGACTCGACTGTCTGGCCGAAGTCGACCGGATGCGAATCCTCAGATCGCAGCTCCAACAGGCGGACAGGTGTCTGTATCGAGCGCATCTGTTGGAGTGATTCTACGCTGATACCGTATGCATTTGTTACTGGTTGGTCTGTATCAAAAATCGGTTCAATGCGGTCCAACTGAGCAAAACTAAACGTATGTAATTGCTGTGCTAGCAGGTCAAAAGTAAGCAGTTGACCAAATAAAGGCTGTCCAAGTCCTGTGATTAACTTGATCACTTCGAGTGCCTGTAGATTGCCGATGATACTGGCAACCGCTCCTAGAACACCCGCCTCGGAGCAGTTGGACTCGCTGCCGGATTGCGCAAATAACTGAGCATACCGAGCACCCTTCTTAGGCCAGAGCACGGCGACTTGACCACTGTTTCGATAGAGCGCTCCATGCACCCAAGGGCAGCCAATTTCGGCGCAAACCTGATCTATTATTTCACGCGAGTGCAGGCTATCGGTTGCGTCGACCACAAGATCATAACCCGCGCAGAGCTGTGCACCATTTCCCAAAGTGAAGCGTTCGCGTATGGCTTTGATCTCTACAAATGGATTTCGGGCAGAAAGGGCTGCTTGGGCCGATTTGACTTTAGCCGCCCCGATCGCTTCGTGTCCATGAAGCCACTGTCGAGCGAGATTCGAAGCGGTTACACAGTCATCATCCACAATACACAAGGTCCCCACGCCTGCTCCGACTAGGCCTGAAAGCACTGGGCAGCCCAAGCCACCTGCCCCCACGACAAGCACGCGAGCGGCTTTCAGCTTTAACTGACCACGCGTCCCTACCCCAGGCAGCAACAAATGTCTCGAATAGTAGTTGAGTTCATCAGATTCGAGTTTCACTTCAGCCGAAGCCTTCACTATCCGTTCAAGGTAAGACATGTTCACATACACTTAGGCCAAATCAGAAACCACGCTAGAACAAAACTTCGCTCCGCGACAGACTTTGCGCAAACAGCTCGATCTGTCTTGCGATGTAGCCGCCTCGCTCTGTCGAGACGTTTAGCTGGAGCTGGGCGATGAGAGAAGCACGGCCGCAGATCGCCGTGGCTACAAAACAATGCGTTTAACTTCTCCGCACTTTAAATTAAGCCCAAGTGGACTCTGGCATCAGCAATGCTATCAGAAGCAAACCACTAATCAATTATGCGACTTGCTAGAATTATACTGACCACTTTAACATTCAATCTTATGAGTTTACTGAATGCCACCACAACCATTGAAGGTCCTACCAATAAGGAGACATTTATTGCCGTCGTCGGTGGCACTAGCTTCGGCACCCCGCTCGAATTCGGAGATGGCCTAGTCAATAAAATTGGGTCCTTCCGTTTCGAAACAAAGGCAGGGCCGAGCCCGCTTATTCACGAAATGAAATACAAGGATGTTTCCTTTTATTACATACCGGTGTATGGACTTTTAGATCGTAAGCCAGGTGAACTGGATGACATGTATCATGTGCGCACATGGACAGCCCTTTACGAGCTAGGCGTGACCCATGCGATTAGTGGAGCGACTTCGGGGGCAATCGATCCGGAGCTCGATTTTGATGATATCGTGATGATCGATGACTTCGTCGAGTGGCGCGCGGAACGGCCCAATGACGTCTTGGATGCATCGGGCCATAGCCGTCCGGGCATATTCCCTAACTACGAGGTCCCACTTAGCCCGTCGATACGGTCGCTGCTCATCGATGAAGCAAAGAAGCGCAAAGCGGACACCGGCTACAGCGGACAAATCCGTGAGACGGGCACTTTCTTTCAATTCGCTCCCGGTCGATTTGAGAGCCCGGCCGAGATTCGGGCCATGGGTATGCTTGGAGCTCACCTGACCAGTATGAATCAGGCCACCTGTATCACCTACGCCCGCCAATTTGGTATCCGCTACGGTTCCATTTGCTCGATTTCTAACCCAGCGGTTGGGGTGCGCCCTTTTACGTTCGAACAAATGCAAGCAAGTGTGCAAAAGATTGCCGCCTTCACTGTCCCGGTCGTTCTAGAAACAATTGCCCGCATCCCCGAGGAAGCGATGGCACCGGAGCCAAGTAGCACGGGAGATACTTTTGAAGGAAATTATTTAGACCCCGATGGCGAAACCACCGATGGGTAATGTCAGTTACATAAACCGCTCAGCGTGAGGAGTGAAAAAAGAATAGATCACCACAGTGCGACTTTATTTGATGAAATATGGCACGATTGGTTAGGCTGTAGGGGCTTTATTTATGAAGCCCGCGCGTCAGCACTAACGTAGAGGCCTATCGTGAAGTGAGCGAGGGACGAGCGAACGGAATTGATAGCGCCGACTGGATATGGATTCCAGAGTGCCCGGTGGGACCGAATCCGGCAAGTGTCTTCTCTTCCCTTAATTCAGTTTTCACAACCGCTGCGCTA